>Ga0308160_10003101_pt1 | contig 19122 bp, 23 predicted proteins | sample PhyFR1_FD_201036 | JGI IMG/M metagenome (GOLD analysis project Ga0308160, IMG submission 201036) | Phyllosphere microbial communities from UC Gill Tract Community Farm, Albany, California, United States - DLSLF.R1 | ecosystem: Host-associated > Plants > Phyllosphere > Unclassified | place: USA...
GGAGGACGGGGCCAGCTTGTTTCATGGTCTTGATATGACGACCTTCGACCCAGTCCCACACTCGTATCGTACCATCCAGACTCGATGTGATGAGGTGAAGAGGGTTGGAAGGGTGTAGCATCATCGCAGTGATGGGTTCGCGATGAGCGGGGATGGTGGAAAGACGTTTCGTGGATGAGTGGACCTGAACGGAACCGCCAGCAGCCATAAAGTAGAATCTGCCCGTCAGTGATGATCTGTGAAAGCGAAGAGGATGACTTACCGACCATCTCGAGACCATACAGGTGGTACACTACTTATCTCGTTCTGAGCAATAGGGACATACTCCCACTCCTGCTGAGCAGATAGTTTCGATGGACCAGCCTCGGGTGAAGAAGGGAGTGGGACATCCTGAGGACGAGGAATAGCCCTGGGTAGAGTTGACTGTACTGCCCTCTCTTTGCCCTTTGACCTACGCCTATGTCTTTCGACAGTAGGATGTTCCATAGTGATAGATGGACAAGAGAGAGAGAGAGTAGTTTGGGTAAAGGGAATGAAATTTTGGTTAGACTATTACTTAAATGGGGGGAGTATTTGAACTCAGTTTCGGGGTAGAGTGTAGAGTGTAGACTGCTTTTGTCCCATTTAGACCATATACATATACATATATATACACCATGGAATTCACTCTACCACCAGTAAGGGATAATCAAGATGGGTCATGGGGACCTAGCACTAGTACTGCTCCTGATCAGTTCAAAGAGTAAGCACAATCCACCAAAGAATACAACTAACAACCAGTATCCCATACGCGCCATTCCAGAAATCCGATAAAATTCACCGAATCGCAGATTGGCACGAGGCTACCGTCGACGCATCCGGACGAACTCGAGGTGGACACTCTGGACGTACAAGAGCCGCTTACGGAGCTGGAGAAGCCAACATCTTTGGATACGTACACGAGGAGGATGAAAAGAGTTTCTCTTTGGTAGACAGTGGAAAACCAGTCGCCAAGGCCAAGAATGCTCTTCGACCACTTGGAGGACGAGGACGAGGTGGAGCTGCCAGTCGAGGGAACACTCGGGGACGAGGAGGTCTTGGTGGACGAGGTGATGGCCGAGGTGGATTTGGTGCTCGACGTGGTGGACGATACGACCGACAGGTGAGTTCTTGTTAGGCTCAGTGTAAAGTGGGTGATGAGCTGATGATTAGCCCCAACGAATTCGAGACTCGTCCGTTACCGTTACGCCCGAATGGACCATGCTCGAAGAGATCGAGTTCGGCCGATTGGGTAAACTCAACCTCAACGTCAGCGACCCAGAGGAACTTGAACAGCACGGTACCCTACAAGGCTACGACAAGACCTTCGACCGAATCAATACTCGTACTGAGCGACCACTTGAAATCATCGACCGAGCATGGTACAATCAAACCACCTCTGACGATCCCATCATTACTCAGCTCGCTCAAAAGGATGCTGCTCAAGTATTCGCTACCGATGCCATTCTCGCTGTCTTGATGTGTACTACCCGATCCGTCAACTCTTGGGATATCATTCTTGAACGACGAGGCAACCAGCTGTTCCTCGACAAGCGAGATTCCGGACCATTCGACTACGTCACAGTCCACGAGAACGCTTCCGACCCACCAGCCGATTCTGACGATCCAACCAACGTCAACTCTGCTTCCTCCCTATCTCTCGAAGCTACCTACATTACCCGAAACTTTTCTTCTCAAGCTATCGACCCCAAATCAAAACCATACACTCCCAACCCCAACCCTTTCTATTCGGAAGACGAACCTTCCCCCGTCGCATCGTGTTTGTACCGATACCGAAAGTTCGATTTATCCATCGGAGAGGAAGACAAGCTTGACCTTGTTGTTCGAACTGAGGTTGACGCTTACCAGGGAAAGAAGAGCTCTTTGGTCACTGTCAAGGCATTGAACGAATTCGACCCAAGGGCATCTGGAGGTGGAAAGGCATTGGACTGGAGGAAGTACCTCGACACGCAAAAGGGTGCTATCGTCGCTTCCGAGATGAAGAACAATTCCGCCAAACTCGCTCGATGGGCCGTGCAGTCCGTCCTCGCCGGTGCCGAGACCATGAAGATGGGGTAAGCTTCCATTTACATTCAATCGAATTCAAGCTGATCAATAGATACATCTCTCGAGCTACACCAAAAGACACCACTCACCACGTCATTGTCGGTGTTCAGAACTACAAGCCCAAAGATTTCGCTTCCCAGATGAACGTTTCCTTAACCAATGGTTGGGGTATCGTACGAACAATCGCAGACCTCATGCTCAAGCAGCCCGAGGGTAAATACGTCCTTGTCAAGGACCCCAATAACGTAAGCTACGATTTCCACAGCATAGGGCTAAAGCTAATGTAACAGTCTATCATCCGAATTTATAGTGTACCTGAAAACGCATTTGATGCGGAGGAGGAGGATGAGGAGTAGATGTGGTTTTAGATATATATGATCCATTCTTGCCTATGCACTAGTATATAGCTACTTGGCAAGAATTAATGTGACATGAAGTCGCGACGCGTCTTGATTTTCTGAAATTCGAACTTTGTTCATCTTGTCCTTGCACTTGCTATACCACCACGATGTTGATCGCTATAGTAGGAACACCCTCAGCTGGGAAGCGAACAGTCCTACAATACCTGAAAGAGAGACATGGGTTCACTCAAGTCGGCCTGGAATCACCAGCAGATCCCATGGAGGGGTCGAAATTGGTATGTCCACTCTCACCCTCTTTACTAATGTACAGCTCGAACCGCCCATGAATAATCTATCACTCTCGTCGACTCCTGCTACTGTACGTCTGAGCTCCATGTTTTCGCTGATGAAAGTCACCATCGGAGACTCCGGTCACACGTCACACATCAGTCGGGGCTTTACTAGATTTCGCAACCCGAAACTGGCTTCAGCACCATGTTACGACAGATCTGAGGACATATGAAGACTTGGAACCATTCCTCAAACGTCCCTTCTTCCTCATCATTTCAATAGATGGACCTCTCACCACCCGTTTCAAGCGAGAGAAAGAGTAAGCTCCGAGTCGCTTGAGTTGGCAAAGCTGATGATAGACGAAATGGAGTTTCACTGGATGAGTTCGTGGAGATTCACGATAAATTACATTATGGACCTTCTACCCCTTCTACCTCTACTACTACACCTATGAGGAGTAGTGCAATGACGGATTTCTCGAGAGTCATGAGTCTAGCAACGGTAAAGGTCGATAATTGTTTCCCAACAATAGAGGGATTATGGGCATACCTCGATACACTCAACCTACTAGATGAAGAGAGATTACGTCCAGGATGGGATACTTATTTCATGGTCAGCTCTTTCCATCTCACATATGACCGTACTAATTCCAGACACTGGCATCTCTAGCATCTCATAGGTCGAATTGTATGAAGCGCCGAGTTGGGGCTTTGTTAGTGAGATCAAAGAGGATATTGTCCACTGGATACAATGGGACGCCTAGGGGAACTAAGAACTGTAATCATGGAGGATGTAGGCGTTGTAATGGATCAGCGAGGGGTGGGGAGTCATGTACGTCGCTTTCTCCTTCTCATCCTCCTTCTCATCTTCCTTCTCTTCTCCCTCTTCTATCTTCTCCTTTCCTCACCTTGATCGTTCTCTGCCTCAGTAGGTCATGACGCGGACTTATGCTGATGAGTAGTGGACGAATGCCTATGCCTCCATGCAGAGGAGAACGCACTCCTAGAAGCAGGTAGAGAACGTATAGGTGAAGACTCAGTAATCTACTGTAACACGTGCGTCCACCTCTCCTCTTCTTATTCCTTCATATTCTCTCCCAATCCCATAGGTGGAGAGAAAGGAGAATGTCGCTGATAATAGATGCCCGTGTTTGAGATGTAGTGTCAAGATCGTTCAATGCGGGGTTAGAGAGGTGGTTTATAATCAGAGCTATAGTATGGATGAGGCTAGTGCGGCGGTACTGAAGGAGGGTGGGGTTATATTGAGACAATTACATATGCCCTAGATTGGATGTATGTATGCGTCCATTCATTCATATTTTATGGACATGGCCAAACATAGCCTGCTACTGGCGCTAATATGTACAAATCTACGGCATCGACTGATATCTGTCCCGACCTACAAATGTACCAACGAATCATATATTTTCTACAAACGTATCGGAAGGTAAGCTATTGACGAACACTAGCTAAAATTATGGATGGATGTCTTCGCATCGACCCACGTTCCTGTTCGCGTGCCCCATCAGGTCGACCGTGTAATCCCACTGCTCCTTTATATTCAATCCACAGGCGGTGCAAGGCGGTGCATCCTCTCGGTCCTTCAGAACGACCCTTCCTTTCCATCTTTTAGGCAAGGCTTTCTCCAACAATGCTTGGAAAGGGGCCATAGTTGCCGCAGGTTGAGATGCTCGAAGTGACTGCCCTCTAGTGAACACCAGCTTTGGACGACCATCAGGTGGTGTCGCGCGATATCGAACGTAGTCGTATAGCTCGAGCGTTGTCGAGCCGAGATCGACGTCGCCGTCGGCTTCGGAGGCCATGCTCTGTTCGCCGTCTTTGAGAGAGATGACTAGACAATGGAGACGTTGAACGATTTTCTCGATACGCACGCTATCTTGCATAACACCCCACGGATTGACGAATGGCATGTGATCAACGGCGAAGACGCAGGTGTAGTAGTGGCGGTTTATCGCCCCCAAGACAATGGGACCGAGATCCTCGGTACAGGTACAAAGCTCGTACGGAAGATTGCAGTGATAAGTGAAAACTGCGGGTGGATGCGACGGCCTGTAGACCCCTTCCATCAGGGCGTGAGGTCCATCACGGTTCGTTTGGCAGACGTGTTTGACGTTGGGCAAATTGATGAGGAGGTGTGGGAGGGGCCTGTAGTCTTTCCCATCCGGATGAGCCGTAAGTCGTGCCGTCTCTCTAATGCCAGGAGTTCTCCAGGTCAAGTTCGTAAGGTCGCCCATCGAGACAATATTCAATCGGGAGAGTACAGCCGGATCGTTCGTGACATGTCGCTCGAGTTCCAATCCGGCAGAGTTGCAGAGTCGTATCTCTTCGAGACGGTTGTAAAGGGTACGTTGGTTGGTGAATCTGGCTGGTCGGTGCGGGGTATCAAACATTGACCAAATATCGCTGGTGAGGATCTCGAGATAAGGGGGTTCTTCGACATGGTCTCCGCTGTATAGGTGAAGTCGCTGGATTTCGTTGATCATCGGATTACCGCTCTGTAGACCAGATAAGAATGACGAGAGGTTGCCCATGTAGCAGTCGGCATACAGCTTGGGACCACATATATCATAGAGGCTCTATCAGGTCAGTTGACTAGCTTTCCAAACAATTGTCAAGGCATACCTTGCTCGCTTTCCCCAGATTCAACAAGTCTGCTTGAGCACTGATAATCTCCTTTGCCAGGTTTTCATGATGGACCGATTGCCTAGTCGCAGGCGCCAAGTGGTCTGCTATGACATTGTAGATGTCGGCCTTGGGCTGGGGAATCATTGGCTATGTTGAAGGTGTGGAATGATTGTGAAGAGTTGATGCAGTAAGATAAAGCGAGTTGAGAAGCGTGGCGATGGAGGCGGGGTTGGTTGTCAAGGTAGAGACGAACGTTGATTCTTACAGGCACCATGGAGGTGCTGCGAGGGCGTTCTATTGTGTGTGTCGAAAGGATGCGAATGTGAGGGAAGGCGTTCCCCGGACCTAGATGGCCATGATCCCTGAGGGTTTCATCGATGTCTATCACCAGTAGCTGAAACCGAGTTTACTGATGAACATGCCAACATGACAGTATCTCGCCAGACTCGACTCCTTCTTCCTCGATGTGATCTTCCCACATCTCTGCCAGATTCAATCCACAAGCAGTACAAGGCGGAGCATCTTCTCGGTTCTTGAAAATAACCCTTCCCCTCCATTCTGGCGGCAAGTGTTCATCGAGCACCTCCTGAAGCAGGTCCAGAGATAAAGGTAGTCGGCAAGCTTTCACTGAGTGACCCCTCGGAGTTGGGATCGGGTCGGACCAACTATTCGGTGTAGGCGCTGAAACTCGGACGTAATCGTATAATTCCACCATTGTAATACCGAGATCATCGCTATCGGCCGTGTCTCCTAGATCTTCACCATTATCCCTGATTGGAGTGGAGCAGACTGGCCGGACGATGTTGTCGATGACATCCGCCTCGATGATCGATTCGTCCTCCATCGCATATAGGCAGGTGTAGTAATGTCGATTCATTGTTCCCAAGATGATCGGACCTAGCGCCTCCGTACAGGGGCAAAAGGGAGAAGGGAGCTTTGGATGATACGTGAATACGGCAGGTGGATTCTTGATACGATTGGCGCCATGAGATAAACCGAGAGGTCCGTAATGAGTAGCTTGACAAGCATTGGCTACATTAGGTAGATTGACCAAGAACCGAGCGAGGGACTTGAATTGCAGACCAAGCTTGGGACCAGAAGACAACATACCTATCAGAAGACTGCTCATTCCCGAATTCCAGGTGAGATTGGGAATATCGCCCATCGAAACGGTCCTCAAATGAGGTAGTAGATCCGGATCTCCCTTCAAGTACATCGCCAGAGTTCGGGCGACTAGAGCACCTAGTCTAACTTCTTCGATGAGACGAGCTTCGGTCACTCCAGACACGTCTTTGATTCGCGATTCGTAAGGTGGTGTAAGGAGCTGCGACCATATTAGACCGGTCGAGAGGCTGACGTATGAAGGTTCATCCGAATGAGGTCCGCTGTATATGTGGAGTCGCTCCATCCTTTCCAGCAATTCATTTCCATTTTCCAATCCATACAAGAACGACGTAAGGTTTCCTATAAAGCAATCGGTGTATAATTTTGGCCCGCAGATATCGTAGAGCATCTACTATATCAGCTCGTTACACCAAAGAGGGATGGCCCGACTCACGCGATTGGCCTTTCCTAAATTCAATAAATCCGCTTGACTCCTGAGAATCTCCCTCCTTGTCGACTCCAGATGAGTCGGACCGGGAGTCGCAGAAACATGATCGGCTATACATCGGTAGATGTCGGGTTTGAGCTGGGGAATCATGGTTGACAAGTAGATGAAGGTAGATGGTTGTAGTCAAGACATAGGTTCCAGGCTTCTACGCGCGCTTCATGTCGCTGTGTTTCACGGAGATAATGATCCTCTTTGTCTCCTTTAGATCGTTCAAAGGGAGCAAGATAGACGAGCCCTTGCCATAGATTAAGTACGATAATGGTGTAGAGAGTACAATCCGAAGTAGTTAGCGGAACGCGGTGACGAACGGAAGGCTCGATATTTACGGCACATAGCGACCCAGAAAGTACAATACATCAAGTAGACGACAGATATATTCTACGTTCTCATATATATTCAACCCACATCTACATCTGAGCCGCTCACTCATCCATCAACTTTCGCCCACAAGCAGTACAAGGTGGAGCATCCGCCTTCTTCTTCAAAAACACTTTCCCTTTCCAGATCTCCGACAAATGGTCGTCTAAGATCTCTTTTCATCTCCTCGCGCGTCAAATACGTTCGGCTAGCTTCGGTCTGAGCTTCTTGAATCCGTGTAAGACCGAGATCCTCCGGACAGAGGCCATACAGCTCGACTACCGTACCTTGAAGAGGGTCGTTCTCGATTGTGGATCTTTTAAGCGGTTTCATGTCCCGACCTACGATATCGATTTTCCAGCCGTAAAAGCAAGTCACCAAAGAGGCAGTCATTGCTTGGCCTGCAATGTCTTCGCTGAGCACGTTGACATTTTTAGTAGTCGGGTCGTGGAGGTAGTAATAGCGATTGATTGCCCCTGACATGATCGGTGCGAAGTTTCGCTTAAGGCCTTGATCGCGACCGGGGTGTCGGAAATGACAAGTCAGTACTTCGATGGATAGATGCCCCGGATCGGCGTACATGATTGATCGAAGAGCGAGAGGACCGAATTCGGTAGATTGACAAAAGTGCGTTACGGACGGCACCGCCAACAAGGCTACCGGTAGACTCTTGTAGAAGGTGGACATTTGGGTATCCTGAAGATGGCATTCTTCCCAAGCCTCAGCCATCGATGATCCCCAGATATGATTTTGATCTCCTCCCAACGATATTGAATGAAGCTTGGGGAAGGGCGGAAGTATGTCGTGTCGAAGTGAGGTTTGTATCAAGTTTGCGGCAAGAGCACACTTGATGATCTCCTCCGTTCCAGACCATGGTTCCCTCTCTACTCCATGTTGGAGGAACCTTTCCCACATCTGCCCTGCGATCAACTCCGTGTATGTAGGTTCTTCGTTGTATGTGCCGCTGTAAAGGTGAAGATGTCGGATATGATCGAGCATGGGGTTGCCGTTGTTGAGACCTGTGAAGATACTTGATAGGTTCCCGACGGAGCAGTTGGTGTACAGCTGAGGAGCGAAGACATTGTACAGTGTCTGGGAAATCAGTATAGTGTTTGCTGCTATCGAACATGAAAGAACTGACCTTGGAGGATTTCATCAAGTTCAAGAGATTCTGTTGGTAGGCCTTGGTGTCATTTTTAGCGTCATTGTCGAGACGGGTACTAGCAGTGGTGGGTGCGAGATGCTTGCCAATGCAGCGGTAGATATCGGGTTTGAGATCTGGTATCATTGCTTTGGATTAGGAGGTAAGAGACAGTAGTGAGAAGGTTTGCTTCGAAAAGGTCGTGTTAGTCAACGTTGTGTGTGTGTATCGGTAAGGAGCGTCGTAACTTGCATTACACTCCGGGGTATCGGCCATCTTCTGCATTGCGCAATGTATTTACTGAGGAATGTTATGTTGGTCCTGCGGTCAAGCTGTCGTCGGCCTATGGTACAAGCTGCGGGGTGTACGATAGAAGACGAAAGGATATGGTCGAGCCGTATATCAAGGGCTTTTGCAGGCATTCATCGTACTGGTCTTCGAGAGGAAGCTGGTCCTCACTTCCTTATGTAGCCTATTTCGCGATCGAGGGTATATTTATCATAGACCGAACGCAAAGATGATGTAGAAGACAGAGAGCGGGGATATCACCTCACCGTACTCGTCTCCTCGTCCCTGACTTTCAATTTCGGAGTTGCACCTCATATGCACAGCTGCATATGACATTGGGAGAAATGTAATCACAACCAGCATATCAACAAACGAATGACCCTTATCTGCTATACGGAGACCGACATGGGACCTAGACCGCTTCCTCTTCCCCGTCCTTAGAGTTCCACCAACCGTCCATCAAGACCAGCCCACACGCAGTACAAGGTGGAGCATCCTCCTTCCTCTTCAAAACCACCTTCCCTTTCCACAGCTCTGGCAGCTGGTTATCCAGCGATTTCTGCAGCTCCGAAAGTGGTGGAGACGGTTTACCAGTTCGAATGTGCGCTTTCTGGCCGGAATCGGGATCGTCATCGCTTCGGAAGATATCGTACAGCTCGACAACAGTGTCCTTGATACTGACCATGTCGAAGGCGACTCGTTGGGCATGGCCCGAGTTGGAACTCAACAGAACGTTTTCGAAGACATGGAAGGCCGCGACCAAGCCCCCAAGCATTACCTCGTCTCCGCCGTTATAGCCGTGTTGCCCAGATCTTCGATCACTGGCAACAAGAGGAAGGCCGTGCATGAAGTAATATCGATTGGTCGCGCCAACCACGATGCCGAGCTCGGTGATGAAACCACACATCGGACCTGGATGTACACTATGATAGGTGAAACCCTTAAGGAGCGTAAGAGGTTCGATGACGACAGGGGCAAGAGCAAGAGGACCACAATCGGTGGATTGACAGAAATATCCGACCGACGGTGATCCTAGCAATATATGTGGTAAAACCTTGGCATGGTAGAATGAGAGGTTTTTGATCAAGTCCATCTCCCATTTCCTGGCAAATGGATTCTCCCAGATTAGAACTTCGTATCCACCCAGCGAGACGGGACGAAGGTTGGAAAAACAGAAGCCACGTATCGATGGGAATGAGACCAGACCTTGCTGTCATTGTCCTTGCTGTCATTGTCGCTGTCGTTGACGACGCAGGCTACCGATCTGTTCCCTCCCTTGACAGACGTCACCTTTGTTCCAGTATAGACCATTGTACATTCATCTTTCGGGCGTGTCTATCATCAGTGAGGTCGTCCGAAATCACCCGCCACCGAGCACATGTTTAGTGCCGAATCTACGCATCATTCACGCAAACAGCATCACTGCATTCGTTTCAATTCACTATATCGTACATCTCGCATTCTGCAATTCTAGTCTCGGCCGGAACAAAGGCGCTGCAGATGAAACCCCCGTATTGAGGATCGGTACTTGGCATAATGACGACTTGGTGACTCCTGCTTTCATCGCCATTGAATTTCCTCAAAGTCGCCAGCTCTCCAGTCTCGACGTCGACTACTTCCTTTTCGTGGAAGTGGTGGACACTGTGAAATTGTGATCTGGGATTCAGAGATCTGAATTTTATTTGAAAGCCTTCGCCGATCAAGAGGAATGTGTTGGGTCGAGTGTTGATGACGATACCGAAGCCAGGTGCAGGATGACCTGTCACCATAGACCTCTCGATCGTCAAGGCCCAACCGTCCATTTGAGTCTCGACTGCGTTTGCTGGATCGGTCTCTCCCTCCTCGAATCGAGGAAAGTAGAATCCAGTCATCTGCCGCCCCTCGGTCCGGGCCGACAAGATTAGCTGTGATACTTTGGCGAGCAATCCGTAATGGAAGGTGAAGGGCGACTTAGTGGGTGTGTCGCTGTCGATTCCAAAGGGCGCAGTCCCTATAGCGCCATACTCGCCGATCGCCATCCACATGTATAGACAGCCAAGCTCGTCACGCCTTTGTTCGGGTATGAACAAGGCTTGCCCCTTGTGTCGGAACGCAATGCACATGTCTTTGTAATCGGAAAAGTAGATGTCGGGGGCAATAAAAGACAAAGTCGGGGCGTTGATCTTCCAAATATCCATGACGGTTTCTACAGGACCACCTGATGGGTACACACCCGGATCATTTCCAACCTCTACGACATAGGGAGGCCTATCGTCCGGTCGACCAATCGGCGCAGCGTTCCGGAGCCACGCGTTGGCGAAAAGAGGTATGGCGTAAGCACTTTTGCCAGCTGCAGCGACCGTTTCGATATAACGAGAATAGTGATACGCCATAAATAGCTCGTCCGTCTCTTGACCCTTGCCAAAGGTACTTTCCCAGCTCCCCTCAGCTCTCGTCTCTCCATCTTTGTTCCGAAAGAAGCTGAGATTGTTCTGTAAGTCGGTCGTAAAAGTGTTCATGTTGTTTCGGAGCTTGTCGAGGAAATCGGCGGGAACCGTACCTTCAAATGCCCTTTGAGCCAGCGAGGAGCGATCTCGGGTATCCCAGAGGACACCGCTCTCATTTTCTACCTGAACCATGAGGACCGTCTGGTGCTCGGAGTCGACAGCATTGAGGTGAGACATGAGCTTGGAAAAGGCATTGGCGTCCGCTTTTGCGGACTCAGCCGACAGAGGCGAGAGCGCGTTTACTATCTTGATGCTTCCATTGTCCCCTTCAGTGCAGACCCGGGGGAATCGTTTCATGTCTTGTTTGACCCACAATGGAGCGTAGGAGCATTCAACTTGGAGCGCATCAGCCGTCATTCAGGAGACCTAGGCGACCGAGGGAGTGACATACAGTTTTTGATAGATGCAAACCAGAGTATTACCAACTTTAGTCCATGACTTCTGGCCCCTTCCAAAATCTCATCCAAGTGCTGGAAGTCAAATTGGCCCTCCTCTGTCTCGATATCTTCCCAAGAGACAACTCCTAGAACGGTGTTGATGTTGTTGGCAACCATCTGGGGCCAGACTTTCCTGTTCATGTAGGTCGAAGAAGACATGGACGAGTTGTGGAGCTCCCCTGCCCGCATGAAGAAGGGCTTGCCCTTGACCATCAAATGGTGGTTGCCATTAGGAAGTTCCTGGAGGAACGGACTGGTCCTAGACATGGTTTATGGCTGTGGGATACTCGATAGTCCACAGTCAAGCCTCGCCCAGCTCTTATACCGCAAGGGAACCGGAGACTTTCCGGAGCAGGGATAGACGGCTAAAAGACACCATGGCATATTTAATCGTGTGCTGCTCAGTCGTCCGAGAATACCCCGCAATCCGGTCAACCGGGAGACAATGACCAAGGTCAGGATAGCTTGTCATGCATGCGGCATAACAACCACAGTCAGAGGGTCGATCGTTCACGAAAAACAAATCGTTTTTTGATGGTTCAATATGTAGCCATGTGCCTGATCGCCTATCTAAGAAGCCTGCTCATGAAGTATGGTCGCTATAGTATAGCAATCAGTAAGGCAGGTTGGACTACTCCTTCCTCGCCGATTTACCTGCCTCCATTCTTCTCCACGCACTCTCTGGTCGACGAGTCTTGATTGTCAAGTTCGCATCCGTGACCGGTTGGATGACTTTTTGTCGTTGCGCCATTTCCTCATTGCTTCCTTGCCGAGTCCCTTCGCTGGGTACCTACATTGCTCCCCCTTGGTAGTGCAATCCCTACGTCTGGCAGCAAACACTATCTCCTTGACCAGATCCGGAGAAAAGCCTCAGGCAACCGGGCGTTAACCTGACACCCAGGTCAAGCAGTGGTTCTGAAAGGCCAAACATCGAGCCCGGCCATGGCTACAGCATAAGCATGTAGTCTGGACTAGAGTCTGAGCTCTTCGGGTTGGGCAATTAGAATTCAATGATGTCAGGGCGGTGTACGAGTACAGTAGGGGTGACGGGAGATTATTTCGCTTGGTGGCTCGTACCAGGTCCGGTCGTGAGGGAGTCAATGTAGGCTCACGATAATCAAGAGGCACCTTTGAGAGGGATGAATCGTAAGAGTAAGTCAGGGGGACAAAAACGCTGGATCTTCTTATGGTCCAGCCTTCCTGGGACATGATCACAAGATCTGGCATGCCAATCTCATACGAGAGATTAATCAGTAATATAGTAATCCTCTGTCAATCATTTATTGATCAGTATGTCACAGAGAGAGTTTGGAGGTACTCGGACTTCACGTCCCCAATTGCAACATGAGGAGCATTGTTGCATTTCCACTTGATCAATTATACCACAACTTCCGCTCAATCCCAAACCATACCGAGCCTCTAGCCTCAATGAGCATGAGTGTGATTCCCCATCCCCGCCTGGGGTGAAAACTTGAAAGACCCCTTGGTGGCCTGGAACTCCTTTTCCGGATTCAAGCCGCAAGCGGAGCATGGTGGTGCGTCCTCCCTGTTCTTCAAGAATACTTTCCCTTTCCATCGTTGGGGTAGAGCCAGATCGAGAGTGACCTGGAATACTGCGAGGGTTTGGGGAGGCATGCCATGCATGTTGTCCTTGGGGTTGAGGGGAGCCCTGAGCGAACCAATGAGCTTCGACCTGTCGAGCGTTCGTAGATAGCCGTATATCTCGATGATAGTTCCGTCGAAAACGTTATTGTCGCCGTCATACACTTTCGGGGTACCGGTGGTCGGGTCGGCAACGAAGACATCTTGTTGATTGAACATGGCCAAGATCGGTTCCAGCACGCTTCTGACCTTGATCCTTGGATCCCCATTGGCGAAATACGGAATGAGAACCGCTTTCTCGGTATAGTATCGGTTGATGGCGCCGAGAATGATAGGAGGCGAGACTGCTCCGTGGTGTGAACAACTGCTGAAGGAGTAAACACCTCTTGGATGGTGGGTGAATATTTTGAGGGGCGCTTTAGCCTTGATGATATTACCAGGAAGAGCGAGAGGGCCGTCGGAGACCGCTTGACAATAGTGGTGAAGGGTCGGAAGGTCGATCAAAGCGTGGGGAAGAATCTTGCTGGTGATTTCAAACCTGGGACAATACATTCGCTCGACTAGTATGGACCCGGTCTGATTGAAGACTTGGTCGCCGATTCCTCCCATAGAGACGCATCGCAAGGCGGGTAGGATGGTGAGACCTTCGGTAATGAACCTCCTGAGCCTAGCTCCCTCCTGAATCAAAGCCTGGCATTCTCCCATCACGCTTTCAAGCTCTAGCGAAGCGGGAATGGCATCGAGTACGGGTTTGTCCTTGAGCTCGTCCCAACCGACGGTCAAGAGATGCTCGTAAGTCGGCTCGGCCCAGTGTCGCTTGTGATGGATGTGGAGTCGGGTAGTTCGATCGATATGCTCGCTGGTCCTCAGACCGGCGGCAAAAGCTGTGAAGTCGTAAGGGGTACAATCGCTGTATAGAACTGGTGCGCAGAGATCATAATAGCCTAGATATCAGCAGGATAAACTATTGAGACGGACCACTGACCTTGGAGACCATCATGAGGTTGAGTAGGGTATCTTGTTCGACGTTGATAGCTGTCTCAACAGAAGGAAGCGGACCATCATGAACTGGGAATGATCGTCTGATGTGTTGAGCAATCTTGAGGTAGAGTTCCGGTTTGAGTTGAGGAATCATGGTCGATAGCGTGGGTTGGAGGGAGTGAATTGTTGTGAAGTGATTAAATCAGACCGGTAAATGAATATGAGAGTGATGGTAGGGAAGAAAGAAGAAGAGAGAGAAGGGATTTGGTGGCATTATATAGCTGACCAGTCCAGGGTAGGTGATAAACAATGCAATGTAACGGTCGTAACGCCATTTGTGTGCATGTAACGCTGTGTGGGTTCTTACGCCATTCCTACGGTCAGTTGCTTCTGGCCAAAGGACCCAAAGGACCTACCAAAATTGATCGACCCTGTTGCTCTCCTCCTCCTCCTCCTCCTCCTCCTCCTCTTCCTCCTCCACCCGCCGCTCTTGCCCCGCCACCCGGGTAAGCTGTCAGTATCGCGGCCAAGAAGGTGGTCGCTGAGCCTTGTCCCGTCGCCGCCTTTGCGGCATTGTTGCATTTCACTTTGACGACACGAAGACATATACTTGTATCCTATAACCCCTTGTATCCCTCTCCGATAGCGTTGTCCCGCTTTTCACCATTGCTCAAGATGCCCATCCGCAGACTTAGGTTCCGAGTAAGTCGATCGAAAATCCACCTTGAGATCGTATCCACAAGCCGAGCATACCGGCGCATCCTCCCAGTTCCTCAACTTGACTTTCCCCTTCCAGACTTCGGGTAGCGCTTGATCCAGCCTGAACTGGTGATAGCCGAGCGATTGAGGTTTCAAGACGTGATTGATGATGAACGATCGCTTCTGGCGGCAAGTGACCCTTCTCCATACATCGGTAGGGACTTCATAGGTTCGTATGAAGTTGTAAATTTCGACGGTAGTGCCTTCGAACGCTTCTCTGCCGACATGATTCTTGAGCGGTATTGGCGTTCCCGTGATGGGTTCAGCGACCATGATATTCGCTCGAGTGAACATTGCCAAGATGGGTCTCAACAGCATTGCATTGTCTTCGAGATGGATTGGCGGAATTGGGTACGTGACTGGTAGATTGAGAGGGCAATGGTATCGATTGATGGCGCCGAGGATCACCGGAGGAGCCCAGTCGTTGTGACACGAATGGCAATTGGTAAATGCAGGTACACCGCTTTGGTGCATGGTGAAAGTCTTGAGTGCGGATCCAGGTTTAATAGTCATGTTCGGAAGCGCCAAAGGTCCGTAAGCCACCGCCTGGCAGTAATGTTGAACGGAGTGTAGATCGAGCAGAGCATGAGAGAGGACCCCAGTTCGATTACCAGGCCCGCTGTCTTCTCGACGTAGACCATGTAGTTCGTGGAATCCAATCGGATTCTTCTGTCTGAAAGGGCCAGGTGGATTGATACCTCCCATAGATACGACTCGGAGGTTGAGAAGCACGGTAGTACCATCGGTGATGAATCGTCGTAGGTTCGTGCCTCGTGCGACCAGTGCTCGGATCTCTTCGGGTACGCTTTGAGGATCAGCCAGACTTGTATACTGGTCGGGAATGATTTTGGTCTCAAGTTTTCCCCAGCCATGTTTGAATATGTCGGCATAGCTAGCGTGAATACAGTGTGGTCTATGGTGAATGTGAAGTCGAGTAGTTTGATCGATATTCGCATTCGTCTCCAAATTGGCAGCAAAGGAATCGAAATCGTCGGTAACGCAATTCTTGTATAGCACCGGAGCACAGATTTCGTACATTGCCTGAAAATCAGCTTCGAAGGTAATCCCTATTAGATTCCATCAAGCTCACCTTGGAGCTCTTCATCATGTTGACAAGAGCTGAGTTGTCCGCCTTGATAGCTTTCCCGATCGAAGGACGAGATACTTGCGAGAGTGGAATCGGTCGTTCGAAATGGTCGGCGATGAGCAAGAGCAGCTCTGGGCTGAGATGAGGTATCATGTTTGGTGATGTCTTATTGGTATTAAACGCCGTTGAATGAGTGAAGTGGTATAGAGTGAGATAGAGACTTGATGGGAACGAGAGGCTTGTTGACGCCTCAGGAAAAGGGGTGGGTCATTTGGTAACGCCGTTGAGTGTCCGCACACACTGTAACGCGTTCCTGATGTTAGTGTGCTTCTGGTCAAAGGATCGAAAGGACCCACTCAAAGCTATGCTCTTAGCCCTCCCTCCTTTCCGTTGTATTCCGTTCCCTGGACCATTCAATCGGAACTCCTGTATATCAGCTCCTCCCGTCATGGAGATTGAATGTTGACTTGTTCACGACTGCGCCTCGAGAGAGAGGGGGTACCTATCGACCCCTAGGTCAATAGAATTAATCCACCGTACCTGACGTGATGTAGCTCAACGCATACTTAGTAGCATTGTTGCATACCCATTTGACGACATATATAACAATTCCTTACGTTCTCACCTTTTGCTACCACTTCTTCTAGACTTCACCAGACAATCTTGTGTGGCCCTTTCTTATCTACCAAGTTGTACTTCTCGTGAAGCTCCTCGGCGTGATCGAATCCACAGGCTGGACAAAGGGGCGCATCCTCGCTGTTCATGAATCGTACCCTTCCCTTCCATATGTCCGGCAAGGCTTGCTCGAGTAAATCTTGAAAGACAGAGATCGATTGAGGTGTGGGACATGTCTGGACCTTGATAAATTCGGTGTAGTCCCTCATCTCGACCCACTCGGCTGTTCGAACGTAGTTGTAGATCTCGATAGTGGTACCGTTGAACATATCTGCATTCAATTCGCCTTCATACGCAATCGGAAGACCGGTGTCTGGATGGGCGATAGTGATTTCGGGACGAGCAAACATCGCTATAACGGGTGGAATGAGATTCGCAAGTTTGTTGACGTCGAATCCATCGAGTGGAGACGGGAAATTGAGCGAATCGAGGCAGTGGTACCGATTGATTGCTCCCAGAACGATCGGAGGGGGAAGGACATCCTCGGAGGTGTGGTTCTTAGGGTGGCGGAATAGACGTTGGCCTCGATGGTGATGAGTGACTGTCTTGACACCGGATTTGGGCTTGATGATCTTGTGAGGGAGTGAAAGCGGCCCATGGAGACAGCTTGACAGTAATGCTGAACCGAGGGTAGGTCGAGTAAAGCGGGAGCGATGGTCTTGCAATTGTTGTCGTAGTCGATGTGAAGAAGCCTCTCAGCTGAGGCAGCGCTGTGACCGTTGTAGAGTCGTTCACCGATTCCTCCCATGGAAACCATATTCAAATTCGGTAAAACCGTAGGACCTTCGGTGACGAACTGTCTGAGCCTTGTACCTTCTCTGACTAGAACATCGTTTTCTCGAGTGAAGGCTGTGATACTGACATTCGCAGGCACGCTATCGAGCTCGACTTTGCCAACGAACAATGCCCAACAATCTTCGGTTAGAAGCTCGACATAGCTCGCCTCGGACGCGTGTCGTTGATTGTAAATGTGAAGGCGACGCGTTCGGTCCGTGTTCTCATTGGTTCTTAGTCCAGACGCGAAGGAAGCGTAGTCGTCCGTGACGCAGTCCTGATACAGAACCGGAGCACAGATGTTATACATCGTCTGTGCATCAGCCTCGAATGTGTGGGTACATTTTGAGATCATGCTCACCTTGGATGCTTTCATGAGGTTGAGAAGAGTGGCCTTGTCGGAAACGATGGCGTTTTCGATGGATGGGACATGTTTTTCAATTAGGCGGATTGGAGCTTTCACGTGTTGAGCAATGAGGAGGAGCAATCCTGGGTCGAGTTGCGGAATCATGGTGGGTGGATTGGTGTTGACGGTGGTGCGAGACGGTGACCGTGTTGAAGTAGGTCTTCGGGGAATGTATTCGCGAAAAATGATAAGAAAGAAAGAGTATGAAGGAAGAGACAGGGATGTTTCCGTTTATTGATTAATGTAACGCTCTTGTGTGGATTCGAAGGTAACGCTTGTGTGCATGCGCCACGCCGTCTCTGCCGTTAGTGTGCTTCCTCGTCAAAGGACCCACCTAATCTTCCGCTACCAAACTGCTCTCCCATTCTACGGTAAGCGCCTCGCCCTTCATCCTTCTCCTTTGTTATTCTCCGGATATGACAATATATCACCTCTTGGTTAATTGGGTTCATGACATCTATTCCATCAGCTCGAATCTGGGACATATAGACGGGATTACTCACTTGAGTGGATACCATGACCAACAGCGGTGATGTCAGGTTCCCATCAGGATGAAGAGTGATCAGCTTTCCCGACCACCTCGATTTCTCCTCAGCCTTGATAGTATTCTTGCATATCACCTCGATTACCTGATCGATTTTACCTCTTACTTGTGTACCCAATAATTCCTCGGATGTAGCATGATCCTCAACGGTCTTGCACCTCAATCCACATCGTTCCATAGCGATTCCCTTTCTCCCTGTGCCGCCAATCCATCGACAAAATGTTGGAATTCCCCTTCCAAATCGAATCCACAAGCTGCACAAGGCGGAGCATCCTCCCTATTAAACAATTTGACTTTCCCCTTCCAGAACTCGGGCAATCCTCGATCGAGAGCACGCTGATGCCTATCTAAAGACTGAGGCGGCTGTATTCCTCCCAACATCCTCTGGTTCTTTGCCACAATTTTTGGAGGTCTCTTGAGATTGTCGACGTCGATCGTTCGGATGTAACTGTATATCTCGACGGTCGTTCCTTCGTAAGCGCAGTCGGGGATATCACCAAGAGCAATCTTAGGCGTGCCATCGTCTTGATCGGCGAAGATGATCCCCGGTCGAGTAAACATTGCCACGACCCGTGTCCAGAAACGGTCCAGCGGACTCTCGTCGGCGACGA
>Ga0308160_10003102_pt1 | contig 19122 bp, 14 predicted proteins | sample PhyFR1_FD_201036 | JGI IMG/M metagenome (GOLD analysis project Ga0308160, IMG submission 201036) | Phyllosphere microbial communities from UC Gill Tract Community Farm, Albany, California, United States - DLSLF.R1 | ecosystem: Host-associated > Plants > Phyllosphere > Unclassified | place: USA...
ATCGACAGCTCGGGTGAATGCGAGCGCGCGCGGCGCGCCACCTCGGCGCCATTCATTCCCGGCATCAGGAAATCGATGATGGCCAGCGCCGGCTTGTGTTCATCGAGCAGGCGCAAGGCCGCTTCGCCATTACTGGCCTCGATCACCTCGTAATTCATTTGCCGCAGCAGGGCCGTCAGCACGCTTCGCACTTCGTCGTCGTCGTCGATCACCAGCAAGCGCTGATTGCCGGCACGCGGGGCCAGCGGCTGCGCCGCGCTTGCAACGGCATTGGCGGCCTCCTTGATGCAAGGCAGAACCAGTTCTACCGTCGTCCCACCCCCAGGCGCAGGGTTGATGTGCAGCACGCCACTCGCCTGCTGCACGACAGAGGCAGTCTGCGCCAGTCCCAGGCCGTGGTGGTTGCCATGTTTGCTGGTGAAAAACGGCTCGGTCGCCCTGGCGGATTGTTCAGGCGTCATCCCGACGCCGTTATCGGTGACGCGCACGACGGCATGCGTGCTGCCATCGTTCATCACGCGCATGGATGTAGCAACATGCAGCGTGCCGTGTTCTCCCATCGCTTCCAGCGCATTCCGGAGTACGTGACTGATCGCCAGCTGAAACTGATCGGCTTCACTGAGCACATTGCCCTCGGCGGCATCGAGTTCGGTGACGATCGAAATACCAGGAAACTGTTCGGCCCGGGTTTCGGCCAATGCCGCGCGCACGCTCGCATCGACTGCCACCGAGGTGGTTTGCAGGCGCTGTGTCTTCGAGAATGCCGACAGCTGGCCGGTGAGTTTGGCGGCGCGGGTCACCGTGACGGCGACCTTGTCGACCAGCGGCATCAATGCCAGATCGCCACCGCGCAGGCGTAATTTCAAAAGCTGCGCTGAACCGCCAATCACCATCAACAGGTTGTTGAAGTCATGGGCAACGCTTCTTGTGAGCTGGGCGATGATTTCGGAACGTTTTGCAAGATCGGCGCGCGCTACCGATTCCATTTCACGCGAATGGCTTTCGGTCAGCATCGCTGTCTGTTCTTTCAGCTTGATCTGCAGCTCGGCGGTCAGTCGATGCTCGATCTTTTGCTGGGCGGTGCGCTCGCGGTCGAGCAGATCCATCGCATGCGCGTTTTCAAGCAGAAGATAAAACATGGGGACGCCGCTTGCGCTGACCAGGACCGCCATCGACAACCCGTTGCCGTTGGCGCCAGGGCCGCCGAGTCGCAGCAGGAGCCAGCCGAGCAGAATCGGAATTGCCGGCAGCGCCAGCATTTTACGCATCTGGCGTACACCGAGGCTCGGCGAGCGCAGGGCCATGCCCAGGCGGGTGGCCGGTTCGCCGATCAGGATCGCCAGCGCCAGGCAGGCAATCGACAACGCCGACTGCAGCGACAAGGTATTGAACACGTAGATGCCATACAGATCGGAGACGCGGTAGAGATACCCGATCAAGGCGGCCCCTGCTACCAGTAATACCGCGTTGGACGCAAATTCAATGATCCCGGTAAGGTGCCGGGTGGCGTGCAGACGCGCCATCGACGCCAGGCTCAGCACCAGCAAACAGGCTGCGGTCGCAACCGAAACCCGCCCGCTCGATTCGGCCGGCATCCCGGCCAGTGCCGCGCTAATCCAGGGGCTGAGAATATCTTCGCGATACAGCGCATGGCTGGCCAATGCGGCTAGCATGATCAGAGCTGTCGCCAATGGAAACACGGCCATCCACGCATGGCCCGAGCGGGCCACCGGACGAGCCGATATCGTCGCCAGCAAAACGACACCGATTGCAGTCAGGATCGACATCCCCTGCCATTGCGGCGCAAGCGAAATCAAATCCGATTGACGCACCGCGTAGCCCAGCACTGCCAGTAATGCAATGACACTTGCAGTGACAGTCAAAGCCTGGACAGCAAACCAGAGCGGTGGTTTGTGATGCTTGTCTAGCATGATTCTGGAGCGGAGGTGATGATGCTCATCGTATCATGGTATTTCCTGTTCCCTACGTTGCGTCCTTGTGAAAAAGCGCCGCCGCCGTGACCGGCGCCGGCGCTCGCGCTCGCGCTCGCGCGAACTGACCGTTTGATTACTTCATGCCGCCCGAACCGATGAAATGCTCGCGCGCATACGCCAGCAGTTCGGCAGCCGACGGATGGTCGACCGTTTCGACGGCTTTGACGTTGCCGGCGGTTGCCGGGACTTTGTCGTTCAGGTATTTCACGAACGCGGTCTTTTCCTGCGCCGGGCCGACGATCAGGATTTGCTGGACGTCTTTCAGCACATGCGCGATATCGTTATAGAAGGCGGTGTTGTCGTTCTCGTTCGCGTGCGAATCCGAATGATTCTGCTTCGGATGCGGATGGGTCGAATGGGTTTTCAGGTTGTCCGATTCGGAGGCGTCTTTGTCGAAATGAATGACCTGGGCTTTGGTGTGATCGAGCCAGACAACGGCGTTATTGAAGGTCATGGTGTGCTTTCGTTGTACTGCGTGAACTCGCGATTCGAGTCAGCCAAGACTGCGCGCTTACGCCGAACGCGTCGGTACGGTACTGCACGGCCATGACGCCAGTGCGCCCGATCTACGGCGCGCGCCGCTTGACTGGCGCCATGCTGCGCGCCAGGAAGCCGGTCATCGCGTCCACCGTCGGCGCCAGCCACGGATCGAACAGCCAGAACGAATGCGGCGCGCCGGCCAGCGCCACGGTGTCGGTGGCGATGCCATGCGCGGCCAGGCGCGCCGCCAGCGCTTCGTGTCCGCTTGAAAAACGTGGCACGCTGCTGACGATGAACTGCACCGGCGGGCTATGTTTGCCGGCATGCGTCAAGGGTGAGGCGTCGCGCCACAGTGCTGGCAGTTCGGCGTAGCGCCCACCGAACCAGGCGCCGGCCGCCGACGGCTGCTTGGCCGGGTCGTCCTCGAAGCGCAGCGCTTGTTTGGACGTGAAATCGGACAAACCATCGATATTGATCACCGCGCGCACGTCGTGTGGCCGGGTCATGCCGACCAGCGCCGCGATCTGGCCGCCGGCCGAGCCGCCGGCGATGGCGATGCGCGCCGGGTCGACGCCAAGCGCATTGGCCTGCGCGCGCAGCCAGTCGAGCGCCGCCTTGACGTCGTCGACCGCCGCCGGATAGCGCGCCTGGCCTGACAGGCGATAGCTGACCGTGGCCGCGGCATAGCCGCGCGCGGCTAGGCGCACCGCCAGCGGCGCCATATTGGCGCGCTCGCCGCTGCCCCAGCCGCCGCCATGCACCAACAGCACCAGCGGCACCAGCGGCGCCGGCGCCGCACCAGGCGCCGGCAGATAGAGGTCGAGGCCCAGCGCCAGTTGGCCGCGCTGCGCGTACTTCAGGTCCTTGCGCACCTGGACCGATTCCGGCGCTTCGGCGCTGGCGATGCGGATGTATGGATAGTCGCGCACCAGCTTGCGGTACGTGGTCTCGGCGTTGTAGGGCGTCTGCGCGAATGCCGGCGCCGTGACGGCGGCCAGCGCCAGCGCCGCGGCGGGCCAGAGTCTCATGTGCCCGACCCCGTGAACACGCAGCGCCGCCGCAGCGTGGCGCCGGGCGCCAGTACCGTCAAGCCCGGATAGCCAGGCAGATTGTGGGCGTTGATCGGATGGTCGACCGGCTCAAAACAGAAGAAGTCGCGCCCGGGCGGCGCGTACAGGATGAAGTAGGCCATGTCGGCCTCGATCGTGAGCGCCACGCCGCGCGCCGGCCAGTCGATGCGCGCCGCGCCCGGCCAGCCGTCGAACACATGGTCGACGCCGTCAAGCGGCAAGGCGGCCGCCGCATCGAAGCGCCAGGCATCGGGAATCGCACCGCGTTCGAGCGGCAGTTTGTCGGCGCCGCTGTGCCAGACGCCATCGGCGCGCGCCTGCAGGCGCGCCCCTGGCGCATCCGGCATCCATGGATGCAGGCCGATCCCGAACGGCAGGCTGGCAACGCCAATGTTGCACACCTCGAGTTCGACCACCAGTGCGGCCTCGATCAGCGTATAGCGCAGCAGGGCCCGGTACGAGAACGGCGCGGCCTCAAGGCGCTGCAGCGTCAGCAGCACGCAATCGGCGCTGTGCGACGCCACCTGCCACCCCTGCTGCCAGCCATCGCCGTGGATCGGACACGGCTCGCCCTCACGGTTCGGCGCCGGCACATGGCGCCGACCTTCGAACACGAACCCCGTGGGCGCCATCCGGTTCGACCACGGCAGCAAGGGAAAGCAGGCCAGTTGCCCGGGCGCCGGCATGCCGGCAACATCAGGCGCCAGCGCGCGCAGCAGCGGCTCGGGCCGCGCGCCGCCGAGCCAATCGAGGCGCGCCAGGCCGCCGCCCACCTGCGGTGCGACTTCGGCCAGCAGGCGCTCGTTACGCAGTATCAGCCGCTCGATCATGACGCTAGCCAGGGTGTTCGATCAGTATTGCGGACCGTCGAGCAGGAACTTGCCGCCCTGGTACATCGTGGTGACATCGTCCTTGGCCGGATACTCGGCCGAATCCGGGAACAGGTGCGCGAACTTGCTTGAACTGTCTTTCGGCTTGTAGCCCAGGTGCGCGGCCAGGCGGTTGTCCCACCAGACGCTGTCGTTATCCGACATGCCGTACACGATGGTGTGGCCGACGCGCGGCGCGAACAGCGCGCAGCGCAGCAGTTCGGTGAGGTCGTCGTACGACAGATAGGTGCTCATCATGCGTTTGTTGGCCGGCTCCGGGAAGCTCGAGCCGATGCGCACGCACACGGTCTCGATGCCGAAGCGGTCATAGTAGTAGCGTCCGATCTGCTCACCGAACACCTTCGACAAACCATAGTAGCTGTCCGGGCGGGTCGGCGAATCGGCGTCGAGCACCGTGGTGACCGGATGGTAGCCGATCGCATGGTTCGAGCTGGCGAAGATCACGCGCCGGGTGCCGGCCTTGTGCAGCGCCTCATACAGGTTGGCCACGCCGAGGATATTGGCCTGCATGATCGGCTCGAACGGCTTCTCGGTCGAGATGCCGCCGAAGTGCAGCACCGCGTCCACGCCGTCGAGCAGCGCCAGCACCGCGTCCTTGTCGGCCAGGTCGCACTGCACCACTTCCTCGCCCTCGCCGGCCGGGCCCAGGTCGGCGATGTCGGACAGGCGCACGACATCGGCCCACGGCCGGATGCGCTCGCGCAGCACCTTGCCCAAGCCGCCGGCGGCGCCGGTCAGCAAAATGCGTTTGAAGGGTTTTACGTTTGCAGCAATGGTCATGCAGGTCTCCTTGATTTTCTTCAGGTCACGGGCGCGGGATTGAACAGCGCCAGTGCATTATGCAGTTTCCAGTGCTCGGCCCAGGTCTTGCGCCCGCTGGCCACGTCGAGGATCAGGCGGAACAATTCCCAGCCGACGTCTTCGATGGTCGATTCGCCGGTGGCGATGGTGCCGGCGTCGAGGTCCATCAGGTCGTGCCAGCGCTGCGCCAGTTCGGTGCGCGTGGCCACCTTGATCACTGGCACCGGCGCCAGGCCGTACGGCGTGCCGCGGCCGGTAGTAAAGATGTGGACGTTCATCCCGGCCGCCATCTGCAGCGTGCCGCAGATGAAGTCGCTGGCCGGGGTGGCGGCGTAGATCAACCCTTTCTGCTGCAGCCGGTCGCCCGGCGACAGCACCCCGGTAATCGCCGTCGAGCCAGACTTGACGATCGAGCCCATGGCTTTTTCGACGATGTTCGACAAGCCGCCCTTCTTGTTGCCGGGCGTGGTGTTGGCGCTGCGGTCGACGCCGCCGCGCACCAGGTAATCGTCGTACCACTGCATTTCGCGCACCATCGCCTGCGCCACCTCCGGGCTGGCGGCGCGCGCGGTCAATTGGTCGATGCCGTCGCGCACCTCGGTCACTTCAGAAAACATCACGGCGCCGCCGGCGCGCACGATCAGATCGGTGGCGTAGCCCACCGCCGGATTGGCCGTGACGCCCGAAAACGCGTCGCTGCCGCCGCACTGCACGCCCACCACTAGGTCGGACGCCGGGCAGGTTTCGCGGCGCCGCGCATTGAGTTGCTGCAGGTGGGTTTCGGCGGTGGCCATCAGCGAATCGATCATCGACATGAAGCCGACATGCTGCGCGTCCTGCAACGTCACCACCGACGGCGCGCCATTGCCGATCGGGATTGCGCCGGCCGGGAACAGGCGCGCCGGCGGCAGCTTCTCGCAACCCAGGCTCACCACCATCACGCTGTCGCCGAAGTTCGGGTTGCGCGACAGGTTGCGGATGGTGCGGATCGGGATGTCGGCGCCGGGCGCGTCGATCGCCACGCCGCAGCCATACACGTGCTCGAGCGAGACCACGTCTTCGACGTTCGGGTAGCGCGGCAGCAGTTCGCTCTTGATGCGCTGCACGGCGTAGTCGATCACGCCCGAGACGCACTGCACGGTGCTGGTGATGGCCATGATGTTGCGGGTGCCGACCGAGCCGTCCTTGTTGCGGAAACCCTCGAAGGTATAACCGTCGAGCTGCGGGCCGGCAGCCACGGCGTGGGTGCCGATCGGCAGGTCGTCGAGCGAGCGCGCGGCCGGCATGCGCAGCACGCGCTCGGAGACCCAGCTGCCGCGCGCGATGGCGCCGCTGGCGTAGCCGATCGTGACGCCATAGCGGATCACGGCGTCGCCATCTTCCAGGTTGGCCAATGCCACCTTGTGCCCTTGCGGCACCCCCTCGACCAGCACCAGGCCGTCCGGGAAAACGGTGCCGGCAGGCAGGCCGCCATCGTTGACGACGATGGCGACGTTGTCGCTGGCCTGCATGCGGATGGTGCGCGGAATGTGCTGGGTCATGGGTGGAGCCTGTCTCTTGGACGATCGGTGGGTTCTTTTTCAGTATGCCATAAAATATTCGCAATCGGCTAGTCCACCTTGTGATTTTGGCCCAACCAAATTAGAATGGCCCTACCAAAACGCATCACCTCACGAGCACGCAAGCTGACTGTAAGCAGCATCGAGCAAAGTAGCGGGCACTCTACCGACTCATCGGTAATACAACAAAGCGATTGGAGACAAATGAAAGGCAATCTGACACTGCGCCTGCTCGCAGCCGTAATCGGCTGCGCGCTGGCCTGCGGACCCGCCCTGGCGGCCGGCCAGTACCGCAATCCCGACAACAGCAACCTGGGCGACGCCGGCGAAGGCAGCTACCCGATCCCATACAAGAAGCCGGTGGTGGCCGAAGTCACCGCCCAGCTACATCTGATCCGCGGCTTCATGGACCGCGCCACGCCGACCCGCATCGTCGGCAAGAAAAGCGGTCAGCCGATCACCGACCTGAAAACCCCGAGCGCGGACGCCGTCTTTGAAAAAAGCGCCGGCGACTATGGCATCCAGGTGTACGAAATGGGCGTGGTGCATTCAGGCTTGCTGAAGGCGGCGCAGGTCACTGGCGACAACAGCTTCACCAGCATGACGCGCCGCCACTTCGGCTTCTTCAACGACACGCTCCCCTACTTCCGCGCCCAGGAACAACAGTTCAAGCTCGAACGCGCCAACAGCTTCTCGCGCTTCCTCGACCCGCGTTCGCTCGACGACGCCGGCTCGATGTGCGCGGCCCTGATCCGGGCGCGCCTGGCCAAGGTCGGTCCCGACCTGAAATCGATGATCGACACCTGCAGCGACTGGGTCTACAAGCGCCAGTTCCGGCTCGAAGACGGCACCATGGCGCGCAAACGCCCGCAGGAAGTCTCGCTGTGGGCCGACGATATGTACATGAGCATCCCGGCACTGGCCGAGATGGGCCGCATGACGGGCGAGCGCGCCTACTTCGACGACGCCGTCAACAATGTGATGGGCATGTCGAGCCGCATGTTCAATCCGCAGCTCGGCCTGTACACCCATGGCTGGCACGCCAACAACCCGGACGCGCCACGCTTCTACTGGGGCCGCGCCAACGGCTGGGCGGTGCTGGCCATGTCCGACCTGCTCGACGTGCTGCCGAAAGACCACCCGGGCTACCCGAGTGTGCTGGCCCAGCTGCGCGCTTCATTGAAAGGCATCGCCGAGCTGCAAAGCGGCAGCGGCCTGTGGCACCAGATGCTGGACCGGAATGACTCCTACCTGGAAACCTCGGCCAGCGCGATCTTCACCTATGTGTTCGCGCATGCGGTCAACCAGGGCTGGATCAGCCCCACCACCTATGGCTCGATCGCGCAGACCGGCTGGAACGCCTTGAGCACCCGCATCAATGCACTGGGCCAGGTCGAAGGCACCTGTGTCGGCACCACCCTGGCCAGCGACATGGTGTACTACTACCATCGCCCGACCAGCGCCGACGCCCTGCACGGCTACGGCCCGATGCTGCTGGCCGGCGCCGAGATCATCCGCATGATCAACAACCCGGCGTTCGAGATCCAGCACAAGGTGCGCACCTACCATTACTTGCCCAAGGGCGGCAAGACCGACTACCGCGAACACCACTAACCGCCGAGGCGACCCATGAACCGATTATCGACTATGGCGTTGGCGGCAGTGATGCTGTGCGCAACCGGCGCCCACGCCGCCGACAAGCTGGCCATCACGGTGCAGCACGACCTGGCCATTGCACGGCCCTCCGAGACGATCTCGATCGCCTGGAAGGATGTCAATGCGGCGCTGCCCGGCGCGCTGGTGCAGAAGATCGCCGTCAAGGATGCGAGCGGCCGCGTGCTGGCGCACCAGGTGACGAATATCGCGCCGCAGGCCAAGGACCCGAAGAAAGAAGGCGTGGCCTATGGCGAACTGCTGTTCCAGCACAGCTTTGCCGCCGGCGAGAAAAGCGCGGTCTTCACGGTGGAGAAGATCGACGGCATCGCGCCGCCGTTCCCGACCAAAACCTTCGCGCGCCAGGTGCCCGAACGGCTCGACGACTTCGCGTGGGAGAACGACAAGATCGCGCACCGCACCTACGGCCCGGCGCTGGCCGCGCCCGCCCCCGCCGGCGTGGTGAAAGAGGTGCTGGTCACCAGTGGCCTCGACATCTGGTTCAAGCGGGTCGATTATCCGATCGTCGATCGCTGGTACAACAAGGGCCATGACCATTACCACAAGGACCAGGGCGAAGGCATGGACATGTACAACGTCGGCAAGTCGCGCGGCGCCGGCGGCAGCGGCGTGTGGGACGGTTCGGCCTTGCACCCGGCGATCAACTACGCGCGCTATAAAATCCTGGCCAATGGCCCGATCCGCACCGTGTTCGAGCTGCACTACGATGCCTGGGACGCGGGCGGACGCCAGGTCAGCGAGATCAAGCGCTTCACGGTCGACGCCGGCCACTACCTGGATCGCATCGACAGCACCTTCACCACCAATACCGGGGCGCCGCTGACAATCGCCGTGGGCCTGAACAAGACCCCGGCCGACAAGGGACAAGACCCGCGCATCGAGACCCGGCGCGACGGCAAGGTGCTGCTGCAATGGGTGCAGCAAGCCAGCAACGACGCCTTCGGCACTGCGGTGGTGCTGCCCAACGCGCAGGGCTTCGCGCAAGACGCGCTCAATGAACTGATCACCGGCGCCGCCACGCCAGGCAAGCCATTCACCTACTACGCCGGCGGCGCCTGGAGCCGCGCCGGCGAGATCACCAGCCCCGCCGCCTGGCAGCGCTATGTCCTCGATGTCGCCGCGCGCGACGCCAGCCCGGTACGCATTACATTAGGAGCCAAACCATGACCCGCCCGACACCCGTAAAAGGATTCATGCCCGGCCGCCGCACCCTGCTGCGCGGCGTGCCTGCCGCGTCGCTGCTGCTGGGCGGCATCGGCCCGGCGCTGGCCGCAGCGGCACCAGCTGCGCGCGACCCGTGGCAGCGCGCCGACGACATCGTCAGCCGCTTCGCCACGCCGCTCAAGTTTCGCAGTGAGGACTTTCCCATCACCGCCTACGGCGCCAAGCCATGCGCGATGGTGCAGGTCAAGGCCCAGGTCGCCTCGCTGGTCGACGGCACCGTGAGCACGCCCGCGCCGGATGCGCCCGACAGCCATCCGGCGATCGCCGCGGCGATTGGCGCCTGCCACGCCAAGGGCGGCGGCCGGGTCCTGATCCCGAAAGGCGACTGGTACTGCGCCGGCCCGATCGTGCTGCGCTCGAACGTGCACGTGCACCTGGCGGCCGGGGCCAGGGTCCACTTCTCGGCCAACCCGGCGCACTACGCGCGTGACGGCGAACACGATTGCGGCGCCAACGGCAAGCTGACGCTGTCGCGCTGGCAGGGCAACGACGTGCTCAATTATTCGCCCCTGGTGTACGCCCACAAGCAAAGCAATATCGCCCTCACCGGCGAAGACTGGACCAGCATCCTCAATGGCCAGGGCGGCGTGCCGTTCGAAGGCCGCAGCGCGGACCAGGCGGAATGCTGGTGGGACTGGAAAGGCCGCGGCAAACCGGTGCGCAGCCGCACCGAGGTCGCGCCGAACCCGGCCAACGCTGCGCTGGAACGGGTCGCGCCGACACTCGCGCCAGGCCTGCGCCAGCAGATCGAAGGCGAAGGCAAGCGCTGGCAGTCCGACTCGCGCTACCTGCCGGCGCTGTCGGAAGCGGGGGTGCCGGTGACCCGCCGCGTGTTCGGCCATGGCCACTTTTTGCGCCCGTGCATGATCGAATTCATCAGCTGCAGCAAGGTGCTGCTGCAGGGTTACCAGGTGAACGCCGCGCCGTTCTGGCTGCACCATCCGGTGGCCTGCCGCGACCTGGCGATCCGGCGCGTGAACATGGAAAGCCTGGGCCCGAACAGCGACGGCTTCGACCCGGAATCGTGCGACGGCGTGCTGGTCGACGCGTGCACCTTCAATACCGGCGACGACTGCATCGCGATCAAGGCCGGCAAGAACCTGGACATCGGCCACGGCCCCACCCGCAATGTGGTGATCCAGCACTGCATCATGAACAGCGGCCATGGCGGCGTGACGCTGGGCAGCGAGATGGCCGGCGGCATCGAGCACGTGTATGCGCGCGACCTCGAGTTTCGCAATACGCACTGGCGCGACGATCCGCTCAACACCGCGATTCGCCTGAAGACGAATATGAACCGCGGCGGCTTCCTGCGCCACCTGTACGTGCGCGACGTCACCCTGCCGCACGGCGTGGCGACCGAGCCGGGGCTGTACAAGCCGCTCGCCGGCATGCGCGAGATTACCGCGCCGGTGGCCTCTGGCGCCGGCGCCATCATCACCATCGATTGCGACTACGTGCCGGGCGACGATGCGGTGCGCATCCGTCCACCGCAGGTGTCGGACATCGACATCCACAACGTGCGCACCACGAATGTCGATACCGGCAAGGGCAGCTTCTCGTGCTACCAGGCCTTCGTGCTGCTGGGACCAGTGGCATCGAGCTTCAACGGCAAGCCCGGCACGCCGATCCTGCCGATCGCCCGCGTGCGCATCAGCGACTCCGACCTTGGCACCCCGCGCAATGCGGCCGAGCCGTGGTTCGTGCATAACGCGGTCGACATCACGCTCGACAACGTCACCATCGCGGGCAAGCGCTACAACCAGGTACTGAATAAAAAGACCTGATCAGCAACAGGTCAGGCCAGTTTGTAAATATATTTGATCTGGCCTGACCAAAACTACCAAAGTTGCCATAGAATTCAAAAACTGGCCAGACCAGTAATAAAAACCAGCACTGTGGTATCGGCTTCGCCGACCTGATAAAAACGCATGGAGACAGCATGACCCAACCCACCCCGCGCGCCGCGCTGCGCCAACTTACCCTGTGCCTGCTTGGCACCGCTTCCATCTCGGCGCTCTCGATCGGCCCGGCTTTTGCCCAGGAGGTCGGCGCCAGCCCGGCCGGCGCGCCGTCCGGCAGCCAGACCGTGGTCGTGACCGGCCTGCGCGCGTCGCTGGAAAGCGCCCTGAACGCCAAGCGCCAGGAAAACGGCATCGTCGACGTAATCAAATCCGAAGACATGGGCAAGTTCCCCGACACCAACCTGGCCGAGTCGCTGCAGCGCGTGCCGGGCGTGGTGATCGACCGCGACGCCGGCGAAGGCCGCAACATCACGGTGCGTGGCCTGGGCCAGGATTTCACGCGGGTGCGCATCAACGGCATCGAGGGCCTGGCCACCACCGGCGGCACCGACAGCTCGGGCGGCACCAACCGCGGCCGCGGCTTCGACTTCAATGTGTTCGCCTCGGAGCTATTCAGTTCGCTCACGGTGCGCAAGAGCTCGTCGGCCGACGTCGACGAAGGCTCGCTCGGCGCCACCGTCGACCTGCAGACCCTGCGCCCGTTCGACCTGAAGGGCTTCAACGCCACCGTCGCGGTCAAGGGCAAGTACAACGATGGTTCAGAAAAAACCGATCCGCGCGTGGCGTTCATGGTGTCCGATACCTTCTTTGACCGCAAGGTCGGGGTGCTGATCTCGGGCGCGTTCTCCAAGCGCCGCGTGCTCGAAGATGGCTTCTCCACGGTGCGCTGGGATAACGGCCCGTCGTCCGGCGGCTGGTGCGCGCCGCAGGGCATGGCCGCCAATCCGGCCAACTCCAGCGCCACCACCTGCGGCCCGGCCGCGCAAGGCGCCGAGCGCTTGCCGAACACGCCGCAGAACATCGCCGCCTACAACGCCGCCAGCGACCCGAACAACTTCCATCCACGCCTGCCGCGCTACGGCCGCCTGACCCACGACCAGGACCGGCTCGGCATGACCGCCTCGGTGCAGTGGCGCCCACAGCGCGGCACCCTGCTCACCTTCGACATGCTGTACTCGAAGCTCGACGCCACGCGCCAGGAAGACTTCTTGCAGGCGACCTCGTTTAGCCGCAGCGCCAGCCAGGGCGGCAAGCCGCAGGTGGGCGTGCTCGAAGCCGAGTATTCGCCGACCGGCCAGCTCTTGTACGGCAAGTACAACAACGTCGATATCCGCTCGGAACAGCGCTTCGACGAACTCAAGACCACCTTCACCCAGCCGACCCTGACGCTCGAACACAAGTTCAACGACGCCTGGAGCATGAGCGCCAAGTATGGCCGCGCCGAGTCGAAGTTCCGTAATCCGGTGCAGACCACGGTCACGCTCGACGCGCTCAACGTCGACGGCTACAGCATCGATTTCCGCGGCGACAACCGGCGCCCGGTCATCAACTATCCGTTCGACGTCAATGGCGGCGCGCTGGGCCTGATCGGCGTGCCGCAGGTGGCCAGCGGCGCCCAGCCGACCACGGTGCCGAACACCACCACCAGCGAAATCCGCATCCGTCCGCAGGGCACCGACAACGTCAACAACGTCGGCCAGTTCGACCTGGCCTGGGAAGCCAGCGACACGCTCACCTTCAAGGGCGGCGTCAACGGCAAGAAGTACAGCTCGGACACCTACGAGTTCCGGCGCGTGAACCAGAACGACACCATCTTCGCGCCGCCGGCCGGCGCCACCGGCTTGACCACCAATCTGACCGGCTTCGGCAACGGCCTTGGCCTGCCGGCCGGGAACGCCAGCGGCTGGGTGGTGCCGAACCTGGCGGCGATCGCCAGCGCCTACGATATCTACTGCAACTGCATCAAGAGCGGCCCGGCCGGCGGCCCCGGCGACTTCACGCTGTCGTCGATCGAGAACGGCAATGCGCGCGGCAACAACCGCTCGGTCACCGAAAAAACCAGTGGCGTGTACCTGATGGGCGAATTCCGCACCGAGCTGTGGAACATCCCGGTGCGCGGCAACGTCGGCGTGCGCCACGTAAAGACCGAACTCGAGACGATCGGCTACCAGGCCGCCGGCGGCGGCACCGCGGTGAAGGTGGAGCACGACTACAAGGACACCCTGCCCTCGTTCAACCTGGCGGCCAACCTGACCGACGAATTCATCGTGCGCGTCGGCGCGGCCAAGGTGATGACCCGTCCGCAGCTGGGCTTCCTGTCGCCGGGCGGCAGCATCGCCACCACCGGCAACCTGTCGATCAACACCGGCAACCCGTTCCTCAAGCCGTTCCGCGCCAAGACCTTCGACACCAGCTTCGAGTACTACTTCGCCAACAAGGCCTTCGTCGGCCTGGGCCTGTTCCAGAAGAACATCGACACCTACATCCAGAGCCTGCGCACCAACGTCGCGTTCCGCGATTCAGGCCTGCCATTGTCGCTGCTGCCGTCGAACTTCACGGGCGAGGAAGTGTTCCAGCTGACGGCGCCGGTGAATACCGACGGCGGCAAGCTCAAAGGTTTCGAACTGAACTGGCAGCAGCCATTCACCTTCCTGCCGGGCTGGGGCCGCAACTTCGGCACGCTGCTGAACTACACCCGGGTATCGTCGAAGATCAACTACGCGGTCTCGCCGACCAGCACCGACAGCATCACCGACGACCTGCTGAACCTGTCGCCGAAATCGTGGAACGCGACGTTCTTCTACGACGACGGCAAATTCAGCGCGCGCCTGTCGGGCGCCAAGCGCTCGGGCTTCATCACCCGCGTGCCGGGCCAGAACAACAACGATGTCGAGGGCAAGAACGAAACTTTCAACGTCGACCTGTCGATTTCGTACAAGGTCAATGAGCGCCTCGAATTCACCCTCGAAGGCGTAAACCTGACCAACGAAGAAAGCGACCAGTTCATCAGCCGCGCGCGCAACAGCGTGGTGGTGAACAACGTCACCGGGCGCGAATACCTGGCCGGGCTGCGTTACAAGTTCTGATCGGTTTCACGTCGTGCTTTGCAGGCCCGCCGCGTGCGGGCCTTTTTTTTGGCGCTGGGGTTGAGATTGAATGCGCAGTGAACTGTCGCGCACGACGGGGTAAAGGCCCTGCAGGCGACCGTTGGTGGCTTCGAACCCGAGAGTCCCGGCCGTCGCGCAGACCCGGGAAGGTGGACAAGCTTTGCGCTTGCCGCGACGACGTGTCTACTTCGAGGCGCCGAAGGCGTACACGATCGGAGTGCCGGATTCTTGCTCGAGCAGCTCGAAGTTGTCGATGGTCAGCGCATCGCCGCCTTCCGTGAACATCAATGTGGCGCCGCCCCGGCTGACGAACTGGGTGGGGCCGGAAGAGAGGATTTCTACCGCCTCATAGCCTCTGATCGCGACGTAGAAACGCCCTACGCGGCGACTGAAGCGCACGGTTTCGCCATTGGTGAGCGTATAGGCGTACTCGTAGTTTGCAAACTCGCGCGGCTCGACGTGAAACCGGCGCGCATTGACCACCACGCTCTGCACGGATTCCGGCGCCGCCGCTCCGTCGGGGGCCGGCGCATGATACCCAAGCTGCGCGAATGCAGGCGAAGACATTGCGATGACGGCGGTGACGATCGATTTGGCGATTTTCATGCAACGCTCCGGTTGGTCACAAAGGATGACCAATCGATTGTAATCCAGATGACTTTCACTGGGTAAGGAGAAACGACGTAACGGCGTCTGCCGTGCTGCCCTATCCAGAACCAGGATTGACAGGAAAATTCGTTCGTGCTTCGCAAGCATCGCGGCTCTCCGGCCAACTTTACTAACCGACTGCGGCAGTAATCCACCCGACATTCATCCATGCGCCCCGGCGCTGCCGTCAGTCACGGCGTGTCAAGAAAGGCATCAGGTAAGCTACAATCTGGTGCACCCCGCTTGCCGAGCGACTCTTCAACTCTTAGCGAAAGACTCATGACCACATCGACCGAGCACGACACCGGACTTCCCCTCGACATGACCATCTTCGGCGGCATGGGCGACCTTGCCATGCGCAAGCTGCTGCCGGCGCTGTATATGGCTTACCTGCACGGCAACCTGCCCGCCTCGACGCGCATCCTGTCGACCGGCCGCCAGGATTTCGACCGCGCCGCCTATCTCGCCTTCGTCGAGGAACATTCGCGCTCGTTCATCACCCCGGCCAACTTCAACGACAAGACCTGGGCCGGCTTCCTCGAGCTGCTGGTCTACGTGAAGCTGGACGTGTCGGCTGCGCCGCTGTTCGACAGCCTGCGCGAAGCCTCGCGCGAGGGATCCCAGCGCGTGTTCTACCTGGCCACGGCGCCATCGCTGTTCACGATGATCTGCGATAAGCTGGCCGCGACCGGCCTGGTCAATGAGAATGCGCGCGTGGTGCTTGAAAAGCCGCTCGGTCGCGACCTGGCCTCGGCGGTCGAAATCAACGAGGCGGTCGGCAAGCATTTCGCCGAGTCGCAGATCTACCGCATCGATCATTACCTGGGCAAGGAAACGGTGCAGAACCTGATGGTGCTGCGCTTCGGTAACTCGATCCTGGAGCCGCTGTGGCGCGCGCCGAACATCGCCAGCGTGCAGATCACGGTGGCCGAAGAAGTGGGCGTGGGCAGCCGCGCCGGTTTCTACGACAGCGCCGGCGCGATGCGCGACATGGTGCAGAACCACCTGCTGCAGCTGCTGTGCATTGTCGCCATGGAGCCGCCAACCTCGCTCTCGCCGGACGCGGTGCGCGACGAAAAACTCAAGGTGCTGCGCTCGCTGCGCCGCATGTCGCTGGCCGACATCGCGCGCGACACCGTGCGTGGCCAGTATATCCACGGCGTGAGCGGCAACCAGGAAGTCAAGGGTTACCTCGAAGAGAGCAATGTGCCCGCTGACAGCCACACCGAAACCTTCGTCGGCCTGCGCGCCCAGATCGATACCTGGCGCTGGTCCAAGGTGCCGTTCTACCTGCGCACCGGCAAGCGCATGGCGCGCCGCTCCTCGAAGATCGTGGTCGAATTCGCGAACCCGCCGTTTCCGCTGTTCCCGCAGGCGGCCGGCAGCGTCGCCAACCGCCTGGTGATCGAACTCCAGCCGGACGAAGCGATCAAGCTGCAGCTGATGGCCAAGCAGCCGGGCAGCGGCATGGAGATGCAGCAGGTGGCGCTCAACCTCGACCTGCAATCGGCGTTCGCCCAGCGCCGCGCGGAAGCCTACGAGCGCTTGCTGATCGACGTCGTGCGCGGCCGACTGACGCACTTCATGCGGCGCGACGAACTCGAAGCGGCGTGGGAATGGGTCGAGCCGATCATCAACGGCTGGGAGACGCTGGGCGAGAAGCCGCATCCGTACGCTGCCGGCTCGTGGGGTCCGGCGCAGTCGTTCGCGCTGCTGGCGCGCGATGGCTTCGGCTGGGTTGAATAATAAGTAAGCGCCGGGCCCGGGCTGTACGTCCGGGCCACAACGGGTACCAACATCAAGCGCCTGCTTGCCCGTCCAGATTCGCGCGCACGCGCTCGAGCAACAGCAGCAACGTGGCGCGCTCGTCACTCGACATCCCCTTCAGCGCCACTTCCCCCAAGGCATCGTGATTCCGGTGCAGCGCGCCGAACAACTCCTGCCCGGCCGCCGATAGCGTCAGCCGCGTGCTGCGCCGATCCACCGCGTCGGGCGTCGCGTCGAGCAAGCCACTGTCGCGCAAGCCTTTGATCAGGCGCGCCACCTGCGCCTTGTCGCGCCCCGAGTGGGTCACCAGCTCGCGCTGCGTCGCACCCGGATTGCGGGCAAAATACATCAGGGCCTTGACCTCCATCTGCGCCAGCTCATGCGCGCCCGCACGCAGGCCGCGCAGCTGCTGGGAACGGTAGAGATGGACAATGGCGTGCATCGTCTCGAGCGGATCGTCGCCGGACGCACCCAGTCCCGCACGCTTGTTTTGGTTGACTCTATCAACTTCTTTTTGCATAATGGTAGACACTATCAACTAGTTTTTGGAGTGTAGCATGACTGTAGCTAATATTCCCGTCATCGAACGCGTGCGCCACGACCTCAAGCTGCGCGACGTCGAAGTGGTACGCATCGACCGGCTCAGCCCCGGCTTTGCCGCCATCACCTTCAAGGGCGACGCCCTGGCCGATTTCACCTCATTGTCGTTTGACGACCACGTCAAGTTCATGTTCGACGGCGCCGATGGGCAACAGCTGCGGCGCGACTATACGCCACGCCGCTTCGATCGTGAAGCACGCGAACTGACGATTGAATTTGCCCTTCACGGCCATGGCGGCGCCGCCGAATGGGCGCGCAATGCGCGCGTCGGCCAGCGTGCCATCATTGGCGGGCCGCGCGGCTCGATGATCCTGCCGCTCGAGATGGACTGGCACCTGCTGATCGGCGACGACAGCGCCCTGCCCGCGATCACGCGCCGCCTTGAAGAACTGCCGCAGGATGCGCGCGCGCAGGTGGTGCTGCTGGTTGACGGCGCCGACCGCCGTGGCTTCTTCACCAACGCCAGGGCCGACATCCACTGGGTCGAATCAGGCGACGAGCTGCTGGCGCTGCTGCGCGATCTGCCGCTGTCGCCGGGCGCCGGCCTGGCATGGGGCGGCGGAGAAGCGGCGCTGATGGTGCGCGTGCGCCAGCTGTTGCTGGACAAGGGCCTGCCGCGCCAGGCGGCCAAGGTGTCGGCCTACTGGAAGCAAGGCGTGCCCGATCACCACGAGCACCTCGACTAAGAGCGCCTGACAAAACCTCTCGACATACCGCCGACAGATGCGCGAGCAGGCAAGCGACAGCAACGCTTGATGCATGTCTGCTCGCCGCTCGTGCCGAATGCGCAGTCTGCAGAAGCGGTGTAGCCACCCCAAGGTTCGCCCAACGCCCCAACGCCAACGTCCGAGCCTTGGGCGCGACTCCACGCCGTAGCGTGCGATACGAGCTGCAACGCCCTGATCGCGCAGCCAAGCCCGATGGGCTCTCGAAGCGTAGGCAAGATCGGCATGCAGCTAACCAGGACGTTTGCAGGCACGGCCTGCCAGCCCTTTAACTGCCGGGATTGACGCTAGCAACCGGATGAGGAAACGCGCGTCGTGCACCTGCGCGCCCGAAATCTGGGCCACTAGTGGAAGCCCACGTTCATCCAACAGCACATGGTGTTTGCAGCCGAGTTTGCCGCGATCGGTAGGGTTTCGGCCCGTGTGCTCGCCTCCAGCAGTTGCCGGTAGGCTTGCAGCGTCAACGCAAGCTCGATCCCATATGATCTGGTCATGCTCGGATCCGTGTAAGAATCGCTTCAGACATTGCGAAACGGGCTAATGAAATTTAGGAAACTCTGCCTTTACAGGCATTATTCGTACCGCCGGCTACGTACGGTTGCGTGACTTCGATACCGTGTTTGAAAAAGCGATGATTGGTCATGCGATCACCCCAGCAGATGAAAAATTTGCCATGTGGTAGTCCATCGAGGAAGTATCCGCCCCAGTCAGCAATATGGTCCGCCGCAGTAGCGAATCCAGTGCACGGTTGACCGTGCTAGCGCGCGAACTTCGGCAG
>Ga0308160_10003105_pt1 | contig 19107 bp, 10 predicted proteins | sample PhyFR1_FD_201036 | JGI IMG/M metagenome (GOLD analysis project Ga0308160, IMG submission 201036) | Phyllosphere microbial communities from UC Gill Tract Community Farm, Albany, California, United States - DLSLF.R1 | ecosystem: Host-associated > Plants > Phyllosphere > Unclassified | place: USA...
CTGGCTGCTTTTATCATTGAACGAACGGATCGTGTGAAGTTATCACTTCGTTCAACCGGAGATTTCCCGGCAAATGAAATCTGCAAAAAGTACTTCAATGGTGGTGGCCATCGCAATGCTGCTGGTGGTGCTTCTGATAAGAGCCTTGCAGAGACGGTAGATATTTTTAAAGGCCTGCTTAAGGATTATGAGCAGCAGCTGTTGGCTTAGATATTTAATAACCGAATATAAATACGATGAAATGGCCGGAAGGCCTCATCAACCAAAAACAAAATCACAATAATGAAAAAAAGTTTAGTAATTCTTTTTGCAGCCTCACTTGGTTTGAGTGCATGTAACAACTACAAAGATGCGCCGGGAGGGACTAAGTATCTTATTCACAAATCTGAGGGTAAAGAAAAAATCAAACCCGGAGATATTGTTAAATTAAATTTTATCCGCAAAAGCGAGAAAGATTCGATCATGAGCAGTACTTATGATATGGAGCAACCACAGGTTTTCCCTGTTGCGCCAAAAATGTACGCAGGTGATATGAATGATATCTTAACCATGTTTGGAGAAGGCGATAGTGCAACATTCAAATTGAACCTGGATACCATGGCAACCAGATCTGGTACACCTAAACCTCCGGGCACCAAAGACACTTACATGTTGTTCACGATTAAAGTTGAGAAAGTACTTCCTAAACCGGCTAATCAGCCAGACAGCGTGTTCCAGAGACAAGCGCAGGAATTCTTTGAAAAAGATTATAACGCTTCTGTAGCGAAACGTAAAGCATCTGAAGAAGGTAAAATCAAAAAATACATCGCTGATAACAACCTTAAAGTTAAAACCACTGCTTCAGGTTTACAGTACATCATCACTGCTCCTGGCGATGCGCAACGTGCATTACCTACAGATACCATGATGATCAACTATACTGGTAGATTCTTAAACAAACTAAGCAACGGTAAAGAAAATATCTTTGATACCAGCGTTAAGAAAGATGCAGAAGCTGCAGGTAGATTTAACCCAGGTGTTCAATATGCACCACGTCCATTCCAATTGGGTAAAGCAATCCCAGGTTTCGACGAAGGTTTAAAAATGTTGGGTAAAGGTGGTAAAGCTACTTTCATCATTCCATCAAGATTAGCATACGGCGAAGCAGGTATGCAAGGCGGTATTCAACCATACACCCCATTGGTGTTTGATGTTGAAATGGTGGATATCAAAAAACCATAATTTTAAATCACCTGATTTTCAGGTAATACAATTAATACAAAGGGCATCCGGTAAGGATGCCCTTTTTGTTTTGCAATGGAATACATTTTCTCTAATATTACGTGGCGAAAGCTTTAATGTCAGATGACTAAAACCTTTTACTTAACCAAATATGAGAAATATCTTATCCCTTGCCAGCATACTCTTTTCCGGCTTAATCTTCCTGGCATTTTCAGCTGAAGCACAAAAAAAGTTCAGCATAACCGGACCTGATAAAAAGATTTCCGTAAAAATTGAGATCGCCGACAGCGTCTATTACCAGGTTCTTATGGATAATAAATCGCTGATCAGTAAATCAGCCATTGCTTTAAAAACCAGTAATGCGGCAAGCGGCTGGCAGGTTAGCAAGTCCAGTACCAGTGCCCATGATGCCATTGTTAAACCGGTGGTCTGGCAAAAAAGTAAAGAAGTGCGGGATCAATATAACCTGTTACATATAGATTTCAAGAATGGTCTGGCCCTGGAATGGAAAGTATTTGAAAATGGTGTTGCCTGGCGCTGGATAAACAATAACACCGGTGCTTATCAGGTCCTGGATGAAGTGGCCAAATTTAACTTAAGTGCTGCAGGCAAATCCTGGTATCCGCAGGAGGATAAGTTCTTTTCTCATAATGAACGTGCCTACAAAAATTATAAACTTTCTGAACTGGATGAGGCCAAACTGGCCAGCCTTCCGGCCTTGTTTGAGGTTGATGGAACAAAGATCTTACTGACAGAAGCTGATTTGTTCGATTATGCCGGCATGTGGCTCCGCGGTACAGGTAAAGGTGGCGTAAAAGCGGTTTTTCCTACTTATCCGAAGGTAAAGAAAGTAACCAGCGACCGGGATGAAGAGGTATTGGAAAGGGAAGCCTACCTCGCTAAAATAAATGGTGCAAAAACGTTTCCATGGCGGATACTGATGTTGGCCCGCTCAGAAAAGGATATCCTGGTTAATCAGATGCCCTTGTTACTCGGGCGACCAGCGAAAGAAGATTTCAGCTGGGTAAAACCAGGTAAAGTGCAATGGGACTGGTGGCATTACAACAACATCACCGGTGTCAATTTCAAAGCAGGCATCAATAACGAAACCTATAAATACTACATTGATTTCGCGGCAAAAAACAATCTGGAGTATGTGCTATTGGATGAAGGCTGGTGCGACACTAAAGATCTCATGAAGCAATCGCCAGGCATCAATGTAGAAGAACTCGCTAAATACGCCAAAAGCAAAAATGTAGACTTGTTATTGTGGACCAGCTGGCTGGTACTGGATAAGCAGCTTGATCAGGCACTCGACCAGTTCGAGAAATGGGGCATAAAGGGGGTCAAGGTTGATTTCATGCAGCGCGATGATCAGGATATGGTCAACTACTATGAAAAGGTGGCTAAAGCTGCTGCAAAACGTAAAATGCTGGTGGACTTTCATGGCGCCTATAAGCCTACGGGCTGGCTTCGTACCTATCCCAATATCCTGACATCAGAAGGGGTGCTTGGTAATGAGATCAGTAAGTTTGCTTCCTCCATTACCCCAACACACACGGCAACCTTGCCATTTATCCGTATGGCCGCCGGTCCGATGGACTTTACACCAGGAGGCATGCGCAATGTACAAAAGGATGCTTTTGCAGCTGTTCCTGCAGAGCCAATGACTTTAGGAACCCGTTGTAACCAGCTTGCCATGTATGTGATTTATGAAAGTCCGCTGCAAATGCTCTGCGACATCCCAACCCACTACTATGAAGAACCAGAGGCCATGGAGTTTCTAAAAGCCGTGCCGGTGGTATGGGCAGAAACCGTTCCGCTGGAGGCAAAGATTGGGGAGTATGTGAGCATGGCCAGAAAGGCTGCTAACGGCGACTGGTTCATTGGGGGTATGTCTGATTGGAATGCCCGGGAGATGACCCTGGATTTTTCTTTCTTACCTGCGGGTAGCTATGAAATACATCTATGGAAAGACGGTGTCAACGCAGATCAAAATGCAAGAGACTTCAGTATGGAAAAATTGAAGGTGGATAAAAACACCCGACTTAAAATAAAGCTCGCAAAAGGAGGCGGCTTTGTGGGCCGCATCATCTCCATTGATCCAAAAAAAGCGGCGCTTGCACTATTCAACAACATTAAGGGGAATTTCTATGAGCCCGCTACCGGCTTATATTTCGAAACCAACGAGCCGGCTAAAGATCCAAATAAACATTCCTGGCTTTGGCCATTATGTGCCCTGATCCAGGCCGCCAACGAAATGGAGACCATAGATCCGAAAACTGATTATATGTCGGATGTGGTTAAAGCCATCGACCAGTATTATAACGATGCCGCACCTGCTCCGGCATACCAGGATTACGTAACCAAAGAACGGCTGAGTTCAAGATTCTTTGATGACAACCAATGGATCGCCATTGCTTATCTGGATGCTTACCAGCGGAATAAGAAACCATTTTTTCTGGATAAGGCGAAGATGATCTATACCCACATGATTAAAGCGGGACTAGATACCGCTGCCGGTGGTGGACTGTATTGGAAAGAAGGCGAAAAAGACACCAAGAATACCTGCTCAAACGGCCCGGGCATACTCGTGGCGCTGGAGCTTTATAAAGTTACAAAGGATCAATCCTACCTGGATATGGCCCTGCAATTATACCAGTGGACCAATAAAAATCTGCAGTCACCGGAAGGTATATTTTATGATGCCATTAAAATTCCTTCTTTGAAAATTGACCCGGCTTTTTACACTTATAATACAGGCAGTATGCTGCAAAGTAATGTGCTGCTGTATGAGCTGACCAATGACAAAAAATACTTAGAAGAAGCGCAGCGAATTGCAGCGGCTGGCAGGAAGCATTTCTTTAAGGATGGTCGTCTGCCTTCACATAATTGGTTCAACGCAGTGATGCTTCGCGGCTATGAAGCCCTGTACAAAGTGGACGGAAATAAGCGTTGGATCGACTTTTTCCAGGAAGATGCCAGCAATATTTGGCGGGATGAGCGCGATAAAAACAACCTTTTGGGTACAAAATCAGAAAAATCTTTGATCGATCAGGCCGGTATGGCAGAAATTATGGCCCGACTGGAACGATTAAAATAAAAATTCTTACCATCGAATTTTCCCTTCAGTTAAATGGGTACTTAGTGTATATGATGTACTAAGTGCCCGGTCTGTTTAATCGTTTGCAAGGGAATCAACATTCAGTCCTGAATGCTTAATAGCACGTTCGTACCAGCTTCATACCAGGTTTGTATTTGACCCGGTTCCTATCCGGCTCCGATCCGGGGTTGATCCGGGGTTGATCCAGCAATGGGCTATATCAACGCTGTATAAAGGGTGTATGGAGGCTGTATCAAGGCCGGATAGGCCAATAAGCTGTTCCGGTTTTTTTCAGGCGCTTTTAAGCAAATAAATACTGATAATATATGCTGGAGGTATTTAACGGTTGACAACTGTGGTGAGCTTTCCTTGTATTGGGGAAAAGGTTACGCAGGATGGTGCAGGTTGCAAGTTTAATTAATTTCAAAGTAAAATTCTGTTGTTATTGTTTTCATCCATTTTTAACCGGTTTTCCGATGTCATTAAATTGTTACCACACAGCCGGGGGCTGTGCTGAAACTGTAAAAAAATAATTTTCTACTTTCGGCGTAGTAAATCGTTTTAATATTGACTGGACATATTGTTTTTCTTGATCTGAGAAAAAGTGTGAAGTCGTATTGGACAACAAGGAATGTAAACCAAATTTAATTACGGTATGAAAACAAGTTTTTACAAGCTTATTAAGCCAGGACCGGTACTCATTGCTGGAAGTGTATTAATCGGACTCGGGTTCAGTTATTCGGGTGCATACGCAACAGGAATCAGCATCGAAAGACGTTCTGCTTATGGCGGAAAAGTGAAGGTTGCAGATGTGCAGGTTCAAGGGATTGTAAAGGACGAGAATGGTCAGCCCATCCCAGGGGTTAGTGTAAAAGTTAAAGGAACCACTATGGTTGTTGCAACTGACGGCAGCGGAAGGTTTAACATTGCCGTACCCGCTACAACTTCAGTTTTGGTATTTAGTTTTATTGGCTATGATGCCCAGGAAGTTACCGTAGGCACACAGACTAATATTAATGTGAATCTGAAGCCAAGTTCAACCAACCTGCAGACGGTAGAAGTTGTTGCCGTTGGTTACGGAACGCTGAAACAAAAGGAAGTAACTTCTGCGGTAAGCCATGTGGATGCTGCGGAATTCAGACAAAGCGGTTCCAGAAATCCACTGGATTTGATTCAGGGTAAAGTACCGGGGTTGGTATTAACCAGAACTTCAGGTTCTAACCCAAACAGTGGTGTTTCCGTTCAACTCCGGGGTGCCATTACCGTTACGGGTAGTTCAAGCCCATTATTTGTAATTGACGGGATTCCAGATGCAAATCCAGATCTTTTACAACAGGACGATATCGAGTCTATTGATGTATTGAAAGACGGTTCTGGAGCAGCAATTTACGGTACCCGTGCCAACGCTGGTGTAATTATCATCACGACCAAGAAAGGTAAAGCAGGTCCACCGCAATTCACCTATAATTCTTATTTCAGAAAAGAATACCTGAACAATAAACCTGATTTCCTTACACCGGATGAGTATCGTCAGAAAGTCGCCTCAGGGGAGATCGATCAGGAGGATTTTGGGAGCAGCACAGACTTCTATGATCAGTTAATCAATCACGATAACTTTTCTCAAAATCATAATTTATCTTTGTCGGGTGGTGCTGCGAACAGCAATTACCGGGCAAGTATCAACTACCGCGATCTGCAAGGTATAGCCTTAGAAAATGGGCGTAAAGAATATACCGTTCGTTTAAACATCAATCAAAAAGGATTCAATGACCGCTTAAGTGCACAGTTTAATCTGGCCAGCAATTTCAACAATGCAAATATGCTTGGTGGCGGCGGATGGGAAAGTGAAGCCGCAAAAAATCCAACCTTATCTAATTATAATGCCGACGGAACCTTCCGTTACGACTTAACCAGCACCAATGAGTATGCCCGCTTATTCATGGAAACGAATAAACGCAAGCAACAAACCACATCTGCTGATGCTAAATTTGATCTTGATATTATCGAAGGCCTGAAGGCATCCGTATTTGGATCGGTAACCAGGAACAGCAATAACGATGGTTCCTACCGTTTCAAAGCCAGTGAAGATTCTATGGAGCAATCTGATTTAGATTTCCGTGGTGGCGGATATGCATCAAAAGGAACAGAGTTAAATCAGCGGTTTGCGGTTGAGCCAACCTTGCAGTTCAATAAGATCATCAAAGAAAAACACAGCATTAATGCAGTAGCGGGATACAGCTACAGGTACGAGATCAATGAAGGTGCGTCTTTGGCTAACAGAGGATTTATCAATGATCTCTATCATGAGGATAAAATTAATGAAGGTACAGCATTGACACTTGGTAAAGCATCAATGAGTAGTTTCAAGAACGACAATACCCTGGTGGCATTTTTTGGACGTGTAAACTACGCTTTCAATAATAAATACATGGCGCAGTTCATTTTAAGAAGGGAAGGGTCATCAAGATTTGGAGAAAATAATAAGTGGGGTAATTTCCCGGCGGCCTCTGTTGGATGGAATTTATCTGAAGAAGACTTCCTTAAGGACTCTAAAGTCATCAACTACCTTAAATTCAGAGCTGGCTACGGTATTACTGGAAACAGCGGCTTCTCCAACAATGCTTCAAGGGTAACCTTAGGTGGCGGTGGCCGATACTTATTCCCTGATGGTAAGTATTATGAGACTTACGGTCCGAACAGAAACCCCAATCCAAATCTTAAATGGGAGACGAAAAGAGAGCTGAATTTAGGTTTGGATTTTCGTATGATGGATAATAAACTTTCTGGTGCCATTGATGTATTTAAACGTACCACTAAAGATTTGTTAGATACTTATACTACACCACAACCTCCATATGTTCAATCCAGTATTTATGCTAACGTAGGTCAGATTTCTTCTAAAGGTATTGAATTGGCACTTAGCTATGCTGCGATCAATAGAGACGATTTCGGTTGGAACCTGGATTTAACCGCCAGTACTTTAAAAAATACGTTAGATTCTTATTCCAATGACCAATTTAAAGTTACCTACAAGACTTTCGGAGAAATTGGTGGAGCTGGTGCTTTAGGTGATGCCATTACTACTTACGAAGGTGGAAATATAGGCGAATTCTGGGGTAAACGTTTCGCTGGATTTACGGAAGATGGTAAATGGTTGTTTTACAACAGAAACGGTGAAGCAGTTTTAAATGAGCAAATTAAAACTGGTGCTGATTTAAACACGACAGACTTTGTGAAACTTGGAAACGCAATTCCAAAATACTATATGTCATTGACTAACAATTTCAGATACAAACAATTTGATCTGAAGATCTTCCTGCGGGGTAAGTTTGATTATCAAATACTTAATACTACTGCGCTTACTTACGGAAACAAAAAGTGGAGTGGTAACCTGTTAAGGGAAACCTTTACAAAATATAAAGATGTCCAGGATACCTATATGTACTCGGATTATTACTTGGAGAATGGTACTAATCTAAAGATTGATGAAATCACCTTAGGCTACAATTTTAAATTGAACACCAAATGGGCACGAAGTGCGAGGATCTATGCATCCGGCCAGAATCTTGCAACCATCACTGGTTATTCAGGAAACGATCCGGACTTCGTTCAAGATACAGGCTTAGGTCCTGGGGTAGATAACCGTGGTGCGTATCCGAGCACTCGATCATTCTTAATTGGATTAAACGTTGGATTTTAAGCTATAAAAAAATGAAAAGTAAATCAATCATATACTTAGGTCTAGCCGCTGCACTTACTTTTACAAGTGGATGTAAAAAGCAGCTTGAAGAAAATGCCTACGACGAATTATTAACAGACAACTTTTATAATAATAAAACAGAAGTCATTTCAGCAGTTTTAAGACCATACACACACGCCAATGCCTGGGTTACGCCATCCGGACAGGACGGCTGGTGGCGGGCCGCAGAACTTTCTGGTGATCAATTAGCATGGCCTACCAAAGGACGTCATGGTGAAGATGGTGGAAAATGGAAGCGTCTTCATTACCATACCTGGACTACCGATGAAAATGGACTAAACAATGCCTGGTCATTGATGTATTGGGGTATGGGCCTTTGTAATGATGCTATCGGAAACCTCGAAAAAAGAGAAGTAAGTGCCATGGGTATTACAGAGGAAGAGAAAGCCTCTTACCTTGCTGAACTGAAACTATTAAGGGCCTTCCATTATTTAAAATTAATGGATTTGTTTGGAAACATCCCGGTGGTAACTGTAGTTGGCGAGCCTTTGAAACCAGAGACACTTCCTCGTCAGGAGGTTTTTAACTGGATTGAAAAAGAAATTAAGGACAACATTGCAGCTGCACCAAAACATTCAAGAGCGATGTTAGGACGCATGAGCCAGGCAGGAGCTTATGCCATGCTGGTAGAGTTATACCTGAATGCGGAAGTATGGACCGGAACCCCGCGTTGGGACGATTGTATTGCAGCAGCAAACAAGTTAATCTCTGGCGAAGCAGGTGCTCAAAACGGTACCATGGCTTTAGATCCAAACATCCTGGATCAGTTTAAGCCGACAAACGATTTGTCAAAAGAGGTGATTTTCTCTATTGCTTACGACTATAAAGTTGCAAATTTTGAACCATCATGGCCAGGCGAGTTTTATCACTTTAAACAGCGCGAAATTTATGGCGGTGGAAGAGATGGAAATGATGGTATCGTTGTAGTTCCAGGCGTTTATTCAAGTTTCGCTGAAAATGATTTAAGAAAATCAAACTGGTTGTTGCAAGGTCCAATGGTGAAATTTACTGATGGTACGCCGGTATTAGCTTCAGAAGAATATAATGGGCAACAGTTGGTGTTTGTAGACAACATTCAACAAAACAAGAAAGGTTCCACAGTATCAAACATGAGTGAAGGTGAAGAGAATAGTGGGGTAAGATTCAATAAGTACAAACTGGGTAACCAGTCTAACGGATTAAACGGTGAAGCGCCAAATCCAAACTATAATAACACCGACTGGAACATCTATCGTTTAACCTGGATCTATTTTGCGAAAGCAGAAGCCATCATTCGTAAAAACGGCGGTGTAGCCACGCAGGAAGCCGTTGACCTGATCAATGCGTGCAAAAAGCGTGCGTATACTCTTGAAGACTGGGCTATGCCAGGTGTTGCCTATACGCCAGCTACCTTAACCCTGGATGAACTATTGGCCGAAAGAGGTCGTGAGTTTATCTTCGAAGGATTCAGGAGAGATGATTTGATCCGTTTTGGCAAATTTGCTACTGCTTCCTGGTGGGATCATCAGCCATCAAATGCAAGCAAAACATTATATCCCATTCCACAACGACAAATTGATTTGAACAGTGCCCTGAAACAAAATCCAGGTTACTAAATAAAAGCTAAATTTTAGGCGGCTGTTCAGCAATGGACAGCCGCTTTTATTTTTGCAGGCAGCTTGTTTGCAAGTCCTTATCCGCGGATTGTTTTTGGCTCCCTTTTGATTACGGCGACAGCTTTATTACCGAGAATATATGCTTAAAGAATGGCTGAAAAACGATTTATCTTTAGCAAAAAACTCCACTATAATTTGTGAAATAATTTAATAGATTTGTTTTATGTCCACAAAAGCGCCTTCAATAAAAGACATTGCAAAAAAGGCCAACGTATCCATCACCACCGTTTCTTTTATTTTAAACGGCAAGGCAGTAGAGAAAAATATCAGTGCAGCGGTTATTAAACGCGTAGAGGATATCATTGAAGCAGATGGCTACAAGCCGAATCAGGTCGCCAGAAGTCTGCGTACCGGAAATTCACATATTATAGGGCTTATCGTAGAGGATATTGCCAATCCATTCTTTGCTGGTATTGCCAGGATGCTGGAAGATAAAGCGTATAAGAAGGGTTACAAGATATTGTACTCCAGTACGGAGAATATTGCCAGCAAGACCAGCGAGTTAATCAACCTGTTTAAATCACGGCAGGTTGATGCCTACATCATCGCGCCGGCACAAGGGGCTGAAAAAGATATTCAAGGCTTAATTGATGAAGGTAAACCTGTGGTGTTGTTTGACCGGTATTTACCTGCGCTGGACGTCAGTTATGTAGGGATCGACAATTTCGATGCCTCTCATCAAGCCGCAGCAAACTTCATTGCGAAGGGCAGAAAACACCTTGCACTGGTAACCGTTGATCTGGAGATTGAACAAATTAAGGATCGCGAAGCGGGTTTTAAGCAAGCCATCGGCGAGTCGGGCATTAAAGAAGCGCAAAGCGTAATCCTGAAAGTGCCTTTTGATAATACCCGGGAAGAAACGATTGAGTTATTGGTTGATTTGCTGGATAAGCATCCGAAAATAGATGCCATTTTGTTCGCAACCAATTATTTGGCCATCAGCGGATTACTGGCGATAAAACAAACTAAGAAAATCATTAACAAGCATCTTTCTGTAATTGCTTATGATGACGGGGATATCTTTAAGCTGCATACACCACAGATATCCGCACTGGAACAGCCTTTGGAAGAAATCGCTGACCGCATCATAAAGAAGATTTTTGAACAGTTGGCCAGTAAGACGCCGGTTGACATTGAGAAAATTATTATTCCTGCTAAATTACGGCTTCGTTAGGCTCCGAAAAATGTATCCTTAATTTTACATGGGCTAAGGCTGCATCCTTTTGAGAATGGGAGATATATTACCTATTATTGAAATAACTAAATCGTTTTACTCTGGTTTTATAAAGTACCAATTATAAACATCTGTATGAAAAGAAGAAATTTTATAAAAAACACGGGCTTGCTGGGCGCAGGGATGTTAGCGTCCAAGGTGTCATTCGCAGCAGCACCGGAATTCCCCATCGTACGCGTTGCAGCTTCTGCACGCCACTTCAGGAGTAAAGCGGTAGATGCCGCGATTAAAACTTTTCAGTCTAAAGTTAAAAATACTGAGTTGGCCTGGTTGTTTGAAAACTGTTTTCCGAACACCCTGGATACCACGGTTTACTATAAAGAAGAACAAGGGAAACCTGATACTTATGTGATCACCGGCGATATCGATGCGATGTGGTTGCGCGACAGCTCTGCACAGGTATGGCCGTACCTGCAATTCGTTAATGAAGATAAGCCCTTAAAAAATTTAATTGCTGGTGTGATCAATCATCAGACTAAATGTGTTTTAAAGGATCCCTATGCAAATGCCTTTTATGGCGATCCACAGAAAGTAGGGGAGTGGAAAACCGACCATACGGACATGAGTCCGGGTGTGCATGAGCGTAAATGGGAAATAGATTCTTTATGTTATCCAATCCGTCTTGCTTACCATTATTGGAAAAAGACAGGGGATAAACAACCTTTTGATGCGGAATGGAAAACAGCGATTGAGGCGATACTTAAAGTATTTACCGAACAGCAACGTAAAACAGATAAAGGTCCTTATCATTTTCAACGGCAGACCACCCAGCCAACGGATAGTTTACCAATGGCGGGATACGGTTTCCCGGTTAAACCAGTGGGTTTAATCTGCTCGGCATTCCGGCCAAGTGATGACGCCACCATTTTCCCATTCCTGATACCTTCAAACTTCTTTGCCGTAGTTTCGCTAAAGCAAGCTGCGGAAATGGTTACGGCATTACATCATGACAGCGCGCTGGCCGGTAAATTAACAGCCCTGGCGCAGGAGGTAGATGCGGCGATTAAACAATATGGTGTTGTTACGCATCCGAAATATGGCAAAATATATGCCTTTGAAGTTGATGGATTCGGTGGCGCCTATATGATGGACGATTCAAACGTACCGAGCCTGCTTTCCCTACCATATCTTGGGGCAATTGATAAAAACGACCCGGTTTATCAGAATACCAGAAAGTTTGTGTTGTCGGCCGATAACCCTTATTATTTTATCGGTTCTGCAGCTGAAGGAATTGGTGGGCCGCATGCTGGTCAGGATATGATCTGGCCAATGAGTTTAACCATACGTGCACTTACTTCAGAAGACCAGACGGAAATTAAATATTGCATAGATACCCTGCGTAAAACGCATGGCGGTAAAGGTTTTATGCATGAATCTTTCCATAAAGATGATCCGACAAAGTTTACCAGGGCATGGTTTGCCTGGTCAAATACACTTTTTGGGGAACTTTTATGGCGAACCTATCACCAAACGCCAGAATTACTTAAATAAAATATTAGAATGAAAGATACGATTTCGATCGGCATTGACATTGGAGGTTCTCACATAACTGCTGCACTGGTAGATTTAACATCAGGACAGATAATTCCTGGCTCAGGAACACGCAAAGCAGTTAACTCCAATCTTGATGCAGATCAAATATTAGATTGCTGGTGTGCAGTGATTAATGAGGTGAAAGCTGGGGCCGAAAAATTTCATGGCAATGTTGGCATTTCGATGCCCGGGCCATTCGACTATGATGCCGGAATAAGTCTGATCAAGGATCAGGAGAAATTCCGCAGTCTTTATTTATTGAATGTGAAGGAAGCGCTTGCCTCGAGATTAGATTTTGATGGCGATCAATTCCGGTTTATTAATGATGCAGCTGGATTTTTACAAGGCGAAGTGTTTGGTGGTGCCGCAAGAGGGCATGAGCAGGTAATTGGACTTACCCTTGGCACGGGCTTAGGTTCTGCCATTTACAGCGATCAGAAGTCGCAGGATGCAGCGCTTTGGAACTCCGCATTTAAAGATGGTATTGCCGAAGACTATTTATCTACCCGCTGGTTCATTCAACGGTGTAAGGACTTATCTGGCCTGGAAATAAACGGGGTAAAAGAACTGGTGGAGCTGGATAACAACAGCCAGCTAAAAGCACAGATTTTTAAAGAATTTGGAACAAACCTCGGGGAGTTTTTGCTGCCTTTAATTAAAATGCATCAGCCTACGGTAGTGGTGCTTGGGGGCAACATTGCCAATACCTTCGATCTTTTCATGCCGACATTAACGCAGATCTTAATCAATCATGATCTGCAGACCTTAATTAAAATTGCCGAATTAAAAGAAGACGCGTCGCTGATTGGCGCGGCAAGTTGCTGGAATACTTAAAAAATCCGAAAGATGAAGTTTAGACTTTTATCCATTCTTTCCCTGAGTTTATGTGTCTTTGCGGCCAGCGCTCAACAAAAAGGTCTGGTGGAATATGTAAACACCTTGCAAGGCACCAACTCTAAACATGAGCTGACGCGTGGTAATACCTATCCGACCACTGCATTGCCTTTTGGGATGCATACCTGGACCCCACAAACCGGGAAAAATGGGGATGGCTGGAAGTATCAATATTTCAAGGATGAAATCCGGGGTTTTCAGCAGGCACATCAATGTAGCAGCTGGAGCAGGGATTATGCTGTTTTCTCCTTAATGCCGGGCACAGGAACCCTGGTGGTGGATGAAAATAAGCGAGCAACCAAATTTAAACATGAGGATGAAATCGCTAAGCCAAATTATTACAGGGTAAAGCTTCAGAATAACATCACCACAGAGATTTCGCCCACGGAACGTGGTGCACATTTGCGCTTTAGCTTCCCTAAAGGAAAAAAGAGCTTTCTGGTTTTAGATGGTTATACCCGCTATAGCGGTGTACAGATTCATCCCAGGGAAAATAAGATTACAGGTTACGTAAATAATGGCGAAGGTTTTAAAGATGGATTTAAGAACTTCTTTGTCCTGTATTTTGATAAACCGATCAAACGTTTTGGAACCTGGGAAAATAAAAAGAATGAAATCAAAGCGGACTCCCTGGTTGCTGAAGGCCTGGGTAAAGGTGCCTGGGTAGAATTTAGCCCTGGTGCTACGGTACAGGTTAAAGTGGCCTCATCTTACATCAGTGCTGCACAGGCCGAGCTGAATTTAAGCAGGGAACTTGGTAAGGATAAAACCCTGGAACAAACGAAGGCAAATGCTGCGGAAGTCTGGAACAAATCTTTGGGTAAAGTCCTGGTTGAAGGTGGCAAGGAAGCCGATAAAGCGACATTCTATTCCTGTTTCTTCAGAGCAAGTCTTTTCTCCAGAAAATATTATGAGCTGGACAAGGATGGAAAGCCATATTATTTTAGTCCTTACGATGGCAAGGTGCATGAAGGATATATGTTTACCGATACCGGTTTCTGGGACACTTTCCGGGCGCAGTTTCCACTGAACACACTGCTTCACCCAACGATGCAGGGGCGGTATGTGAATTCCATGGTGGATGCCTATGATCAATGTGGCTGGCTACCCTCCTGGTCATTTCCAAGTGAGGCTGGCAGTATGATCGGCAATCATGCCATCAGTTTATTTACCGATGCCTGGGCCAAAGGCATCCGCACATTTGATCCCGAAAAAGCATTGGCAGCCTATTTACATGAGGCGAATAATAAAGGCCCATGGGGCCCATCAAATGGCCGGGATGGTTGGAAAGAATATTATCAGCTGGGCTATGTGCCCTACCCAAAATACCGGGAAGCAACAGCCAAAACACTGGAATACGCTTATGATGATTTCTGCGGCTACCAGCTTGCAGAAATGACCGGCAATAAGTTTTTTCGTGATGTGTTTGCCCGCAATATGTATAATTACAGGAACGTGTACGATGCCTCTACCAGGTTTATGCGTGGCAGAGGGCTGGATGGCAAATGGACTTCAAATTTTGACCCCTATGAATGGGGTGGCCCCTTTACAGAGGGCAATGCCTGGCATTATCAGTGGTCCGTATTTCAGGATACCCAGGGACTGATTGATCTGATGGGTGGCAAGGACAACTTTGTTGCAAAACTGGATTCGGTCTTTAGTGTTTCAAATACCGTTAACACCGGAACTTACGGTGGGATGATTCATGAAATGACTGAAATGGTGATGGCCAATATGGGCCAGTACGCCCACGGAAATCAACCCATTCAACACATGATTTACCTGTATAATTATGCTAATCAGCCTTGGAAGGCACAATATCACGTAAGGGAAGTGATGTCAAAATTATATGATGCCACGGAGAATGGCTATCCAGGTGATGAAGACCAGGGTCAGACTTCCTCCTGGTATGTGTTAAGTGCCATGGGATTCTATAGCGTAACCCCGGGAACAGGGCAGTATGTTTTTGGCAGTCCGGCGTTCGAGAAAATCACCATCAACCTGGAAAACGGTAAAAAGTTCATAATCAATGCGAAAGGCAATAATGCCGCGAATGTTTATATTGATAAAGCCGTATTGAACGGGAAGCCATATAGCAAAAACTACATCGCTCACGAAGACCTCATCAAAGGTGGAATACTTAACCTGGAGATGAGCGCAAAGCCAAATAAAAACCGTGGTATCAACCCCGGCGATAAACCATTTTCATTAACCGAACCGAAATAAAAGAACCATGAACAAAAAAGTAAACCGAATAGGTCTGTTGGTAGCTGCTGCTTCTATGAGCGCCTTAACAACCTTCGCACAGCATAAGCCAGAGGTCATTAAAAAAAATGGATACGAGCTAACCTTTGAAAGCAATTATGCTGAATTAGATCCTGCATTGAAACAAAGGCTGATCAAAACGTTCTTTGAAGTATATCCTAAACTAGCCAAAGAATACAATCCGAAAACCAGTAAAAAAGTGAGTTTCCTGGTAGATACCGCCTACAAAGGTGTAGCAGCTACAGCCAATGACCAGGTGGTATATAGTTCCATCTGGATGGACAAACATCCGGAGGATATTGATGTGGTTACCCATGAGGTGATGCATATTGTTCAGAATTACGGCAATAGTGTTGGTCCGGGATGGTTAACCGAAGGCGTAGCCGATTATGCCAGATATAAGTTTGGTGTGGACAACGCCGGCGCAAAATGGGCGCTGCCGGAATTGAAACCGGAACATCAATATCAGAACAGTTACCGCATCACCGCCCGTTTTTTTGCATGGATAGAAAAACATGTTAAGCCGGGCACCATCAAGGCCGTTGATGCAAGCTTACGCGATCACAGTTATACAGATGGCATATGGACAAAATTAACCGGAAAAGATCTTGATGGTCTTTGGAACGATTATGTTAAAAATCCTACCTTATAATATTACCTTAATAAACCTAATACAATAAAGATGAAAAGAGTTTTTACCGCATTGCTATTACTGGCTACCAGTTATTCGCAGGCACAAACTTCTGGAAAAATCACTGACCCGGTAGAATATGTGAACCCTTTAATGGGGACCCAATCTAAACCGTCTTTGTCTAACGGAAACACCTATCCGGCGATAGCGGTACCATGGGGTATGAACTTCTGGACCCCTCAAACCGGTAAAATGGGTGATGGCTGGGCTTATACCTATGATGCCGATAAAATACGCGGATTTAAACAAACCCACCAGCCTTCTCCATGGATGAACGACTATGGGCAATTCGCCATCATGCCGGTTACCGGAAAATTGAGATTTAATGAAGATGAACGCGCAAGCTGGTTTAGCCATAAAGCAGAAACTGCCAAGCCGTATTATTACAGTGTTTACCTGGCAGATGCAGATGTAACCACTGAAATTACACCTACAGAACGTGCCGCACAATTCAGGTTCACTTTTCCAAAAACGGACAGTGCTTATGTAGTAGTGGACGCTTTAGATAAAGGCTCCTATATCAAGATCATTCCTTCAGAAAGAAAGATCATTGGTTATTCTACCAAATATGCCCGTGGTCCCTTACCTAAAAACTTCAAAAACTACTTTGTAATCTATTTCAACAAGGATTTCAAAATGTCAAAAACCTGGAGTAAGAAAGATCTTAAAGATGGTTTAGAAATTGACAGTGATCACTCCGGTGCAGTTATCGGCTTTGCCACTACAAAAGGGGAACAAGTTGTTGCTAAAGTCGCGTCTTCATTCATCAGTTTCGAGCAGGCGGACATCAGCTTGAAAAGAGAGTTGGCCAATGACAATTTTGAAGCTACCAAACAGAAAGCTAAAGCGATCTGGAACAAAACATTGGGTAGAATTAATGTAGAGGGTGGATCTATCGATCAGACCCGAACTTTTTACTCTTCACTATACCGTACGCTGTTCTTCCCGAACAAACTATATGAGGTAGATGCGAACAATAAAATTGTGCACTGGAGCCCTTATAACGGACAGACTTTGCCAGGTTATATGTTTGCAGGAACTGGTTTCTGGGATACTTTCAGGGCCTTGTATCCATTCCTGAATCTGGTATATCCTTCCATCAACAAGGAAATGCAGGAAGGCCTGATCAATGACTTCAAAGAAGGCGGCTGGTTACCGGAATGGAGCAGTCCGGGTTACGCCAACATCATGGTTGGAAACAACTCTGCTTCGGTAGTTAGCGATGCTTACATCAAAGGATTGAGAGGCTACGACATCAATACCCTATGGGAAGCTGTAACTAAGGGTGCAAACAATGAAGGTCCGATTGAAGCAGTAGGTCGTAATGGCGTTAAGTTTTATAACTCTTTAGGTTATGTGCCGTTTGATGCAGACATCAGTGAAAATGCTGCAAAGACCTTGGAATACGCTTATGACGATTTCGCCATCTATAATCTTGGTCGTGCTTTGGGTAAACCGGAAAGTGAAATCGGGATTTATGCTAAACGAAGCATGAACTATAAAAACCTGTTTGATCCAGCTTCTGGTTTAATGCGTGGTAAAAACAAGGACGGCAGCTTTCAAACACCTTTTAGTCCGTTTAAATGGGGCGGTGCCTTTACGGAAGGAAACAGCTGGCACTATACCTGGTCGGTATTTCATGACGTAGATGGTTTAGCCAAGTTAATGGGTGGTAAGGAGAAATTTGTGATGAAGCTGGATTCGGTATTCTCTTTACCTCCGGTATTTGATGAGAGTGCTTATGGAGGTGTGATTCATGAAATCAGGGAGATGCAAATTGCCAACATGGGCCAATATGCCCATGGAAACCAACCGATTCAACACATGATTTACCTGTATAACTATGGTGGTGCACCTTACAAAACGCAGTACTGGGTTAGAGAAACCATGAACAGGATGTACAAAGCAACACCGGACGGTTATTGCGGTGATGAAGATAACGGACAGACATCTGCCTGGTATGTATTCTCTTCAATGGGATTCTATCCGGTAACACCTGCTGTTAACGAATATGTGCTGGGCGCACCATTATTCAAAAAGGTGACGTTAAACCTGGAGAATGGTAAATCGGTAGTGATCAATGCTGCGGCAAATAGTGATAGCAATCGTTATGTAAACGCTTTGCAGTTTAACGGTAAGCCTTATTCTAAAAACTGGATCAGCCATACGGAATTGCAAAAAGGTGCAGTATTAAACTTTAACATGACTGCTGCGCCGAATAAGCAAAGAGGAAGCAATGTTGCTGATTTCCCTTATTCGTTTTCAACGGAGAAAACACATAAATAACATGTAATTAATACATCATTTTATGAAGAGACAAAGAGGGCCGCTAATAAGTGGCCCTCTTTTTTTGTTAGCTTTGTTTATGCTTTTAACGGATACGCATACACATCTTTATTACGAGACAGACGAAGTTAAGCAGGCGGCCCTGCTTCAGCGTTGTTTTGACCAGGGCATCGAACGTTTGTTTCTGCCTAATGTAGATATTTCTTCCATCAGCAGGATTGATGAACTGGTAAACCGATATCCTGAAAACTGTTTCGCCATGTCTGGTTTGCATCCATGTGATGTGAAAGAAGATTATCAATCTGTGCTGGATGAAATTAAGCGGAGCATTCCAGAAAGGAAGATTTATGCCATTGGTGAAATCGGTATAGACTTATACTGGGATAAAAGCACGCTTTCCTGCCAGCAGGAAGCCTTTGCGCAACAGATAAAATGGGCAAAGGAATTGGGTTTGCCAATTGTAAT
>Ga0308160_10003106_pt1 | contig 19095 bp, 27 predicted proteins | sample PhyFR1_FD_201036 | JGI IMG/M metagenome (GOLD analysis project Ga0308160, IMG submission 201036) | Phyllosphere microbial communities from UC Gill Tract Community Farm, Albany, California, United States - DLSLF.R1 | ecosystem: Host-associated > Plants > Phyllosphere > Unclassified | place: USA...
AAAAGTCGCTGAACAACGCGCCATACTGATCGCTGGCCGGATCGTAGGGACTGCCGAATATCCCAGGAAGCTCTTGTGGCCGGGGAGGCGGATACCGTTGGAAGTTTTGCGAGTCGCCTGATGTCAGTGCTGGTAGCAAGGATATCGTCTTCGCTGCTCACCCATACTGGCCACTCTCGGAACAATCGGCGCGCCAATCTCTTTCCTCTCGAGCGATCCCCAGTCAACGCCGGCGAACCAAGAATGGCTCATGACGTCTTTAGCGCCTCCCCGCAGATTGCCCAGCCGTTTACTCCTGTCCGCCGTCAATAGCCCCCTGATGAGATCCTTCGCGTATGGGTCGATGTGCGCCGGAAAGGCGATCTCGTTCCGCAGAATCTTCTCGTATATCCCCAGCGGGTGATCGTCGAAGAACGGTGGGTATCCCGCCAGCATCTCGAACGCCAGAATGCCGAGCGCCCACCAGTCGACAGCTTTGCCGTGTCCTTGTGACAAGACGATTTCCGGCGCGAGATATTCTGGCGTGCCGCATAGCGTAAACGTCCGGTCTTCGACGACTTTGGCGAAACCGAAATCGGCTATCCGCAGGTATCCCACCCTATCTAGCAAAAGATTTTCCGGCTTGAGATCGCGGTAGATTGTGTCCTTCGCGTGTAGGTATTCAATGGCGAGGACGATCGACGCGAGGTAGAACCGCGTTACGTCGGCGGAGAAGCGACCCGCTCGTCGAAGGTGCGAGAACAGCTCTCCGCCTGGTATGTATGACAACAACATGTAGACGTTCAGATTGTCCTGGTACGTCGCGTAGAGCTCTACGACGAACGGATGCCGCACGCGTTCGAGGATATCGCGTTCAGAGTTGATATGTTCCACCTGTTTAAGACGGACGATTTCGGATTTCCGCAAAACCTTCATGGCGAAATGGGGGAGTTGACCGTCAGCTGCTTGCGTCGCGCTTGGTGCAGGACTTTTTGGATCGGTTGATTGATAGAGTTGTGGGAAGATTGGGTGGTAAGATGTCGGTCGGTAGTGTGGTCTTTGGCGGACGAGGAGGACGCGGCCGAATGTCCCTGTTCCGAGCGTCTCGACCACTTCCCAATCTGCGAGATTTGCCTTCCCGCCGGCGGGCTGATGTGCGTACGTCACGCTGCTTGCGATATGACGGAGGGGTTGGGTTGAGGTGAGCGGATCGATGGGTTGCTCCACCGCGCCGAAAGCGGGGCAGTCCCAAGTCGGAGGTGGAGTGGACAAAAGGGACACTGGCGGGGAGAGGGGCATAGAAGGCGATGGGATTTGGGCATGGGAGAAATCTATCGTCAGCCGATGCAGGATGGGTTGAGGCGCAGCTGTTGCTACGTCTGCTTCCAGTCCGGTCGACCGGCAACTCACTGTCGATTGCAAGCCCGTGATTGTTCCCTGCTCTGATTTGCGACGTTGATGCAATCGGAGCTGCCGCGTTCTTCATACTTTGCATCGGAGCCTGCTTTGTTTGCGCATACGCCTTGCGCTCGTGTGGAAGGAGCAACGACATTGGGTCCATCTTGAACTTTTTCGGCTTTGCTGTCGCGGCGTCGCCCGCGGCAGCCGACGATGTGGACGCCGTCATCGCGTTGTGAAAGTCGATGTTCATGCCGGAGGGTGGTGGTGTGGAGAGACGACCAAAGGAAGCCGTTGTTTGGTTCGATGAATGGTCGAGTCGTCGAAGCGTGATCAGGATAACACGGCAATGGTCGTAATAGTCTAGCTTGTCTCGGCGGTCTTGGTAGCGCGCCGCGGTTTATTGAGTGATCGGTTCTATCTCGCGTGCGTGTCCCTGATTGCCACGCGATGAGGGTTGGGTTCGGTCGAACGTTATATGTTATATGCAGGAGAGATATGTGTGTGCAGTCGACTTTTGCTCGAGACGCGAACGAAACCTGATGGACACTGGGCGGGGGGGTGGTGGGACAGGAACGGATGACGAGTATGCGGAGCGATACCGGCAGGCGTGTCCAAGGTGACGGTATTTGGCCAATCAAGCGATTCGACGCCCGGCAGCGTGTCTATGTTGGCAGCGTGTATGGTGTATTATGCGTGTATCTTCTATGCTGGGTTTCAGGCGAGCAATGTGTAAGGTTGAACAAACAAGATCTGCTCAGCTGGCCGTCGCGCTACGGCGAGGGGTATTCAGATACATATCACGGCCTAACCCGTCGTCGGTGTTGTGCGGCTGCTTGGTCTGGTCTTTTCACTGGCTTGCCCAACTGGATCTGACGCAAGCTGCCCCTTGTGCAGTCTGCAATAGCCTCCGTAACACGTACGCGACCGCCTCTCCCAAAACAAGCTTGCAGACCTCTCCCTTTGCCCCGTCCCAAACTGTAAATACTCTTCCCACTGTTTTAACCGCTTCCGGTCGGGTTCCGCCAACCCACCGGATTCGCGTCCAGGCGCGCCAGGGCGCATTATCTCGGCGTACAAATACAGATCCCGGATATCCCAGCCCGCACCTTGCCGGCGTATTCATGGGAACGCCAGGATTATGCAATGGTGACTGACTTTTCCGGCTGCATCCCCTTCTATTGGCTCATCGCGACTTGCTCTTCAGCTCTCCTGTCCCCCCGGCCAGCCGAGTTCAACGGAACCAACAAAAACCAACGGAAAAGAATGGGCGGGTTTTCCTGAATCGGCCCATCCGAACAATTTGGAGGCTTCGGACAAGCGAGGCGACAGTCACCGTGTCGTGTGCGGAGGTATATGGATTTGGCCGACGCAAGAATCTGCGTTCAACATTGCAACGTTCTACTTGCATGCAGCTGACGACGGTCTAGATGGGGTCAGAGGGGTAGTTGTGAACGCTATGTATCACCTGCAGCCTGACTGTACACGCCACAATGGCTCTACCCCCGAGTAACGCCGAGAGGGGTGGTCGGATAAGATTGATCACGAGATTACCGGCACGTCCACCTAACCGCTACGCTTCTTCCCATCAGCCATCAGCACTGACCGCGCCGTTCAAGGTATATTCGACTTGTCACTCGGTGTTCTCACCTCGATCGCTTCTTACTCCATACAGTAGACGCTGGGACCTACTGTAGCAGTACCAACTTTCTCGAGAGCGCTACCTCGCCTCGGTCTTCCGCCACAGCCATCATGGGCTTTCGCGACGGTGAGTCGATCAACCCCTCCTTTCTCCACATTGGCTTTGAGTCGTGCTGTTCTTGATGTGCATGTGCCACCTCATGAAGTCCGCACAGCGCGACTCTCGCCAGGCTATACTGTGGTGAATCATATGCACCCCCTGGAGCAGCCGGAAGGGTGGCGGGACAACCAGGCGGGCGCGATGAAGTGGTTGCATCTCGCTCAAAGGAGTCCCAGTAGCTGGATCATCGATATTTCAGGCTCTTGAAGGCCTGCAGGATGACCAGACCGCCCGTGCTTACAACAGATTGGTACCTGCGTCTGCTCTCGCCAGACCGCTCAGAGGTTAAGCCTATCAAGGAGTATACCCTCGACCAACTCTTCCTCCACGTCGATCAACAAGGAGACGTCGAGAGTAACGTCTCAAGGAGATACGGAGATGGCGGCTTGGTGCTCGGAAGACAAAGCAGCGCGTCCAAAGAAGACAGAAACACTCGGGTAAGCTCGCGGGATCCTTATCGTCTTATCGCGGTTCCGCTGCGAGTCCGCTCAACTCCGCTCAGCTGCAAAACCCCCTCTCTGCGCTCGCGCTCGCAGCCTATTCCATTCCACATATCTTCGAGGAGGCAAGACTGACACTCAGGGCTTCAACTCGCCCATCGTCTCCCGCATGCATGCTCACCTCACCGTCTCGGCTCAAGGTCACGTGTTCATCACCGACCTTCGATCCCTTCACGGCACCATGATTATCCCTCAGAACATCGATGAAGCTCCGCTTACTCTGTGCGATTACATCCCTACCCAGCTTCTCGACGGCGATACACTTATTCTTGGAAAGACCGTTCACGCAGAGAACAAGAATCATCCTCCGATCAAGGTCATAGTCAAATTCGCACACACCACTTCAAGTGCCGGCCCCAATGGTACCCGGCTCAGGCTTCCGCCCTGGAACAAAGACTCATTGGAGGAGCACTTCGCTTCGGAAGAATCCCTGCCTCGCATCGAAGGGAAGATCCGTCTGTGTCAGTCGCTACAAGCGGGCAAGGCCGCTTTCGTGTCGATTCACTCGGTCGAGTCGTCTCCAGACCCCGTGTCCGCGGTCTACGCGAATCCCCTGCTCGACATGGATGCCCGTGGCATCTCCTCCCGAGAGGGCGTATACGGCGTTCCTCACTCGGTGCTCTACGCAAGCTCCGATGAAGAAGATCTTCCTCGAGGCAATGGCGAGCAGACTCGCGAGAACACCAGCGAGGGCGACAGCCTCGCATCTATCGCAATGGGCCATCTTCCGTCGCTCCCAGATGCGTTCACACGACCGCCTTCGACTTCAACAATGGAGACCATTGTGTCACGGCCGATTGCGTGGAGCGGCCCATCGCCTCCGCCTCCTTCTTCGCAACCCCCCATTCACGCCTATCTCAACATGCTGAAGACGGGAGAGCCGTCGCTCCACCACACGAGTACCGAGCAGAGTAGCATCGCTCTCGACGTGCCATGCCTCGACATACCGCAAACCCCGTCTGATTGGGAGAAGCTGGTTTTGTCTTGCCACCCTGGTCCGAACCTGCCACCCATCGATGAGGTGGACGCCACTGTCAGCTCTGCAAGCGGCAGCGACAGCGAAGACGGTGATGAGCTCGAGCATGAAACGGACGATCATAACGAGCTGGATGAAGATGACGAACTCGAGTCCGCCAACAGCTCTGACCACGCCGAGCTTTGGGCGAATACCGAGCCGAAGAATTGCGACGAGTTGGACGACCATAATAACTTCGACGACAACAATGAGCCTACCACTGGCCTCTATGCAAGGCTCAATCAGCATCAACTCGACAGCTACCATGGTGACGAGACTTGTAGTCGCGACTCCGATGGAGAAGCGGATGGTCATGTTGCTGTTTACGATGGACCCGATCCCCTCCTTTCGAACGAAATTGGAGAAAGGAACCGGTCAGACCGCTTCGGCTTAAACGAGTACAACTCCGAAGAGGATTCAGATTATGCGGATCAATCCTCTTCTGAGGGAGAGGGAGAAGACGACGACATGGACGTTGTGTCCAGCGACGACGAGTCTTCTTCTGAGAAGCTTTCGGGACCAACAGAGCCCCATACACCGCAGAGGGGACAATCGTCCGTCGACGTCTCCCCAGCTCTTCCGACTAAACCATCTTCGAAGCTCATAGACCAATCTCCCGATTGTCCAAAGATCAAAATCTCCGTCGGGGAGGTATGCGAACGGATGCGACGTGGGGAGTCCATCTCTCTTGACAGAATCCGCCGTGAGAAGCGCGAAACTCTCGAGAAGAACAGTCCTGCGACTGGATTGGCGAATTCCCAAGTCAAGTCCGAGCCCGCAGCTGCGCGTCTCGCTTCTAACCTCCTGATCCCCCGCAAGGAGGTCGAGATATCAATGCAGACGAACGACGGACGCGGCATGCCCGAAGTCGCCAGCCCCGGTTCCCCCGATCCGAGGGATCCTCAGTATGGTCATTGGTATTCTTACTCTGATCGCGAAGACGATACACTCTCCGAATCACCGCACGCCATGAAAGGCAAAAAGCGTTCCGCTTCAGCTCACGACGATGACGAGGCTGTTCATCAGGCCAACAAGAGTCTCGAGGAGGAACTGAACGCCTTCGGAGATACCCAGTATGCTAATCACCACGTCCGGGTGAAGATAGAAAGGATGGAACAGTCCCCCTCCCCCGCCATGCGGAAAGATATTGACCAGGCCACGAAGTCTACAACGTAAGTCTGATTGACTTCCCCGTTGGCGTCGAAACTGATCTGCAGCGTTTTGCCACTCGGGAAGTCAGCGTCAAAAGACGAAAAGCCAGCTGGGTTCACGCATGCACACGACGACACCTTGAACACGGCGGAAGACGAATCGCACAGATTCCGTTCGCGCCTAGCTGAGATTGCGGGAAACCTGCGCCACCCAGATTGCCGCTCACTTCCAGCGCCATCCCCGGTGTCTGGGTCAGCTTCGCCGGCATACTCGCCTAGCTCGCCAACGTCTGCGGTTTCGGCCCGCCCATTGGGTGTGGCCAGCCCTCCACTACAGGCCAATGGCCCGCTTTCGGCAGACTACGGGACAAGCGACAGCGATGGGGAAGGAGAATCCGAGGCCGAGGACGGGGAAATGAGCGAGGATGGTGAGATGAGTGGCGAAGACTGCGAATCCCTCCAGGACAGTGGCGAGGAGGACGATGAGATGTCCGATGGGGAACGTGGGTCCGAACTGGACGAAGAACACTCGGAGTGCAGCTCGCACGTCGACTCGATGGCAGACAGTAACGAGGGGGCTGTCCAGGCCGACGACGATGACAGCGTGGCGAGTGAGGATGGATCGGTCAGCGACGAGGACAGTCACTCCTGCTATGGTGACAGGACTTGCCAGACCTGCTCCGCAGAAGTCGACTACAAAGAGGGATCCGATGAGGAGTGCGATTCTGAAGCAGAGGATGACGCGGAGATGAGCGGATCCGACATGGATGAGATGGCTGAGAAGGGGGCGTGCGAGGGCGTGGAGCACGAGGCGGAGCACAAGATCGCCACAGCCAATAGCTGCCCCGTTGTGTCGACCACCGAATCGAAAGCTGAGCACGCCGGAACGGTCGAAGTTATGGAAGGCATGGACAAGATAGCTTGGCTTGAGGGGCTTGCAAAGGCTAAGAAAGCCGCACGGGAGGGGTTGCGTGATACAGGTGAGTCAGATGCTTTCTCGACATGCGTCGTTGACACGCAGTCCCAGTCGACGCGTCTGCAGAAGCCCTTCCCACCACAAGCTCGAACAGCAAAGCCGGCCCTGGTACTTGGTCTCGATGCACCACACCGTCTCCATCCGACGCCTCATCGGACGGTCCGATCACTCCGCCTACTCCCCACAGGTCACTCAAGCGCGCGAGGGAGGAGGACGAAGAGGAGGGATACGACCCCACCGACCCCTCGCCCTCGTTCAAAGTGCTCAAGGTCGACGATACCGATATCAAGGCGCAAAACCCAGGGGTCCCGCGTAACAACCACCTTGCCAGATCGCTCGGGCTCATCGCGCTGGGCGCCGTCGTCGGCAGTGTCGGCACCATTGCGGGACTTATGCAGCTCGCCGACTAGGCTGGCTGGCGTTAGAGCGCGGTGAGCAAGTGTATATATTATCCGCGCGTTGTACTTTACGACGACGAAGGTTGTAGTTTGTGTATAGGAGAAGAAGACGTGTTGATACGATGCCTGAGGGCTATGACCATGCAGACCTAAGTTGAGGAGGCCGTCCCCGGCGGTCGGCTAGCCAGTTGCACGCTCGAATGGTCTTGACAACCCGGACCGGGATTCAGCGGGGTATAGATGGGCGATTGGTGTGGGGTGATGCCGTTTTGTGATCCAGCTGAGCACATGATCAGCTGTTACGAGGCTCATACTACTGCGGCGCTACATGCTGAACTGGTCATATTCAAGTCTCCTCCGCGTGCTGCAGGACAGTGTGCCGAGACGGCTGAAGGGGGATGTTGGGCGGAGTGAATTCGCCGTGTGCGGAGAGACGGCTATCAGTTGAGCCGGGACGACGAGGTGGTCTTGCTGTAACCGTTCACTTCTGCCCTACTTGTCTTGCGCATTCGGTCTTGTCTTCTCTTAATCGCTCTTCGACGAGCTGTACTTCGCTCGAATCATCGGGTCTCCATCGAACTCCTACACACGCAACATCGAAACGCCGTTCCAGACATGTCGTTCATCCGTCCCTCTCCGGACCGCAACGCCCCGTCCACGCCGACCGGTCTCCCCCTCACGCTCTCCAAGATCCACACAACGCTGTCATTCTTCCTCTACCTGCCGCACACTCTTATCCGGACAGCGATAAAACATCTGCTGGGCCACTACCCATCCTGGCAGACCTTATCGACATCCCTCCTCGCGCAAACTATCAAACTCCTCCTCTGGAGCCGTAACTTGCTCTACCTTCCCAGTGTTCATGTCGGCGACTGGAAAGTCATCGATGCTGTCGTACCCGCTGCTAAGCTCGCTCGGAAGGGGATGGGGGTGAAAATGGTGACTGTCAAGCCGGCTGGGGGGGATCTTATTAGGGATTTCGCCAAAGTGCCGGGGGTGAAGGCTGTGGAGAGGCCCGGGTTCTGGGTCTGGCCGGAAGGAGCAGAATACTCGGGAGGACACGATGGGGTGGCGGGTGAAGGAGAGAAGATGGTCTATTACTTACATGGCGGGTGAGTCGGTGTGGACGTCTTTGCGAGCTGGCTGTCGTTGAGCGAGACGGGCAGTAGTGGGCGCAGAAGACGAGAAGGGGAAGCCCTGCTCTCATCGTGCCAGCGAAGGTGGAGGCCAGGCGAGTAGGGGAGGACAAAGGGCGGAGATCCGTCGGGAGGGCGGACAAACGGGACAAGCACACAGAGGGGTTACGACTGCTGGTGCGGTAGCTGCGACGTCCTGGTCAAAGCCGGCCGGTCGCACTACAATCCCCTCTAACCTGCTCGAGCCTTTGGCGCCGTGTCACACGACCACTTCCATACCTTCTGAACCGCGCAAAAGCCTCGTACTGATCCCAGCGCGTATATCTTTGGACACCCGATCGAGACTGGTTTCATATGGAACATGTCGAAGAAGCTCAACACGCGGGCTTTTGGTGAGTTGGCACTGGTCGTGTCTGGCTTGTCAAGCTTGCGAAGGGCTGGCCAGGGGTTGGCAATCCCGTGAACCCCGGTCCCCATTTCGCTGCCTGTTGCTGTGGGACGATGTTGCGCACGCAGGATCTTGTGGACGCACGTATCCTCTAGCCGGCCCGGGGCTCTGCTCTGTGCTCACACGCCTGAGCACCGACCTCACGAGTTGAGGGCTGCCCTTCCTAGACCTTACCAACCACCCTTCGTCCTTTGCTGCCTGGCCACGTCCGGTCGTCCCACCGTCTTCCGTCACTCTCCCTCCTCTCTCTTCGTTCCTCTTCCTCGCCTCCACTTGTCGTCTCCCTCGCGCTGGCTTTGAGCAGCGAAAACTCCTAATCCTTCGGCTCTAACCCCAGGAATCAACTACCGCAAGACACTCTCCACCTCCACGGCCCACCCCGCGCCGCTGCTCGACGCACTGGCGGGCTACCTTTACTTAACAGAGCAACTCAAGTTCCAACCAGAGAACATCCTCATCTTCGGCGACTCTGCAGGCGGCCACCTCACCCTCCTGCTGACTCGATACCTCGCCCAGCTCTCCATTCCCATCCCGACCCGCCTCGCGCTCTCATCACCATGGTGCGATTTCACGTCGAGCGAAGGGGCTGTGAATTTCAAAAGTCACGTCGAGAACTACGAGACGGATTTCATTCCTTACCTCTCGAATTTGAGCTTGTCGAGTGGTATGCGACATTATACCGCCGAAGGGCTTCGGAGTTTATGGTTCTCTCCCGTCCTTGCACGGGGAGATGACTGGGCTTATCTGAAGAATGAGGGCGGAAAAGGCGGGCAGGGTGGATCAGGTGGGGCTGGGAAAGAAATCAAAGTCTACGTTATGTACGGCACGAAGGAGATTCTCGCGGATGAGGTCTTGGCTCTGGTCAAGGGCATGAAAGAGGCCGGTGTCGATGTCTTCCTGCGCAAGGTGAGTGACGGGTGGGATGGTGATCTGGTGGTCCGGGGCATGTAGACTGATCCCAGGACGAGGGTGGTCTGCACGTTGGACCGACAATGGCGTGGAAAGGTTCCGACGCGTTGTCAATCTGGCTGGACGATGTGAAGACGTTGGTGGATGGCGGCGAGCTGAGGTAGTGTTGGACTCAAAGGATGTCCGATCGCACCACAAATGGCTGGTGCGATCTCGTGCCGCCTGGACTCTGCCTTGGCCGTTTGCGGAGTTTGCAGCGGCATGGTCGTTAGTAGTGAAGAAGCGTAACAAAGATGCATGGGCAGTACATGCAGTGAGCGGCGTTTACCTAAGCGCGGTGCAGTGGCCCCGGCGCGACCTCTCTTCGTCTTGGGCGGACTGATATCGACACATAACTGAAACGCCCTTTCTCGCTGTCCCCGTCCAGACTTCACGAGTGCATTTACAGAACAACATATTTGACTTATACTTCACGGGCCGAGCCCTTCCGGAAAATACCACTGGATCTCGCACCTCGGTGACCAGCGTGCTTAGCTGCAACCACCGGCATGACCTCTCCCGCAATTGACCCTATGATTCCAAAACCAATAACCACCTCGGTCGACGATCGTTTCTTCTCAAAATTGCCTGCCCGCCTTAATTGTCCTCCACTTCGTCCATCGCCGTGACCAATCTGGACATCGCCTGGAACATCAAACCCGCGCGTTGCGTCTCCGCGCCGGACGCCGCGCCGCCCGATCCGTCCGTGTTGCCCGATGTGAGCGCGACGGTGCTTTGCGTGATGACCTCTTGCGCCTTTCGCTCGAGGTTTGCAAAGATCTCCCTGATGCTAGCGCGCCATGAATCCCATACGACCCCGACGATATGTTGCTCGATCGCCTCGGAGAGCCCGGTGCCTGAAAGACGGGCGCCATGTACTGTGATCTGGGCAGACGAGCCGACAGACGAGGAGGAGATGGATGGGTAAGGGAAGGTGAGGATGGTGGTTGTTCGTGAAAGGAGGGCGAGTTGTGGTAGCGTCTGTTGAGGTGATGACGAGCACGAGGGGCAGTGTACGAGTGCGTGGAACAGCCGTAGAGACCGAGCGAGGGGAGCGAAGACGGATAATGTGAGCGGGGTGTTGGATCCGGGCTTCGGCTCGAGGTTTTGTTGCGTGAGGAGGTTGAGGATATGTAGGACTAGCGCGACATGGGGGCAGGCAGTTGGGCCAAAGTTGAGGTTGAGATGGTCGTTCGCGCCGTCTCCTGTTTCGTTTTCCCCTTCAACCGGCATCGCATGGGACAGGTCGAGGAGGGCGAGATGTGGGTCCATCGCTTCGTTATCCCCGTGCCCGTCACCGTCGTGATCTCCGGTAACGTCGCCGTGGCCAGTGTTGGCGCCGCTCGATTCGTTCAGAGAGAAAATGGCGTCGCGCAGTGCAGACGTGGTGTGTTGGTCCATGTCTGCGGCCGATGGGAACGTGTTGTCGTTACCACCGGTATAGTCATCCGCAGTGTAGCTGTTTTCGTTGTTATTTGACCCGGCGGTATAAGGTAGGTTGTGAACGAAGGTCGCCAGCGGTAAGTCGGCCAAGTACCCATCGATTGCGATGGATTCGAGCTGACCGTCAGTCTGTGGAGAGATCGCTCTTCGCCGCGACTCACCATTTGATCATCTGACATCGACATCATCTCTTCACCCTCTTCCTCGCCGGTCAACCCCAAGTCAACCGCCATCCCCATGGCCATCTTCATGTCCATCTCGCCTGATCCGAATCCGCCTAAACTGTCACGTCCGCCAAGTTTCCGCTTCTTCCCTTGATGGTGGTGATGCGACATGGGTTGTGGTGGGAGGGACATGGATGCCGAATGGTCGTGGTGTTCTGGTGGGGTGGACATGGCGTGTTTTTGGTCTTTCGGCACAGTGCGACGTCGTTGTCGTGGAGCATATACGCAAGCCCACCCGCCAGCTGCGCATCGTACGCAGGAAGGTCGTTCGCCAGTGCAGCGCTGTTGTATGAAGTGGTGGGTAGGTGGGAAGATTTGGTGTAGTAGCGCAGAGACAGGAATGGTGATGATGTAATTAGGTAGGATGGATCACACAGAGGAAAAGAAGATCAGCAATGACCTACGTTGGGATTTGACGACTCACCTGCTTCGCAGCATGACACAAGTCACACGCCTTTCTTATACTCGGCGGACGGCCAAAGTTGTTTGTCCGCTGTGGGAGATCATCGTCGTGACCATCCATCATACCGAGGTCGAGGTCGTCACCCCCGTGGAGATCCACCTCGTCCTCACCGTGAACTGGGATATCCAGCCCATGCACATCGACATGGTGATCGTCGCCATGCATGGGTGATTTGTGTGATTGTGAGAAATCCGGCTGTTGTAGCTGGTGGTGAAAGTGGTGGGTTGTGCCATCTCCGCCTGCGCCAATCGCTCCGAGGGCAGAAGCCAATGCGTCCGAGTCTGACTGATGAGTGTCGTCCATGGTTATTGAGGTCGGTGAGCTTGGGTGGAAACTGCTGTCGACGGTACCGGGCTATCGCTCGAGTGCCGGCCGGTGGACTCGCTCGGTGGAGGTTGTTGATGAGCTGATTAGATCTAGACGGGAATCAGCGGGGTTTCAAGTCGCTCTCTTGGTTGGCAGACACCACTCGATGGCATAATCCCCATAATCCCGTGTTTGTGGCGAGCAATCAACCACCGGTGGGATACTCACGATCAATCTCGACTTCCGTCTCTTCGCAGCGTTCAATTTCAAGCCCTTTTGCCGATTGACAGTATCCCGGGGTAAAAGCAGTGGACCGCTGGGGAAGGGGGAAGATGATGCCGGCTATGGCTTTGTTGTCGTCGTTATCACCTTGAGAACGGGCACCCATTCGTCGACCTAAAAGAGGTCACGGCGTTATCGGCGTTATGAGTGTGGCACTTGCGGGTGATGGTCTTGCTTTTCTTCACGACTCTCATGCATGCTTTTTTCTCACGGCCAGCCCATATCCATGCACTATGGTCATCAGCGGATGCCGGGAGATGTTCAGTGCTCTTGTAGAAAGCCTGTTCTTGCTCTTAACCCGTGTGCCCCCGCCAACCAGGGTCGATGAGCTGTGATCCAGCGGTGATCCGACCAGGACAAAGTCACGTGCGGAATTTGCCACCCACTTCGACAACTCAAGAGCTCAGTCTCGTGCTGACTACAACCATCAACGCCAACCTCCACCTCATACGTCCCACCATGTCCGCCCCTGTCGTCGCGTTCAAGAAAGGGCCATCAAGACGGCCACAACAAACTCGCCGCCGAGATACTCCTCCCGCCGAGGATGAGCCTTCCTCCGAGCCCTCTTCGTCCGTTGTGCGACCTACCAAGAAATCACTAGTCAACCCGCTTGTGCAAGGCACGAAACGGCGTCGAGATTTGGACGACCCTGACGCACTGTCTGGCGGACTGGACGAGTTCGACTACAAAGCCGATGAGGGGCTGATTTCCCGCGCAGACGAGCTCGCGACAAGGAGTGCAGATTACGACCTCGAGTCGGGCGGATCGACCAGTATCGACGGGAAAAAGATAAAGCTCAATGAAGATGGCGATATTGACGATGGGATGTACCGCGGTCAAAAGAACTACCTCACGACTATAAACAAAAGGACCGATTCGCTCGACACGAAGATGAAGACGGGGCCGATTAGGGCTACCGCCAACATCCGCACGATCACGCTGGTGGATTACCAACCAGACGTGTGTAAGCCGTATAAGGATACAGGGTTCTGCGGGTATGGCGACTCGTGTAAATTCTTGCACGACCGAGGGGATTATCTCGCTGGGTGGCAGTTGGACAAGCTGGATCCGGCGGAGCAAAAGGAGATCTTGGAGGAAGAGGAGGAGGAGATTCCGTTCGCGTGTATCATCTGCCGCAAGGAATTCACAGATCCAGTGGTGACGAAGTGCGGGCATTATTTCTGTATGAAGTGAGTAGTATTCGGCTTTGTCTGGAAGGGCGTGCGAACTAACGGTAGATGCGCGATAAGCCGGTTCGTCAAGTCGCCAAAATGCTACGCATGCGGCGCGGCAACGTCGGGGATCTTCAACAAGGCGGAGAAGATTCTTGCCAAGCTGGAAGCGAAGAACAAACGGAGGAGAGAAGACAGAGGGATCGTGGATGAGGAGGTGGATAATGGGATCGAGTTCGGCGGGGGCAGCGACGAGGAAGGTGAGGAGGGAGGAGAGGAGGAGCACGAGTAAGGCGGATAGAATCTTCCGCCGCAATGTCTCAGACTGCCATAGCATAGCATAGCGTAGCACCACATCACGATCATGCACCTTGACGACCAAACACAATTCCCAGCCGTAGACTATAACTCGTGCAGGGTGAAGAGACCGCCTCGATTGGGCCCCGCCGCTTCGGCCATTGCCGACGCTGTTGACGCCATCAAGTCGAGTCTGTCATCTGCATCATCTCCTACACTATTCATGATATCGCACAGACTCGATCGCACTGATCCCTGAGGCTGACTTGCGCGTGATGGACGCCGTCAATCATCTTCGACTAGTACGTTTGATCCGCAAGACGATCGCTGAATCCAGACTGTCCACCCTAATCAAATCCGACCAACCCTCCGCGCGCTACTCCACGCTGTGTTCTTTCACCGCCTCTTGGACAATCTCGAGCCGGATACGATCGAGCTTGGAGATACTCACATCGTGCGTCCCGTTTAACGGACGACCAGCGTCTTCTAACATTAGGCGGCGAACAGCAGCTCGGCTCTTGATAAGGAGATCAACGGCAAGATCGAGGAGTTTTTCCGGGAATACGTGAACAAAGGCGCAGAGGAAGGCGAGGTGGGTTGTTTTTCCTCAGCAGCGGAGACAATCGCAACATGCCCCAGGCTGCTCTAGCGTTGGGGCGGTGATTTGAGCTACGTAAGATAGAGCGACGTGCGCTGACGCCAGCTTGCGGTGGTGCTGTTGCAGCGGAAACCGCGGAAAGGGTGGTTTGCAGTGACTGAGGTGAATCAAAGAGTGGTGTGCTGCATGGAGCAAGGTGCTGAAATCAGGAACTCGTCCCTTACGAAGAACACTTGATCTCGTTGTCATTCCCCCCGGTCCGTTATGGCGGCGTCACTCCGCCAAACGCCTTGCCCTCGGCTTTGTTGCAGCTTCTGACGTTCTGCGCAGAGAAGAAAGGGAACGTGCCGCCATTGACGGGGAATGTGAGTGTTCAATCGCGTCGTACCCAAGGCTGATAGTCAGGAAGGAGTAAACAACATCTCACACCAAGTACGCTGGGCGACTTGGGATGGCGCGACGGGCGAGGTGGACTAACGGCAGATCCTTATCGCACCTCCTCCCCCTGCCGAGCTGTTCTCTCCGTCCCCCCCACTCAACCCTTCGCGCCTCACCTCGCCGCCTCCAATGCCAAACCCAACTACTACTCCCGCTCTCGCTATGGCGAGGGATCTGACGTTGCCCCCAAACAGCGCGGTCAATGAAGCGATGGAGGCGCGCGATTCTCGAGACGCAAGGAGAGCAAGCAGTCCCGCGGGGTACGAGCGAGGTGGAGCGATGGGATACTTTGAGCAGGCTAAAGATGGGCTGCGGGCGGTCGGTGCGCGGGCGGGGGCGGTAGCTGGCTGGACAGGCAGAGGGGCCGGGAGGATGTGATTTGGCTCGCGAGGGTCGCCAGGGTATATTTCGAACTGCAGCAGGCGAACCACATAGATAGCACGCACACCCGAGATGCCGGGCTGCGACCACGTTGTAACATCCAGTTGTACGCACACGATCCGATTGTACACCTTATCTGTCTATGTCATTATGCATAAGATCGTGTCGATGCTGCCAGATCCGGCCCAGTCACTAGTCTGCCTCTGGCGGAGTAGAAGACACGATCCCCTAGTCGTCATCGCTCCCCGCGTTGAAGAGGCCGTTCCGTATCCCTGTCTTCCCCCGTCTCGCCCGGCCCGCCTTCACTCCAGACGCGGCCTTTCGCCTCTCGGTCGCCTCCTGCTCGTCGTCTTCTTCGCTCTCGTCGTCCCCCTTCGGCCCAGCTTGGAGAAGCGCAGTCGACGCGTTGTTCGCCAGCGTAATCGGCCCAGATAGCAGCACGCCTGGGGTCAGTGCATATCGCGAAGGCTGCATTATGTGAGGCGGGACCCCTTGAGGCTATGTGCCGCGCGGCATGTAGCGAGGAAGACAGTTGGGCGGGCAGGAGCAACCGAGAGCCACTTACCAGTCTGTTTCAACCGGAACTCCAGAGCGGACGTCGTGAACTGATCCGTTTGGCCCAGCTCCTCGAACCCGATCAACCTGGTATAAGCATCCACCACCCAAACCGACACCCAGAGTAGAACCCACCGGTCGACGCCTTTCGAATCGACGAAAACATGCACGCAGGGCAATACCTGCACACCGAGCTTATTGACCAGAAAAGGCGCATCGCCCACTGAAGTCCGGAGGAATAGCGTGTGAGGGTATTTCGGCGCCAGCTCTTCTAGCTTTTGGTCCATGATTCGACAACGGGCGAAGTCGGGGTGGAAGAAGTGGATCAGGCAGTATTTCTCCTTTCTACGATGAGCGCTGGACGGTGTGTTCGGGGATTGTGCGCTCTGCCATTGTTCTGGCATCTCTAACCCATCATTTCCCCACTACCTCGCAGCCAGAGCTAGCTTGCGGAAATCAATTCGACCCCGCTGAGCTCTCGCGGACCACACATTTCCTCGTCCGTCCAAGTACCGCAGAGCCAAGCAGCTCCATGCAAGTTCGGGCAAGACTTCGACCGCGCACACAGCCCCAGTGCCCTCTACTTTTTCCACTCCCCCTTCACCCGCCGGGACCGACTCCCAGCGCCCATCTTGCCCAGCACAGCCCCGTCCACACAAGCACTCACCCTAACCGCTCAATGAGCTTCTTCTCCTCTCCATACGTCACCACCCGCCCATACTCGCTCTCACTCAAATCCTTCACTTTCCCCACCTCCAGCCGAATAGCCTCTAGCCGTCGCTCCCGATCCGCCGTCAGGTCGAATCGCGGATCATCGGCTAATGAATCCAGCAGCTCCGAGTCGGATAACGTGGGCGAAGGGGGTGCGCTGGATATCAGGGACTGCTATATAGCAAAGAGTGCCAATCTTACCTCATGATGTAGTTGCGTGATTGTGTTTGATTCTGGATTTACCGGCTGGGCTCGCTGGATGCTATGAATTCGAGGTTGAAACTGAAAAGTCGGATGGTGCACGATGAAACGCGTCGAGACATTGCGGTCACGTGATTTACGCGTGTTCGGTCGTCGGCGCTCCCCCTGGGATACCGATGGGAGTCATGTCTGCGTAGAAATCGCGTATGCGATGCAAGGATAGGCGTACAGGTGTAAAAATCCCGTTATCTTCTGATCTATGCGAAGGCAATCCCACATACAAAATCTGCATTGAACAGGAGTCTCAGGTCTGATCTAGTTCGTACTTCTTTTGCCACTGACCCCAGCCTCTTTCCGTGTTACCGAGCGATCCGTGCTCAGAAAGTCTTTTGGTACTCTCGTACGAGGAACCTCCTCGTATCATCCAGCAGTACCTCGATGGCAAATGCTTGACGACAAAGACTGTTTGTTCAGGAGTAGTGATCAAGACGCATCGCTCGGCGATAGCCAAGCAGGTAATGGCGACCACACCCGTGATCATGCAGAATCGGATCCCTGCCTCATATCGCAGCGTGACGTGCTCACTCTCGATGGCGGCCTTGTCAAGTAGTCTGACAATAGCGCTGCTCGGCAATCCCTGACACGATATCAGGTCCCTTCTAGCGTTATGGCGGAAACATGGGCCTGAACAACCAGTCCATACAGTGCATAAGGGCCAAACACGGGAAGATCAAAACATGTCTCCACGACATTGAGCATATCGCAATCATGTTCCCCAGCTTGGTTGCCGACAGATGCATTTCACATTATCACACAATCATCTCTCACTGACAAAGCGTACATCGCTTTGTCCACCGTCTTTTCAATCTTCTTCCAATCACTCCGACGCTGGATAAATTCGTAGATACTGACAATTAGCTCCAGCAGTCAGGCGCCGCAGCAGAATCCCGGACTCACTCTTCAGGACGGAAAGTCCCGCCATATCTCGTCACGTCCCTCACGATCTGTGCGAGATCCTTCGCGTCCGAGACGATGTAGACATGACCAAGCATTTTAAGGTTGGCGAAATCGTCCGTGACTGTTTGCTGTCGCAACGACGCGATGAAGGAATGGTATGCGTTCAAATCTGCGATGATCTGGAACCCGCCCTCGAGCGAGATAATCTGTCGTTTCAAATGCCGTTGCAGGATTCTGCTTGTTAGCTTCCCGTGCGCTTATTCGATTCGCATTGCGCATTACGTACGCCTGGAGACGGATCCCGACTTCTTGGTAGAACACTTCCAAGACTTCTTTGGAGGTGCTCCCGCGTAACAGATCGCAGTGCATCGTCAAGCATGCGATGGCTGCCTGGCAGCCTTCAGTGGGACCAAGCTCCATGGGTGTACCTTCGACGGGGTAGTACTCTCTCGGACCGGTTTTGACCTGGATGATATGCTCGACCTGATGGTAAGGATGGATACTTCGCGTCGGATTGGACTCACTTGATTCATCAAGACTTCGATGCCGGCGTTCAAACCCGCCGCAACCGCATCGTCCAAGACCGACTCGAACCGCTTTTTCTCCCTCATCACCCCGTTCAAGAAATCCGTCTTGTCCACATACTTTGCCAAGTCTTTGTCGAAGTAGACTTGCATCATCGATTGCATTGTGTCGCCCACATGGACCAGCTCGAAGAACTGAAGCAAAGGTGCCACGCTTGTTGTCGCTTCGTCGGGGTTGTAAGTGCTCATTTGTCTCGTCGCTCTGTACGTCAGCGGTGTGTCGGTGTCAGTAAGATGACACTACTCACATCCGGAACCCAGGAGCGATATGCCTGTCTCCCGCCGCCTTTAGCATCAAGATGAAGATCTCCTCTATTGTTTCTCGGACACGGTGGCCGTATTTCCCGGGATAGTTGGCAAACGTTTCCGTCCGTTTCAACCCGTCTCGATCGGCGTGGATGAGTTCAAGCGCGATATCGAGCGAGACGAGCAGTTGTAGCTTGTCGAAGGAGCTGGTGCCTTTTGGCAAGACAGCTCCATTCGTCTTCTCCGTGTCGATGTGAAGCCCTCCCATCTTCTCATCGCCCAGCTCGTCGATTTCGTCCAGGTTCTCAGGGGATGACTGTTTCTCGCTGACCTCGATCTTGTTCTCCACGACCCCGTCGGCCGTTTCTGAGGGGCGATTGCTCCATTTCTGCGGGTTGAGCATGGCGAGGCCGTTGACGGCGTGCGATCCGCCTGTGACGATGGCGTTGACGCCGAAAGTAACGGTTCGGGGAACAATAGTGACAGG
>Ga0308160_10003107_pt1 | contig 19094 bp, 17 predicted proteins | sample PhyFR1_FD_201036 | JGI IMG/M metagenome (GOLD analysis project Ga0308160, IMG submission 201036) | Phyllosphere microbial communities from UC Gill Tract Community Farm, Albany, California, United States - DLSLF.R1 | ecosystem: Host-associated > Plants > Phyllosphere > Unclassified | place: USA...
TTAAATCTTATAAAGATCGGTACCGGACCAACCAAGGTATTCCTGTGGAGCCAGATGCATGGCGATGAAGCCACCGGAACCATGGCCTTAATGGATCTTCTAAATTTTCTTCAACTGGACGATCAGCAGGAACAATCCCTGGAAATCCTGGAGCGCTGCAGCTTATACATGCTGCCGATGGTTAATCCCGATGGTGCCGAACGTTTTACCCGCAGAAATGCACAGCAACTGGATATAAACCGTGATTTTCTAAAATGTCAGAGTATAGAGGCACAATGTTTAAAACAAGTACAGGAAAGCATCAAACCACATTTCGGTTTCAATTTACACGACCAATCGAACCTATGGAGCGTTAAAGGTAACGGAAATCCTGCCGCCCTCTCCTTTCTGGCTCCGGCATTTGATGATGCCTGCAGTATAAACGATAACAGAAAACAAGCCATGCAAGTCATCGCTGATATTTTTCAGGAGTTGAAAGTTCATTTACCTTCGCAGATTGGTTTGTTCGACGATACTTTTGAACCCAGAGCCTTTGGTGATAATTTCCAGGCAACCGGTATGGCAACTATCCTGATTGAAGGCGGAAGCATGATCGGTGATGAAGAAAGTCAGCAGGTAAGAAAAATGGTGTTTGCAGCCATACTAAAGGGACTTTCCTCCATTGCTTCAGAAAGTTTTTTAAGCCGGGAAATTAAAGATTATGCGTCCATCCCAAAAAACAACAAAAGCATCTTTCACCTATTGATCCACAACATCTCTTTAAGCGGCATCAAAACAAGCATTGGCATCAATTACAAACCTTGGCCAGCAAAAGATGGAACTTCAATAAATAAATTTTACACCATCGAAGATATCGGCGATTTGAGTACGCTACAAGCCTATGAAGTTTATGATGCGAACAACCATGAAGTCAAAGGTGAAATTACTTTTGATACCCCTGCAAACTTCGACCTGATTCAAAAACAGGAAATTATTTTAAGCTTCAAAAAGGGGATATTACAATCAAAACGATAATTTAGGGCTTTTAACACATTAAATGGCATTAAGCAGAATCTGGTCAGCCTTCATCCTCGTTGCAATCTTCGTTGCAAGCATTAAATGTTTCTTCTTCGGACAGTCTGAAATCTTCAACTGGATGATCATTGGTAAGGCAGGTGATCCTGGAAATCCATTGAATGTAGATGGTGTTATTGAAACCTGCTGGACCGCAGTAAACATCTGTTTAAAGCTCATTGGTATCATGGCGCTTTTTATGGGCTTTATGAGTATTGCAGAAAGAGCTGGGGGCATTCGTATGCTTTCCCGACTGATAGGACCCTTTTTCTCCAAACTATTTCCGGAAGTACCACACGGCCACCCTGCCACTGGTCATATGGTCATGAATTTTTCTGCAAACCTTTTGGGACTTGATAATGCCGCTACCCCTTTTGGTATTAAAGCCATGGAAAGCCTGCAGGAGCTTAACCCGAATAAAGATACCGCTTCCAATGCGCAGATCATGTTTTTATGTCTGCATGCTTCCGGATTAACCTTAATTCCGGTAAGCATAATTGCCATCAGGGCATCCCTAAATTCAGCTAATCCAACAGATATTTTCATCCCTTGTATGATTGCGACCTTCGTTGCAACCATTGCAGCCATGTTCATCGTCTCTTTTAAACAGAAAATCAACGTATTCCAACCAGTAATACTCGCCTGGGTATTGGGATTATCTGCTTTAATAGCCGTCCTGGTTATCTATTTAACCACATTGAGCACCTCCGGCCTGCAGTCCTTTTCCGGCATATTAAGCAATGGTCTATTGCTTTTAATATTCTTCCTGATCGTATCAGGAGGTGTATATAAGAAAATTGATGTTTTTGATGCATTCATAGATGGCGCCAAAGGGGGCTTTGATACCGCCATCCGCATCATCCCTTATCTGGTGGGTATGCTGATCGCCATCAGTTTATTACGCACCAGCGGCACATTTGATCTGATCATAAATGCTTTAAAACACGTCTGCCTGCTTTTAAATGTAGATTCCAGGTTTATCGATGGCATCCCGACAGCGCTGATAAAACCACTTTCCGGTGGCGGTGCCCGCGGAATGATGATTGACACCATGACCACACATGGCGCTGATTCCTTTGCCGGAAGATTGTCCAGTATCTTACAAGGCAGTTCAGACACCACATTTTATGTTATTGCCGTTTATTTCGGTGCAGTGAATGTGAAAAACACCCGCTATGCGGTTGGTGCCATGCTCCTGGCTGATCTGGTCGGAATCATCACAGCAATAGCACTGGCCTACCTGTTTTTCGGGTAGAGCAAATTTAAAACACCGATAAATTAGCATTTACTTTGCGGGCCTTAATGCCTTCAAATGCAGGATCACTTTTTCCATTATCCCTGGCTCCACATCCGCGTACTTGGAAGATTTCCAGTTCGCATTTCCATCCAGCCATACGCAAAAAGAATGGTATCCATCAAGAACCACTGCATAGGTTTCATGAAAGTCGTCGTGAATTTGCATGCAAAAACCTGAAACAGGCTTGCCTGCTAAATCAAATTGGAGATTCAAATAGTTGTTTAACATGATATCTGGTTAGCGGATTTAAAAACACCCTTAACCGAACAAAGTTTTAACTATTTTAAAAAATATTTTTTAGGCAGCAAAATGCCCATTAACCACATGTACCAGATTATTGATATCAAACGGTTTAGGTATAAAGCCATTCGGCGGACCTGGCAGGATATTGTAGTTTTGTAAATTATGACTGGCAGAAATCATGATTACCGGAATCAGTTTAAAGGCGGCATTTGCTTTTATTGCTCTGCAGATCTCCCGCCCATCCATTCCGCTCAACATCACATCAAGTAAAATCAAATCTGGTCTTATATTCGATAAACAATCTATTATATTTCTTCCATTGGATAATGTGGCAACCTCGTAACCTTCATCTTCCAGGATAATTTTAATAATATCGAGAATATCATTATCATCATCAACCGCAAGTACTTTTCTCATTTTCTTTCCCTCATTTCACTGATCCTTAAGCCATTTGCATGCCAATAATACGGTTATTTACAATAAATTATTTATTTACTAATAATATTAGCATCTTTATATCATCAAACCTATTTGAAAAATTAGCATGAAATATGCCGTTGTAGATATTGAAACAACAGGTGGTTACGCTTCAGGAAATGGCATTACAGAAATTTCCATACACATCCACGATGGGGAGCAAGTTGTTGAAACCTGGGAAACATTAATCAACCCAGAACAATTTATCCCATCATATATTGAGGCCTTAACCGGCATAAATAATGAGATGGTTGCCAGCGCACCTACCTTTGAAGAGATAGCACCTAAAATCTATGAATTGTTGCATGATAAAATTTTTATCGCGCATAATGTCAATTTTGATTATTCCTTTATCAGGCATCACTTATCCTTATATGGATTTACCTTAAACTGTAAAAAGTTATGTACGGTAAGGTTAAGCCGAAAGCTTCTTCCGGGCTATCCTTCCTACAGTCTGGGAAAATTGTGTAATTCATTGGGCATCGTCTTGGAGAACCGCCACCGTGCCGGAGGTGACGCTGCAGCCACAGCCATCCTTTTTGGGATGCTTTTACAGGCAGATCAAGATAAGACCATCGAGCTTTCCCTTGCCAAAACATCTAAAGAGCAGGCTCTGCCGCCGCACCTTTCTAAAAATTACATTGATCGTTTACCAAGCAATCCAGGTGTCTATTACTTCAAGGATCAAAAAGGGAAAGTCATTTATATCGGCAAAGCAAAAAATTTAAAAAAAAGGGTGTGTTCGCACTTTAGTGGCAACAACATCAGCAGGCAGCGTCAGGAATTCCTAAAAAACATACATAACATCGATTACGAAATCTGTGGCACTGAGCTGATGGCTTTCATCCTGGAAGCTACAGAAATCAAGCGCTTATGGCCAGAAAACAACCGCGCACTAAAGCGCTTCGAGCAGAAATATGCACTTTATGACTATGTAGACCAAAACGGTTACCTCAGATTAGGCATAGATAAATATAAAAAGCAATGTCCTGCCTTGTACAGCTTCAATAGCATTTTAGATGGTCATAACCTTTTAAGAATGCTTATCCAAGAGCACAAACTATGTGAAAAGCTCTGCTTTGTTCAGAAGAACCGCCTTGCCTGTACCGGATATGAAACTGGTCATTGTGATGGCGCATGCATGGGAAAAGTATCTCCAGCATCCTACAACATCAGGGTTAATGAAGCCATAGCACAGCTGAAAGCCATGTTACCATCTTTCGCAGTGATCGACCAGGGCCGCACCGAAGATGAACAAAGCTGCCTTTGGATTGAGCAAGGCAAATTTTATGGCATGGGTTACATATCCCATCACAGTGATGTGAAGGATCTGGACCTGCTCAAATCTGCTTTACAGCCCTACCCTTCCAATGATTACATCATCAATATGATCCTGTCACATGCAGAAAGTTTCCCAGAGAAAAAACTGGAAATATCAGGACAACATTAACAACCACAATCCCTGGTTATTGCTTATTGCCGGTCCAGGAACCGCTTATTTTTGAAGCCGTATTGTTCCAGGTTCCATTAACAGCAGAAGAATTAAAGGTCCCTACATATACGGTTCCAACATCCGTTATACCGCTGAATTTACCATCAGTGTCTACTTTACCCGTTATTTCGAAGGATTCATGCGAATTAGCGGAGAGTCCAGTACCAGTTAAGTCACCGTAAACATCCACTGTTACCTGCAACGATCCTTGATCATCACCGGTATAAGAACCTTTGTAATTACCCGCATAAATAAATGTGGGATCTGCATCTTTTTTACAGGCAGAAATCGTGGTTACAACCACCAAGAGCGTTAATATAAATCTTTTCATAATTATGAAGTATTTTTTCCTAAGTAACAAAAAGGAACTTCAAAATACGAATACTTATAAACTTTAAAGATAGCAATCGGCTAAAAACCAATTGATAACAAAAAAAAAATACCCACTGAATGAGTGGGTATTAAACTTACGATGATATTTTAAGGCAGATAATCAATTCAGGCTTGACACAGATTCCAGCTGTTTTTTGTCTAATTTTCTGATAAACAACTTACCAAGTTTCACTGCATTTTCTTCTATCAGGCGGTAACTCATATATGCTAGCGGAATGGTGATTGCAAACGATAATATGGTTACCACTGCAAAGTACATGCGTCTATTTGAAGTTAACGCAGGCAAAAAGTTTTCGATAAAAACCGTCACTTGCTTAACGACTAAAAAGTGTGTAAGGTAACTTGAAAAGCTGATCCTGCCCAGAAATACGGTGGCTTTATTTACATATAACTTCCAGGGATATACGGATAAAAGGTTGGCCGTAACCATGAAGATGAATGAGTAAACGAAATGCCGTTCCGGGACTTTCTTTAATAGAACGACCAATATTGTATAAATGGAGAATTACTGAATTGAATGTGGAATTAAAAACCGTTTGCAAGTTAGGGATTCATATATAAGACCAAATCTTACCTTTTGTAAGTCCGTAGGTGTAAAAAAAAAGACCGCTCTAGATTTAATCTAAAGCGGTCTTTCGTACACCCAATAGGATTCGAACCTATGACCTACGGTTTAGAAAACCGTTGCTCTATCCAGCTGAGCTATGGATGCATATCCTCTCGGAGCGCCAAAGATAGGGCTTCAATCGTACTTCGGCAAGAGTTATCTTAAAAATATTGCTATTTTACTGATAGCTAGGCTGAAAAATTAACATTCAACAGCCACCAGCAAATAAAATGGCTTTTTTATCGAATCCAATCCAACCAGTTATCAATCTTAAACTGATAACCCAATGCCTTAATATAACGGCTATTTACAATCTTCCATTGCCCCTGCTCTGCTATGAATTCCGGTAATGGTAATCCCTGGCTGGTTGCAGCTTCAGCGTAAAAACTATTCTTTGCTGGGTGGTCAGGTGATACTGCATTCAAATACCTTGGTACTGCAGATGCGCTAATCAACAGTTTACATATTCCGATACAGTCTGCCAAATGAATTAGGTTAACCGCTGCTTCACCATTGGGTACATTTTTCTTTCCCGCAAAAAAAGCGCCTGGCATCCTGCCCGGACCAACCAAACCACCCAGTCTCAACATAACCGCTTCAGGAACGTCGTTGAAAAGCGCTTCTAAAGCCAATAGCTGTTCGGCAGAAGCCGTTTTGGCGGCAGGGACAGTATCTTCATCAACAATACAATTGGGTTCACCATACACGCTGATGGAACTTAGAAAAATTACCCGCTGGATACCTTTTGATTCAATCACAGTCACCACCGCCCGCATCGCATCATGGTAACCGGGATTTTGAGCCAGTTTTACGTTCGAAGCAATAACCAGCACATCACAGTTCCAAAAATCACTGTCGGCATCAACAGCCTCTTCCCCATCGAGCTTAATGACCGACCCGGCAATACCAGCTTCCATCAAGGTCTGAAGCTTTGCTGAAGAGGTTGTAGATCCCTTAACCTCAACACCTTGCTTAACCAGATCTTTCGCCAGGGCAATGCCCAACCAACCACAACCTAATATACTTACCACCATAATATTTTGCTTGAATTATCGACCCCACCCTAATACTATTCTTGAAATAGCCTTAAACATGAATCTCCGAAGATACAGACAAAATAAAAGCCATATAGGGAATCTTTTACCGGTAAACCGCATACAGGAATAGACATTATGTATACTAATACCAAGCTAGGACATCATATACAGCTTCGGATCTGACACACATCTGACCCAGATCAAACCCAGATCAAACGCACATGAGACTCAGGAAAGGGCTGTGTTAGATCTGGGTTTGATCTGTATCTCATCACAGATTGAAGTGCTACTGTATCAAACCTGCAGAGAAACAGTTATTTTTCCGGTAAAAAGAAAAACCTGTCCAACGGTGAACAGGTTTTAATATTCAAAAAATCATCTTTTTAAAGATGATCAAAGCTCAACTTATCTGGTTTTCTTTTCAAAAAACTGTCGACCGTACCTTACGGATACGTATAAAGGTATGCTTAAAGAAACCCAGGACATGACATGCCAGAAGCCGGTGCCAATAATCGCAGAAATCAAGCCGACGAAGGTTAAAACGCCTAAAAGGATTGGCATTCCCCATAATTTCAAGAAATCCGTGTTTTTAGTTTGCATCTTCTTCAACCGTTGATAAAATTAGTGAATCCATATTTTCTGTCGCCCTTGCCAACTGGGCCGCTTTTGCTTTACGACGGGCAACCCATAAATACAGGCCAGAAATTAATACGATAATGGCAGCAATATCAAAAATTGCCCAGATCACCTTTAATGGTAAGCCTCCGTAATCGCCAAAGTGAAAAGGCTGAGAGATATAAATGGTTTTCAGGTACCAGGGCAGATCACGCATATCAGTGAATTTGCCGGTCTTGGCATCAATTAAAGCAGGTTTAATGATCCTCGACGTCAATGGGGTGGTACCTTTCATAAACACAGCATAGTGGTGATTACTGGAATAGGGGGTTCCCGGAAAAGCAATAAATGACATCTCCATCCCAGGAGCTGCTCTTTTTGCTTCTTCTACCGCAGCGCCGATAGAACTTAAATCGCCTTTTGCTTTCGGCACACCTTTGTAGGCCTGCACCATTTCGGCAAGCTGTCCGTTGCGCCATAAATTCACCGCCGGATCAGCCAGCGTATTAATTACACCCGTTAGTCCTACCACGGTAACCCAGGCAAGGGTTATAATGCCCAATAAATTATGCATATCCAGCCAGCGTAGCCGGTCGGACTTTTGTGTCCGGATCATCCCAAAATTAAACCGCTTCATAATTGGCGCATACAATACCACGCCAGAAACGATTGCCACCAGATACAAAATGCCCATAAAGCCTAAAAACAGTTTGCCAGGTAAACCTGCCAGCATCTCCACATGAAGATAGTACATCACCGACATGAAGTCGGCTTCGTTTGGTGTAGCAAGCAAAACTTCACCCGTCCGCTCGTCCATCGTCATGTAATGATCTGCCGATAATGGTGCTTCGGTTGAATCTGCCAGCGTAAGAAACATCTGATGCGGATATTCAGCTTCATCCCAAAAAATGTACTTCAAGACTTTTCCGGGTTGTTGATCTAAAGCTTTCTGGATAACCATGTCTTTGGTTAAAATGGGTGAACCTTCGGCGACCGCAGGAAGCTCGGTACCACTACCAAAATACTCATCAATTTCATGGGTAAATATCAAGGGTAAGCCCGTTAAGCACAACATCAATAAGAAAATGGTGCAAATTAAACTTGTCCATTTATGAACCTCGAACCAGTTTCTAATCGTTTGTGCTTTCATCTTTATGCGTGTTTCCTTGCAGGCACAAAATTATCCTGCTTAAGGGTTCTGCGAAGGTACTATTTAAAATGATTCCAAACAATTATCCTTAGAATCATTCTAATTAAAGATAAAAGCTGTAATATTGCAGCAACAATTATCTATTGACCGCACTATCGTGCGACTTAACATATACATCATTTAAAAATGACCATACCGTTTACTGCTTTAAGACTTAAAACCAAGTACCTGTATATATTTTTTACCAGCTTGTTAACATTAGCAAGTTTTATTTCCAACGGGCAGTCAGCAAATGGGATCATTACCGGGAAAGTTCTGGACCGCAACAATGAGGCACTGGAAAGTGCGACATTAAGAATTCAAGGCAAAAGCAATACGAGTACGGATGCATCCGGTAGTTTTTCCCTAATTGCCCCTGCAGGCATGCAGGAACTTATTATTACACTGGTCGGTTACGATCGAAAGTCCTTGAAGGTTAAAGTAGAAGCTGGAAAAACACAAACACTTTCCATCACCTTAGACCGACAGTCCAACAATCTGGATGAATTAAACATCACTGGAAAAACGGCCGCAAAAGCAGTAAAGGATCAGGCTTTTAACGTCAATGTCATTGATGCCAAACAATTATATAATACAGGTTCCGATTTAAATCGCGCATTAAATACAACTTCAGGTGTTCGCATTCGCGAAGATGGTGGTGTCGGATCAAATTTTAATTTCTCCCTGAACGGTTTCTCCGGTAGGCAGGTTAAGTTCTTTTTAGACGGCATTCCAATGGACAATTTCGGTTCATCACTAACCTTAAACAATTTTCCGGTTAACATGGCCGAGCGTGTAGAAATCTATAAAGGCGTGTTGCCGGTACATTTAGGTGCTGATGCTTTAGGTGGCGCAGTAAACGTCGTGACCAGAAGTAATCCCAACTTCCTGGATGTATCCTATGGCTTTGGATCATTCAATACGCATCGTGCTTCCGTAAACCACGCCTATACCAACGCAAAAAGTGGTTTTACAATTCGTACCAATGCTTTTTATAACTATTCAGACAACAACTATAAAGTACTGGTATCTCCTATTGCGCTGTCTGGAGATCGGGTTAACCAAAGATTACCGGAACGCGATGTAGAACGCTTTCACGATGGCTATGAATCTGCAACCCTGCAAATTGAAGCGGGGATAACCGGCAAAAAGTATGCAGACAAATTATTGTTCGGCCTTATTGCCTCCGGTAATGACAAAGACGTGCAAACAGGTGTAACCATGGACCAGGTTTATGGTGCAAGAACCACCCATTCCAGCTCCATTATTCCGACGCTTAAGTACAGCAAATCAAACTTGTTCACTAAAGGCTTGAAACTGAGCTTATACAGCGCCTACAACATGAGTCAGAACAATTTTATCGATACCTCGAGGCTCCGATATAACTGGCTGCAAGAAACCATTCCAAGCAGTACAGCAGAGCTAAAAAGATCTCAACTTAAATATAAAGACAAAGAAGGATTGGTTACTGCCAACCTTTCATACGCTGTTACCGATCATCACTCCCTTTCTTATAATTACATAATGACCGATTTCAGAAGGAAATCAAGTGACCTGCAGGATCCCGATAATCTGACCTTCAAATATCCACAAACACTAAATAAGCAGGTTATGGGACTGGCCTGGCAAACAACTTACAATGCCTTTACCGCAACTGCATTTGCCAAGCTCTACCTACTTGATGTAACATCTTTTGAACAAGTGGCCAACGGAACCGGTGTACCGGATTACAGGGAAAGCAGCAGCAATACCAGTAATTTTGGATATGGTGCAGCCACCGCTTATGACCTATTTCCAGGTTTACAGGCAAAAGCTTCCTATGAACATACCTACCGTTTACCGGAAGCCGCAGAATTACTTGGAGATGGTTTATATACCAGACGTAACTCGGCCTTGAAGCCGGAAAGCAGTGATAACATAAACATAGGTGGTATTTATGCCTTTCAGGTTGGTCAGGCACATAAGTTTAGTGTAGAGGCCAACTACATTTACCGGAGCGCACAGGATTATATTCGCCTCGATCAGGCACAGACACAACCGGTAGACCGGCAATATGTAAATATTGGTGATGTAAAAACCAATGGTGTGGAAGGCGAAATCAAGTACACCTGGAATGACGCCTTACGTGTTGGACTAAACGTTACTTATCAGAACATCATTGATAAAGAGCGTTTCCTAACCAGCACTAACTTAACCGGAACAACCACATCGCCAAATTTGGGTTATGGCTATCGCATTCCAAACATGCCCTACTTTTTTGGAAATGCCGATCTGGGCTACACCATCAATAACGTTGGTACAGGTAAAAACACCCTGAGCCTGAACTACAGCTTAAACTTTGTTCAGGAATACTACTTCACGGTACATCACATCGGATTTAATAATAGCGACATCATTCCACGACAGACCGCTCATAACCTGATGGCAAATTATTCTTTAAAGCAGGGCAAATACAACATTGCCGTCGAATGCCGGAACATTGGCGATAACAGGCTGTATGACAACTACCTGCTTCAGAAACCGGGTCGTTCGTTTAATGTTAAACTTCGATACTTCATCAGTAAATAACTTATAATTCACCCATATAAAACATAAAAATCAGTTATATGTCTTCATTAAAACAACTATTCAGAACCACCCTATTTGCAGGGTTAGCGATTGCAGCAGTGTCATGCAGTAAAAATGATGGCGCAACTCCTGATCAAGAAGTGCCTGCAGGGTCTAAGGTGTATGCCTTAGGTGTAGGTGTAACCACAACCACGGCAACCACAAACTACGTGGTTCAGGCCAGCGACCTGATGACTGGCAAAATATCGTTAACTGGAAACGGCCTTTTACAGTCGGGGTACCGTGATTATGCTTTTGCAAATGCTACATTTTTCAGCATAGGCGGATTAGGTGTTACTGATGTAAATGCCATTACTTTAGATGCTTCCAATAAATTAAGCACCAAAACAGGATTAACGTTTGATCTTGCAAATAATGATTTCATTGATGTTGACGGCACCGGAAAAACCATGCTGGGTATATCCATTCCGGTTAGTCCTACAGAAGGATTAAACCTTAAACTTTATACGGTAGACATCGCCTCGCTTACCATCAGTAATAAAGTTGAAACACCTATTAATGACGTATATCCGAGTGCACAAGACTGGATCTTCCACTCAGGATTACAGGTTGCAGGTGGAAAAGTTTACCATACTTTTTATCCGGCAGATTACACAACTTACAACACCAAAAACACAGATGCTGTGTATGTAGCTGTTTATAGCTATCCGGCATTGAAATTGGAAAAAGTGATCACTGATACCCGCACTGGTCCTGCAGGTTCGTTTAATACCAGATCTGGTTTATTTAAAACAGAAAGCGGAGATCTATTTACCGTATCAACCAGCAGTTATGCAAACGGTTTCAGTCAGTCTACTAAAGATGCGGCAATTTTAAAAATTAAAGCCGGCACCACTGAATTCGACAAAGATTACTTCTTTAACACCGATAAATCAACCAATGGCGGTAAAGTAGCGCATGCAATTTATATTGGTAACGGTAAACTATTCGCAGCAGTTACTACCAAAACTCCAACGATAGATGACAAATGGCAAGACAATAACCTAAGACTTTGTATTGTTGATTTAAATGCAAAAACCATTACCCCTGTTGCGGGTGCACCAGTTTACAAAGGTGACGGTGGCAGAAGCTTTGCGACACTTGTTGATGATGGAAAAGTTTATTCACCAATTGCTGAAAATGGTGTGGTACACATATACCAGACTGATATTGCAACAGCTACTGCCACTAAAGGTGCTGAAGTTGAAGGAACCTTTGTTGGCGGCATTGCAAGATTAAAATAACATGATAAAGACTCGAAAGAAGAGAAAGCAAAACAAATCTCTTTTTTATAGGATATCTGCCTGGCTACATTTGTGGCTGGGCATTATTTCCGGGATCATCGTGGTTATTGTAAGTTTAACCGCGGCCATCCTCACCTTTGAGCAGGAACTTCGTGTTGCCTTTCAACCTTATCAATCCGTAAAAGAAGAAAACCGTCCCTTTTTGCCACCTTCACAATTAAGTGAAAAGGTTATGGCGAAGTACAAGTTTGAATCTGTTGCCGGTGTTTTTTACCAGGGTGCCGGAAGAAGTGCGATTGTACCTTACTACGCCGACCGGAATAACTTTACGGTGATTTACATTAATCCGTATACCGCTGAGATTTTGCATCATCAGAAACTGGATGACGACTTTTACCGGATTATGCTGGTCGGGCATTATCAACTGTGGTTGCCCAGGAATATCGGCAAACCACTCGTATCTTATGCAACGCTGATATTTGTGATCACTTTGATTACGGGTATGGTTTTATGGTGGCCAAAAAGATGGACGAAAACTACCGCCAAGGCAAGCTTCTTTATAAAAACCAAAGCAAAGTTTAAACGCCTGAATTATGATTTACACAATGTACTGGGCTTTTATTCCCTGCTCATTGCCATGGTACTTGCATTAACCGGAATGGTTTATGGTATGAAATGGTTTTCGGATGCGGTGTATTATGTTGGCTCAGCCGGAGAAGTACAAAAGAAGGACCGCGCGGTATCAGACACCACAATAATGTCCAATCATACCTTACCGGAACAGGATATTTTATATAAGCAATTGCTGGATCAAGAGGTTGATATTAAAAATCAGATTTTAAGTATCTCCTATCCTTTTGGTAAAGCAGGTACCTGGGGTATCGGTATAAATCCAAAGCCAGGTACCCGATATCTGGAATCTTACAATTATTACGAACAGCATTCACTTAAGCGTTTAGCTGCACCGGTTTCTTATGAAGATGGTAATGGGGGCGACCGGATTATGAAATTAAACTATGATCTGCATGTCGGGTCTATTGGCGGCATATGGACAAAAATAATTGCTTTCCTGGTTTGTATGATCTCAGCAAGTCTGCCAGTGACCGGTTTTATCATCTGGATCAAAAAGAAAAACAAGTTTACTTTTTAAACAGTTCTACTTTATCTCCTTTCCCCATAATCACCATGGAAGCAAGATTAAGGAACAGGCCGTGTACGAGTAAACCTTCAATGTTATTAAGTTTATCAGCTAAAGCCTGTGGGTCTTCGATTAGCCCGAAATCTGCATCCAGCACATAATTCCCATTATCTGTGAGGAATGGTGCGCCACTTTTTTTGCGGAGCGATGGCTTGCCAGATAGCACTTCAATGCGGTCCATTACATGATTTAATGCCAGTGGCACGACCTCAACAGGCAGGGTAAATGCACCGAGGCGTTCCACCAGCTTGGAGGAATCTGCGATGATGATTTCCATTTTGCTTAAGGAAGCAACAATTTTTTCACGGAACAATGCTCCGCCCCCTCCTTTGATCAGCTGCAAATCCGCGGTAAATTCATCCGCACCATCAATGCTGAGATCTATAGAACGCACTTCCCTGAAATCGATGAGTGGTATGCCGAGCTCAAGCGCCAGGCTGGCCGTATGCGCCGAGGTAGCCAGGGCTTTGATTTGCAGACCCGCATGAACCTGATTGGCAATTTCCTTTATGGCATAATAAGCGGACGAGCCGGTACCAAGGCCTACGATCATACCAGCATGTATATATTTCACCGCCTCTTTTGCAGCCAGTTCCTTCTCGAGGTCTTTTTTGTTTGATGGATTTTCCAAAATGAATGAAATAAAATGAACTACTACTTGGGTTTAGAAATTTCAGATGCTTCCTGATTTATTTTACGGATGGTTTGCTCGAGTTCCAGAATGCACTTATGGATACGCTCTATAATCTGCTCCTTTTCCCGTTGATCAGCACCTTCTTTAAACAGCTCTATCAGTGACATTAATGATGCCACAGGCTTACGAAGTACGTGTGAGTTTAGCCAGGATACTTTTTTAAGCTGCTCGTTCTGTTTCAAAATCTCCGCTTCTTTTTCTTTCCGCTCGGTGATGTCGGTAAAATATACAGCTATACCTTCTTCAGTAGGATAACATGACACGTGGAGCCACCTTTTCAAACCTTCATAGTATGATTCCACTTTCGTTGGCCTGCGCTCTTCCATGGCTCTTAAACCCGCCTGATAAATGATTGTAGACTCCATATCCGGGAACAGACTTTTAAGAGGTCTACCTATTACTTCCTCTGTAAGGCCTGTGCGTTCATAAAAATTCGCATTGGCTTTGGTAACCACCCAACTCCTGTTTAAAGCAAAAAAACTATCTGATATACTTTTAAGGGTATTCTCCAGATGATATTCACTTTTCTCTAAATTCTTTTCATAAGCAAGCCTTTCGGTGATGTCCATCACCACAACCATGATTGCAGGTTTATTATTAAAAGAAGAGATGATTGATCCGCTGTCAACAACAATGATGTTTCCGTCTTTTTTTGTCTGCTGCCATTTGGCAAATTGATAAACTTCTGGCTTGCTGTTCAAAAAATACTGCTTAAGCGTTTCCCGATCTGCCGCTGTGTGAATATCAAATATGGTCATCGATAAAAATTCTTTCTGCTTAAAGCCGTAGTTTCTTAGCGTGGCATCATTAACAGATAAGAATTTGAAAGTTACCGGATCAAAGAACCAAATGGGATAAGGATTTGAAAGATAGATGTCTTTGTACTGCCTTTCACTTTTAAGCAAATTATGTTCAGAATTAGATATCAAAGCATAAAGCAAACAACCAGTAATAAAAACATAGCCTACCCCCTTGGCAGAACCGATCCATTCTGAGGCAGGCAAGTAACCCTGCACCTGCAAATAGTTCAAGATGATATCACTTGTAAGGACCCAGGTAATACCAACAAAAATATAGATGAGGGGAATATAAAACTTTCCACTTAAGCGAGCGGCAGACTTCAACATGATTCAATCTTGTAATTAAACGTCAACCAACGGCGTCAGCTGATAAATATAATGATAACAAGAAAGAAAACGGGTTCAAAAAAGCAAAAAAAAAGGCCCGCATTGCGGGCCTTTTAGCATAAAAAGCAGATTACTTATCGCTATTTTTTTTCTCGGTTACTTCAGTACGAATCTCTTGTGCTAAGTTTTTTAATTCTTGCATTGCTTTACGCACACGGGTACCAGCAGCGCCGTTACCTGAGTTATAAAATTTGTCTGCATCAGCCTCAACACCGGCAACAAGTTCCTTTAATTTTGAAAATTTTTCCATGCTCTTTTGTAATTAGTTATTTGATTATGTTTTAAAGTTAATAATTATTGGATTTCCTGCAAATCAATTATACATCAATTGGCGCTTTTATCCGCTTTTTTGGTTTATAAAACCATTTTTGCCTGATTTTGTTAGTTCCATGAGCCAATAAATTAAATCAGAAAAGCCAAAAACCTATGGAAACTAATCAATCGAATAACGAAGAACATGCACCTGGATCTGATCAGTATGATGTAAATCACCCCCAGAATATCACTAAACCCTCTTTTAATAGTGGAACGGAAAAACGGGACACCGATGGTTTACCTGGTGTAGAAAATTTAAATTTATCTAATAACGGGGATCAGAAACTACCCGAAGATGATCGTTCATTATTTGGAACAGATTCCGATACGGACCTGGGAAACTCACAAAAACCAGAAGAAGATAAGGCCGACGACCGCTTAATTGAGCCTTAAGCAAAGATTGCAGCACAGCACCTTTAGCAGAAATGCGGAGGCTGTGCTTTATATGACTTTATAAAAGGGCATTATTCTGTTGATAATCTCTACGTAATTTGAAGCCTCAAGGATAGTTGTAACCATATTCTTTTCAGGTATAATTTTGTGCATGGAGCCGGCTGAATATTGAACAGCATTGTCCGTATTATTTCCGATTAGGAAATCTATAAAATGATTTGCGCAGCTGAACTTTCAGGTACCAAAAGATGCAAATCCGCTGATATGGCATTTACCCATATCTTTAAAGTATAATATTTTTCTCCTGATATTTAACGCAGATTTTGCATTTAGATGCCGTTTATAATATTGGCTGTAAAACCGCCCAAACATTATTCGCCAAGATTTTATGCCCCTCCACCGTTGGGTGGATGCCATCTGCCTGGTTAAGGCCAGGCACACCGCCTACACCTTCTAAAAGAAATGGAATGAATGCAGCTTTATTTCTTTTGGCCAGATTAGGAAAGATGTCTTTAAAAGTAGCTGCGTATTTTGTACCCATACTTGGTGGCACCATCATACCGGTTACTACAATTTTAGTTTCGGGATATTTCGCTTTTACCTGATCAATGATGGATTGAAGGTTTTTTTCAGTTTCAGAAACCTGCAGCCCACGTAAACCATCGTTAGCACCAAGTTCCAGCACAAAGATGTCCATGTTCTGTTTCAACAACCAATCAATACGATTTTTTCCACCTGCAGATGTCTCACCACTTAATCCGGCGCTGATCACTTTATAAGGTAACTTTAAGGAATCTATCTTTTGCTCAATAAGATAGGGAAATGCTGCTTCAGGATCTTCGAGCCCATAACCAGCAGTTAAACTATCTCCAAAAAACAAAATCGTTTTCAGCTTTTCTTCTTGTTTTTTTTCTATTTTAACTGTTTGTTGTTCCGCGACCGTTTTATCATTATTGCCGCAGGCAAGGCAAAATAATAGCAGCAGACAAAGTGGTCTTGAAAATCTTGATAATGTCATCATCACAAAGTAAGTGGAAATATCAAAACATATCCAACTGATTTAGGTTTTAATTTGTAAATTTTATTCAATCATCTGTGACGGAAATACTAAGTGTTAGCAATTTAAGTAAGACATATCCTGCATCAGGAAAATCCCTCTCTGTTTTAAACGACGTTTCTTTTCACATCCAGGAAGGGTCTACAGTTTCAATTGTTGGCCCTTCAGGTAGTGGCAAAACAACACTACTGGGTTTATGCGCAGGTCTGGATCGTGCAAGCAGTGGTTCAGTAATCATTAATGGTGTTAAACTCGATCAGCTCAATGAAGACGAACGTGCAAGGATCCGAAATCATTATGTTGGATTTATATTTCAGAATTTTCAGTTATTACCAACACTTACCGCCCTGGAGAATGTAATGGTGCCGCTTGAATTACGTGGTGAGCGCAACGTTAAAGACCGGGCGATGGTGTTGTTGGATAAAGTGGGTTTGGCCGCACGAGGTCACCACTACCCTTCTCAGCTCTCCGGCGGGGAACAACAAAGGGTGTCTCTTGCAAGGGCGTTTTCCAATAACCCAAAGATTTTATTTGCCGATGAACCGACCGGTAATCTGGATACCGAGACTGGCCATAAAGTAGAAAATTTATTGTTTGACCTTAACCGGGATGCTGGCACCACGTTGATTCTGGTGACACATGATCTTGAACTTGCTTCAAGAACCAGCCGTATTATTCGTCTGAAAGGTGGAATGATCTTAAACGACAGCCAATAACATGATGGAACGCAAACGCATCAATTTTCCATGGCTGATCAAGATGGCCTGGCGCGATAGCCGGAAGAACCGCTCCCGCTTATTCCTTTTTATCTCTTCCATGATCCTGGGTATTGCTGCGTTGGTTGCCATCTATGCGGTTGGTGATAACCTGACAAATGATATCGACCAGCAAGCGGCAACTTTGATCGGGGCAGATCTGGACCTGCATACCAATAAAACGCTTTCAAAGAATGCGAAGCTATTCACGGACTCTTTAAGAACGAAGGCTGATGCTTACGCTGAAGAACAAAGCTTTGCATCTATGGTGCTGTTTTTGAAAAACAAAGGAACCCGACTGGTGCAAATCAGGGCTTTAAGCGGCGACTTCCCATTTTACGGTGAAATTGAAACGACACCCCAATCAGCGTCAAAATCATTTAGAACACAGGCAGAGGTTTTAGTCGACAAAACCTTGATGTTACAATATAATGCTGCAGTTGGTGATTCCATTCAAGTTGGCGCCCTTAACTTTAAAATTGCAGGCATCCTTAACCAAGCCCCGGGACAGTCGGGTTTTGCCAGCACCATTGCACCGGTGGTATTTATGCCATTAAGGTATTTACAACAGACTGGCCTTGCACAAAAAGGTAGCAGAATAAATTACAACTTCTACTATAAATTCCGTTCAGGAACACCGGTAGATGACATGGTCGCTAAACTTACCCCCACTTTTGAAAAGCATGACCTTGATCAGGATACCATTAGCTCTAAAAAAGAAAGTACCGGCAAATCCTTTTCTGATGTCACTAAATTCCTTTCACTTGTGGGTTTTATAGCCCTATTATTAGGCTGCATTGGTGTGGCAAGTGCTGTACACATTTATGTTAAGGAGAAGATGCAAAGTATTGCGATTTTAAGGTGTATGGGCTTAAGTTCAAGACATGCCTTTTTGATCTTTCTGATTCAGATTACCGCCATCGGATTTATCGGTGCGGTAGCCGGTGCCTTTTTAGGTACGCTAATACAGCAAGTACTTCCGGCAGTCTTTAAAGATTTTCTACCACTGGAAATGAGTGTCAGCATTTCATGGAGAGCCATTCTTCAAGGCATTTTATTGGGTGTGTTTATTTCCATTTTATTCTCCTTGCTTCCACTCATCTCCATAAGGAAGGTATCGCCACTGAATACCATCCGGGTTAGTAATCCCGATGAACAAACAGCGTCTGATCCTTGGCGATGGTTTATATATCTGCTTATATTTATTTTCATTACGTGTTTTGCGCGGTTGCAACTGGATG
>Ga0308160_10003109_pt1 | contig 19073 bp, 4 predicted proteins | sample PhyFR1_FD_201036 | JGI IMG/M metagenome (GOLD analysis project Ga0308160, IMG submission 201036) | Phyllosphere microbial communities from UC Gill Tract Community Farm, Albany, California, United States - DLSLF.R1 | ecosystem: Host-associated > Plants > Phyllosphere > Unclassified | place: USA...
AAGCGCGAAGCGATTCTTGCCTTATCGCCTCCACCAGTATTCAAAAACAAAGCCCTGCCGGCGCAAGCCGGTGGGGCTTTGTTTTTGGAACGTCCGAAGGCGACACCAGCCCTTCCCTACTTTCCAAATTTCACACTGCAACGCAATCCCGCCGACATCTTGTTGTTCGGATTCCGCAACTGCAGCCTCACCCCAAACGTCCCGCTGGCCGCATCGATCACGCGGTCGACCACCGTCACCTTCGCGTTGTACGTCGCCCCACCCAGCGCCGCCAGCCTGACCTGCCCGCTCATGCCGGTCTTGATCGAGCCAAACAACTCCACCGGCACCACCACTTCCACATTCAGCGGATCGATCTGTGCCAGTTTCAGGATCTTTTCCTGGGCAATGTGATCCCCCGGCGACAGGAAGCGTTCCACCACCACGCCATTGACCGGGCTGGTAATCGTGCGCAGTGCCAGCACGGCCTGCTGCTGTTTCCGTTCGAGCGAAGCCAGGCGCGTCTGCGTTTCCAGCTCGTCCTTGTCGCTGGCGGAAATCAGGTCTTTCTTGAACAATTCCTCGTTGCGCCGCACCTTGCGCTGGCCGTATTCCTCCTGCGCCTGGCGCAGTTGCAGCGTGGCCGCCTCGACCGACGCATTCAGGCGCGCGACGACCTGTCCGGCGGCGACGTTCGCGCCGCGGTCGACCAGCACCTGGGCGATCGTGCCCTCCACCGGGCTGCCGACGTTCACGATCAGCGAAGGCTCGACCAGGCAATCCATGTCGTCGCCGATTCCCTTGCCGCGGTTGCCGTTCTGCGCGCCGGCGACGGCGACGGCGGCGGCGGCGGGCTTGGCGCCCAGCGTGGGCGCCGGAGCCGGCACGGGCGGTTTGAAGGGCAAAGCAGGCGCCGCAGTGGCGCCGAGCGCGCCGGTCAGCAAGCACAGCAGCAAAGCCGCGCGCGGGGTGGTTACATGCATAGTCAATCCTGTCAAATCATATAAACGATATTCATTCGGCGCGGCCCGAGAAGGCCAGCAGGTCGCCGGTCTGGCGATCGGCCTGCAGCATGGCGCGGCGCCGGGCGCTGGCCAGGCGCTCGCCGCGGCGCTGCGCCGCCACGATGGCGCGCGCCCGCGCCGCTTCCGAGGCACGCAGGCGCAGCGCCAGCCCGGCCCAGCTCAGGCCAGGCGTGGCCAGCACCTCGTCCTCCAGCGACAGCAGCGCCTCGACGTGGCCGGGGTCGCCCTGGCGCGCGCTTCGTCCGGCGATCTGGCGGTCGATGCGGCCGGCCTCATGGCGCTCGGTGAGGATCACGTGCAGGCCGCCCGCCGCCGCAGCCGCCGCGGCCAGCTTGATGTCGGTGCCGCGCCCGGCCATGTTGGTGGCGATGGTGATGCGCCCGGGCTGGCCGGCCGCGGCCACCACCTGGGCCTCCGCACTGTCCTGGCGCGCGTTCAGGATGGCGTGCTCGATGCCGCGCGCGGCGAGCATGGCGCCGAGGCGTTCGGACGCGGCCACCGAACGGTTCCCGACCAGCACGGGCGCACCGCGCGCATGGTGCGCCAGCACCGTGTTCAGCACGGCCTCCCACTTCTCGTCGGCGGTGGCAAAGACCCGGTCCGGCAGGTGGCGGCGCAGGTTCGGCTGGTGGGTGGGAACCGGCACCACGGCCAGTCCGTACACGCTGCCCAGTTCGGCGGCCACCTCGCGCGCCGTGCCGCTCATGCCCGACAGGTGCCGGTAGCGGCGGAAGAAACGCTGGTAGCTGATGCGCGCCAGGGTTTCGCGGCGCGCCGTGACTTCGCAGCCCTCCTTCACCTCGATCATCTGATGCAGGCCCTGCCCCCACGAGCGGTCGGCCATCACGCGTCCGGTAAAGGCATCGATGACCTGGATCTTGCCATCGCGGACCAGGTAGTGTTCGTCGCACACGAACAGGTGCAGCGCCGTCAGCGCCTGCGACACCAGTTCGTCGCGCCGCAGCGCCACGTCCCAGGGCGCGCCGAGGACGCGCGCCAGGTCGGCGGCGCGCGCATGCCCGGCCTGCGTCAGCTCGACGACGCGCTCGCCGCGCAGCACGCGATAGTGTTCGCCTTCATCGAGCTGGCGCGCCAGCGCGATGGCCTGCTGCGCCTCGGCCGCGCGGCCGGCCGAGGGCACTTCGCCGGAAATGATCAGCGGCGTGCCGGCTTCGTCCGCGAGCACGCTGTCGGCTTCGTCGACGATGGCAAAGCCCAGCCCGCGCAGCAGCAGGCGGCTGCTGCGGTTGGCGCCGCCGTACAGGGCGTCCAGGCGCAGGTGCAGGGTGTCGGCCTGGCTGCCCAGCACGATGCGGTCGCGCAGGTAGTCGAACACCACCGTCTTGTTGGAGCAGTACACGACATCGCAGGCATACGCGGCGCGCCGTTCATCGGGGCTCATCTCGGCCGTCACCGCCGCCGAGCTGATGCCGAGCGCCGCGTACACCGGCGCCATCAGCGCATGGTCGCGCGCCACCAGGTAATCGTTGACGGTGATGACGTGCACGGTGCGCCCCGCCAGCGCCGCCGTGCACGCCGGCAGGGTCGCGGTCAGGGTCTTGCCCTCGCCGGTTTCCATTTCCGCCACCATCCCGTTCAGCATGACCCAGCCGCCGATCAGCTGCACGTCGAAATGGCGCATGCCCAGCGTGCGCCCGGCCGCTTCGCGCACCAGGGCGAAGGTCTCGGCCACCAGCGCGTCTTCCAGCCCGCGCCGGCGCAGCTGCAGGGCCAGTTCGCGCGCGCGCGGCGCCAACGCGTCGTCGGCCAGCGCTTCCATCGCCGGCACGAAGGAGGCCACCGCGCCGGCGATGGCGCGCACCCGCTTCGGGCGGCTGGCCAGGAAGCGCGACCATGCGCCGCCCAGGGCGGCGCCGATGCGGTCGAGGGCGCTGCCGGCGAGGCGGTCGTCGCGTTCGGGATAGACCTGGTCGAAGCGCTGCGCCAGGTGTGCGCCGGGCCTAGACATTGAACTTCCTCGCAAACAGGCGGCGCGCGCTGCGGTACCACTGCTGCCCCAGCGGCGCCGGCGCATGCTCGAAGCGCAGATACACGCGCTGCCCCAGCTCGGCCACGCGCACGTCCGGCGGCAGGGCCACGTCCATCACGAACAGGGTTTGCAGCGTAGCCGCGTCCTCGTCCTTGCCTTGTGCGTTCGGGTCGAGGCCGATGCCGCCGCCGCCCTGCAGGCTCAGGGTCATGCTCGGCAGGCGGTTGGTGGCGGCCGGCACGTCGCGCAGGACGCGCGCCGGAATCACGGTGCCGACGTCGCCCGCGATGCGCAGGTCGATGCGGCGCGAGCCCTGGCGCACCAGGTCGGCATCGTCCTGGGCCACGACCACGCGCACCGTGCCCGGGCCGTCGCCGATCACGTAGCCCAGCAGCGCGCCGCGCTCCACATAGCGGCCAGGCGCATCGCGCGCTTCGGGCATGATGAAGATGCCGTCACCTGGGCTGCGCAAGGCGCTCTCGCCCAGGTGCTGTTCGGCCAGCGCGAGCGCCGCGCGGGCGTGGACGATCTGCTGCTGCACGATGTTGGCCTGGGCCGGATTGTTCAGGATCGCGGCGGCGCGCGCTTCCAGCGCCTGCAGTTCGGCCTGCTGGACCGCAACCCGCGCCTTCAGCTCGGCGTTGTCGCTCTCGATCAGCAGCTGGCCCTGCTTCACATGCTGGCCCGGCGTCGCCACCACGCGCAGCAGCTCGCCCGCTACCTGGGCGCGCAGCTGCGCTTCCTCCGGCGCCCACACCACGCCCTCGGCGCGCGTGTACTGCGGCGCCGGCAGCCAGAACAGCGCGGCCAGCGCCAGCGCCACGGTGAGCACGGTGGCGCCCAGCGCACGGCGGCGGCGCTTGCCCAGGGCCGGGCTGCGCACCAGGTAGTCGCCCATCTTGAACAGGGGCTGCAGCAGCGTGCCGTACAGGTACCACAGCGCCATGCCCACCCCGAACAGGAAGAATTTACCGGCCACCATCAGCGCGATCGCCACCGAAATCGCCATCCGGTAGGCGAACGAGGCGACGGCGTAGAACACGAACCAGCCGCGCTCGCCCCGCGCCACCACCGGGCTCGGTACGTCGGGCAAGCGGAAGGCGTAGCGCTTGACCAGGTAGCCCACGTAGTCGTTGGCGCGCTGGCCCAGGTTGGGAATCTCCAGGTAGTCGGACAGGATGTAGTAGCCGTCGTAGCGCAGCAGCGGATTGCCGTTGAAGAGCAGGGTCGTGACGCCGGTGATCAGGATGATGTTGTAGACCACCGCGCGCGGCACGCCGGGGTCGAGCAGGGTCCAGAGGATCATCGCGACGGCGGCGATAAAGAGCTCGGTCAGCATGCCGGCCGCACCCACCAGCATGCGCCAGCGCTTGTCGGCCACGCTCGAAGCGGCCGAGGCGTCGACATACGGGATCGGCACGAACAGCAGCAGCATCACGCCCATCTCGTGCACTTCGCCGCCGCGCGCCTTGACCGCCAGGCCGTGGCCCAGCTCGTGCGCGGCTTTGATCAGCGGGAACAGCACGCCGGCCAGCAGCAGGTTCTCGACCGAGAACACACGGTCCGCCATGCCGTGCGAGAAGGCCTGCCAGTGGGTCGCCAGCAGGACCAGCGCGGCCAGTACGGTCAGGCACCACAGCGCCGCCCCGGCCGGGCCGAACAGCGGGCGCATGAAGGCCATCATGGCAGTCAGCATGCGGTCGGGATCGAACAGGGGGAAGCGCAGCGACATCGGGTTGCCGATGTACTGCTTGAGCTTGCGGCGCGCGAGCTGGGTGCGGCGCGTGTGCTGCTCGCGCATGTCGGTCGGCACGTCGGCCTGCAGCACGTCGGCGCGGTGCAGCTCGGCCAGCAGCTTGATCACCTCCGACTGCGAAGGGATGTCGTCGCCCAGCCGCTGCCCGGCCAGGTCCCAGATCTCCTGCACCGTGCGCTCGCCGTCCATCAGGCCGATGATGGCGTTGGCGACCGGCGTGAAGCGGTGGAACTGGCCGCTGCCGTGGTGCTGCAGCACGTACCAGAGCGCGCCGCGGTAATGGTGGCGGTGGATCTGGGCGTGCGAGCGCAGGCGCGGCCGCAGCGCGGCCACCCGGTACCAGGATTCGTCGAACAGGGAAGCGGCCATCGCTTACACCCAGGACCAGGCGGCCAGGCGCAGCCAGTCGAACAGGCGGTGGGTCCACAGCCAGGCCAGCTTGCGCTCGCCGAGCGTGATGCGGCCCACGCCTTCCAGGCCGGGGCGCAGGCTGCGCCGTGTCTCGGGCGTGACGCCCAGCGCCGCCTCGACGCGGAAGAAGGTGCGGCCGTCGCGCGACACCGCCACCGGCGTCACGTGCGTGACCCGCAGCGGCAGCACCTGCCCCGGCAGCGCGGCCAGCATCAGCTCGCCCATCTGGCCGGCGCGCACGCCGCCGATGTCGCTTTCGTCCACTTCCAGCAGCACCCGGTAGACGTTCAGCGGCGCCACTTCGAACAGCGCCTGGCCGCGCTTGACGGCGCTGCCCAGCGACTGGGTCAGGTCGCCGCTGACCACGATGCCGTCGAACGGCGCCTTGATGCTGGCGCGCGCCAGCTGCTCGGCCAGCAGCTGCATTTGCGCCGTGGCCTGGTTGGCCTGGGCCAGCGAGATGTTGGCCTGCACCCGGTCCGACTTGGCCACCGCTTCCTGGTACTGGCTGGCGTACTGCTCGTTCTGGCTCGACCAGCGCAGGTATTCCAGCTGCAAATCGCGCTGGTCGAGCGTGGCCAGCACGGCGCCGCCGGCGACGGTGTCGCCCGCGCGCCGCGGCGCCGTTTCCACATAACCGTCGAACGGCGCCACCATCACGCGCCGGATCACGCCTTCGAGGGCTGCATTCCCGCCCACCACGTGCGCGCCGGTGGCGAAGGTGAAGAACAGCGCGCCGCCGGCCAGCAGCGCCGCCGCCAGCTTGCGCCCCACGTGGCCGGGGCCGGCCAGGCGCGCCAGCTGCGCGCGCGCGCCGTCGCGCAGGCGCAGCGCCAGCGGCCGGCCGTTCAGGCGCTTTTCGTGGAGGATGCGGCTGCACATGGCCGTCACCGCCTGGCACAGGGCCACCTCGCCGGGGCCGAACGGGCGCGCCGCCGGCCGCTCGAAGGTAAAGGCGCCAAGCTGCGGCGCCTCGCCGATCGCCGCGCCATCGGCGCCATCGGCGGCGGCCACGAAGGGAATCGTCAGCAGGCAGTCGTTGCCGTGTGCGCGTGCCAGCGCCGCGTGGTCGCGCGTCACCAGCAGCTGGCGCGGCGGCGCCGGCAGCTGCAGCGGCGCCTGCTGGTCGATCGCTTCGTCCATGGCGGCGGCAATCGCCTGCGCCAGGTCCATGCGGCGCGCCACCTGGGCGCTGTGCGAGATCGCCACGACGCGGGCGGCGGCGCCTTCGCGAAAGCCGATGCTCACGCGGTCGGCGTCCAGGCGGCGCGCCAGGTCGGTCGCCAGCGTGCCGGCGGCGGCCTCGAACCCCTGCTCGGTGAGGGTGGAGGCGACCAGGTCGAGCGTGTCCATCATGCGTTCGCGCGCGGCCTGGTCCGCCGCCGCCTGCTCGCGCAGGATGGCCGCCTCGATGCCTTGCAGGCCCCACTGCAGCTGGGCCAGCAGGCGCTGACTCGCGGCCTCGACGAGCGGGCCGGTCTCGAGCGCCACCAGCGCATGCAGGCGGCCGTCGACCAGCACCGGCAGCGCCAGCGCCGAACTTTGCGCGCCCTGCTGCACGACCGGCCGGCGCTCTTCCAGCGCCAGCTCGGCCGCCTCGGCCAGCAGCGCACTGACGCCGGCGCCGGGCGGCCAGAACGCCGCCGGCGTGAACGGCCCGGTATCGGGCGGTCCCATGACCAGCACGGCGGCACGCGCCTGCGGCACCGCTTCGCACTGCAGCGCCAGCCAGGCGGCGGCGAATTCCGGCGCATCGGCCGGCCGGGCCAGCTGCGCCCAGGCGCCGGAAGGAGATTCATGGTGACCGCCGCCGGGGCCGTCGGATGCTACTGGGTCGAACACATCGAACTTTCGTGACTGAGGTTGAAGCGCTTACGGGAACAGCGGGGCGGCCTACATGCCGGCGCCCCACAGGATGCTGGCGCGGCGCGGCGGGTGGGCCGGCTCCTGCGCCTTGGACGGCGCGGCGGCATCCGGCCCTGCATCCAGACCCTCAGGCAGGGGCAGGTCGGCCGCGGCTTCGCGGCGCGCGATGGTGTCGAGCACCAGGCGCGAACGGCGCCGGCCGGCCCCGCTACGCGAGCGCGCGCCCATCATACCTGCAAGGGCCGCCGCTGCGCCGGCTGCCGGGGCCGGATCCTGTGGATCGAGCGGATTCTGTGGCGCCGGCGCGTCAGCCGCCGGCACAGTATCCACATCGCCATCCTGCGCGCCAGCGTCGGCAGGCACGCCCTCCTCCTGATTACGCGGAGCGACGCCTGCCGCCTCCTGCACTGCCGCCGCTGCATGCTCCCCTTTGCCTTCGCTTTCGCCCGCCATGGCGTCGCCTGCGTCGCTCCCATCGCTGTCGTGGTGCGCCAGCATCGCGCTTTGCAAGGTGCTGAAGGCTGGCGCGGCCACCTGCAGACCGCTGAGCATCACGTCCAGCCGCAGCGCGTTCGCCGCAGTCACCGCATTCGGCACGAGGCCGTTGGCAGCGGCCGGCGTGTCGAGCGCGTGGCCCTGGTCGAGCATCTCTTCCTGCCCCTGCGCCACCAGGTCGGGTGCATTTCCTGCCCCGCCGAAGCGCACCAGGCCGCGCAACACGCCATTCTCCAGGGTCACGGCCGCGTAGTCGCCCACCATGACGTCACGCGCCAGGCTGCCGTACAGCGAGTCGCCGCCCGCGCCGCCCAAGAGGATGCTGTTGCCGCTGCCGCCGCGCAGGACATCGTCCCCGCCGGTGTAGAGGTCGATCGTCTGCGCCAGTTGCAGCGCGCCGCCGCTGAAGCGCACCTCGGCGTTGTCGCCGGCGACGACGTTGAAGCCGCCGCCGCCCGCCACCTCATCGGCGCCGTTGCCGCCGATGAGGATGTCATTGCCGCCGCCCGCAGCCAGCAGGTCGTCACCGCCGATCGCGATGGCGCTGCTGACCGCGCTGGTCCAGACGCCGTCCGCCAGGGTGACCGTGCCGTTGTCGCCGAAGACGATGTTCCCGCCGTCGCCCGCCGTGATGCGGTCGTTCCCGGCGCCGCCCAGCAGCACGTTGCGGCCGTGGCCGGCGTCGATGCGGTCATTGCCGCCGACATCGAACTGGGTGGCGGCGATGCTGTCCGCGCTGCCGCCGGTGAAGGCGACGCGGCCGTTGTCGCCGAACGCGATATTCGTGCCGGTGTCCAGCGCGATGGCGTCGCTGCCGATGCCGCCGAAGACCAGCTTGTCGCCGTTGCCGGCAACGATGCTGTCGTCGCCGCCGCTGGCCCCGGTGTCGGCTGCCGATTCGGCCAGCGTCAAGCGGCCGGCGGCGTCGGCCAGCAGGCTGCCGTTGTCGCCGAACAGGACGTCGCGCCCGTCGCCGGTGACGATGCTGTCCTTGCCGACGCCGCCGATGACCACATGGTCGCCGTTGCCGGCCACGATGCGGTCATCGCCGCCCAGGCCCGCCAGGTAGCCGCTGCTTTCGACCTGGCGCAGGATGCCGTTTTCGAAGCGGATGGCGCCGTTGTCGCCCAGGACCACGCCATCGCCGTTGCCGGCCTCGATGCGGTCGGCGCCGACGCCGCCGACGATCAGCTTGTCGCCGTCGCCGGCCACGATGGCGTCGTCGCCACCGCTGGTGTTGTCGTCCATCGTGGCGTCGACCGCCAGGACGCGTCCGTCGGCATCGAAGGTCACGCTGCCGTTATCGCCCAGCAGGACATCGCGGCCCTTGCCGGTGCGGATGCTGTCGGCGCCGGAGCCGCCGATGACCAGGTGGTCGCCGTCGCCCAGCACGATGCGGTCGTCGCTGGCGACACCGGCTACTGCGGCCACGCCGGTCACGGACAGTACGCGCCCGCCGTCCGCTGCGAGCGTGATGCTGCCGCTGTCGCTCAGCACCAGCATGCTGCCGTCGCCGCCCGTGATGACGTCGCTGCCGGCGCCGCCGATGATCAGCTTGCGGCCGTTGCCGGCCACGATGGTGTCGTTGCCGCCGCTGCTGTCGCTGCTGGCAACACGGATCACGCCGCCGTTCGACAGCAGGTGGTTGGTGCCGGCCAGCTGCACGATGTCGCCATGGTCGCCGACCAGGATGTCGTTGCCCGCGCCGCCGTCGAGGACGTCGTCGCCAACGGCGAGCGTATCGCCGGTGCCGGCCAGCGTACCCGGGACCGCCGCGTTCACGACCGTCATCAGGCCAGGGCCGGCCATCGACAGGCGCTGCGACAAATCGATGTTGATACCGCCGTCGCCGTACACGTGGTCGTCGCCTGCGCCGGCCTCGATGGTGTCGTTCCCCGAACCGCCCGCCAGCACGTCGTCGTAGGCGCTGCCGTAGATCGTGTCGTCGCCGGCGCCGCCGTAGGCCGTCACGCCGCCGCTCGCGCCGCGGGCGTCGATCGTGTCCTTGCCCGGATTGGCAAAGGCAAGCCCGTTGCCCGTATGCCGCTCGGCCGACGCATCGTAGTAGCTGCCGTCCTGGCTGCTGTCGCCGAACAGGACCAGGGGCGCGTCCGCGCCGCCGCCGCCGGTGACCACCAGGGTGTCGTCGCCGCCGCCGCCCTGCACCACCGTCAGCGTGTCCTTGACGGTGCCGGTGATGGTCAACTTGTCGTTGCCCTGGCCGAGCAGCACGTCGACCACTTCCACGCCGTGGAAGGTGATGCCGCCGTCGAACTGGCGCAGGTCGGGCTTGGCGCTGCTGCCCATGTCGAGCGCCAGCGCGCCGCCCATGCCCAGGCCCGACAGATTGCCGTACTCGCGCAGGTCGACGTCGCCGGTGGCGATGCCGCCCAGCGCCGCCACGCCCGAGGCCACGCTGGCGTGCCCCAGCACGCCGACGTCGTCACCCAGGCTGCCGTCGTTGTGCACGACCAGCGTATCGGTATTGCGCTCCTCCTGCGACGGCCTGCCGGCAGGCGTCAGGGCGCCGTCGGTTTCGCCCGGCAGCATGACCGCCTTTTGCAAGCTGCGATCGAGCTTGCCGGTGACGCTGCCTTCGATGAACAGCGGCCCGGCGATCGCGCCCAGCGTATGCGGCTGGTTGCCGAAGGGCTGCGCCCCCGCCGCGACCACGGCCTTGGTGACGTCGCCGCCGATATCGAAGCGGTCGTTGCCCAGGCCGCCGATCAGGCTCGTCACGACGCCGGCCGCGGTCGACAGCACGAAGAAGCTGTCGTCGCCTTCGAGGCCGTCGACTTCGAGTTTTTCGGCATTCGCGATGTCCACGCTCAGGCCTGCGCCCTGCACGCCGCGCTCGGTGATCACGAAGGTGTCGTTGGCCTCGGTGCCCAGCACGACCACGGTATCGGCGCCGGCGCCGCCGTCGATGCTGACCGGCGCGTTGATGCTGTACTCGATGTGGTCGTCGCCGGCGCCCGCGCCCAGCGTGGTGTCGCTGACCGACAGCGCGCCGGTGTCCTTGCGCACAAAGGCGCGCACGATGAACTCGTCGTTGCCGTCGTCGCCCAGCAGCTGCAGCGCGGCCTGGTTGCTGTACACCGCGAAGCGGTCGTCGCCGTCGCCGCCCACCACCGTGGTGGCATGGCTGATGCCCTGGCTCAGGAAGCCGACCGAGGTTTCGACGGTCTTCACTTCGTCGCCCGGCGCCACCTGCGGACCGACGCGGTCCTGGCCGAACACTTGGCCGATCTGGAAGCTGTCGCTGCCAGCGCCGCCGTCGAGCGTGGTCAGGGTGGCGTTGTCGTCGACGTAGAAGGCATCGTCGCCGGCGCCGCTGCTGACCTTCAGCCCGCCGTTGGCGCTGGCGTTGTAGTTGATGCGCTCGACCCGGTCCGAGCCGGCCTGCAGCAGCGCCACGAAGTGGGCGCGCAGCAGGAAGGTATCGGCCGCGTCTGTGCCGTTGATCAGCAGGCGGTTCGAATCGGCGGCATCGGTGCCGCTGTCGTCGACGTTGATGATGTAGTCGGAGGCGCCATTGACGTTGACAGTCACGGTATCGCTGCCGGCGCCGCCGTCGATCCAGACCTGGTCGCGCACGCCGTCCTGCACGCCGTCCAGCGTATTCAAGGCGCTGACCTCGATGCAGTCGTTGCCGGCCCCGCCGCGCAGGGTCACCGCGCCGGAAATCGCAAGGCCGGGCTGCAGCTTGATGGTGTCCTTGCCGGCGCCGCCGTCGACGCTCACCTGCTGTGCATGCAGGCTGCCCGACAACACGACCGTGTCGTCCTGCGCCTCGCCGCGGATGTCGATGCGGGTGCCCGCCGCCAGCGCGCCGGCGACGGTGATGGTGCTGCCCGCGGCGTCCACGTTGGCGTGGTCGGCAGGCGCCGCGTTGCCGAGCTCATCGCCCTGGTAATCGCCTTCGAGGACGATGGCGCCGGCGGCGCGCACCTGCGCGCCCGCTTCCACCGTCAGGTCGTCGCCGGCCAGCAGACGCACGTCGCCTCCCGTGCTGGCGATCGTCACGCCGGCCTTGACCACGAGATGGTCATCCAGCGCGTCCTTGTCGTGCGACACCAGCACGATGTCGCCGGCCGCTTGCAGGTCTTGCGCAATCGTCAACGGGCTCATGGCCGCCATGCGGATGTCGCCGCCGGCCACCATGGCCGCGCCGCTGCTGCCGTCGACCCGTTCCAAATTGACCGCGCCGGTGTTGACGATCCAGGTGCTGCCCAGCGTCGACTGGCCCTGCAGGGTGCCAAGCCTGGTGCGCAGCTCGTTGCCGGTCGCGCCGATGTCGTTCTTCGCGAACAGCGAAGCCTTGCCGCCGGTGACGTTGTCCGCCGACAGGCCGGCATTCACGATGCTGCCGTCCGGCGCAGCGATGAAGGCGGTGTAGCCGGCGGCGGTGCTGACCTGGTCGATGCGCAGGTCGCCGCGCACTTCGATCAGGTTGGCATTCAGTCCGCTGGCCACGCGCAGGGCGCCGCCTTGCGTGTCGATATCGAGGTCGTTGCCGGCCACGCCGACGCCGCCGAGGTCGGCGGTCAGCGAGATCGACTTGCCCACGACATCGATGCCGGGCAGCGAATCCAGCCCGCTGTTGTCGCGCGCCGCGCTGGCGGCGTCGCGGATCGACATCTGGGCGCGCAGGCTGACGTCGCCCGCCGCCGACACGATGCCGTCGACCGCCAGGTCGCCCAGCGTTTCGTGCAGGTGGATGTCGCCGCCTGCAGTGGCGTGCACGCTGCCGCCCGCGGCGGCGTCGATCTCCAGCGCATTCGCAGCGGAACCGATGGCGCCGCTGGCGCTCAGCACGATGTGCGCGGCGCCGACCTTGGCGCTCTCGCCCTGGGCGATAGCGTCGAGGATGGAACCGGACTGCGCGTCGAGCGTCACGTCGCCACGCGTCGACAGCACGCCTTCGACCAGCATGTCGCCGCGCGCTTCGCGGATGAAGACGTCGTCCTGGGCGCGCGCCGTCAGCGTGGCGCCGTCGTGCAAATCGACCAGCAAGGCCTTGCCGGCCGTGCCGATGGCGCCGCGTCCCGCTTCGACGATCAGGTCGCCGCCGATGACGTTGGCGACGCCGGCCTTGCCTACGCCATCCACACCGCCCTTGCCCTTGATGCGCACTTCGCCGGCCTTGTCGTCGACGACGACCTGGCCCAGGTGCAGCGCACCCGCTGCCGTGCCCGAGCCGATGTAGGCCGTGCTGCCGGCATGCACCTTGATGGCGCCGCTGGCGTCGATGTTCAGGTCGTCGCGCTGTTCGATCACGATGGCGGTAAAGGCCGGGCGCAGCGCGGACAGGTCCGCCACCTTCGGCGTCAGCACCACCGTCACGCCGGCTTGCGCCTTCAGCACGGTGCCGGCGGCGAGCACGATCGTGGTCTCGTCGAGCGAGGCGATGGTGTACCACTCGCCGGTCTTGCTGTCGTTCAGGCTGCTGCCGCCGAGCTGGAACTGCATGCCCGCGGCCAGTCCGTCGGCCAGCCAGTCGCCGCCGTCGCTGCGCACGATGGTCGCCTTGCCGTCCGCATCCGTGCCGAGCGCGGCTTGCGCCAGGGCCAGGTCGGAGCGCTCGGGGTTGGTGGCGATCGGCGTGACCGTCACGTTCTTGCCGGACTCGTTCACGAGCGCGGCGCTGGCGGTCAGGGTGATGGTGGTGTCGGTGACCGACTTGATCTGGTACACCTGGCCGCGCTCGGTGGCGTTGGCGCTGACGCCGGCCACCTGGATGCGCATGCCGGCCGCCAGGCCGTCGGCGGTCCAGCTGCCGCTGGCGCGCGTGATGGTGTCGCCACCACTGTTGCCAAGGTCGGCAAAGTCGACGGTGGCGGCGATTGGCTTGCCGGCCAGGTAAGTCACGTCGATGCGGTCGGCGGCGGCAAAGGCCAGCTGCTGCTCTTTGCTCAGCTTCAGTTGCCCATCGTCCGGCACGGTGATCGTCATCGATGCGGCATTGCTGCCGACGCCGCGCTTCGCGTTGACGGTGACCGTATGCCCGATCAGGTTGGCCTCTTCCAGGTTGACCTGGGTATCGGCCACCGGCTTGAGCAGGCCCGAACTCATCGAATTGAGCAGTTCGTCCTGGGTCCATTTCTTGATGCTGGCCGTGATGCGGTCCAGCTCCGCCTGCTGGGCAGGGGTGCTGGCGGTGTAGCGGTAGTTCGCATCGTATGTGTTGCCGACGGCGCCCCAGGCCGCGTGCAGCGCCCGGTACTCGTCGTTCATCTTGTTTTCCAGCGTGGCGATGGCGTCCGCGTCGTAGCCAAGCGTATTTTTGTAGTAGTCGGCCTGGGCCGCGCTCAAGTGCACCTTGAAGGCGGCGTCGTACACGGCCGGCTTCGGCTGCTGGCTGCGGTAGGTCCAGTAGGCGCGGTATTCCGCTTCCTTCTGCGCCTTGAAGGCGTCCAGCGTGGCGCCGATCTTGGCGTCGGCGTCGGTGCCGACCAGTTGCAGGTCCTTCCACAGTCCGGCCATCAGCTCGGCCTCGGTGCGCTCGTCGCGCTGCTGGGCCGAGTTGGCGTCGACCGCGCTGCCGTCAACCACATTGATGGTGATGGCGCCGGTGGCGGCGCTGGTCGCGATGCGGCCGATGCGCAGGTCGCCCGCGTTCGCCTGCTGCGCCTTGACCGCGGCGTCGAACTTGCCGGCGTCGATGAAGATGTCGCGCCCGGCCTGGGCGTCGACCCGGTCGGCCAGCCTGGCGCCCGAGAACAGCGTGATCGCCTTGTCCTTCGTGCCGATGCTGCCGCCAGCCACGAGCGACACCGAACCGCCCTGCTGGGCGGCGCTGCCGATCGTGCCCTGGCCTGCCATGCCCGGCACATTGGCGGCGACGATGCTGCCCTGCGCCGTCAGCGTGACGGCGGCGTTGGCGCCGGCTTTCACCGTGCCGATGGCCAGGTCGCCGATCACTTCGTTGATCTGGACCTTGCCGCCCGCGCTCACGTCCAGGCTTGGATGGAAGGCCACCATGGTCCAGCGGCTGGTGTCGGCATAGTTCTGCGCCGCCAGGTCGAGCTGGGCCGGTGCGCCGGTGTAGCGGTACACGGCCCCGGCCACGCCGCCCCCGCTGTGGCCGTCGGCCACCAGCACGGTCTGGCCGCTGAAATAGGTCGGCGCGTTGCTGGCCTGGTAGTTGAAGCCGGTGCCGCTCGACAGCTGCCACAGGCTGGTGTTGGAATAGTCCTGGCGGCCGAGGTCGAGCGTCTTCGCCGTGCCGACCCAGGTATACACCGCGCCGGCCGCGCCGCCGCCCTTGTAGTCGCCGGACAGCTTGACCGCGTCGCCCTTCTGCAGCAGCGTGCCCTGGCCGGCGCTGCCGAAGTCGTAGGCCGCCGTGGCCGCGAGGTCGGTGTGCAGGCCCACGCGCACGACCGCGCCGTCGGTGGTGTCGCGCAGGCCGATGTCGGTGCCGGCGTTCAGCACGATGGCCTGGCCACCCACGTAGGCGCCGTCGTTGAGCTGCTCGATCGAGGTACCCGCGGTCAGCGTGGTGGTGCCGGAGGTATTCACGATGGCGCCCGACAGCAGGATGCCGCCGGCCGACTTGACCGTCACCTTGGCGCTGGCGGCGCCGAAGAAGTCGATGCCGATGCCGTAGTCGGCCTTGATGCTGTGGGTTTCGTACTGGGTCTGGCCGACTTCGCGCAGGAAGGTCGAGTAGACCGTCTTCTTGCCCCACCAGGTCTTGCTGGTGTGCTGGTAGACCAGCTGGACGCCGGTATCGGAATTCTGGACCAGGTTGTACGAATAGGAATAAGCCTGGTCGGCAGCGGCGGTATCGACGCTGTAGAAGGCGGCATTCCCGACCAGCTGCTTGCTGACGGTCTCGCGGGTGAAGGAATTCAGGTCGCCCGCGTCTTTCGCCAGAGCGTCGATGCCCGCCCAGGAACTGCTCTGGGTCTGCCTGGTGTAGCGCAGCAGGTCCTTTTCCGCGATGGTCCAGTTGTAGCGCTGGCCGGCGGCCGTCGCGTAGCTGGTGCTGGTCCCGCTCACGCTGTGGACCGGGCCGCTGCCGTTGTCGACGGTAACCGACACCACGTCGCCGGCCTTTTCGTACAGCGTGGTGGTGAAGCCGCCGTACGCCGTCGGTTTCGAGCGGTCGACGATCAGCAGCTGGCCCGTGCCCTGCTGCGACACGTCGATGCGCTTGACCACGATATCGAATGCGGTCTGGTTGTCGATGTCGACCGTGGCGTAGCCGCCGAACACGCGGATGTCGCCGCCGCCGGTGCTGGTGATGTGCGCATCGAGCTCGACGTAGCCGCCGCTGGCGCGCACTTCCTGGACCACCAGGCGCTTGTTGACGGTGTCCCACTGGACCGTGAACTGCTGGGTCGACGCCGTCTTCAAGGTGACCATGCCGGAGGTGCCCGGCTGGATGGCCTCGATTTCCTTCTGGGTGGCGGCGCCGATGGTCAGCTTGTAGCTGTCGTTGCCGCTCTGGATCACGCCGTTCACGTTCAGGTAGCTGGCGCTGATGTGGATGCGGTCGCCCTGCAGCGCGGCCGCGCCGCTCGCCGCGTTCAGCTGGGCGGCCACAGCGGCGGCGACGCCCGCGCCGTTCGCGCCGGCGCCGGCCGTGCCGAAGTTGTGGGTGCCGGCCAGGTCGGTGACGGCCTTCCACTGGTTGATTTCCTCGCCGTCCACCGAGTAGGAGGTGACGCCATCGATGTAGACGTTGCCGTTGGTGGAGATCGCCATGTTCCTGGCGTTCACCGCGGCGCCGATGCGCACGTCGCCCTTGCCGCCGTTGATCGACAAATTCAGGCTGCCCGACAAATTGCTGATGGCGCCGGCCACGGTGATGTCGGGCGGCGCGTACTGCGTACCGCCCGCGCCGCCGAAGGTGGCCGGATCGAAGTTGTTGGTGACCGTGATCAGCGGCGCGCTGGCCGCGTCCTGCTGGGTGATGGTGCCGAAGTGCGCGGCCGTCGATGCCACGCCCCCGACCGCCTCGTTCTGCGCGTTGAGCTGGGCGTTCGAAGCGGTGCTCACGCCGTTCAGGGACACGCCGCCATTGCTGTCCGGGATGTCGATGCCGTTCAGGACCAGGAAGGCCGGCGTGTTGTTGATGATCGTGACCGAGGCGTCGGACGGCGCGTCGAGCACGCCGCTGCCGGCCACGGTGTCGGCGCGCAGGTCGATGACGCCGGCCTGGGCGCGGATCGGGGCGACCGTCACGGTCAGCACGTTCTGCGTCACCGCCACGCCGCGCTCGGCGTCGAGCAGGCCCTGGGCCGTCAGCAGCGCCGACAAACGCGTCACCTCCTTCGTGTAGAAATCGATCAGGGTCTGGTTGCCGGACGGCGTGAACAGGGTCAGTTGCGCCTGGGCGTTGCTCAGTTCCTTCACCAGGTCGGACTGCAAGGCGCCCAGCGACACGCTGTAGCGGATGCCGTCGGTCTGCTCGGTAGCGACCACGGTCGGCACGACGGTCTCGTCTTCCGAGGCCGGCGCCGCGCCCCAGCCGGACGGATCGGCCACGCCGTTCTTCAGGCTGCCGAGCACCAGGGTCTGGTTGCGCAGGATGCCGGTCCGGACGGTGCCGTCGACGGTGATGACGCCGCTGGCGTCGGCCTGCAGGTCGCCCGCGGTGCTCGCGGCCGCGCCCAGGGCGCTGGCCACGGCGCTGGTCCAGCTGGTGCTCTTGGCGATGCTCTCCATGTTGGCCAGGCCGATGCGTTCGGTGTGCAGCAGCGCGTCGCCGCCGGTTTCCAGCACGGCGCCGGCGGCGACGTCGATGGTATTGAGCTGGTGCAGCTGGGCGTCGGCCTCCACGGCGTCGATCGGGATCAGGCTGCCGGCCAGGGTGTCGGCGTTGGCTTTGAGCGCGTACTGGTCGCGCTCGAAATTGGTGTTGGTGCCGGCCGAGACGCGCAGGTCGTCGGTCGCGCGCACCTGTGCGCCGGCGCCGACGTTGACCTTGTTCACCGGGCGCACGCTGATGTTCGCCTCGCCGACGGCGACGGTGGCAACGCCGTTGGTCTCGACCGCCACGACGGCCGAGAAGCTGCCCTGTCCGCGCGCGGACAGCACCACTTCGCCGGCGCTGACGAGCGAGGCGTTCTCGCCGATGGCGACATTGGCGACGTCGTGCTTGGCGTCGATGGTCGAGGTGGCGCCGGCGCCGGCCAGCGCGCCGCCGCTCGACAAACTGACCCGGTCGTGGACGGCGATGTCGTTGAGTGCCGAGATGTTCAGGCCGCCGGCAGCGGCTTGCGCTTCGAGCGACGCGTTGGCGCCCGCTCCGGCCAGGGTGTCGAGCTTCAGGACGGTGCTGCTGGTGGCGCCGGCGGCCGAGGCCAGCCCGCCGGTATTGCCCGAGATGTTGGCCGCTGCCTGCTGCGGCTTGAACACATGGTTGACGGCGGCGACGTCGACGTCGCGCGCGCTCGCCTTGGCACGGTCGCCCGCGCGGGCAGTTACCTGCGCCTCGGCCGTGTGGCGCGTGGTGCCGCCGGTGCCGGCCAGCAGGCCGCCCGCGCCGATTTTCACGGTGCCGTTGAACAGGGCCGTGTGATCGGCCTGGATATCCAGGCCGCCCGTGAGCGTGATGCGCGCGCCGTGCGCGGCATCGGCGCCGTCGGCCAGCGAGGCCTCCGTCTTGCTGCAGTTGGCGGTATCGGCCGCCGCGCCGGCGCCGGCGACCAGGCCGCCGCTGCCGGCGGTCGCCTCGGCCAGGTTGATGTCGCTGCCCGTGGCAGCCACCAGCAGGCTGGCGCCGTTCAGGGTGGCGCCGGCGCCGACGATGGCGCCCGTAACGGTGTTCGACTGCGATTTCGACAGGGCGGCGCCGGCGGCAACTAGCCCGCCGGCCGCGCTGTTGGCGTCGGCCTGCTGCTTCGAGGCGCTGGTTGCGGCTACCGTGGTGGCGCCGGCGATCGTCAGCACGCTGCCGGCGTCGAGCGCGCTGCGCACCGTGGACTGGCGCGCGGCGTTGCCGTTCGTCGCCGTGGCGTGGGTAGACGTTTCGCCGACCAGGGCGCCGGCCGAGCCGGTGGCGTGGGCACGGGCGGAATCGCTGCCCGCAGGCAGGCCCTGGGTGGCGCTGACAGCCAGCGCGGCCGCCTTGATGTTGCCGCCAACGTGGGCGTCGACGACCGGCGCAACGCTGGCGTCGGCAATCGATGCGCCGACGGCCAGCAGGCCGGCCGACACGCCCAGCGTCTCGGCATGCGCCTTTGGCGTGGCCGAGGCGCTGACGGCCAGGGCGCCGGCGGTGGTGATGGTGCCGCTGGCGGCCGCCTCCACAATCGGCAGGCTGCTGGCCCTGGCTTCGGCCCCGCTGCCGGCCAGGATGCCGCCCGCGACCGCGGTCGCCTGCGCCGTGGCGCTGTCGGTGCCGGCCGCAGTGACGGCGATGCCGGAGGCGCCGCTGACGGTGCCTTCGAGGCGCGCGCGCACCGAGCCTGCGGTGCTTGCGCTGGCCTTGCTGGTGCCGATCGCGAGCAGGCCGCCGGATGCGCCGGTAGCCGTGGAGCTGGCGCTGTTGCGCGAGTCCGCGCCCACCGCGATCTCGCGGGCGGCTGCCAGCCGG
>Ga0308160_10003111_pt1 | contig 19066 bp, 27 predicted proteins | sample PhyFR1_FD_201036 | JGI IMG/M metagenome (GOLD analysis project Ga0308160, IMG submission 201036) | Phyllosphere microbial communities from UC Gill Tract Community Farm, Albany, California, United States - DLSLF.R1 | ecosystem: Host-associated > Plants > Phyllosphere > Unclassified | place: USA...
TCGCGGACAAGGCTAGCCCGCGGACGCGCCCGACGTCTGTCCCTCGGGCGAGGGACACGGGTTTCGTCCGGAATACGAAAACCCCGGTCAGAGCCACTTCGAGTGGGCCTGACCGGGGTGTTCACGGGGCCGCCTGTCGGAATCGAACCGACGACCTATTCATTACGAGTGAATAGGAGCGGTAGACTGGGGTTACTCGGCGAGCGTTGAAACTGGCGGCCGATCCCCGGAATAATGCGGATCGGACTACTATCGAGAAGATCAACTGCAACCACATGGTTGCGGTTATGTGTGTGTACCGATGTGTGTACCGGGAGGAACAGTGCCGAGGAAGCGGGATTCGGGCGATGGAGGGCTCTACGCGATCCGCGGCGGCAAGCTCTACCGGGGCGTCATTGACGACGGGTTTCACCCCGATGGCCGCCGTCGCCAACGCGTTGTGACGTCGAAGACCAAGGAAGGTGCGCGCCGCAAGCTCGATGCGATCAAGAAGCAGATCCAGCAGCACGGCACCGCACTCGACACGAAGACGACGCTCGAGCAGTGGGCGACGCACTGGCTCGAAACGGTCGGGAAACCGACCCTCAAGCCGAACACGCTGCTGTCGTACGAGTCGGTGAGCCGGAACTGGATCGTCCCGACGATCGGCGCGAAGAAGGTCTCGTTCCTCAAGCCGTCCGACGTGCGCATCATGACGAAGGCCGTCGCCGACGCCGGCCGCACGTCCGCGACAGCGAGGAAGGCATACCAGGTGCTGTCGCTCATGCTCGAGTCGGCTCGGGTTGAAGGCATCGCCGCGCGCAACGTGTGCGAGGACGTGACCGCACCGGTGCAGGGCGAGTCGAACCGTGGCGCACTCAGCACGGAAGCAGCCCTGTCGGTCCTCAAGGTTGCAGCCGAGCACGACGACGGCACCCGCTGGTGGGTCGCACTACTGAGCGGTCTGCGTCAAGGCGAGCGCATCGGGGCTCGCCTGGATTCCCTCGACCTCGACTCCGAGCAGCCGACCATCGGCGTCGAGTGGGCGCTGTCCGAAGTGCCGTTCGAACACGGTTGCGGCCGCACCGAGGGCGAAGCTTGGCGCTGCGGCAAGGCTCGCGCCGGCTCATGCTCGAACCGCCGCCTTCGGATTCCAGACGGGTTCGAGTATCAGCAGCTCAACGGCCGCCTCTGCCTCATCCGCCCAAAGTCCGGCAAGCCACGGTACGTGCCGCTCATGCCGGCGCTCGCCGAAGCGCTCCGCCGCTACCTGATCAAGACCGCCGACCGGCCGAACCCGTACGGGCTCATCTGGCGCAAGCCCAACGGCGAACCGTACCTCTGGGGCGAGGACGAGCAGACGTGGCGCGACCTCCTCTTCGAGGCCGGCATCATCGCCGAGGACCAACGCGCCCCCGGCTCCCCCGTCCCGACGACACACTGGGCACGGCACACGACCGCGACTGTGCTCATGGAACTCGGTGTCGACGCGAAGATCATCGGGGAGATCGTCGGCCACCAGTCCGAAGCCGTCACACGTCGGTACCAGCACGTGTCGTCCGCGGCCGCACGTGACGCGATGGACAAGCTCGGCTCGCACTTCGCGCTGGGTGGCTAGAGCAGTGCCTGCGAGTCGGTTGTTCTGCGCGAGAGACATGAGAGAGCTCGCCAACGATCACTGCACCCACCGAGGACCCCTCATTAAATCGTAGGATCAGGCTCATGTTGGATCCGCAGTCACGGTGCTCCTCTGGGCACACAGTGACCTTCGCTTGGGCACCGCCCTCCGCTTCGACGACCGCTATCGAGAGCGCCGTCGATGCGCTGTTCCTCGCGATCTCAACGCCAGAGCGCAGGTGGAACATGTGGACGAAGAACGCCGTTCGATCCGAGTTCCGGAAGCGACTAGAGGCTGCCGAGCGCGGGGAGTTACATCCGGTCGACCACGTCAAGCGCATCGGCAGAGCATCGGCCGTCGATATGTTCGAGATTCGGTGGCAGGGCATCACGGTGCACGAAGTCGACGGCGATGGGGTCGTGGCCTACCCCATCATCCTGGCTCGGCTGCTGCACGTCGAACCGCCTGAGCACCCGGACCACTTCGCGGGGATCCGAGCTCACGAGAAGCAGATCGGGACGAACGATGCAGAGACCACGTTGCTTCAGAACGCCGAGATCGATGCTGCAGTTGGGACGTTCTGGCAGTACGAGCCCTCAGACTGGGGCATCTCCCCAGAGACAACCTCATGATCGCGGGATATAGAGTTCAATCTATGGAAGACACCGAGGAGACCATCGCGGCACGGTCCGACTCTCTCGTGGACGACCATGAGAAGCTTCTTCGCCTACTGGTTGAGCACCGACGAACGCACCACATCTCGCAGGAGACGGTAGCGGAGCGCATGGGCGTCAGTCAGCCGACTGTCGCGGCATTTGAGCGCTACGACGCGAACCCCACGTTGTCGACGATCCGTCGCTACGCCCTCGCAGTGGGTGTTCGTGTCCGAACGGAAGTGACCGACGACTGCGCGCAGCATAGACGTCGGGCGCATGCCGGAAACTGGCCTCTGACCGTTGAGTACGTCGGGCGGTACTCGTCCTCGCCAATCCTTGCCTCGTCGCCGAACAAGCGCACGCGCAGGAACCAGGAGCCCATGGACGTTGACATGCTGTCCTCGATCGGCGCGTACACGGTCTCGAGGCAGCTTCGATGAGCGCACCGTTCGTCTTAAAGGACCTCGAACTCATCCAGTTCAGGGGTTCCAAGTCGAGCAATCGGCCCCCTCACGTGGACTGGCGCGTGGGGTTCGCCCCTGAAACGATCCCGGCAAGCCAGGGTGCCGCGCGCGTGGTGGTTGCCAGCCTTCACGCCGGCGGCGAAGATGGCTGGGCTGAAGTGACCGTCGGCTCCGTGTTCGGGCAGGAGCCTCCATCCGACGCGGAGGATGCCCTCGCGGACCAGATTGCAGAGAGCGATGCGGTCCAAGCCCTCTTCATGTTTGCCCGGTCCCACCTAGTCGGGATGCTCGCGACCATCGGCGTGACGGTCGAAATCGAACGATCGGTGCCGGACGAATTTGAGGTCGAGCCGCTAGCCCCACTTGAGGAAGGCGACGAGGAAGCCGATGGCATCCTCGATCCCGATCCTGAGCACGAAGCGGGCTAACACGCTGCGGGGCGATCGCGACCTCGAACACGCGAGGCTACGTAACTGGTCGTCATGGATGTCCCGTGCGATGTCCGGACCGCACTTCGCCCTCGACATCGAGGCGACAGGCAAGGACCAGGCTCTGATCCTGTCATTGAGTTGTGGTACCTCGAAGTGCCCTACTACTGCGCTCCATCGCGTCTGCGAGCGTCTCCAAGCTTGAGCCTGATCTGTAGCGCCGGGTCATTGTGATCGAGGAGTGCCCAATGATCTCCATCGCGACGACCTCTGAGACGCCCGCCGCGTAGAGGAGGTCAACGGCGAAGTGACGGGCCTCGTGCAGACGCACCTGGGGCGTACCCGCCCGCTCGAGTAGCGCATGCCACGCCTTGCTGTCGGCGGAAGCATCGATTGGCTGACCGAGGGAGCGTTCCGCACCTGAAGTCCACAAGAGCCCGTAGGGGTTCGGTTCGACGCGAGCGACATCCCTACGCTGTTCGACGAGCGAGCGGAGCGGCTCAACAAGCGGTATCCGCCGGTTTCCCGCTGCTGTCTTCGGGCGCGTGAGCCAGAGGCCCCCAGCGACGTGGCGGCGCTCGTGATCGGCGGGTGCAACGACTCTCCGATCCGGACACTCGGATCCACGGGCTTGACCGCACAATCGACCGCAGCCGTGCCGCCATGTGATGCGCTGCAGCTGCCAAGACAGGTCGAGGTAGTTCGTCACCCGGTCGAGCTCGAGGCCGAGCAGCTCGCCCTGCCGAGCTCCGGTGATGAACGCGGCAACCCATCGCGATTCCAACCGGTCACCGCGCGCGGCGTCAAGAATCAATGATGCATCCGAGTGTTCGAGGGGCTGAGGCATGGGCCTTGACGGCCTCGGGGGTCGCACGAGCGATGCCACGTCCCGGTACGTATAGCCCTCGCGATACGCCTGCCTCAGGGCGATCGCTAGAACGCGGTGCCCTTGCAGGACGGTCGATGCAGCGAGTCCCGCTGCACGCATGTGAGCGTGCAGCGCTCGGACATCCGCCGTCGTGACATCGACGAGGTTCCGTGAACCAATCGCCGGCTCGATGTACAGGCGAACGAGGGAGCGGTAGCTCTCCGCTGTGCGTGGGCGGACCTCGCGATCGACGATCTCGGCCAGCCAGTACCGCAACCAGGCGGTGAGTGACGCACTCGGCACGAGTGGCGGAGCGGGTGGCGGATCGATCGGCGTCGGTGGCCGCGGTGTGAGCTCGGCGCGCTGCAGCTTCAAGATTGCGAGCTTTCGAAGCGCGGTGTCGTAGTCGCGCGATCGAAGGACGACGCGTTTCCGGCGGTCGCCCGTCCTCGGGAAGTCGAGCGCCACCTGCCAGTACACGAGTGGCTTCGCAGGGTCCGCCGGTACCCGAAAGATGGACCCTTCGCCTCTAGATTGCCTCATGTTCCCCATCGAACGCCGCTTGCACGATTGGGGGCACGAGCTAGGGCTGGGAGTCGGCCTCGGGCACACCGTCTGCTCGTCCTGTTCGGTACTCCGGGACGACTGGGCCGCCGTCGCCCCAGGTGGTCGTGTCGTAGGGCGTGGCAAGGCGGATGTTGTCGTCCACGAAGATGAAACGGGCGTTTGGCTTCGCGTCGTACGCAGACAGGGTCTGTTCTGCGTCCTTGATGATGCCGGAAAGGTCGACGCCGAGCGCGCGGCACATGCCGTCGAGCTGGTCGATGTCGATCGGCCGAACCCCACGGATCATCTTCGACAGCTGGGACTGCGAGACGCCGATGGACTCCGCCATCTCCGCCTGCTTCACACCATGGCGGGCCATGAGCCCACGGATCATCGAGGCAATCAGGCGCGTGAGGTCGCTGACATCAGAGTTCGGCACGACAGTCATCGTGTCAGTTTTGACACGACGTGTCTACTTTTGGGACTTTCGTAGTTCGGATGAGTTACGGTAGTCCACATGAACTACGACGCTCCGAGCCAGAAGGTCTCCCGATCGGTGCGTTCTCTCCTGGCAAGCCGGGGCGAGACGATCACCGCGCTGGCGACTGCAACCCTCATCGCCGAATCTACCCTGAAGCGGCGGCTGTTGGGGCACTCCCCCTTCACCCTCGAAGAAGCCGGCTACATCGCGAAGCACTTCGACGTATCAATCGCAGATCTGCTGGCTCCGCCATTCGAAGTAGGCAAACGGGTGGTCGCGTGAACCCCCGCATCGAGTTCGCCCCCGCGCTCTTCACCCGGGAACTGGCGGCCTACTACCTCAGCTGCTCGCTCCGCGACATCGACGACCTTCGCGCCAAGGGTGAACTGATCCCCGTCGGGGACACCAAGCGGATCAAGTTCCGCAAGGAGGACCTCGACCGCCACGCAGCGAACCTCCCCGAGCGCTCGTAACCGCTCCCCCAAATCTCCCGATCAGTAGCGCCTCACGGTGGCGCTGATCGGCGCGCCTGGAAACGGTCCCGCGGGGCACGCCCTCGCCGCATCCGCACCTTGAGAACTCAACAGCGTGGCAACACAGCAAGACACACACTTCCGTCGCAGCGACGGGGCACCAGCACGAGCGCACAGCGCCGGGTGTCGAACTGCTGCGACAGCCCGTCTCCAGGAGTCGACGCGCAAGCGGCGGCGGGGGCACATCGGGATCGGCACCCGATGGCGGGCACCAGGACGCCGGCGTTCCCCCCGCGCCGGCGTCCGTCCCTCTCCCCCGAACCGACGGCGCTCGCCGTGGAAGGAGTTCCCATGCACGCACTCAAGGAGTGGCTGAGCGCGACCGCGTTCTTCGCCGCAGTCCTCGCTGCCCTGTTCCTGCCGTCCGCTCTGTGAGCGAAGACCTCGCCGTCACGCCGCCCGACCACGTCGAAGTCACGGACTGGTGGGTCGACGCCGACCCCGAGTCCCCCAACACCTGACCCCAACAACGACGAAGACCCCAGCGCTGCAACGCCAGGGCCTTCCCTCCCGAAGGAGAACGAACTTGTCTGCCCCAACTTTGCCACACACCACGGACACCGCGGCCTCCGTGCTCGAGAAGTACGGCACCGAGGTCGTCGAGGTCGTCGGAGGTCGCGCGAACCCCGGCATCACCAACCGTGAGTTCCGGACCGGCGATCGCTTCCGCCTGACGACGCGCCGCGACAACGTCATCCCGATCAGTGTCTACGCAGACCGCGTCGACCGCATGCTTCACCTGCAGGACAAGGAGCCCGGCTACCGATGGGGCCGAGACGACCCCGACGAGCCTGGCAACCCGCTCGGGTTCGAGTTCGTCTACCTAGGCATGTACGAGTACGTCGGCGCTCGTCTCGACCAGACCACGCTCGAGGTCACCACCCAGTTCCGTCGGGTCGCAGCGGAGGTGTCCGCATGAAGAACGCGCCGGCCGGCACCGGCAGTCATCTCAAGGCTCTCCGCGAGCGAGCCCGCGTCCCCCAGCCCCTCGTCGCTGCGACGGCCGGAACGTCGACCGCGTACCTCGCGAAGGTCGAGGACGGGGTCCTGTCGCCCGCTCTCAGCTACGTCCGGAAGGTGACCGAGGCGATCGTACGGCTCATGCAGGACCCGCCCTGCCCGTGCCCCGTACTCGGCTGCGACAACACGCGACACGTCGACCAGCTCGGCGGAGACCCCGGCGACCCGAAGGCGCACCACGCGGACCTCACCATTCGCGGCGAGGACTGGACGATCGACGTCCGCCGTCACGACGACCAGGACACCGAGTGGGTCGTGTACGTCGACATCGACGCAGCATTCGCCCTGTCGGCGGCGAGCTTCCTGGCCATCACCGACGCGTACAAGCAGGCCAGCGCGTACGCCGCAGTCCTCAACCGCAAGCCCGCGACCCTCACCAGCTGATAGCCGATTTCCCCGTGGCCTCGGAGCAGTTCGAGGACGACCCACCGGCCGTCGCGATGGACCAGCTCCGCGCGACGCCCGAGTGGGACGGCCTCACCCTCACCCTCACCCTGACACCCGCCCGCGCCGACGAGCTCGCCGCAAGGCTCATCAGCAATGCCACAGCCTGTCGCGACGGACGCATCGACATCTCCTACACCGACTCATGATCAACCCGAATCACGAGGTACCCGCATGACCCACCATCTCGCAGTCAGCTCTACCCTGTCGACCGCCGCACGCGAAGCGCTGGCCGACTTCCTCTCGGCCTCAGGCGAAGTGGCCACGATCGTCGACACCGACCGGGGATGGCCTGCCGAGGCAGCCCCGTCGATCGCGCAGGAACTCGTCGACGCCGGGTACGGCACCATCACGGACGGCACGTTCACCCTCGACATCCGTCCCGTCGCTCCGCAGCAGCTCCCCACGGACTCGCTCGACGAGCTCGTGCCGGCGCTCCTGCTCCTCGACCACATCGTCGAGCGCACCGACCGTCAGCGCTCGCCGAAGCTCCCGAACCCGGACAACGTCCTGGGGGTGTCGTTCAGCATCCTCCTGCAGCTGCAGAACGTTCTCCGGCTCGCCGTGTACGGGCAGCAGGGTCGGCTGCAGCACGCCGATGTGAATCGGCAGCTGCCCGCCGTCGCGACGATGCTCGCTCGCGCCATCCGCGCCGAAGTGGTTTGACACCGCCAACCAACAGAAAGGAGGTGGCCAACCGTGCCACGGGATCGCGCAAACCTGCGTATCGACATCTGGGGTGATCAGGACTGGCGCAACCTCTCGTTGGGCGCGCAGTGGCTGTACGAGTACCTGCTGACGTCGCCGAAGCTGCTCTACGTCGGCGTCGCCGACTGGCGGCCAGGCCGCATCGCCCGGATGGCGTCGGGCGTCACTGCAGGCGACGTTGAAAGGTTCGGCGAGGAGCTCGCTGCGGCACGATTCGTCGTCATCGACGTCGAGAGCGACGAGATCCAGCTGCGGTCGTTCCTCCGCCACGATGGCATCCTGCAAAACCCGAACATGTGGAAGTCAATCGGCCTCGACTTCACTGCGGTGTCATCACCGAAGCTCATGGCCTCCATCGCTCTCGAGGTCCGACGTCTGCGCAACGAGAACCCGGAAGGCTTCAAGACCGCGAAGGGCGCAAAGGGGCAGCTGGTCAACCCGTGGGCAACGGACTACCTCCGCACGCTGCTGGATACCCCGTACGACACCCCCAACCAGACCCCCTCTGACACCCCCTCCCACACGGGGTCGCCCACATCTACAGCTACATCTACAACTACGGAAGCTTCGCTTCCTGGCGAGGAGCAGGAGTCGAAGAGGGCGAAGGAGACCCGACTGCCGAAGGACTGGGTACCGACCACGTCGCACTGCGACCTCGCCAAGGAACGCGGTGTCGACCTCGTTGCCGAGGCGGATGCGTTCCGACTGCACGCAGAGACGCATGACCGCCATGCGGCCCGGTGGAACGCAGCGTTCACGACGTGGCTGAAGAAGTCCAAGCCGCGCTCGACGGCCGGACATGCGCGGCAGGGCATCACTCCCGAGGAGATGCTTCGTCGCCGCGAGGAGGCGATGAGCCGTGGCTGAGCCGCAGGACATCGAGGTGTCGTACATCGGAGCAGCGATGACGATCGCCGAGGTGTTGGAGGTCACGACGCTGCGCGAGGACCAGTTCGAGTCAACAGCGTGCCGGACCCTGTTCGAAGCGATGGTGGAGCGACACGAACGCGGCCTCGGCGTCTCGCAAGCGACGATGTCCGAACTGTTCCCGAAGTACGACCGCGAGATCTGGTCGTCGACAGACAGCATGTCGGACGTCCTGGCGTGGGAGTTCCACGAGGACGGCATCAAGCTGCGAGCGATGCGCCGGACCGTGCGCGCCGCAGCCCTCCGACTGCAACAGGTCGCGGACGCCCCAGAAGCGGATATGGACACCATCGTCGATGTCGTCCAGGGCACGATCGCGAACACTCTCGCCGCGGACGAGCGCCGCGCGGTGTCGATGCTCACCGACGCTCGTGAAGTGCTCGCCGAGATGCGGAAGGCCGTGAAGGTCTACCCGTCACCGTGGCGGACCCTGAACGCGACGATCGCCGGATTCGCGCCAGGTCGCATGACTGTCATCGGTGCTCGTCCTGGCGTCGGCAAGTCGGCGGTCGCAACCCAGATCGCGTTCGAGCTCGCCAAGCACGGACCGGTCATCGTCGCGACGATGGAGATGGACAAGGGCGAGGTGTACTCCCGCATCGTGTCGCAGCAGGCCGGCATCTACTACGGCGGCATGACGGGTCAGCTACCCGAGTTCCTGGCTGCCAGAGAGGACACCTGGCTGCGAGATCAGTTGCGTGACATCCGCGTCATCGACTCGGGCACGCAGACGGTGCAGTCCATCCGGGCAGCTGTCCGTGCAACCGCCCGGGAGCAGCCCGTCGCCGGCGTCGTCGTGGACTACATCCACCTGCTGACCACGCCGCAGCGGATCGAGAACGAGACGCAGCGGATCAACGAGATCACCCGGTCCCTCAAGCAGCTCGCGATGGACCTCCGAGTGCCCGTCATCGCCCTGTCACAGCTCAACCGTGGCGGCGACACAGGCATGCCCGGGCTCAAGGACCTCCGCGGCTCCGGCGGCATCGAGCAAGATGCCGACGCCGTGATCTTCCTCTACCGAGACGAGGACACCGCCGCACACCAGCTGCAGGTCCACGTCGCGAAGAACCGGCAGGGGCCGAACTTCGTGACCTTCCCTCTCGACTGGGAAGGGGAGTTCGTCCGTGCCGTTGACCCCAAGTGACCGACAACTCCCGGCGAGCGCCACGCGCCCAATGATGGCGCTCGCCGCAGAGCCTCAGTCCTCGCGTTTGGGCCCGGTCTCGGAGGCCTCCTGGGCGCGTTTGGCCACCCGGGCATTCAGCGCTTGGCGCTCCTGCTCTTCCCACTCCTTCGGGTCACGTACCCAGGCGTTGATGAGGCTGAGCACGGTGGCCCGCTGCAACTTCGTCGCCATGAAGTCGAAAGCGCGGTCGCGGTCGCTCAGTCGCTGCGTCTCTCTCAGCAGCGCAAGGCGCAACGCCGGGGCTGACTGCCCCACGGCCTGAGCGTTCAACTCGACCGAATCGGCGGCGTCGACTGCGAGCATGGGGTCACCAGAATCGAAGCCGGCGAAGCGGAGATCCATCCATGCCTTCGCCTCCATCCCGAATTGAGCACGTGCGGCGGCCGCTGTCGAGGACGCCTCCCTTTCGGCTATCGACTGGGCGAGGCGGTTTCCTTGCCGCGCTACTAGGAGGGCACCGACCCCGACTGCGACGCTTCCTAAGGCCGCCACGCCGGTCGCGATCGCACCGAGCGCCGGTGTGCCGATGTCCGCCCACCACTCGTAGGAAAAGAACGGGTGCCATTCGGTTGTCATCAGCATCACCGGCCGACCGTACCGCGGCACCTATCGCTGCAGGAAGGAACCAGAGCCCGGCAGACCGATCCACACCACGGGCGGTCTGCCCGTCACCGCGAACCACGACGTCGACCTCGTCACAGTCGACGTCGGCCGGAGTACCCGAGTGGCCCTCGACCCAAAGGGCGTCGCAGAGCGCGGACAACGTGTGCTCGACGGAGCGCTGAACCTGATCCACGCCGAGAGCGTGGGTGGCCGGCGGCGGTGACCAGGTAAGACGAGCGCTCGGGGGATCACCTCGAGGTGGCGACAATCTTCCTTGTCGTCTCCACGAGCTCGTCGATGTTGCGATCCTCGGACAGTAGCCGTGGAAGGCTCAGAGCCAGGCCCCCAAGCACGTTGTGCAAAACGGCCGGGTTCTTCGTGTCCGCAGCTTCCTCGAAGGCGTCGATGACCGCGTGCACCATTCGCCGGTCATCGTCGGAGGCGATCGCGTCGATCACGTTCAGTCGCGAAAGGACCCTGGCGACCGCACTCCTATCTGGCGACCGATTGGCACGAAGGTCCGTCGCGAACTGAGCCCGAAGCTCGAGCAAAGCCGTCACCGCAGGCTCGACAGTGCGAAAGAGCTGGTCCCTGTACCGCTCCAGCGCGGCAGCGTCGTCACGCTTCTTCTCGTCCTTCCGGACCTGCTCAGCTAGTCGATGAGACCGCCGCGCGACCCAGATCGCGACAGCACCAACCACCACCGAGCCGCCACCCGTCAGGAGCGGCAACCAGATGTCCTTCAACCAGTCGTAGCAGTCATGCACGTCTGGACCCTACCCACCACCAACCCACGGCGAGCGCCCCCGGATCGGGAGCGCTCGCCGCAGTACCCGCAAGGAGCGCCCTTGACCATCGCAGCAATCACCGATGTCGACCCCGCGGCGATCGCCGCCCTCGCAGCGACGCACGTCCGCGCGAAGCTCACCACCGCCGCCGACCTCGTCGCGTACGTCCGGGGGCTCGTCGTCCCGGGTGGCGCGCAGCCTTCGGACGGCCAGCCCCGGGCATCCAGCTCGGAGCCACCCTTCCCCATCCGCGTCGACCCGCTCGAGGCGTCCGACTGGACCTACGCGCACCTGCTGAACTGGGTGCGCTACTGGTCCACCGAGCTGCAGATCCAGCCCCCGGTGAGCGCAACGTACGCCTGGGCGACCCACGGCGGCCCCCAGGGGTTCCGGTCCACCGTCACCCCCGAGGGCGCGCACGGCCTCACCTTGACGCTGGCGACGTGGCTCCTGCTACACCACGACACGATCCGACGGCAGCCCGACGCCGGCCAGTACTTCGCGCAGCTCGACGAAGTACTGGGGCAGCTGCAGACGCGCTTCCCGACGAAGGCACCGCAGGCTCGTCCGGTCCTGCCGCGCGCCTGCCCGGTGTGCAGCGAACCGAAGATGCGGATCGAGTGGCGGTCGGATGCGGTCGCTGACATCGCGATCGTGTGTGGCTACTGCGGGTTCGAGGGCGACGCGAAGGCACTCATTAAGGAGCCGAACGTGCGGTCCCTCCTCGCCGACATCCGCGTCGAGGAAGCACCGCAGCCCGCCGAGTGGTGGACGAAGCAGCAGGCCGTAGACGAGATGCGAATCACCCCGCGGACGCTGAACCGATACATCCAGCACGACGGCCTGGCGACCCACACGAAGGACGGCGTCGTGTGGGTCCGCGCCGAAGGCGTCCGGGATCTCTGGCGGGAGAAGCAGGTGCGGCGGCTCGCGACGAACATGCGGCGCGCGGTCGGTGCGGAACCGGCTCCCCCGGCCGACATCGATGTCTAGGAGCGTAGGCGGGCGGCGAACAACCGCCGCCCGCCTACGCGAATCGGAGCAACCTCCGACGTGGGACACATCACACCCGCGCAGTTGTGCGCCTGTCCAAACTGTGGTTAAGATGTCCGTGACATCGCATGCCCGCCCGGTTTTCCGGCGGGCATTACCTGTACCTGCCCGCCCGCAGGTACTCCGCGCCCCTAGCTCAGCGGAAGAGCAACGAGCTTCTACCTCGAAGGTCGGCAGTTCGAATCTGCCGGGGCGCTCTGACGTGTAACTCGCTCGAGGCGCTCAGTTCGTTGACATCTGGCTAAACGGAGTGCTCCTTAAGCCGTCTGTTAAGTTCCTCCTCAAAGAAAATGTCCCGATGTGCGAGTAGGAACCCCTGGCAGAACGACGCGATTCCACCAAGGACTAGCCCAGCCCACCAGAAGAAGGTTGGGGCGATGTCTTGGAGGAAAGCGGGAACAGCCGTGTTGTGCGTCGCCGGGTCGTTGAGCCATGGAATCGGAAGGTCGTGAGTGAAGACGCTCAGAAAGGCGACGAAAGCGCTGATTCCAGTCACATTCCGGACCAAGGTCGTTCCCGGACGCACCGGCGCGAGGATTGGAAGACTGAGCTTCAGAGCTAGCCGATCGCGAGCATCTGCTAGCGCGTCGCGTCCAGGCCCAGCTGGCATCGTGCTCCAGGCATCATTCAGCTTTCGGAGACGCAGAAGCTTGTCCCGTCGGCCGAGAATCGGGCTGACGACACCAATCAACCCGATGATGATACCGATCAGCGAGGTGATGGCAGTGAGGTTCACGGGTCCATCATTGCGTACAACTCTCGTCGCCGCGGTGGCTGCCAGACCACGAACCCCGGTCCGCAATGCTCCCGGGTCACCAAAGAGCGGTTCGACTTCCCCGGCCCGCAGACACGCACCTCATCGTCTTGCTGCGTCGAGCTCGGGGATCCCCCTTCCGCATCGAGTCCATTCGGGTTGGCGCTCGATGCGGGACCACTCAGGCCGCGATCCCCGAGGTTAGCCGCGCTGGCATGCGGAGCCCGGACGGGACGGCCGACCACGTCAGCAAGGGAGGAACGCGATGAAGCTCTCCGAGGTCCGCGCACTGCTCACCGCGCACGGCTACTCCACCACCGCTGAGATCGATCGCTTCGATGTCAAGCGCGCAGCCGGCGCGGTCATCGGCGTCGACCTGATGCTGTCCGACGGCACCGTCACCTACCTGCCGGTCGAGGCCGACGCATGAAGCCGGCCGGGGGACGATTAACGAAGAGCCCAGCGCGCAGCGGACACACATCAGCCGGCGGGCCGACTCGGGAGCTCACGACCCGTCGCCGGCGTCGACGCGAGTAGGCGATAGGTTCTCATCATGGCTGAAGAGAACCCTCCGGTGGTCGTTGTCGATACTTTGACTCTTCGATTCGTCGGACGGGGTGAGAACGGAGCCGACCTTCACCAGTTGCGCGCGGAACACGTTGCGGAGGTTCTTCAGGGCCTCGCGGGTCTGGCAGCGGACTTCGACGCTGCAGGAGCGTTCGACGTTGACGGACCAGCAAACTCCGAGATCCTCGTCCGGGCTCCGCGCGAGGGGTCGTTCATCATCGACGTCCAGCACGTCGTCACTGAGACCGCCGCCGTCGTCGAGGCAGTTGGCGGTGTGACTGGTGCTCTCGGACTGCCGACCCTCGCCGGGGTCATCTTCTACGCGACGAAGTCGGCGCGCGCGGACGTGAAGGACGCGACGCGGATCGAGGGAACAAACCTCGTCAAGATCACCTGGCAGGACGACACAATTGACGAAGTGCCAGTCAAGGTCTGGGATGAGTTGAAGGTGCGGAAGCGCCGGAGGAAGAAGCACCTGCGTGCGCTCATGGCCCCGATCGGCGATAGCAATGTGGCCGCTCTCGAGGTCATCCCGGGCCCGAGCTCGCCCGCACCGGCCCCTGAACAGCCGGTGTTGGAGTTGAGGCGGGCGGACTACGATGCGGTCAGGCCCGAGACGGAAGTGGAAGAGACCGATGACGTCTTCGACGTCGAGGCTCGAATGTCGGCAATCGACTTCGATGACCCCGCCAAGTGGAGAGTCAGCACCGTCGATGTGAAGCGCGGCGCAGTCATGGAAGACGAAGCGTTCCTCGTTCAGGTCGCCGACGGCCTGGCGATCCGCAAGGACGACATCTTTGATCTCCGCATTCGGGAGGATCGAAAGACCACGGACGGACGCACGCGAAGCACTTGGACGGTTCTCAAGGTTCTGAAGCACAGGAGGACAGGTGACAACGACACAACGGCATCGGCCGCATCGACGGCTTGACCTTGCTGGTTTCGCCCTGCTGATCGTCGGAGTTTCGTCCGGGATCTTCGCCTTCAGCCTCGTTCTACACGGAACCCTATTTCTGGTCGTCGTGCCCTCGATCGTTGCGACGACGCTCGGTGCCGTGCACCTCACGAAGATTGAAGCACCCCGGAAGTAGACCGGACGCGCGGCTAGCTCCGAGCCGGGGCGGTCAAGGTGAAGTGGAAGCGAGACCGGACACGGCCAAGCGACCGGAGACCCGGTATCCCCACACAACCGGACACGCCGGTACCGACTCCGGTGCCCGGCCCGGCAGCCACGCGTGACCCCATCTCGTCGCACCGCGTCGCACCACACACGCATCCCGCTCGAGCCCATCGGCTGCGACAGCGAGGGTTCGTCACTCTGACCGTGGCCGGTCGTCGACGACGGGCGCTGACGACAGGAGCACAACGTGGGCGAGCAGTGGTCAGCCAGCACACGAAAGCAGCGACTCCCGCGCGACTGGGACGAGCGACGCACCACCGTCCGCGATCGAGCAGGCGGCCGATGCCAAGCCACCATGCGCGACGGCACACGCTGCGTCGAGGTCGGCACAGACTGCGACCACATCGTGCACGGCGACAACCACGCACTCTCGAACCTGCAGTGGCTCTGCTCATGGCACCACGACAAGAAGACCGCACGCGAAGCACTCGAAGCGCGACGATTCACGCGCGTCCCGTCGGCCCGTAAGCCACGCGAGAAACACCCAGGACTCAGGTAGACGCAGCCGCGATGAACGTCCGGCACGCGGGCGCACAGAGGCCCCCGTCCACCCCCTCCCCCCGGGTCCGTCCTGGTCGTAGAGGTGCTGTGGCTGAGGCTGTGTACGGGTCTGGGGATTTCGGGGTCCGGCGCGCCGCGCTGTGCATATCGCATACGAACCAACACGCCCCCTGACCGGAACGGACACGCGGGCTCTACCCGAAACGGGAGCCCATCATGCCTGGTCGAGGACCCGCGCCGAAGGCCGCGAACAAGCGCGCCCGCCGCAACGCCGAGCCCGTCACGATGCGGATCCTGCCGGCGATCATCGCCGAGCAGCCCGAGCTGCCCACGCGCTACAAGACGAAGGACGACGAGGACGGCACCTGGACCGACGAGGTCGACTGGCCGACGGTCACCGTGCGCTGGTGGGCGATGTGGCGGGACTCCCCGCTCGCCGCCGCGTTCACGTACAACGACTGGTCGTTCCTGATGGACACCGCCCTGCTGCACGCCGAGTTCTGGGAGGGCAACGTCAAGCTCGCTCCCGAGCTCCGGCTGCGCGAAGCGAAGTTCGGCGCGACCCCCGAGGACCGCGCCCGGCTCCGCATCACGTTCGCGCAGGCCGAGGAGGCAGAGACGAAGACCGCCACCCGCCGCGCGAGCTCGCGTGATCGGTTCGGCGGTGTGGCTCTGCCGCAGGAAGCGACGGGAGACTGATGCCCTGGCGACCGCTCGACGGCGAGACGTTCCCCACGCTCGGCTACCACGTCGCAGACCAGATGGCCGAGTTCCTGGACTACGTCGTCTCGCGTGAGCAGCTCGAGTTCCTGGTGCGGCTGTACGAGATCGACCCGGCGACCGGCCGGCGGGTGAAGGCCCGCGCGGTGATCCAGCGCCCCCGAGGCTGGGGCAAGTCCCCGCTGCTCGCGTCGATCGGGATCAGCGAAGCGCTGTTCGAGGTCGTCCCCGATGGGTGGGACGCCGACGGCCAGCCCGTCGCGCGCCCCTGGGCCGACTTCAAGAGCATCATCAACGTCCCGATCACCGCGACCTCCGACGACCAGGTGCAGAACACGTGGGCACCGATGCTCGAGATGGCGCGCACCGACGCGCTCGTCAACGAGTTCGACGTCGACCCGATGGACACCTTCATCGGGATCCCCGGCGGCAAGATCGAGCCCCGCACCTCGTCGGGACGCTCGATCAAGGGTCTCCCGGGCCAGGTCGCGGCGATCATGGACCAGACCGAGGAGTGGGTCCGCGGCAACGGCGGCATCCGCCTCGCGCAGAACATCCGCGACAACTCGACGAAGGCCTCCGGCGTCGTCATCGAGTCCCCGAACGCGTTCACGCCGGGTGAGAACTCGGTCGCCGAGGCTTCGGCGCGCGACTGGGACCTGATCAAGTCGAAGAAGTACGTCGACCTGAGCAAGGCGCGGCAGATCCACTACGACCACCGCGAAGCGCCGGCCGACACCGACCCGACGGACTCGGCGTCGCTCGAGTACGGCCTGCGGTACGCCTACGGCGACAGCTCGGACCACCCCGACGGCTGCGTCATCCACGAGCCGCCGTGCGAGCCTGGCTGGGCCCCGATCGAGCGGCAGATGCTGGCGTTCCTCGACACGTCGAACGACCCGCAGTCGCTCCGCGCGAACTTCCTCAACCAGATCACCCACGCGACGAACTCGTTCGTCTCGCAGCCCGACCTCCGCGCGATCCAGAACCTCGACAAGGTCATCACGAAGACCGAACCGGTCACGCTCGGCTTCGACGGCTCGGAAGGGCGCAAGCCAGGCCGCGGCACCGCCGACTCGACGGTCCTGGTCGGGTACTCCGTCACCCAGAAGCACCTCTTCAAGATCGGCATCTGGGAGCAGCCCGACGGACCCAAGGGCGAGGGCTGGCGACCGCCTGTCCTCGAGGTCGAGGCGGCCGTCCGGCAGGCGTTCAAGGACTACAACGTCGTCGGGTTCTACGCGGACCCGTCCGCTGGCTGGGCCGGTCACGTGAAGACGTGGGAGGCCGAGTACGCGAAGCGGCTCAAGGTCCGGATGTCCCGCGACGAACCGATCCGGTGGCGGCAGAAGGACCTCGCCCGGACGACGGGCACCTTCGACCAGCTCGAGTCGGCCATCAGCGCCGGCGACATCACCTACGACGGCTCGCCTGAGCTCACCTCCCACTTCCTCAACGCGCGCCGCGACCCCCGCCGGTCCGGCTACGTGCTGAAGAAGCCGGACGAGGACCAGGACGGCTCGAAGATCGACGCGACCTGGGGTGCGATGTTCGCCTACGCGGCCGGCATCGACGCCCTCGGCGCGAAGCTCACGAAGAAGAAGACCGCCGCCCGCCGCATCTACTGAGAGGGACCCTGTGGCTACCACACCCGCCGAATGGCTCCCGATCCTGGCGAAGCGCCTCGACGCCCGTCAGGCGCGCATCGCGAAGAACCGTTCCTACGCGAACGGGAACGCGCCGCTGCCCGAGATGAGCAGGAACACCAAGGAGACGTGGAAGGCGTTCCAGAAGAAGGCCCGCACGAACTACGGCGGTCTCGCCTGCGAATCCCTCGGCGGTCGCATGGTCCCGAACGGGGTCCGTGTCGGCGCATCGACGACGAGCCCCGCTGCCGTCGCCGCGCGCCGGGTGTGGCGCGACAACCGCCTCGACGTGGTGTTCGGCGACGCGATCTCGAACATGCTCACCACGAGCGTGGGCTACCTCGTCACCGGCGTCCGCGACGGCCAGCCGATCATCACGTCGGAGAAGCCCGAGCAGGTCATCACCGCCCCCGACCCGACGCAGCCCTGGCGGGCCCGGGCCGCGCTGAAGGCGTGGCGCGACCCGGACACCGGCAGGGACTTCGCCCTGGTCTGGACGCCAGGCGTCCGGCAGCGGTTCTCCCGCAAGTCGACCAACGACAACGGCACACCCGTCCCGCAGGTCGACGGCGAGTGGGAGGTCGACGGCGAGCCGGAGACCTTCGCCGGCGGGGTCCCCGTGTACGTCCTCGAGAACAAGGACGGCGTCGCGGAGTTCGAGCCGCACACCGACGTCATCGACCGCATCAACCTCGGCAAGCTGCAGCGCCTGGTCACCACCGCGATGCAGGCGTTCAAGGTCCGTGCGCTCAAGGGTGGCCTCCCCAGCCAGGACGAAGACGGCAACGACATCGACTGGGCGAAGATCCTCGAGGCCGCGCCCGGCGCACTGCTGGACCTCCCCGAGGGCATCGACGTGTGGGAGTCGGACGCAACCGACATCCGCCCGCTGCTCGAGGGCGAGAAGACCGACGCCCGCGACTTCGCCGGCGTCATCCGCACGCCGATCTCGGTGTTCATCCCGTCGGGTGAGAACCAGTCCGCCGAGGGCGCAGCGAACGCGAAGGAGGGCGAGATCCAGAAGGCGAAGGACCGCATCGCGCGTGCCTCCTCCCCTGGGGAAGGTGCTCTCCTCGAAGCGCTCCGGGTCCTCGGTGTCGACGACGGCGAGACCATCGAGCTGCTGTGGATGCCGCCCGAGCACGTCTCGTTCACCGAGAAGACGCAGGCCGCCACGCAGGCGAAGGCGGCCGGCATGTCGGCCCGGTGGATCAAGCAGAACATCATGGGCATGTCGCCGGACGAGATCGCGCAGGACGAAGCCGACGCGGCCACCGACCAGCTGCTCGCCGCGACCCTGATCGGAGCAGCCGGTGGCACTGGCAACGCTTGACCAGCTGACCGCGGCCCACCAGACGACGACGAAGCAGATCCGCGACCGGACCCTCGCCCT
>Ga0308160_10003112_pt1 | contig 19053 bp, 24 predicted proteins | sample PhyFR1_FD_201036 | JGI IMG/M metagenome (GOLD analysis project Ga0308160, IMG submission 201036) | Phyllosphere microbial communities from UC Gill Tract Community Farm, Albany, California, United States - DLSLF.R1 | ecosystem: Host-associated > Plants > Phyllosphere > Unclassified | place: USA...
GCTCGGTTAGCGCGTTGCTTAACAGCAATATGACTCTAATCACGATCTCGCCTTTTACTAGATCGAGCAGTGTTGTTGGGCAAAGTGCGCGCGTTCAATTTCTTCCCAATCCATCACTGGATAGCCATTTGTTTTTGCCTTCTGCTCTGTCGTGCTCAGCCGCTCCAAGGGTTGTACAGTCAATGCATACGCGCTCCTGCTACCACCTCCAGCTTCAAGCTGTCTTATTGGAGTTGAGATGCATGCTACAGAGGGGGGTCAAGCTAATTCAAACCTTATAACGAGAGTAGATGCCACAATGAGCAAATCGCGGCGCGTTGATCCCGGCCAGGGTCAGATTAGATAGACCTTTAAAGACTGCTCAACAAGTTAATTGAACCTGCCATCTGCTGTCTTACCAGCTTAGACTTATACCCATAGAACCCAAATCACGACAGTCCTCGTGAATAGACTATCGATATACGCTAAATGACCTACAAACGCTAAAGGTGCTCGGACCGTTGCTTCACACACAGCAATCAACCCGACACACAACAATTCCTCAATGAGCGCTCCACCCCCTAAAACCTCGATTCCGAGGTCTCCAGCCGGTCTCCTTACTACCCATATACCAGTTGATGATCGCTTAGGAACTTCACCTTCGGGTCAAAGTGGTATGTCCCTCTCTCAATGTGAGTGAATGAGCTAATCAACAGCTTTATCCGGATCATCAGCATCTACCCCTAGTCATATGCACCAACCTCTTAAACGTCGCTCAACAGGAACTTCAGGTGGACCGGACGAATACTATTTCTCTTCGTATGCTGGAGTAGCTTCATCTTCGACTTCTTCATTATCCATGAGCCCTGGTGCGGCACATGAAATGATGTTCGCTTCCAGCCCCACCATGTCGCATTCGGATATGTCGAGGGGACCATCTCGTCAGGATTTGACTTCGCAGGCGAATCTGAGGGATTTAATACATGAGGAGGAAGAGGCAGAAATTGAATCACCGGAACAGTATCTGTCACGACTACCTCGTCCACCTTATTCGCAATATTCGTCCGACGACCGCGGACCCAATCCTGCCAATGGGAGAATACATATCAATACTCAACCATCTGACGACTCTCGACTTCACCCACGACGGCAGGATAGCACCGAAAATCAGGTCTCGCCAAGTTACTCCCACTCTACTGCTAGTCACTATTCCTCCTCGGAGCTATCGAGCGATAATGAGAGTTTCGGATTTGACGTTAATGGTGCACCACTCAATGGCTTGATGGGATCAAGGGCGGAAAGTGTATGGCCAAGGAGCGTATCAAGGGTGGAAGTGAGGGAGAGTGTTGACTCGTCAATAACAGTCATGGATCAGTACAACACCCCCTTAAATCCTCAGAATGACCGATTCGATACAACCCCACAAAACGCTCGATATCCTACTTCACATCTCAGTCCTCTCGATTACAATACCCCAACCAGTCCCGGATCGACGTCAGACCGTACACCAACGCTAGGTGGGCCTGTCATGAGTTCAGGTCGACTTGCAAATATCACACATCCAATGAGCTCAAAATCATCGCTAGTATCAGAAAGAACATTTGACGCAAAACGCGAAGAGCCTCGTTCGGCTCCTCCTACACAGACCGAATTCGGGATCAACATGGGAGGACAGGATGATGAAGGAGAAGAGACTATCAAGGGACGAAATAGGAGGACGATGCCGCCAAATTCTCTTAGTGGGATGTTTACCGATACTTTACTTTCACCCGATAAGGAGCCGCGGCAGTCTATCTCTGCAGTAAGCGATATGGACCTCAGTCCCTCCAAAAGCCCACAGCCACCTCCTAGGAGTACTCTGCGCCCTCAGTAAGTACATTCACCGTAATCTGATGGATAGTTGCTGACTCCCAGAATGAACCTCCCAAGCCCAAGACGACCGACTCAGAACCCTGCCAGTCCTGCTCCGGATGACAGTGCAATCTCTCCCAAATCTCGTTTCAGAGCTCTGCCTACTATCATCAATACCGACTCGTCCCCACAACGATCAGACGCATCCAGCCAAGGTGGACCAAGCCGTCCCGAACGTTCACCCACCCGCTCAGTCAGCTCTATCAACAGCTCAGCAACTATCAACGATCTCACCGAAATGCTAGGTGGAGCTATCGACGCTATAGGCCTAATCGATTCTCGCGATACACCACCTCCGACCATCATGGAGCCTAAAAAGGATAGAGGACTTTCGGTACCCACTTTGTCGGCGCCTGCGGAAGTGGTCGAGGCTCCAAAGAATTTACCCGCTCGAGGGGCTTCGTTACCCGGAACTTCATTTCCAGCTGCTCGCATGCAGCCAATGCGTCAAGTATCGGGAGGGTCTATCTCATCTTTGCAGGAGTACAATATGATCCAAGGCGTACCGACTGCTAGGCCATGGCCTGCGGCGATGATGTATGGTGGGATCAAAAGATTGCGCGCTCCTGGTGATCGTGCAAAGGCGTATGCGAAGGGAATCAACGATTTGGCAAAGGCAGAGTCGGGATTGAGAGAGTGGTGTATCGCATCAAGTAAGTTTTTGAGCTTGATGGTGACAACTATGATGCTCATGTTTAGTTGAACATGCGTACCGACCCGAGGCGGCTCGTCCTCGAAAAGCATCCAAGATGCAGTCCCTTGGCGTCAAAGCTCCGGTCTCGTCAACTTTAGTCCCCGAACCGATGCACCCACGTCAAGTCTCCTCCGGATCCGAATTCCCAATGCGTGCAGACTCGTATACAGCCCGTGAAATATCAACCCGAATGATTGACCCCCTCGACCAGCCGACTGCTTTACCCAACAACCTCCCTTATCCGCAACTACAACAGCAATACCAGATTGGCGGAGGAATGAAGCCAAGTCCTTCGATGCAGAGTGTGACTTCTGTCAGCTCCAAGAAGGGTTTCTTCTCATCTGCAATCGGAAGGATAGGCGGTAAAAGGGAAAATTACTCCCTCGGTCCACCTAGTGGGAATTACCAACCACCCGGCGCGGCCAAGAGGGATGTCAAAGGCTTGGCGATATCTGGTCCTAGTTACTCGAATAGTGAAGCTCCTACCAATCGAGCGTCAATTTCCGGCTCGGCCCCAATGGGACCTCGAAACCCTCGAGGATCGTATACTCCGCCGGTCGGTAACAGTCGAGCAAGTACGGACATGCCATCGCGAGTCAGTCTTGATCAAGGATTGGCTCGAATGTCGAGCGTTCGATCTTCTTTCGATTCAGCAAGACAAGGAAAGATGTCGGCACCTCCAAGGAGTAGTCCGATGGCTACTAATAATCCGACCGTCGGTGGTGGTGGGATTGCAGTTTCGGATGAAGCTATGAGGCAGATGGGAGATGTACTTCCACATGTAGAAAGGGGAACATTGAGGATATACCTCCAGAGATATCTAGATCCAATGCGGGCTATTGGGTATGTCGATCTCGCACCTAGCACCCAGCAAAAGCTGACCAATATAGTGCTTATCTTGAAGATGAGAAAAGAGGGACTGTATTGCGATGATGCATCTCCTTTCTACTTGATTATAATTACTTTTCATCCCGCTTTCTCTTGAACTCGTCAATGAACTTCTTTTCTTCTTGACCTTTAGGCAGGACTACAAAGCTCAGTAATCCATCCTTGAGCACCACGCCATCTTTTGCTACGCCATCTACAGGTGCTCGGAATCCTTTGGCCAGAACCTCTCTCAGCGTTAGGTCTTTTCCGACCTTGAGCAGCCGTCGATGTCTTGTCTCTACATATACCACTAAATTGGAAGTATAGAATTCCCGCTTCGTATCCCAATTTGGGAATGGAACCTGACCTGAGGAAGGTGTCGCGGGGAACATCTGGGCGAGCTGATCGTCGAATGACGTTTCTTGGTGGAAATGGGTGATGAAGTCTGATTGGGCGTGGGTGGGGTACATTAGGAAGGTAGGGAATATCAGCGGTGTATCAAGAGGTGGTGGTGTCCAGGTCGTATCGCTCAGATGTAGGGTGGGGAGCGCTGATGGGTCGAAAGCAGCCGGATGAGGGTTGTCGGGTGGTGAAGGTGTGTTGACCACTATTAGGCCTCTTGCCTATATCATCAGCTCTTGGGTTAGGCGGACCTCACAATTGTGACTCACCTCGATAGCAGCTGCTAGGGCAAACTTCCCCTGTTTCTCCCTCCGTATCCTCTCTGCCCGCTCAACCACCCTCCTCCAACCACTCTCAATATCCTTCTCCATTGTCTCCCAATCCTTCCTATCTTTCTCACTAGCCAGCTGCTTTCCTCTATCAACAACGTCCTTGGCCTCTTTCCATCTTTCCAGCGCTACTAGAGCTTTTCCAGCCCTGAACAATGCTTTTATAGGAACAGGTTTCTTCTCCTTGGTACATAACGCAATGACCACTCCTGCGTCTTTCAGGACTGATGCGTAATTCTTGAGAAAGAGGTGAGAAGCTGCTCGATTGTTGAGTAGGGATATTCGAAGGTCGAAATCTACTGGTCCAGCATCTAGTCCTTCGGTATATGATTTGACGGCCTCTTTGTATGATTTCTGAAGGTATAGCTCGTTTCCGTGGTCCTTGAAATTGAGAGCGATTTCTGATTACACTTCAGTGATTGCTCGCTCTGCTTCAACAACGGGAGGGCTTACCGTCACCTTCACCCTCAAAGACAAGACTCCGTAGACCTTGCAGGACATCGTTGTCCTCCATACCAAGCCCTTCCGGCGACGCGCTCATGAATATCGGAGTCTCATTCAACATTTTCTCAAAGTCGGCATAGGTGACCTCCTTCTTCTTTCCAGATGGCCCAGCTACTGCGAAAGCATCCACCAAGCTATCCATTTCCTTGTCGTCTGCCATTGTTGCTGTGATACTTGTCGATGGATGTCGGTTCTGAAATTATCAAGAAGATGATGGAACATCAAAAGTCAATGAGGCCCCACATGACGAATTTCCGATGATGAGCAGACATCTTTTGCCGTCTTCAAGCACTGTTTCAACTTATACAAATATGACAGGACGTATACCACAGCTGAGGTGCTCGAGCAGTATCGCAAGGACATCGCTGCCAAAGATAAAACCAGCACGATGTTTGAGGCCTACCTCGATAGCTCGACAGCCTATACGATTACCTCAGCACCGTTTAGCATCGAGCTTCAAGGGCGGTATAGGCGGCGACAGAAAGGGATTCAGGGTGTCGTATCTATTCGGAGGACTTGTGGGAGTAGGACTTCTCGTCACGATATACGGATTGTAGGTGATATCGATTGGAATGCGCCGTTGCTGACGAGTTACAGGTTGGAATACTACTATTCCCTACAGACATGGCCTGAGCAAGTCCGAACTCCTCTTAAAGCAGCTATCAAGGCTAGAAATAGTGGGGACTTCGATCGTAGTGAATCGTACTTCCGAAAGTGAGCCTGTCATCCCGTAGGAATACTGATGTACAGAGCTATCGAAGCAGCCATGGCCCTTCCTGCGACATCACTTGACCCGGATCCGCTGCTCAAGCTTTCCGGACTATACATCACGATGTCATCTATGTTTGAAACTACCTATCAGCCCATTAAAGCATTCTCATCCCTTCGCGAAGCATTGCCTCATTTCGGAGAGGAGGCGCTCGCAAAAGACGTCAAATATCGAATCTCGAATCCTTGGGCTGGAAGTCGTCCACTCTCCGATGAAGAGCATAAGCGAGTCATTGGAATCACCCAGAAACTGGGTCAGATGGCCCTACAACTTTCTTCGACAAGAGTCCCACCCCCTTTCCCTGTAGTCGAGGGAAAGAGTCCAAAGGATTGGGATCAGGCTGCAGAGGAATACCTTTCATCGGCACTGACGGCCATGCTGAGACTGGGCCTGAAACCAGGAAAGGCTGGTGAGGTAGCAGTAGCTGGTCGGGATGTGGATCTACCTGAAGGGTCGGAAGGGGATGATGAAGGTGCTAGTGGAAGGGTCGACAAGCGTGGGTTGGGAATGACGATGGAAGCGCTTTCCGAGGTGTATGCTCGAAGAGGTCAGTATGACTTGGCTGGCAACCTCTTGCTGCAGGCGGTGTCGACCTTGCTGCCTCCGCAGAGTAAAGAGTCACCACCAATGAGAGACAGGTGTCAAGGTGAGTATTCCTCATCAGTCAAATACCAGCGCTGACTTCTCGTAGCTGCTATGGTGAGCAACTCACAACTTAGTCCCAGCTGCGACGGTACTGATGATCCAGTTGATGACCACCATCTCGTCTCACGCCCTACAACCCCGGACTGAACAAGCCATCAAGGCCTCCAAGTCTTGGTCTTTACGATCACTGCAAATAGCTCAGCAGGCACTCAAGGAGAACGGCGATCAAGTGACTGATACCGCGTCAGCCACTTGTGCTCGAGCGAAGACAGTTGGCCTGCAAAACTTGGGCATGATCGCGGAAGTGAGTCGTGTCTTCTTCAAACTTGTCAAGTACTGATTCGACAGATTGAAGGAGACAAGAATGGTGCTTTAAAGTACTTTAATCAGGCGCTGGAAGCGGCCAAGGATACTAGTTTTGCCGAAGCTAGACGCGAGGCTACCCAGGCGATCCGTCGCCTAAGCGCGTCATCGGGGACAGCATGAGTTCCGGTAGACCGCCGTGCGCTCACGGCCATGCATAAGATTACCTTCTGTCGCTTGGCGTTCGCCCAAAATATCAAAGACCGTAGACCGCCCTGGGCCTCCACGTTGTGTCTGGACTACCTGATGAGACATGGCTGCAGTTTATTTACCCTTTACCGTTTCCGGCCGGCCCCCGAGCCGAGCAAGGTTTTCTGGTAAGGAACCCGGGAATTTGTACATTCGCAAGATCTCTGATTTTCCGCATCTGGTGGCTGATCTCTGTCTGGACGGGCTAGACTTCTGTGGCTTGGCCATTCCCCTCATGGCTCGTGAAGACGGTGACAAGCTTGGTGACTCATCGTGTGATGAGGTACCCCGATCGACAGGTCGGACCTTGCTCATTTTCTTTTATTGTTCGAATAGCCTCTTGACCGCATCTAGTCATTTTCGCGACAACGCTCTTTGCAGAATCAAGGCGAGCCCGTACCATCCGAGGAGCTCTCTAGTCCTCTGGAAGGGATAATCATCCGAACCCAAGCCGAAGACCGAAGACAGGGATAGGCAATTTCCGCACAACGTTGCTTACATTCTATGAACTGAAGTGTAGGTATTCCATCTAGTAAGTAGATCACCAGACAACATCTTCATCTCCCACAGTCACTTGTATCAGCCATTGACGAGTATCAGATACCCTCAGCCATCGACAAACAACGCGATTTCACGCGGGTTGAACCAGTGGGACCTGCGACATTTTGTTCAACATAGCGCATCTAGGCCCTATCCGGACTTTCCCTTCGCCAAAGAAGCAACGCGGGATTATCAACGGAAGGCGGACACATCCAGCCTGATAGACACGTAGAAAGAACACTGCCAGCGACCGCCCTGCGTGACGACTCGCAACGACCCCTGCCGCAACTGATCGACCCGACGTAAATAACAGGCGTACCTATGTGGGCTGGTTCCACTTTATAATCCACACTTCGTAATCAGCGCACTACGACAACACCATTAGATCAAGCTCGAGATGTCCGCGGCCGCTCTGAACCCAGGCTTCACCGAGCGCTTGTTGAAAATCAACTCCATTGGTCAAACAGTCATAACCACCTTGACGATAATTGGATCAACGTATCTGTTGTACGCGTTGTTAAGGCAAGGGCATGGGAAACTAAGAGTGCGGCTACTGCTTGGAATGATCTTTGGTGATCTCCTTCTAGGGTACGTGGTGTGATTAGTGTCCTCTACTTGCGCTGATCATGTAGTGTCGGCGCATTCGTACCAAATATCTGGGCATTGTCGGGAGGCAGATTCGTGACTGGTTCAGCGGGATGTGTGAGTGTCCTCAATCGCCTGACGGCCTAGCCGTGTGCTTCGCTGACCATTTAGGATGCCTTTGGGTTTATCTACACTTCCATCTTGTTCTCGCAACATCTGTACACGCTTGCGATCGCAATCGCGACATTCCTCCTCCTTGTAAGTCATCCTGTGATGGCGACAACTAACCGTTAGAAATACCCTCTATCACCACTTACCTACTGGGTCGAGCGTAATTCGATGTGGGCAATGCCGTTCATCTGGGTAGTCTCGTTCGCACACGCTGGAGGCTGGTGGGCGGGCGTCGGCTGGTCAATGAGTGGCCCATTGTGTTACTACGCCCCGAAACCTATTTCGGACAACCTCGACGCTCGAGATCTGGTCCAATTCATCCCTCGAGCACTTGTGTTCTTGACCATCATCATCTTGTACTCTATGCTGTACAAATTCCTACGTCGGCCAGATACGATTCAGCTATCATCGCAATTCGTGTCTGGTGAGACGGGGACCAACAATCGTGGGGGCGGAAAGAAGAAGGGAGTCATGTCGGGATTGAAATGGAAGTCGAAACTCAATGTGGCCAGTCAGAATGGACGTGGAGCTACCGAGCATTCTGCTTCAAAGATCGACCCTGCTGCGCCTTGGGAGCAGCTCGAATTCGTTAAAGTCGGCGGAAGGGATCTCTTGTCTCCTCTGGATACCGGTATCCACTTCTCACCAATACCTTCAATTGGTGGACTTGAGCCTCCTCCCACTCCCATACACCGAGGATCGATTACATCAATTTATTTGGGAGCAAACGGCAATGGTACGCGGACACCTGATTTCACCGTCCCCATTATTCGGCCACAACGACCATCTCTAAACTCGTCCAATTCGAGCAATTCCGAAACAGGTGTACCCCTCTCCACCCTAAGCTCCTCCCGCCCTTCACAATCAGAAACCCTCGTCTCGAGTCCAGATTCGCGATACCCTCCTAGGCAGTACAACCTCAGTCCCGTCATGTCCCAGAACGCATCAAACACTGGTCCTCGTGCAGACAAGGAAATCGAGATGGATCTCGGTCCCGATGTCGTCGAGTCTCTGAAATACAATGCCGGAACGGACAAGGCCGATTTAGGCGAGGAGGACGATTTGCCCGGAGAGACTCTTGGCCAATTCTTCAAGGACGATCAATTTGGGTCGTCGGAAGATAGCAGGGCAGAACGAGGTGGGATCAGTAACAACAATGGGCTACCGCAAATGTCTGCTACGGCATACTTCAATCGTCAAGCAAGTCTCTTGATGCTGTATTTCCCTCTTGCCGTAAGTAACATCACCGATTCTTGTGGGCTCCGGCTAACAGACAGTACATGCTGGTATTCTCTGTCTCCCTCATTCGACTCATATACGATATGGTGCACAGCACCCCAAATCCCATCCTTCAGATCGCATCAGGATGGATGGTCCTCTCGGTAGGACTGATAGACGCCATTGTCTACGTGAGTCATCATCGTCACCATCGTGATCACAGCTGACCGGTCATAGGGTGTAGCAGAATTCATGGTCAAGCGAAAAGTACGACGCAAGTTGGGCGATCGACTATAGTATCCTCCCTTTTCTGTTGTACTTTATGGCACTCACGCATGATTGGATGCATTATGTCACTACGTTTAGGTCTCAGGTAGGTGAGGGTATCTGAGCGATCCTTTCATCGAAGGGTCCATCAAAGGATGTGAATTAGGTCTAGTTTCGGACTTGGGTCACGACCTGCCCAGCTCTACGCCAACCTGCACACCTCTACAACTTCCCATCACCACTTTCAATCCTCTTCACTACACTTCAATATCACAACTACACAAACACACCACACTTGTCATTCACAGAACCACAAAATACACAACTACTCATCATTCTCACAACTACTAAAAATTCCCCAACGCAATCAAGTCTCATCAACTCCCCTTCCCCTAATCTCGAACCACAGCGAAGACGTAAGCACACATTCACGACCCACTGATTTTTACATCGATTAACACTTGACACGAAAGTACCTCCCCGTCAGACCGTCGTCAGACTTTTCACTCGGTATCCATAACAAAAGCGGCGCCGCCTAAGTCACCGCTATGGGGTTTTGGTCTCGTCGAGCGAGCGAGGAGGGACCCACGCAGCGAGAAAGCTCCTCAAGATCAACTCGACGAGGGTCCTCAAGATCGACACAAGGAGAACGCTCAAGATCAACCGCCGATCACTCGACCAGAAGTTCGAGGAGGCCGAGATCCAGTTCCTTACGAAGGTTGAAAGACGCAGGTAAATCGCTAGGCAAGAAAGCCTCTGGCTACTGGAATAGATTCAACAATTTCGTGCCGGGTCAAGTCTATGAAAATCCAGATCACCAAGAGGGAACAGATAGCGGGTCTCAACCGAGGCAGGATGGATCGAGTGGGGAAGAAACGAGTGCGCCTGGTACCGGGGCACGCAAAAGTTTATCGAATGCTTTCAACGACTACCGTCCTCCAAGGTACGATAATTCGGATAGCGAGTCCGAGGAGAGGAGCGATGCATCAAGCGGGGAAGAAGGAAGTGACGCAAGTACCGCCCCTTCCTCAGTCGGCTCTCAGACACCCGCGACTCCCACCTCCCCTTCGGAACCTGCAGCCCCGGCCCCGGTAACTTCACAAGTCACCGATACTGACACCGAAACCCGGCCCGATGGTGGGGACCATATCCCAGGCAAGCGCCAACCAGGGGAAAGGTCGGCATTCGACGATCTTTCAATGAAGGAGAGGACCGATCTTGCCGGAAAGATGTTCGATGGCACGAAAGAAGACTGGGACAAATTGAAAGATCCGTATAAGATGTGGAGGCACTTAGGTTTGGCGAGGAAGAAGTACGATGAGGACGCGAAGAAGGCGACCGAATCGGGCGCGGAGACGGAAGTGAACGTACTACCGACACTTGACAGATTTGCTGCGATAGCTACTCTCCAGAGGATTGTCAAATACGTCAGAGGTACGCTTGCGAGCGTGGGAGGCGCTACAGACAGAGAGGTGAATAAATATGCCCTCTCGTTACTACCGGAGCATCTGAAGAACTACACGGGATCGCTCAAAAATATGCAGTGGTCGGACGATTGGAGGAAGAAATTGAAGGCAACATCTAACAATCAAATCACCGGTCTCCTGCGGGGGAAAGAGGAAGAGAAGTTGTACGAGGACTGGTCGGTTCGAAACATAATTGACACTATACAAATGCCAGACGGGTCGAAGGTCACGGAGGCCGCCGCTCGAAATCATTTCAGGCAACAGCCCAGAAATGGGTATGCTACTTTCAAACGTTCTGATCCTATATGTTCGCAACTCACGAATTTCCGCAAGTATGCCACTACCCCAGGGCCTCCTGAATTCGAGCAATTGAACGAGAAGGAATTGGAGAGGGCCAAGGAGATGAAGGTAAAAGCGGATAAGACCACGGAGGGAGGAGGAACGGAGGCGGACGTGCAAAAGGCTTGGAACGAGGCGTTCGGACCGCACGTCGACACTGGCCCGAGACACGTGTTCTTCAACAATGTGGAGGGAACAATGACAGGGACAATGGGAGATGGCACGGTCGTCACAATGACTTGCGGAACCCCGTCGCCTCCAGCTGGAGAGATGACCTTTGATACCAGTGCAGCCAACCCCTTTATTCTCAACGACCCCGATGGCACGATCAAGAAAGAGTGGGATGACATTGTGGCTGCGTCGGCAATAGTGAGGAAAGAACTTGCAGCCGAGGAAGCAGCTGCCGAGGTAGCCATGAGGAAGGCCATCGCGAAGAAACAGGCCAGGCTCAAGCCACTGCCCCCTAAAGATGGTGTGACCGATCTATTGAGTGCGTCAACCAAAGCCGCCTCCGACACAAGCACCCCCAAGACCCTTGTGTCATGGAACCAATACCATCCATTGGAATGGCAAACGTCCGGAAGTCCCCTGACGGAGGACAACGCGGACCAAGCCCTCGATCGACTCCTAACCCAGGCCAAGATAGATCATCTCTTGAGAAAGAAATTCCCAGCTTTAGGTACGTCTCATACCCACGCCATGTAAGCTAGGCAAGCTGATGAATACACAGACGAGGCGATACCGTATTTGATATCCTCGGCCATTGCTGATAGTACACTGAACGGAACATCGGAGAAGGTTCAATCCCAAGCCCGAGAAGTCCTAGCTGGAAACGGCTGCAAGCTCACCGATGAGGAACTGTCAGCGGTGTGGAAGGATAAAGACAGACCCAAAGACCACCGGGGACGTCTCCTGCGGGAGTGGGCCAACAATCCTTCGGGCAGGCCTGGCACTGCCGAACCGTTGTCGAGTAAGGCGGCGTGTGAGCGTTTGATGCGGCTTAATGCACTCCGGTTGATGATGCGTACGCAACCATATCTTGTTATCCAGAACTGTCTCACTAATTACAATAGCTGCACAATCCCGTGAACAAAGTTACAAGATGTCCACAGAACAAAGTTACAAGATTTCCACATGGTTCACAGATCAGTTAAGTTGCGCCGAGTCAGAAGCCGATGCCAGCAAGATAGGCGAGGCGGCGATGTCAACAGTCAAGAAACGTTTGGAGGAGAAACCCGACTGGGCTCCAGACGCAAACACAACTATCGATGGATGAGAACGCGGACCTTGGTAGCTTCATACGATCAGGTGGGAGCTGTGGAGGAACATGCATTGGCTGTGGAAACTGCTGTACCACAATTTGCTTCCGCGGAACGCGCTTTGTCCTCTATGTTATCTAATTATCCCTTCAGAGTCCAATCTATGTATCTTCTCTCCTGTCTACCTTAATCACTATATACATACTACATGTAGCATCAAGCAGGTTACTTCTCTGCAATACACTCTTTGTTACGAGTCTCAACCTCACCCTACCCAAGCATGGAACTCGAACGACCTCGACCTATCGTCCTAGAGGAAGAAGTTTCGATACTTCCTCCCCCACCCGCTCCGTTCCCTACTGGACAGCTTAGACCAGCTTTTGGTGGCTCAGAGCAGAAGGAATCATCTGTAAGTCCCCAATACTCGACTCTGCTTATGACAGGATCTACAAAAACATATCAGTGCAGTCCAACGATCATGTGTCGATACACTCGCAGACCTCCTTTCAGCCTCTCCAACATTTGAGGAACCCCTCAATCTCTCAACACACGATCAGGAATTAGCAGTAGCCCTAACAGAGCTCTTGGAAGTGACCTACGACCTCGAATCATCCGACGCTAGCTCTATACCTGCGGATGAAGGGAATTCGGGGAATGCATTTCAAGCATTAACGGGTCGATTGGAGGATTTGCAAAATGTCTCTCGGCCCAGTACTACGGCTCGACAGACTGGAGAGGGGTCGCTACATCCTAGTGTTTATGCTGTTAGGGAGGAACTTGCTTGGGAGAGGCTTGGCAGTTTGAGTAGGGTTGTTGTCGCTCTGCTCAGGGAGAAGAGGGAGGCGCAGGTGTCGAGGGAAGCCATGGCAGGCGACGTCAACGGAGACTCTCAATCGTCATCAGATCCACCTGCCGCTGCGTATGATTCTCTGCCGCCACGATACTCGTTCGATGGTCAGGAAGAGCTCGACCTCGAAAAAGGTACTTTACCCGACTACGCAAACGACCAACCACCTAAAATTGATCAGAAAACCAATAACGCCTCGACATCGAAACTACCGCTCCAATCCACTTCGGCACCCAGAGAGAAAATGATGCTAGAACTCGACGGCCTGACAGACGCAATTGGCAGATTACATTCAGTAACACCTCGCTTGAATGATCAAAGGGTAGAAATGCGAGCGTCATCTTCCAAAACGCCTATGACCCGCGACTTGCGCGCTAGAGCCGAGAGGGAGAAGATCAGGGAGCTGGAATTGATCTGGGATCAGATTGAACGGACTCATGGGAAACGACGGATGGGTGATGGTCAGAGGGTTGATATGGCCGATTGGAGCGAGAGAAGGGCTCGACAGGTACGTCTGAGTTAGAGGCTTAGCTGATTGGCAGAAGGAGAAGTACCTCCAGTCCCTGCTCGCCAACACGGACGGCAATAGATTGAGCGACCAGGACTCGACTGCTGGGAAGGTCGACGCCGAATTGGCAAGAGCGAGGGATTTGCGCGATGTGAGTGCCTGTCTGAACAGTCTTTTGTCGAAGCTGACTTTAGCGCGATCTGTTCCTGAGGGACCTAGTCGAGCAGTCTGCCGATACTAGGCTAGATAACCAGGATGCTGATGGCACGAGCCAATCTGCCGGCGCGGAGACCAGGGTACGCCGCTCATCACACTCGCTAGACAATGCTAACGCTCAGCGCGAGCGCTTCTTTGCGAGTCTCATGGACAGCAATCAGAACGGTAAACTCGACGGTCAAGAATACCCGCTTACACTGGACGAACGATTGGATCAGCGTCGTCAGGAATTCTTCACTTCAATCGTGGAGAAGTCGGCGAACGGTCGACTTAACAATCAAGATTCAGTACCCGCCACACCCCGTACCCGGGCAGCAGTGACCACTTCTGGCCACGCCGACGAATTAGTCTCGATGACCGATTTTTTCAAAGAAAAGAAACAACATGAACGCTCCGCATCTATATCCACGAACGGCGAGACCGACAAGAAAGTCAACAGTTTCGAGAGGATCAAAGGCATGATCCGACGTCGAAGTGCCGGATTAGGACTCGGGATTAAAGTCAATGATGATGTCGATCTAGGCAATTTATCATATATCGCCGAACATCAGGAAAACCTCAACGTAGTCCAGGTAATGGTCCACGGCGATAAAATGTCGACTTATCCCGAATTGTTCATTGAAGCGGACGCCGGATTGAGCGAAGAAGCAACTTTGACCTCGAAAGGCGCTACATCTCAAGTCCGTATCCGATTGCCAGTACCGGTACAAGGTGGTCAAAAAGTCCCCCTTGCCGCACCACATTTCCACCTGGAAGCGAAACTCACTGCTGCCGCCACTCAACTATCGGAACCCGTCTCATCACTCAATACCATGGTGACCCAAGCTCTATGCGCTACCGACCTACGTAGAATACAACCAAGGGTGATCTGCTGTACTGGCTGTGATCGCGAAATTGCCGAATTACCGAACAAGTGCGGATTCAAGGATCTGCCTTCGGAACATTGGGCGGAGATGATGGAAGTTTGGATGTGTCATTCCGATCCTGGATTTACTGCTCAGATCTCGGCTCAGACGAAGGATGGGTTCTGGCCTTCGGAGGGGATTGTACTTGTTGGAGGATCATACCTCCTGCTCCGGGATGAGTACGTGAAGAAGCACAACCTCGTCACCGACTCTACTTCCGTAAGTGTTCCACCTTATTCAGTCAACAATCCCCCCTTCCTCTCTTTCTACCATCTCACACACATGTACCTCCCACTTTACCCTCCACGGACTACAAGAAGGTCGTCGTCACTCACTTACTGGCGGCCTGGCTCCAAATCTCGTGTCCACCGTCCGAAGCTCTAGCAAGTTCCGCTGAGTGTACACTTGATAAGGAGTCAGGCAGGGATGTCTTGCCAAAAGAGCAGACATCTTTATGGCTGATACACCGGTCCTACATTAACAATGATATTGGCTACATGTCCCGTAGCGCAAGGATAGCAAACTTTGTCTCTTTTAGGTTAATAGAGATGAGGCTACTTTCTTGCTACATCCCCTTCCTACTCGTTCTTCATTCTCATTTTCAACCCTAGTCGGCGGTGTGAAGGAGAAGTGCTGATGAATAGGAATCTGGGTGGAAGGGAGTTAGTTGTTCCTGTGGTGAGGTTCTTGGGAAAAAGAGGGATCAAGATGGCAAACCGGGATCGGGGACTATGAGGTTCTCGAAATGGTCAATAGCCTTACTTGGGGATCATGATGACTCGGAACATGTCGAGTGAGTCATCTCATCCATTCCTCTTAAAGGAAGGACTGACGACTAGACCCATCCGATTCCCCCTATCCGTCTTTGTCGTTTCCGACATGCTAGAGCTCGCCCAAGCCCACGCTTCTTATCGGTTCTCAATAGCCGATGAATCTACGGGTCAAATCAAACTCCTAATATGGCTATTCAATCCATCAGTTCGAATTTCCTATAGGCGAATAATGCCATACAACCCCTCCCCCACCCAATCATCTCGAAGGAGGTCAATCGCATCAATGAAATCAAGGAGATCATCAACTACCAGTATAGCCTCCACAGGGTTCCAAGTGATGGGTCCAGAAAGTAAAAGGACAAGTAAGATCATGTACAAGATTTTGAATGATGGTGATTCGTATGTCCCCCTTCAATCTCAGGAAGGAGCTAATGGTAGTCATGAGACTGTTCCTGGTTTCGGACCCGATGGGCAGGTTGAGAGTTTGAGTTATCCGGGGGAAGTATGTGGTCGACTCAAGGTTCTTTTGAGGGAGAGTACTTCATTATATCCGGTGGCTAGGAGGACGATGTCGGTCTTTGAAGTTGGGTTCCTGGAGCGTGTCTAGGCGACGTGAGCAAGCGAGCGTCGCGTGGATTCCCATTTAAGGGGATGTGATCGAAGAAGGATGTGAATACAGGAGACTGTACATAGATGGGAATGCTACCAGCCGGTCTGGGTAGTGATGAGATATCTTAATGTTTATACGATATATTACGCCTTGCTATGCCATAATAATATACTGCTATGACTATCATCAACAATAATAATATTATGAGATCTGATCCCGAGATTAGATTAGACGCGAATCGACTTTTTCCGACCTGTACCTACCTACTTCCAGACCTCTTACCATCTCATCGAACATTACACACGATGCTTTCCTCGTTTGCAAGGGCATCATGCTCTCGCGCTCGTATACAGCACTCGTTCAGCCGAACTCCGCTTATCACTTCTCTGCGCTCCCCGCTACCTTCTCGCCTACCACATCTGCGCCAAATCACAACCCCACCCAAACCCACCGAACCACACCCATCAGTCATGACCGAACTCGCCTCCCCCATCCAACCTACTATCATCGATAAATATCTTCCCAACTGGGCAGCCGCCGCCAAACCATACTTGTTATTAACAAGGATAGATAAACCAATAGGAACCTTACTCCTCTACTGGCCATGCGCATGGTCAATAACAATGGCATCTACAATCAACCACTTACCCCCCTCTGTTCCTCTATTTTATATGGGATTATTTGGGGTTGGAGCGCTAGTAATGAGAGGAGCTGGGTGTACTGTTAATGATATGTGGGATGTGGAATTTGATAAAGCTGTAGAGAGGACTAAAGGACGACCGTTGGCTGCTGGGGATGTTACGCAGTTTGGAGCATTATGTTTCCTAGGTGGACAATTGGGAGTGGGGTTGGCGGTGTTGACTCAATTGAATTGGTATTCGTGAGTCCCTCTCACCTCTTCACCTCATCATCTTGTTCAAAGCTACTCCAATGCCAATATGCAGGAAAGGAGCTGATACCAGAATCGTACTAGGAGCCTCATCACTAGGTTTCGTAGCCCTCTACCCATTAATGAAGAGAATAACATATTATCCTCAAGTGTTCTTCTGTACGTCTCCTATCTCTCGCGCGCATCTATTCCCCTTCCTATTTGTCCCTCTTGGACTAGGCCCTCCTTCACCCTCACAAGATACGAAGGACAACGACTGACGATAGCCCTAACATTCAACTGGGGAGCAATGCTAGGTTGGTCAGCAGTAGCAGGTATTGTCGATTGGTCAATTGTTACACCAATGTACTTTGGTGGAATCGCATGGGGGATCATGTATGATTTGATATACGCTCATCAGGTGAGTTCTTCGTTTCCTTCCATCATCTCCCTTATCTCTCCATCTCCTCTCTCCCACCGACCCTCTACTTGTCTCTCCTAAAGACTTCCTTCTCTTTCAGAGATAGCCTCACTTCCGGAGTCGGCTTGAGAAGATGATACAAAGCTGATGATAGGACAAAAAAGACGATGTCCTAGCTGGAGTCAAATCAATGGCCCTCCGTTTCCCCGACAACTCCAGAACAGTCATCAGTACCCTCTCAGCGACGTTCGTCTCTGCCCTTACCCTCACTGGACACTTGGCAGGTCTAGGACCATTATACTACGCCATCTCATGTGGTGGTGCCGCAGCCCACTTGGCCTGGCAGTGCATTACTGTCGATTTCGATAATCGGGCAGATTGCTGGAGGAAATTCGTTAGTAATGGTTATCTTGGGGGGCTTATTTGGGCGGGTGTAGCGGCGGATTACGTGCAGCAGGTTGTTATTCCAGGTACTTATTAATGCATCTTCAACATTGTTTCACGTTCCGTCCTTATCATCCTGGACTTCCTTTATTGTCAGACAATTCATATCACTATCAAGACGACTCACCTCCCAGGAAACCCTCGGCTTCTCTCGCTTGGGTATCCCAATCTTGTTTGAAAGCTACAATCCCAACCAGGATACCGACTACGAAGACTACCCATCAGCCGAGTCCTTGATGAGGTGGACTTACAGATACAAGAAACAAGTAACCAGAATGCTCCCCAGAATCTGGATCCGCAACATCCAACGACGTCTGCGTATTCGGACGCATCGGAAGTATTGACTTTCCGTTGTAATGTGTCCTACCGTAAGTAAGTCCACCCATTCCGGTGCTCCGATGATGTAGAGAAGGACTCACATCGATGATATCCCACTAGCCGTCAGCTATATCCTAAGTTGATTATAGTAATGAATGGGAAGAAGGCATAACGTACAATGGTATAAAAACAAGACATGACCCCCAAAAACAAAATAAAAAACCTCAAAGCAATACTCGAGGCTACCAACCAACAAATCACAATAATCCCCACGGTAATTAAGATCGAGAACCAGGCTGTCCAGGATTTATACGCCCAGTAGAGGATTAGGAGCATAAAGAATCCTAAGACTAGGGAAGCGACTTTGGAGGCATTTGTATTGAAGCCCTGTATGTCAGCTCGAACTACCGCTTTGCGACAGCAAAGCAGAGGGGTTGATGATGAAGGATTCAAGATGGAGCATGGGGAGAGGGCGGGAAGGGAAGCTTACACATGAGATTAGAGCTGCTCCTATCAAGCCTGAACCCATGTATCCCGCTGGTAAAGTGATCTAACAATCAGCTATGACTTCAGAGAGTTCAGGATAGCTGACAATAGGTACCCCACCCCGCATCCTCGTTGATCCACCTTCATTAGGGAACAACTA
>Ga0308160_10003113_pt1 | contig 19043 bp, 24 predicted proteins | sample PhyFR1_FD_201036 | JGI IMG/M metagenome (GOLD analysis project Ga0308160, IMG submission 201036) | Phyllosphere microbial communities from UC Gill Tract Community Farm, Albany, California, United States - DLSLF.R1 | ecosystem: Host-associated > Plants > Phyllosphere > Unclassified | place: USA...
AATGTCCTAGCTCTCTGGTTCTCTTTCATGTCTAGTCGCTTTCTGTCTTGGCTTCTGCTGTCCCCTTCGAAAGCGTGTCGAGCGTCGACATGAGCCTTCTGCGAGAATTCGAGATCTGCAGGGCTGCCCCGTTCAGTCGAGCGTGGTCGTCGTCCGTCCGCTGCGTTCAGCCCGCACGCCCGCCTGACGGATCGAGAAACCAACCCTGCGACCACCACCTTTCCCTCGCCCGACAGAACGGCTCCCCTCTAAAAAGAACGCACCCCGCTCGTTTGCAGGGACGTCTTTCGTGCCAGTCAGCCGCCCTCGCCCGCTCCGCATCAGCTCGAGCTTCAAGAACTTCGTCTGCCACTCTGCCTGCACCTCGCGCCAAGCAGCCCCGCAGCCCGCTCGCTACACCGAACCCTTCGACACCTCCACCCTCGCCTTCTTCCGGCCGATCCCTGCTCGCGGCGCATCGCCGTCGAATGTCTGCCGCTGCCCTCCGACCGCTCGGCCGCCTGGCCTCCGTCCCGTGGCTGGCGTCGCCGGTAGCGACGTCGTCGTCGCGGGCGTTTGCTCTCTCCTCCGCCCGGCGCGTCCGACTGCCGCACCAGCCGCCGTCGCCGTTCGTCGCCTCGCTCGAGCGCTTCTCGCCCGTCAACCACAAGGTCGAGCCGGGCTCGGGTGGGAGCCCGAACGCCCAGCTCGCGCCTCGCAACGATTTCAGAAAGTTTGCCGTCTGCCTCGTCATCTTTGCCGGCATCGTCTACTGCATCTACCTGCCGGCCGACATGCCCTTCCTGAGCGAGACCGATTACAAGGCCTTCCCGGTTGAGTGGATCGAGGTCCTCGGCGCGCCCGACAGCAAGGAGGGCCGCTACAAGGTCGTCACCCTCCGCTTGCCGGACGAGCACCCGATGGTCAAGGGCAACCTTAAGTCGGAGGCGGCGCCCTACCACCTGATGGTCAAGGACCCTAACCTTCAGATCGAGCGCGTGCGTCCAACCAGACACTCTCGTCGCAATGACCGTGCAAATAGACTGACAACGATGACCACTTACGCTCTGCTCTCAGCCCTACACCATCTTCCCGCCGCCGCCGCACGTCACGGGCTCGGCGACGCAGCTTTCGCTCCTCGTCAAGAAGGAGGACAGCGGCGAGGTCTCGCGCTACATTCACAGCCTCAAGCGCTTTGACTGGCCCGAGATCCGCGGGCCAATCCCGACCCAGACCGAGGACGTTCGGGTCGGCTCCGAGGCCGGCGGCGAGGGCTGGTCGCTCCGGGGCTGGGATCGCGTCGTCATGGTCCGTCACACTCTCTTGCGCGCAATCGAGCTCGCCCTCCCCTTCTCATCTTTGACCGACTGACCTGACGGTCTTTCGGCTGGTCGTGACCGCTAGATTTCGGGCGGCACCGGCATCGCGCCCTTCCTTCAGCTCATCCACTCGCTCATCCCGCCCGAGCGCGTCAAGCCGGTCGCCCCGCCGACCGATCTGCCGACGCTCACGCTCATCCACGCGAGCCCGACGTTGACGCTCGAGATGGTGCAGGAGCACCTGCCCGAGCCAGAGCGGTTGCCGGCCCGGCTCGAGCTTGTCGATCTCTCGCCCAGCCGGGTAACGGCGGACGCACTTCGCGGTCTCCTGCTCGACGCTCCGGCCGGTAAGGCGATCGCCCCCGCCGTCAGCGCGTCTTCGTCTGGCGGTGGCATCGTCAGCAAGATCACGTCGCTATTTGGCTCGACGCCCTCATCGTCGGCATTGCCGGAAGTGTCGGTGTCGAGCGTTCCGTCGTCAGTGGAGGACGACTCATCGAAGCCGACGCCGCTCTCGCCGACGGCCCGCACGCTCTTCCTCGTATCGGGTCCCGACGGCATGATCGCCCAGGTTGCCGGCGGCAAGGGCTCGACCCAGATTGGCGGCGTCCTCGGCGAGCTCGGCTTTGACCAGCAGGTCGGCGAGCAGGGCCGGCGCGAGGTCCGCCGCTTCTGGAACACCCCCGTCCCCCGGCGTGTCGGCGGCGGCAACGGCAGCAGTGCCGGCCAGTAGACCAAATCGGGCCTTTTGTTGTTGTGAGCTCTACATCAATGGCCCGCTTTCCACCAGTCTTGCGCGACCGCACAACGTCCGGCGCAGAGAAAGGCGTTGTCTTGACATCAATAAGAGAAAGAGGGCGAGGTGAGAGAAGAAAGGACAGGTCGTTACTGAGATATGGTCGGGTGAGCTCGGGGGCGTCCTGCCGATCAGGGAGTGCTGCCGGATGGGCAGTAGCTGGTCTCCTTGAGGATCAGGCAAGGGTCGTCGGCCGTCTCCGGTCGCGCAGGCGCGCGCCGCGTTCCTCGGACAGGACGTCGGACGTCCTGAGAGAGCGGCCGAGGCTTGCTGTCGGGGAGCAGACGAGCCGACGACGACAAGGGGCCTGGCGAGAGGTCGCCAAGCGGCGACGACAAGTGAATCCCGCTGGCGGGCGAATTGGGCGTCATTGGGGCGGCGGCCGACGGCCATGGTGACGGCGACGCCGTCATGGGGCGGTAGGCATCAAAGTAGGTGCCGCGAGCGCTGCCGGCCGAAGAGACGGCTGACGCCTGAGAGAGATCAGAGTCGGCCCGGCGGTGGCTTGTCACAGTCGCTCCGGTCTCCAACGGCAGCTTGCCCATGGTCGAGAAGGATGGCGATAACTTTGCCGCCGTCGCCGTCGTTCCGATCGAGGCTTCTTGAGACCCCATGCCGTCGCCCACTCGAACAGGCAGCGCCGGCAGAGGGGTCAAGGGCGGGGGCGACGTAACCATGGGAAGCGGACCAACTTGCGTAGCGGTCTCTTTCGACAAACGGCGTTCGGCCCGCGAAGTTCGGCGCGAAACGCGGACGGTCTCTGGTGGCGTCCTCACTTCGCCGAAGACATCAACCTCGGGTTCGACGGTGCTCGTCCCGGCCGACGCGAGTGAGTTGGATACGGCAGTCTCATGCGCCGCGAATAGGGCCGACAGCCGGGGAATTTGGGGAAAGAGGGCTCGGCCGGATCCTGCATCGCTTTGGGCACGGCCAAACGAATTAGTCCCGAAGGACAGCATGTCCGTCGGTAGCGGCAAGTCGCCAGACTGGCAGAAGGGGTCGGAGGGGATGGCAAACGGGCTCGGGAGCGTGACGGCTGTGGCGGTGGCCGTTCGCAGCACGTGTGAAGACTCGTTTGGCCCACGATACTGCCGTTGGCTGAAGTCTGAGATCTATCGAAGAGGCGTCGCCGGTCAGCAAGGGCCACTATTGTCTGTCAAAGAAGAAGGGCCAAACGAACGGGTGAGGGAGCCCATTCGGGTCTCTGCTGCCTCATGAAGGTCTTGCTCCAGCCCTCGATTTGGAAGTCGGGACTAGGGATAGCTTCCGGCGCTGGCTTTGGAACTGCCTGCGTTGGCAGAGGCGGCTCCGATCGACGTCCGAGCCTTCGGCAGACCTCCCTCAGCGAGATGGTATGACTGAGCGACGCCAATTTCGGTGCGATCTCCGAGGTTGGTCCTAGCGTAATGGACGAGAGAGACAACTTGCGACGCGAGCGGTCGATGGGCAGGCGAATAGACGGGTCGGCCCGGAAGCAAGACAGCAGACTGGCCGGAGACCGGTAAGCTGCAGCCACGACAGAGAAACTAGAAGAACGGGCGAGGTAGACGTACCTTGAAAAGACCATTAGAGCAACCGGTCGGAGAGAGACCTGCCCAAGGCGGTGGAGAGTACTGACGGGCTGGGGGTGGTGGTTGCACGCTGGAAGCAAAGAAACAGAATGGAAGCCCAGCGAGCAAAAGGCACCATCGCTCGCGGGCGCTCCCGAGGCACGTGAGAGTCGCGGAGGCGGGATCGGAAGCTAGGCGTTCAAGGGAGGCGTTATTGTTGTGAAAGCGGGAGGAGGAGGCGTCGGCTCGGCTCCCGCCGAGCCGCTCGCCTTGCGCATAGGCTGGACGCTCTACGTTAATTAAAGACCAGAGCAGGCTGACAGCGACGAAACAACTGAGTGAGCTGTCGGTGCCGGCTGCAGTGAGGCACGCAGGGTCAGGCAAGCGCGAGCAGTAGGGCGGTGAGCAGCGTCCGAGAGTTAGAGTTGCGGCGGCGGTGGCGACGCGTCCAGGCGCGACGCGTCCAGGTGCAGCAGCGAGCCTAGGCGCGTCGGCCGGCGAGTTTAACGCGAACCTGCTCGCTTGCGACCCACTCGGCCGGATCAGCCCGTCTAGCAAACGTCCAGCGTGAAAGACAGACAGATCGTATCCAGAGGGCGTTGCGGTAGAGAAAGGAAGGTTGACGTTGCGTGAGGAAGACGGGCTTGTCGCATGAGAACGTGGATAAGCGCGAGAAAGGATGTGGCGGATATGCTTGCTTCACTGTCGTGAAGGCGTCACGGGTTACCGTCAGGGAGGACAGAAGAAGTTTAGTATTGCCCGCCCTGCTGCTGCTGCTGTCATCGCGAGGGTGATGACGCGTCAGCGACTATCGCCAAGGCAGCTTTTGAGAGAAAATCCGCACCTGATACTCCTGCTGCTGCTGCTGCGCCCTGAGCTGCTGCTGCTGAGCGAGGAGCGCCTGCTGGTACTGCTGCTGCTGCTGGCTCGTCGGCTGCGGTCCGGCCTGAGGAGCCGGAGCCGACGACGCCGACGACTGAAAGTAGGGGTGCTGGAGCGCCTCGTGTGCCGAGCATCGGAGAGCCGGGTCAAACTGGAGGAGCGACTCGAGGAGCGAGATGGCTGGGAGAGCGAAGTTTGCGAAGGCGGTCAGATCGCAAAAATTTGTTAGGCAAGGCAGGGCAAAGGCGTGACTGACCAGCTGGCGGTGCGCGCGGGATGAGCGTGTGGAATGGCTGGCGGGGATACTTCTGGAATGGCCGGAGGACGATTTCGGGCTGGACGACAAAGGAGGCGGGCGACTGCAGATGAGCGAGCTGATCAGGGTAGCGAGCTATTGAAAGGAGCGCGCACCGAGTCGGCGTTGATCTTGCGGAGGGTGCGGTCATCCGGCGTGCCAACGATGCGCATGATCTGCGTCAGCTGGTCGTTGTTGTCGCGGCCGCGGAAAAGCGGGTAGCCGAGGATCATCTCTGCCATGCTGTGGGCGCGGACAGCAAGCTGTCAGTCAGCAGGGACGGGGGAGGGTCTTCATCGAAGAGGGAAAGGACGGAGACGAACATGCAGCCCGCCGACCAAATGTCGATCGAGGTCGAGTACGTCCGGCTGCCGAGCAGGACGTCGGGCGCCCGGTACCAAAGCGTGACGACCTCGTTCGAGAACGTGTTGACCGGCACACCGAAGGCTCGGGCGAGACCAAAGTCGCCGAGCTTAAGCTCGCCCCGCTTGGTCAGGAGCAGGTTCTGCGGCTTGAGATCCCGATGAAGGACGCGGTTATCGTGGCAGAAGGCGACGCCCTGTACCGTGAGGGACCGCCTCTAGTCAGCCGTGCTGTGACGAGACGCGCTGGAAGCGACGGTGAGGACGGACCCGCAGCAGCTGGTACATGAAGCTCTTGACGGTGCCCAGGTCGAGTGCGCCCCGATCGCCATGCGTATCCATGTACTTCTTCAGGTCCTGGTCGCAGAACTGCCGGAACGAACAAGGCAGACGACGCGCTCGTCAGTCGCGGTCACGCCGTTGCGACGTGCGCAAAAGGGCTAACCTCGAAGATAAGGATGAGCTTGGTCTCCGTGTGGATGACGTCGCGGAGGCCGACGATGTTGGGGTGCTTGAGCTCTGTTGGCGGGCCGGGGATGGCAAGGTCAGTCAAGGGACGAGCTAACCTCTGCTGGCGGCTACAGCTAGTGGGGCCAGCGGCCAGCTGAAGCAATGCCCCGGGGACGGAAACGCACCCTTCATCAGGCTGATCTCGCGGATCGCCGTCGACGGCGTGCCCTCCTCCGGGTCGAGGTGGATCTCCTTTAGCGCGACAATCTCGTTCGTCGTCCGCGAACGTCCCTGGGTGCCGAACCGAGGCGCGCAGTGGCACGGTTGCGACCGAGGTCAGGGCAACGAGGGTGAAGACAAGAGACGCGGCGAAGCGACGGCAGATGCAATGCGACCGCAGCGAGTGTGCACGAGCGTCAGATCGCCGTCGATGAATGGTACGGTAGGAGATGACGTCCGGGCCGGTTGTCGAGGAGGGTCGACGGGCAGCGGCGGTGCAGGTTGCGGACCACGTTGGGCGTTGAACGGGCCGGGCGGAAATTCGGCCGAGCGATCAAAGGGAGTGACGAGAAAGGTACGACAGAGCAGCCAGAAGAAGTGTGTTGTACGCGAGCACAACAGATGGCGACGGATGCGAGAGGTGGGAAGGAAGGTAGGAGGGCAGGGGGGAGCCGGTTGGGTTCGGGTTGAGTGAGCTCGCCGGCCCTCGCGTTCGGGGTCCCTGCAGAGGCCCTTGATGGACGGACCTTGAAGACGCTGGCGTATGTGCCCTCGCCGAGCTTCTCGAGCTGAATGTAGTTCATCTCGAGCCAGAAAGTTGGAAAGATGGAGGTGGAAGGAGACGAAGGGGGCAGGAGGGGAAGATGGTCGTCGAGGGACGAGAAGCCGCCGGCTGCCGGACGACGACGACGTTGAGCCTCGACCATCTCCTGTCGCTCGTCACCAACGTCCCTTTGTCGAGCGATGCCTCCGCTCCTGCCAACCGGGGCACGTACGGCCAGTCTAGATCTCACCCGGCTTGCAAGGCTGCTCGGCGTTGGTCCCTTGACGACAAGCCCTCATCCTGTCCCCCAGTCGGTACGTGCGGCCGCTTGGCCCCGGACGACGACCGGCCGCCTCCGACGACCCTACTCGACACAACCTTCAACCGACGCCAACGCACACGAGACAGCGGGCGTTCAGCCGGATGAAAAGCGACCGAGCCGATCACCGGCAGATGAGGACCAACCACGGTCAGAGGTGATCGCCCTACCGGCACCATCTCCAAGGCCGCCGGCCGACCCCGAACCCGAGCCATGTGTCGACCACTCGACGAGCGCTCCTGAGTCCCAGCAGTCGAGCCCTGCCGCTCAGAAAGCCATCTCGAGCTTCAGAGAGCAGACTCTGCAGCACGAGAGCGGCACTTCAAGCTCTACATCACCCTCGAGCGCGGTCAACGCTCCGCCCTCCGACCTGCCGCCAAAGAGGTCCCGCCCTGACGCGTCATCAACGCTGGCATCACCGTCTACGTCGAGTGTCCATCCTCCAGACTGGCGGCCACCTTTCCCACTGCCAACCGATCTGGCGACAACCTTGTTCCGCATGCGGTCGCTCTATGTCTCGACCTCGCACCTCGTCCGCGGCCGGCTTACCGACGGCCTGCTCCGTCTCGAGAACGGTCTGCGCGCGACCCGAGCAACTTTCGAAGAGGAGCGTGTCCGGCTCCTGACGGCCGGCAAGCTAATCTTTGGCCAGGTAGGGGGCCGGGTCAACAGCGTGACCGGTTACGATGGCATCGAGAGGCTCAAGGAGAGCGTCCGGGTCAGAGGTCGGCCGAGCTGGCTGTCGCTATGCGCGTGCGCAGTCGTTTCGCAGCGAACTGACGGATCGACGTGACCCTCTCCGTCCTCCGCAGAGGATGCCCTGACCCAGCTGCGAGCGGCCCTCTCGACGGCAAAGATGACGTACCACTTGACGCTCACGTCGGCCTCGGCCTCGCAGCGGGAGCTCAACGACCTCCTCCAGCGCAAGCACTCGTGGTCGTCCTCGGATGTCGAGCGCTTCACGCTCCTCGTCCGCGAAGATCACCAGTCGTCCTCGGCGGCGACGCATGCGAAAGATGAGGTCGAGCGGCTTGAGGCTGAGGCCGACAAGGCGTTCGACGGCCTTATGCGAGCCATCCTCCAGCGCTACCACGAGGAGCAGACATGGTCCGACAAGCTGCGGAGCCTCTCATCCTACACCCAGCTGCTCGTCCTCGGCGTCAACGCACTTCTCTTCCTCGGTGCCGTCGCCGTCGTCGAGCCCTGGAAGCGTCGGCGGATGGTCCAAGGCTTCGAGGGCCGAGTTCGCGAGATGACGGCCGAGCTCGGCTCGACCTTCAGGGCCGAGATTGACGGTCTTCGCCAGGAGCTGGCAGCCGGCGATCTGTCTCCAGCGTCGAAGAGACCACTCGACATTCCAGCTGCGACTCCTTCGTCGTCTCTTCCGCCAACGGCCGCGCTCAATGCGCCGTCATCGGGCTTGGCGCTCGCCGACGATCCCGCTTTCCTGCCACCTCCCTCGGTCGCGCATCTACTGGAGCCCGCTACCGCGCCATCGTCACCCGCCCCGCTCCTCCTACCGCACCCAACCTTCCCCTATCACTACCCTTCGCCCGCGCTGCTGGCGATGCCGGCCCAAGCGGCGATGGCCGCCAAGGAGCGCTGCGTGCGAGCCTGGGCCGACCCGAACTCCTCGGATCGGCAGGTTGCTGTCGCCGCCGGCGTCGGGGCGGGCGTCGGCGCGCTCATCGTTGCGCTTTGCAAGGGTTAGACATGGCGCTGCCCTCGTCGGCTCGGTCCACCCGCAAGAGAGTGGAGACATAAATCATAGATTAGAAGTGAGGACAGCGAGGCGAATGGGAGGATGGCTACTGGTTGCGCTTGGCCATGACCTCGTCACGCTTCTGTTGCTTCTCGCGCGTCCATTGCGCCGCCTTGAGCCTAGCCTTGCCAGCTTCCTCGAGCGCCTCCTTCCTGAGAGTCGCCGCCGAGCGCATACACGTCCCTCGGCCGCGGTCGTTCCGAGCCCAGGCGAAGGGCGCGCAACCGGCATAGGGGATTGGCTCGGGTGCCGAGGAAGCGATGCGCGACGAAAGGAGCCGGCCGGTCTCGTTGTCATACACGCAGGCGATTGGTTGCCTGCGGGCAGCGGCAGAAGAACATAATACTTCATCAGCATGTGAAAGTTAGAGGAGCGGCTTAGCAGAAGAGGGCCCTTACGAGTCCCAAAACGAGGCGTAGCGGCACGTTGTGAACGTGTCGTCGGCCATCTCGCCTTGCGAGTCGTCGGCTTCGATGCCCGAGTCGTCCGGCACCTTGTTCGTTAGCGCCGGGCACGTGTCTAGGCGGGAGCATGACCGGAAAAAAACGATCAGGTTAGCAGCCAGTTCGGACGATGCAGCCAACGGTCGGACGCACAGTAACAGCCGGGAAGCGTCTTGCCCTTGAGCTGGAAGCGTGAGAATTGGACCTGGTTGGCTGGGCTCGGGCCAGCGATTGGGAAGGCTGCTGCCGACTGCAGGGCCGCGAGCGAGGAGATGACGAGGAGGAGGGCCGAGGCAGAGAAGAGCATCTTGATCGGGCGGGATGCACGGAGGCGGGAGTGGGCTGGCAGCGATGGGAGGGGCGAGCAAGCGAGGCGAAAGTCGAGCTTGGAGTTGGGGGAGGACCAAGAGCCAGCTTGATCGTGCGGTTCCGGTACAAATGCGAGGTGAGGAGGACGAGGGCGAGAGGAAGCTGCTCCTGGTGCTGCGAAGGGAATGATGGTGAGAGGAAAAGACTAGCCTGCAGGCCCGCAAAGCTGGGCGAGCCCTATAGGGGAGCGAGGAGGCCGGGTCCCATCACGGCGGCTCCCGATGGAAAGGCGGCTTCCGCGTCAGCAGCCGTCGGAAGGAGTCAGTCCCGCGCAAGCCATCCCAAAGGATCTGGGTCCTCATGCTTCTAAGGAGGGCCTCCGAGCAAGGCTTCTGCGTGCGACCAGTCGCTGGAAGGGTGAGCGTCGGAGGGAGCGCAAGCAGGGGCCGGCCGGGTCGGCTTGTTCCAGGCGGCGGCGGAGCATCCGAAACGGGCCGCCGCCAGGCGCGAGACCGCCGCCGCCGCCGCCGTCGATTTCCTTCGCGGCCAGACCAGCAGCACCGGCCAGCTCTCTCGTGGGAAGGAGGCACGAGCTGGCAATCAGAAGGATGTCGAGCGAAATACAGGCAGGTGCGCCATTTTAAGGCATGACATTCGCCTGTCGGGCGAGCCGACAGCCAGCCTCCTCCCTGCTCCCTACACGCGCTGCTGCTGCGCGCTTCGACAAACACCCGCGAGAGCAACGCGTCGACCAGGTACCCCGTTGCCACAATAACTTGACAGACAGCCCAGGCGGCAGTAAGGGAGTCACACGCATGTCATCCGATTGACGCAGGCCGCTCAGAAGCTGACGACCTTGGCCTTCTTCGCCTTGGGCGCCGCTTTGCGTGCGGGCGCGGCCGCCTGGAGCTCCTCCCGACGCTCCTCGATCTCGACAGCGTCGCGCGTCCGCTTGAGCGCATGGAAGTCGTCCTCGTCGGCGCCCGCAGGCGCAGCTGGTCGGCGCGAGGCATGAACAAAGGCCGTGCCGGCCGAAAGGGCCGAGTCGTCGAAGAAGCCGGTCGCAGGCGGAGGCGGGAGAAGAGTGTGCTGGATAAGACGGTCTAGGCAGGAAAAAGACGTCAAGTGCTGATCAGTCGGTGTGCCAGCTTGCGTGAGAGTGTTGCAGGAGACGGCGGCGCACCGTTCTTGCGGAGCTCGCAGTCGCGGCTGAGATGGTCCGTGCCCTTGCAGAGGCCGCAGCCGCCGCCGTCCGGGTAGATGCCCTTGGCCGCATTCTGCGGGCACTTGGACGCGAGGTGGCCCTTCTCGAGACAGACAAAGCAAGATGCGAAGGGCATCGGCTTCGCGGGGTCGAGCGGCCGGGGGCACTTCTTCAGGGTGTGCGAGGTCGAGCCGCACCTGCACAGCGGAGCGCGGAGTGGTAGAGAGATGGTCAGCACTTCGCGGCGGACGAAAGATGAGTGCACGTTGAAGCTGGCGACAGACCGGTAGCAGATGTTGACGGCATCCCGGCCCTGCATCGTGCGTACGCCGTCGACCTCGACCGCGCCGTCGAGCTGGTTCGGGCACTCCTTGGCACTGTGGCCCTGGCCTCGGCAAGCAAAGCACGTCGTTGCCGCCTCGCGCTCGGCAATCCGGTCCAGCCGACGCTTCTCCGAGGCTAGCGCGCGAGCGGAGGCGTCTGCAGAGAGACGAAGGTGGGCAGGCGGCATTGCAGGCATCAGCTCATCGCCGACAAAAGGAACCGATTACGAGCAGCAGGACGTACCGCCCTTGCCACTCTTGATGCCCTCCTTACGCGCCTCTCGCGCTGCCACCCGGGCCTCGTAACCGACCTGGCTCTCACTCGGCTTAGGACCCTCGAGCCCAGCCATCGTCTTGCGGCCCTCGGCGTTGAACGTCGGCGCCTGCGTACGCGCGCCCCAGCCCGAGTCGCCCTTGGCACCCTCGTTCGAGCCAGTCATGCCCTTGGGCGGACGCATGCTCGCCGCGTTCGCTCTCGGCGGTGCAGATTGCACCGACGGTCCGGCGATGGCCGCGGCAGCGACGGTGGCGGGCGCTGAGGCGGCGAGCAGGGCGAGAGTCGGGGACGCCTTCTCAGGCAGCTTGTGTTTGCGCCCACGCGTGCCACGGTGCTGCTTCTTGTGTTTTTTGGCGGAAGGCTCGCCTTCCTCAACTGGCGCTGCCACATCTTTCTTTCCAGCCGTCGATGTCGAGGCGGCCGGTTGAGAGGTTGGCTCGGCCGCCTTGGGCGCGGGTGCAGGGGTTGCCGAAGGAGGGGGAGCGGAGCTCGCGACTGAGGCGGCGGCGGCGGCGGCGGCGGCGTCCTGCGCCGCAAAGGGCGACTCGGACGGGTCCGAGGCAACGTACTTGCGCTTCTTGATGCCGATGGCGGTGACGCGAGCCATGTTTGTTGATGCGAAGGATGGGAGGGAAAGAAGTGCAGGCGGGTCGTGGTCGAGGGCAGGCAAGAGGTTCGAGGGTGCTGCGCGACGGGCCGAGGAAATCCTGCCCGCTCGCAGGGCGCACAATGGACGAGTACTCACGTCCGGCCGCACTCCACGCCATGACGAACCTGGTCAATCATAATTACGCGACAGATAGGGTAGCTGCAGGTCTGAGACAATGGACATAAGACGCTGGCAGGCGCTTATGCGACCGACAGCACGCGGTCGTATAAGAGGGCGACCGAGGGTCACGCAAGGAGCGCGACCACGCGGTCAAAGCCATTGATCTCGGCCATCTCTCTTGCGGTCATGCCCTCCTCTTCCTCCTCATCTGCGCTGCCATCGACGGGCGCTCGATCGCGCAGGTCGCGGTCGGCGCCGAGCTCGAGCAAGACCGAGACGGTCAGAGCAAGGTCGGCGTCGGCAGCAAGGTGAAGGAGGGTCAAGCCGGAGGGCGAGAAGGCGTTGACTACTGAGGGGTCGGTGGCAAGGTGAGCTCGGAGAGCCGACGGATCGGAGATCATAGACCAGGGTGGTCGACTGCAAGGTGCAGGGTTGAGTCGGCACGTCAGTGAGCGCGCCGCTTGTGAGCCGAACCCGTCGTCACGCACGTCATCGGGTCCGTCTCGACATCAGCAGGTCCATCCGCTGCTTCCGGCGAGGCCTCGCGCAATCTCGAGATCGACTTGCCACCGACTCCCCCTCCCCCGGGCTTGCGTTCGACGGCGGCGGAGGATAACGAAGAGCCGGAGGTCGGTCGTGCGCGCTGCTCTGCTTGCCGGTCGCGCTCATCGTCCGATGAGAGGTGTTCGAGGTCGACGTCATCCTCAGACGAAGCGGCCGCTTGCCGCTCGACATCACGCTCGGTTCCTATGCAAGTGCAAGGGACAGACTTAGGGGCGTCAGCGTAGGTGAAGGGTCGACAGATGACGTCCCGCAGCGATGCACCTTCGAAGCCGACGCTCCGTGCGATCTCGACGTAGGCCCTCCTGGCCTCTGCTCTTCCGCTCTCGCCTGAAGAGCCAAACTCCTTGCCCGCCGCTGACCAGGCGTCCCATTTGCTGCGGGCCTCGACCTGCCAGAAGCTCGGCCGGGCGCTGGTGAGCCCTCCACTGCCGTCGCTGCCTGCGGGCGTCGTCAAAAGCTTGAAGAGACCGTAGAGCCTGAGCTTTGACTCGGTCGGGAGCGATGCTGCCGAAGGCGCTGTCGGCAGGTAAGCTGACGAGGCCAAGAAGAGGGCGTGCGACGGCGCCGGCGAGGAGGAGGTCGAGGCCATGTCGGCGGGGCAGGGTCCGGGAAGGACTGCTGGCGGGCAAGGGACGAGCGAGCGATACCGGAGCGGCAGGCCAGGGGCTGTCCCGCTGCTTGTGAGCGTCTCTGCGTGTGTTCGATCTGCAATGGAGCTCTCGGTGAGGAGTGATCGGATGGACGTCAGGAGCATCCCGTGGCCATCATCTCGCTCGACTGACGAGGCCGCTCTGACCCTCCAACCCCGACACCCTTTCCAGACCACTCTCCCCCCCTCTTCTCGCTTCGCACCATGACGCCCAGCACTTCGATACCTACGGCTGGACCCTCGACTGCGGCCGCGGCGCCAGCAAACTCGGCGGTCGAGGTGACGCTGCATCCGCTGCCCATCTTGAGCATCGCCGAGCACCACGGCCGGACGCGGCTGAACCGACCTGGAGCGACAGCGCCTGGTTTGTCGGCCCTACCTTTGCCCCCCTCAACGTGCTTCTTGGTCAAAGCTTGTCTTGCTGACCAGCGGCGACATACTCCTGCCCTCCCGCTTTCCTCTCTCTCTCTCTCTCTCTCTCAGTCTTCGGCGGCCTGCTAGGCGTCCAGAAGGGCCGTGAGATCGAGCTCGTCACCTCTTATGAGCTCGCCTATGTTCGGCCGCCACAGGCCAACGACGACTCGAGTGCGATGGACGTCGAGGACTCGTCCACCATCGGCAACGAGGAAGGCGAGGTCGACTGGGCCTTCTTTGAGGAGCGGACCGCATCATGTATGTCTGACTCGACAGGGCAAGGTCGAGCGATCACGCCCTGGGTCGCCAAGCAAGGGCTAGTCGAGCTGCTCGACCGTTGCTGACCCCCCCCCCCGCCCGCCCCCCCCCTGGCTTCGTGCTGCCTCGACGACCTTCGTCAGTCAAGCAGGTATTCCCGACGCTCGAGTTTATGGGGTGGTATACGGTCGGCGCTGGAGACCCGGGCGAGCGAGAGCTTGCGCTGCACCGCTCGGTGCGTAGCCACGTCCTGACGGCCCTTGCGCGCTGCGCCTCCACCTATCTGACCACTCGCGTGTGTCTTCCACTCGTCTGCAGATGCTCGAGAAGAACGACGCCTCGCTACTTCTTGTCTTTGATCCGTCGCCATCGTCGGCAACCTCGTCTGAAGAGCGCGACCTGCCGCTCCGCATCTACCAAACTGCGCACGATGCTGTGGGTGCGAACCTCGGCGGCGTCCGTCTCGCGCGCGTCGGCGGCTGGAAAATCGAAAGCGGCGAGGCCGAGCGGGTTGCTGTCAGCAGTGTCTCGCAGGATCAGTTCGGCGGCGCGAGCCCGGCCGGCGAGTCATCCCGTGTGTCACCATCTCGCTCTGAGCGATTTCTTCGGTTCGCAGAGTGGCTGCCGACTGATCCGCACCTCACCCCTGCGCAGTCGTTCCGACTCTGACGACGCTACGGAACGCCGTCCAGATGCTGGCCTCGCGAACGCAGCTCATCCTGGCCTACCTCCGCGGCGTTGCCGATGGCTCACTTCGGCGCGACGACGAGGTCCTCAGGATGATCGGCGGCCTGATGGCCGGTCTGCCCGTCGAGGAAGGCCAGGAGTTTCGCGCAGAATTCGAGACGGTGCGTCGCCGCTCGGTCGCAGAATTTCCTCTTCTACTACTAGGAGCTGATCCGACATGCTCTTGCTGCACCTTTCAGGAGTTTGCGGACGTCCAGCTTACGAGCTATCTCTCGACCCTCTCTAAGTCTCTGCTCTCCCTCAACAATGTCTGTCACCGTCGTCCACCAGCTAACCTTTCGCCCGAGCAAGCACTGACGAGAACACTGTTCGCCTGTTGCAGCTCACCGACAAGTTCACCTACCTCCACGCACCCTCGCAAAACGACGACCCGCTCATGGGCGGCGGCGGCAGCAGCAACGGCGGCTTCCTTGCGACTTCGGGCGGAGGCGATGGCTTTGGCGGGGGCAAGGCCAGCGGCCGGCGCTTGGGTGGCTTTGGGTCCATGCGCTCCTCGAGCTGGCGCTGAGCGCTCGCTAGCAGCATGCCCTCCGACCTGTGACGACCATGACGACTTCTCTGCGTGCAAAGCCCGCGCGAAAGGCGCAGAAGAGCGGAAACGCATGTATGTCGATCGGTTTCATCGTCTGGCACGCCTCAGCTGCGCCGGCTTGACGAGCGGCCGCCACCGACAAGAGCCTCGCCCTCGTCGCTGTCATGGCGGCCCATGTCACCCTCTTCCTCTTCCTCGGCGGCCTGGAGGTCTCGGAAGCGGCGCTTCTTGTCGTCCTCATCCTCGTCGTCCGAGTCGCCGTCGTCGATGGCAAAGACGACCTCGTCGTGCGGCTCCTGGCGGCGCGCAAAATCGGCCTCGCGTGCCCGAGAGGACGGGACGTCGTAGCCGGGAGGGGCAGCAGAGGGATCCGGCTGAGACAAGCCGGGACGGGCCGATTCGAGGTCGTCCTCCGAGTCACGTCCGGCGTGAGCCTGGGCGAGCTCATAGTCCTCGGCATCTGCCTCATCCTCATCCTAGAAGGTAAGAGGGCAGCAGATTAGCACCTCCCGTTGGCAGGGTTGGCGACGAGCCATTGAGGCCGCTCACCTGCGCGAGCTCCTCGCTCATCGCGAAGCGGACATTACGACCGGTAGGCCGCCAGAGCCAGGCGATGCCAAAGAAGACGCAGGCATAGATGGTCGAGAGCGAGCCGTCGAGCAGGAACCACCGGTACTGCCAGTTGCTGCAAGCAGGGTCGCTCACGGCGCGTCGTCAGTTGGAGCCCGGGAAGGACGTATGGAAATAGGCGGGCACGGACCGAGGCGCAAAGTCGTCGCTGCCGCGGTCGGAGAGGGTGATGGCCGAGAGGATGAAGAAGCCTCCGACGGCGCAGACGGCACCCCTGGCGGTGGACGTGAACGACGGGTCAGCTCCTGGCCAGTCGCTCGCTCAAGTCGCTTGTTGGTCGACACACATGAGGATGCGGTGCAGGTTCTTGAACATCTTGAGTTTCGAGTGCTGCTTGCGCTTCTCGAGATGCAGGATCGTGCCGTTGACTGCCGAGCCAGCGGGGTCAGTGAGAGCTGTTGGCGCGAGTGCTTCCTCAGACCCGACGATCGCGCGGGAGACTGACGAGAGACGGCGGTCCACATGAGGAAAGTCGTGAGCGTCACGCTCAGGCCCATGACGATGGCAAGCAGACCGATCAAGCTGGCGGTCTCAAGCTCGACTGAGACCGTCCCGAGCGAATAGATGACACCGAAGAGAAAGTGGGCGGCGGTGAGGAGCTGGATGCGGCGCATGATGGGTCCGAGCGTCGGCGTAACAACCGAGAGACCCATCGCCTGTGCACCAGCGGAGCACAAGCAGTCAGCATGGCCACGAGGTGCAGGCGAGATGAGCGGCGATAGGAACGCACGACGACAAGCAGGAGGAAGAACGAGCTCGAGTTACGGCCGGCGTTGAGGATGCTGACGACGACGAGAAAGGCCGTGCTGCCAGTCGAGGCACCATGCGCGTTGAAGTAGCGGTAATAGACGAAGGTGACAAACATCTCGACGGCGAGGTAGGCGAGCGTGAAGCCGATGTACCACTGAGAAGAGGTGGAAAGGAAGAGATGTCAGCTGAATGCAAGTGGGGCGATGCAGGCGCCCAGGTGGCGCACCTGCGTCGGCAGCAGCTCGGAACGGTAGCGAAAGCAGAGGGCGGCCCAGGCAGCGGTAGCGGCAGCATACACGGCCGTCAGGAACAGGTACCAGATGATTTTGGGATGCTCGCCCGCCGCGAGCTCGCCGTCAAAAACGTTGACGAAGCGCGCCTCGCCGACGAAGGAGGCGTGCTCGGCTGGGACTGCTGACGAGGCCGACGAAGAGGAGGGCAGGAGTGTGACCGGTATGACACCAACCTGCAGCCAAACGGACGATGCGCGAGGTCAGCGGTCGATTCGAGCTGGGGCATTGCGGCAAAGTGTCTGAACACGTACACAGTAGTAGCCCGTCCGCTCGACCTCGTACCGGAGTGGCGCGCTCTGGCCGGGCACGTAGGTAGCGACTTTTTTCTCCTTGTCCTGAGCCGCGGTCTGCTCAGCAGGGGGCAGGGCGACAGCCGAGCTGGCCGCCGCGGCCGCAGTCGAGGTGCTGGTCGTGGCCGTCTCGGTTGAGTTGACGTCCGCCTGCCGAGCTGCCAGCCGCTGCGAGCTGCGGCTACTCGAGTCGTCAAAGCGCAGGCCCTGCGTAAAGATGCTTGTGTCGCTGACCGTCATGTTGCGAGCAGGTGAGCCGTCCTCGGTTGCGTTCGGAAACCGGACGATGAATTCGCCGAGCTCAGCCGGCGTACAGAGCGACTGGCGGAGGGCGTCGGTCGTGCCTGACGGGGAGTGAAGCGAGATCAGCTAGCAATACAACCAGACAGAGGGATGATGCCCGGATGCCCGGACGCACATATGTAGGTCTTAGGGACGTAGTAGTAGTCCTCGGGGTCGCCCGTGATGAGGCTTGGGTTCTCGACCCCGAGGTAGCCGACTGATGGAAGACGAGAGAAGGTCAGAAGCCGCGCAAAGGAGGGTCGGAGACCAGTGACCGTGGGCAGGACGGACCATCCGACCACTCGTAGACGACGAGGGCGACCTGGCCCTGGCCTTGCGAGAAGTTGACTGCGGGAGGGCGCGCGACGCGTCGAAGGGGACGGCGAACAGAGGGACGAGGAGTGAGACGCAGCCGTCAAGCGCACGGAGCGGACCAAAGCGCACGGAGCGGGCCAAGACGCGACGTAAAGTCGACCCGTAGAGGGCAAGCAAGCAAAAGAGAAAGCCAGCGGACAGGTGAGAGCGGAGGGGAGACAGGCAAGGCGTCAGTCCATCCTCAGCGGAAATGCTGCAGCCACGCCTTGGCGAGGCACGAGTCGACAGGCAGGCCAGATCCAAGCTGGGCGTGACTGGCGAGGCTAAGAGGACGCACGCTCGATCCCAGGCTTCTTGCCACCCTTCTTGGGACCCCACATGCCGGAGCAAGCCTTGCAGGCGGAGCATAGGAGGCAAAGCCGTCAGGCAAGAGACAGCTCGTCCGTCACGAGCTCGCCGCAGCAGGAGGACTGAAGCAGCCGCCTGGAACGACGCACCTGCTCCGAGACGTCGACCGAACTTAGCGGCACAGTGTAGGCCTGAGCCAAGCTTGCCGCGAGCGAGCCGACGAGAGCCAACTGCGAAACGAGAGCAGACATGACGAGGTGGAGACGAGGTCGAGATGGTCGTCGGAGGGCAGGGCAGATGAGCGAGATGAACAGCGGACGACGGGCGCAGCGCCCGGACCCGGCCCATCGCAAGGCCGCTGCAGCCTTCTTCGCCGCACACCGGTGCTTCCAAGGACAGGAGCCATCTGCTGCAGCCACCGAAGAGCGGGGCTCGATGTCTCGAGCGCGATTAACAGAAACCCGGCATGCGAGGCAACCTTCTCGCGTACGACGAGTCGTTGCGCTCGGACCTCCTCCTTCGCCACGACCGCGACCATCGCTCACCAGCCCACTTGGCCAAGAGATCGCTCTCGCCTGCTTTTACAGTCCCCGTGGGGAAGCCTAGAGGTACATCAAGATCTTCGTGACGTCCGGCCCGACCGGCGGCTGCAACTCTTCGCAGTCTGGCGGGTCGAAGGCAAGGCTGCCGTTGCTGCCCGACCTAAAGGTATTACTTGATGGTTCCGCTGGGCAGTAACCCTAAGTCCGGTTGCCCTGCTTGGCCCGACCAGCATGGCTCGCCCTCCTACATAATAACACGGCTCTGAAAAAGTCACAGGCCTAGCCGACATCCTAGCCGAGGTTCCTGGCGTTGAGCGAGCTCGCTAGCTATCTTGGCGGTCGAGCTAACGGTGTCGAGGTGAACGGGCAGGGTTTGGCCGCGCGCGAGGCCCAATGGTTCCGGTGGGCTTTTGCTCTCACCACCGCAAACGGAACTCCTAGATGCCGTCCTTGTACCTGTAGCATGCTGTATATGTCAGCTCCCTCCCTGCCAAGTGAGACCGTGGCAAAATGCGATGGGCGGTCAGGCCGGCTGGTTCTAGAGGGAGGTCGCCGGCGGAGGTCGCGTCCGAGGCGGGCGCGCGCGCTCGCTCGGCTCCTCCCCCTCCGATCAGCTGCCACCACCGC
>Ga0308160_10003114_pt1 | contig 19035 bp, 21 predicted proteins | sample PhyFR1_FD_201036 | JGI IMG/M metagenome (GOLD analysis project Ga0308160, IMG submission 201036) | Phyllosphere microbial communities from UC Gill Tract Community Farm, Albany, California, United States - DLSLF.R1 | ecosystem: Host-associated > Plants > Phyllosphere > Unclassified | place: USA...
CCACGGCGCCATGGGTTGGCTGCGTGAAGAGGCGGAACGTGGCGTGTCCAAGCAGCGTTATAAAGGTCTGGGTGAGATGAATCCTGAGCAGCTGTGGGAAACGACCATGGATCCGACTGTGCGTCGTTTGCTGAAGGTGCAGATTGAGGATGCGATTGCTGCCGATCAGATCTTTACTACCTTGATGGGGGATGAGGTGGAGCCGCGTCGTAACTTCATTGAGAGCAATGCGCTGCAGGCGGGAAATATTGACGTTTGATGTGTCGGGTGTCATAGAAAGTGAAATCAGTGCCATGTAAGTGAAAAACTGCTGACACAGATACTGAAAAGACCGACGGACCGGTTCGATGTGACGCCTGAAAGAGTGGCTGCTCATTTACTCTCGCGGTTGAGAGTGGTGAGCAGCGGGGCTGCGGCTTGGTGCAAAGGTTTTCTTGAGGACGAGATTGCACTCGCAAATTTTTTTGCAAGTGCACGCATGTGACTAAGAACGATGTTAGATCAAATAAGTGCGTTTCTTAAGGAGAATCCTGGTACCAAGGCTCGGACAATCGCCTCGAGGCTTGGGGTGGACCGCGCAGAACTTAATCGCTTGCTACATGACTGTAAGGACAAGTTTGAGAAAGATTCGGAGTTTAAGTGGTCCCTCGCCTCGGCTGAGTATCGCATCGAGTTCGGGGGAAGCGGCTGGCTGACATCCGGAGACTTTGAGAGTGCATTCTCTAGCACTTTGCCTCTGACCTCACGCCACACGGCGGTGGTATTTGTTTTGAAGGACGGGTGCAAGCCACTGCTAGAGTTTGTTGCTCGGCTGCTGGCCTTTTGCAACCAGCTCGTTGCCGTCGGGAAGGTCGTCACTCTTAACTTCGAAGGTTCAAAAAAAACTCTTTCCTACTTGGATCGTGTTGGATTCTTCGGCGTGTTGGACCAAGCCATCGACGTTCTGCCTCAGCGGCCTAGCAGCAACCTATCGAAGACCTATCAGGGCAACAACGATGGCGTCATCGAGTTTAGACTCATTGATCCTGCCGCACCAGACACAGAGATTCCGAGTCTGCTTCGGAATAGCTTCGTCAGCTGCGCCGGTGATAGCTACTGGCAGGCGGCATTTACAGTGCTTGCAGAACTGTTTGGCAATGTTCTGGACCATTCCGATACCGCATCCCCAGGGTTTGCGTGCCTGCAGTTCTATCCCAAGGCCAGGAAGATTCAAGCGGTCATCTCAGATAACGGTCGGGGTATTGTGGGCACCTTAGCGCCCGTGGTCCCTGAGAAATACCCTCATATCGCTGAGATCATGGCTTCCGCTCAACACTCTGGCGTCGCTTTGCTTACTGAGGTTTTTAAAAGCGGCGGCCTTAGCCAAGTCGATACTGACGGGCGTGGGATCGGGCTTAAGCTATCAGGCGATGTCGCCAAAAAGTTCAGGGCAAAGATCTCAGTTCGCCAGAGTGACTTTGAGCTTCGCGTTTACCATGACCACAACGGTGTCCAGTTCGGTCATCGTCTCAAGCTTGCACACTTAGACGGTACGCATATTTGCTTTGAGTTTAAGCTTGACGCGGCGAGCAAGTCTGCTTAAATTACGACAATGAACCAGAACCCTATCATCGTGAACTTACGTGACTTCACGAGCAATGCTAGCCCTTTTGGAAATATTGAAGGGAAAAATGTTTTTCGTAAGCTCGTCGACTTTGTTGAAGAGCATCCTCGTACACGGATCTTCGGAGTTTCCCTAGATGGTATCGAGGCTACCGACGCCTCCTTCCCTCGAGAAAGTGTCGTATCGATGGCGAAACATTTTCGCACCGAACGTGGTGTTTTCCTGACAGGCTTCCGTGATCGCGACCTGATCGACAACTGGACCTACGCAGCTCGCGCGAAGGACCAGCCGCTTGTCATCTGGAACGATGCTAGTTTCGAGGTGATTGGCCCCGAACTAAATCCTTCTACCCGTACGCTTGTTGAGTACGTCCTCAAGAATCGTTCCGTGGTTGCCGCGCAGGTAGCTGCGGACCTCGGTCTCTCTGTTCAGAACGCGAGTACCAGGCTCAAAGGTTTGGTCGCTGCCGGCTATCTGTTGCGCGCCGAAGAGGCTGCTGAATCCGGTGGCATCGAGTTCAAGTACAGAGCCATCCGCTAATCTGCTTAAACAGCTTGCTTTAACCAGAACTGTTGTGTTACGCTAAGGGCGTCCCGCAAGCAAGCAGTGCGGCCCAATCTTAAACGGCTTCATTTAAGCAGAAATAAAGGGTTCTACAATGAATTTGACCTCTTCTTCTATTCCTCCGAACAATCACTCCGGCACGGCCGCCTACAACGGTCCTGGGCTATTCGAGTTCCAAATCAGTGACCAGTCCCTGCAGTTCACACCCAAGGTCATCGATGACCCAGTACCGACCGGCAGCCAAATCCTGTCCATCGCGGGTGCTCGCCCAGCAAGCGACTTCTTGCTGTTTCAAATTTTGCGCGATGGTGCGTTGGAGATGGTGCGCCCTGAGCAGACGGTAGATTTGCGGAATGCTGGCACTGAGAAATTCCTCGTGTTCCGCAGCGATCGCTCGTTTCGCTTCTTCTTGGACGAGCGCGCGTTCGACTGGGGCGCATCGTACATCTCGGGCGCAACGATCAAGCGGCTCGCAGGCGTGCCGAGTGAAACCACCGAAGTGTGGCTGGATGCCGCAGGCGGCCATGACCGCCAGATTGATGACAAGGAAATGGTTGACCTTGCGAGCCCGGGCACCGAACGCTTTGTTACGCGCACGATCCAGATCGCGATCAAGGTGAACTCCCGCGATCGGGTGGTCGACCACCGCGTGCTGACCTACTGGGAGCTGGTCAAATTAGCGTACCCCGAAGCCGTGCCCAGTGACCAAATCATCTACTCGATCGACTATGCCTCCGGCCCGCACCAAAACCCCAACGGCTCGCTGGTGGATACCCAATCGGTCACTGTTAAGGAAGGGATGAAATTCTATGTCACGCCTACTGATAAGTCGTAATCCAGAGCTGCAGCGCCTCATCAACGAGGGCTTCGACATCGAAATCCGTTCCGGCTACCTGCTGGTCCATTCGGTGCCATATGCCACGTCGAATAAGCAGGTGGCGCATGGGGTGATCGTGTCCGAACTCACCATGGCCACCCCAGACGTGCTCGGGCGGCCGAGCACTCACCAGGTCCACTTTATTGGTGAGCATCCCTGCAAGGCAGACGGCACTGACCTCGTTCAGATCCGTTGCCAGAGCACCGAGTTCAAACTTGCCGAAGGGATCACCGCTCAGCACCACTTCTCCAATAAGCCCAAGTGCGGCTATTACGAGAATTACTACGAGAAGATTACTAGCTATGTGCGGGTCATCTCGAGCCAGGCCAAGGCGTTGGATCCCAGTGCCGACGCCAAGACGTTCCGGACGCGTGAGCCCATCGAGGAAAACTCGGTATTTCTGTACGAGGACACTGCGTCAAGTCGCGCCGGCATTCAGCGCCTGGCGACCCGCTTCTGTCCGCAACGCATCGCATTCGTCGGTTTGGGCGGGACCGGCAGCTATGCGCTGGATCTCGTTGCGAAAACCCATGCCGCGGAGATTCACCTCTTCGACGCAGATATGCTGCGGCCCCACAATGCCTTCCGCTTTCCGGGCGCCATCTCGCGAGAAATTCTTGATCGTGGGATTACGAAGGTGAAGTATCTTAGCGAGCATTATTCGACGATGCGCCGCGGCGTCGTGCCCCATGAGGTCATGATCCATGAGGATAACGTGATGGAACTTGCCAAGTTCGACTACGTGTTCCTGTGCGTCGACCGCGGGGAAGCTCGGCACCTCGTCCTTCGAGCTCTCGCCAATACCGGGGTCACGGTGATCGATGTCGGAATGGGCTTGAACCTGTCCCATGATCAGGAATCAATCTGGGGCACGTGCCGAGTGACTGTCAGCACACCATCGACCCGTGACATCGCACTCACCCGCATTCCCAAGGTGGACCGCGACGAAGAATTGTACGCGTCGAACATCCAAGTCGCGGACTTCAACTGTCTGAATGCCGCGCTGGCAGTCGCAAAATGGAAGCGGATGAGCGGCTTCTATCTCAACGACCACGACGAGTACGAGACCACGTTTAGCGTGAACCTGAACCAACTCAGCCGGCTCGAGCAGCAATGAGGTCTGCACGGTTCCAGCATCAGGTGGTCGGCTCCATTCCGGAAAAGCTGCAGGTGGGTACCCTGTACGTGACGACGGACAGAGACGTGGCTGGGCATCTATGCGCATGTGGATGCGGACGGGAGGTTATTACCCCCCTTTCACCGACGGACTGGTCGATAACAATTGACCAGCACGGGGCGACGCTAGATCCGTCAATCGGAAACTGGGCCTTCCCGTGCCGTTCACATTACTTCATCAGGGATGGCGAAGTGGTATGGGCCGGTAACATGTCGAACAAGGCCATCGCGCAAGGTCGCCAGAGGAGCAAGACACGCAAGCTGAGCTATTACAGGCAGCTAAATGAAACACCCCCGATGCCTCAAGAACATCGGCGTAAGACTCAGCCTCCTATGCGTCAGACGCGTATTCAAAAGCTGGTGGCATGGTGGCGGAAACTATTCGCCACATGACCTATTTGGCAGTGGAAAGGGGGAGCGATGGCTCCTCCTTACTAGAATTTATGTGCGTTGCTGGTTCACTGACGTTTGCTGCGCAAACCTGAACGTTCTAATACAGATTTTCTCATTGTCATTCCCTGTAGTGTATCTCGTTATCTGCAAGTAGTTTCTACAATCCGGATTATCCGCCTGACTACCCCTGCGGGGTCCAGCTCGCGATGCAACATGGTCAGCAAACTGAAATAGTCAGCCGCATGATTGTTGTTTACCAGAGGATATTTTCGCTCATAGGGCGTCGACTGCGGCTAGCGAAAGCACTTTTCTCCAATAGCATAAAAACCTTGTATTCGGAGCGCTCTGACTCAAATCTCATTTAATCGGACGCAGCTGATTCGAAGTGATCAGGAGTGAGCGGCAGCAAGGAAATTTAGTCTTCCAGTCTTGCGCGCAACGCAGCGACTAATGCCTGAACCTCGCCTTTAAATGGACTGGTATCAAATTCACTCAGGTTACACATAAGAGACGCTTCGATGTCCTTACGCGACAAGTAGTATTTGTGCAAGAAGTTCATCTCAACGTGATCATTGATGTCGGCGACCTCTCGCTCATCCGGGTCGGCACTATCACGTAGGAATTGTAGCAAGCAAGTGTGCAGCACGGCTGGCATATGTGCCTGAATCCCGCGAACCTGTTGCATAACCCCCTCGATGCGTTGATGCGCTGTTGCTTGATCACTGAAGTAAATATTGCCGTTAGGGTGGGCGATCTCGTTGCGTTGATCGACCAGTTTCTGGAACTTTCCGATGTGCTGGCTTTCACAGCCTGCCAAGCGCAAGAACTTGAAGATAGTACGCTCGTTGATTTCGCTAAAAGAGAACGGAGAACTGGCGTTTAGAAGACCTGCTTCCTCCTCCTTCTTCATAAAGATGACGGATTTCGCAAAGTCCCCAGGTTGCGCCTGCCTGATCTGCCACACTGAAAAATACACGTAGCTCATGTAGAGCATGTGAAAAGCAAGCATGGCAAACTGATACTTGCCCGCATTGTAGTTGCTTTCGAACGCCTCCCACACGAAGCGGATGTACTCGCCCTCGCTGGCCGAGGGATACATTAAAGGGAGGTAATCGTGTATCTCCAGTGCGCAGTCCATTTTTCAGCTGCTCCAGATCTGTTCGATGGTCGTAGCGATCTTTGCTTCAAACCGAGTGATCAGTTCTTTGTTTGCATTGATCAAGGCCTGCTCGGCTTCGAGCTCTTCGACGATAGTTAGCTGCACGGTTAATGGCGGAACAGGAATTTTCATCGTTTTAATGTCGACTAGATGTAGGTTGGTAACCGTTCCTGACTTAGATCTCGCAGTTGCCTGCGCATACGCCTTATCTGAATTCAAGAAACATTCCAAATAGCGAGGTTCCAGAATATCTCTCTTTGGCTTAATCAGACAGAGACTGACGAAGATGCTAAAATCCCAACCCCAATCAACTAGCTTTGCAATTCCAATGGTCCCATTCTTCGAATAGAGCACGTCTCCCTTTTCTGGCCGACAACGTTTGATCAGCTCATCATGTTCACTTTGAGGGATAAATTTCTTCGATCCATTGCTCTCCGTAATATCTGTAACGCGAAGAAATGGGACGCCGTTTTCAACGTAGGTCGGTGTGAAATGTGCTCCATCAGTGATCTTGGTTGAGACCTCGTTTAGCTCAAAGATTGGCCAGTCAGATTGAACAGTAATGTGGGGACGATAGGATTCCACTACCTGGCGCGCACCGCTGACGACCTTCTGGTAGCCTTCAATTTCAGACACTACCGCACGCTGAACGTCGATGGGGGGCACCGGAATCTTGAACGATTCAAGGACTTGGCGCGGAACACGTTGCAGTCCCCCGGTACCCGTCATTTGTGCTGTTGCCGTGTCATGAAAGCGACTCGAAGTAACCATGTAATACAGAAACTCGGGAATTATCCTTTCAGAAGCTCGAAGTACGTAAAATTCGCTAGATCCAAAACCTATACCGTTTTCCAGTCCGCAGGCCAGCCCCGCTTTACCGTTCTCAAAACATGGCGTAACTTTCGCAAGAAGAACGTCATTGTTTCTGAAATAAGTATATGCACCTTCGCGTACTTCCGAGAGATTTTTTACTTGCTTTGGTTTAAACAAGATCGTGTTTTCCCCCAGATCCTGCATAGGAACAAAAGACACCGGCGTATTAAGCCCAACTCCCTCCAGCTCTGATTTTTTTGGATTAATCTGGCAAATATCGCCAACGGTTGTGACCTCAAAATTTTCGTGCTCAAAATCATTCTTGAGATAGCGATCCCCACTCAGATTCCACTCGCTATTTTCAGCAATTTGTGTTCGCTCCACAGCTCGTGCCAAGACATTGCTTTCGAACCCTAACGGATTAGCATAAAACGCTGCCAGCGCGTGTTGGGCTTGTGGCAGCTCATTGTTGTCGATAGGTCGGCGCTGAGCACCCAATGCAAAACCGTCGTGGTTGACTTTCACAAAAAGAACCCTGTCCGTTTGCTTAGCAAGGCGCTTGTCGAGGATCAGAATTGAGGTCTTAACACCGCTGTAGGGCTGAAACACTCCTGCGGGCAGCGAAATAACGGCCACCAACGAGTTTTGAACCAGCAGCTTGCGCAGCGCCTTGTAAGCCGTGCCACTCTGGAAAATAATGCCCTCTGGCACAATTATTCCGGCACGACCGTTCGGACTTAGGTGCTCATGAATGTAGTCAACGAACAACACTTCCGAGCGTGTAGCTTGGATAGAGAACCGCTTGTGAGGCTTGATGCCGCCCTTTGGTGACATAAAGGGGGGATTGGCCAAAATCACATCTGCGTGTTCGTTCCACCTGTCTTCGCTAGTAAGAGTGTCATACTCATCGACATGCGGATCGGTAAAACCGTGCAGGTAGAGGTTCACGAGGGACAAGCGCACCATGTCTGGCGAGATGTCGTAACCGTGAATGTTGGCTGCCAGCTTGTTGCGCTCATCTGGAGTCAGTTTGTCACCCGGCTTATGCTCCTGATTCTGTGCAAGGATGTACTTCCACGCCGAGATCAGAAAGCCCGCAGTACCGCAGGCTGGGTCAAGAATCCTTTCGTGCTTCTGCGGGTTGATAACACGAACGATAAAATCGATGATGTGGCGTGGTGTACGGAACTGACCCGCATCACCTTGGCTGCCAAGCACTGATAACAGATACTCAAAAGCATCGCCCAGTCGCTCGGAGTGGTCGTAGGAGAAGCCGTCGATCTCCTTTAGAAAGGCTTTGAGCGTTTCTGGGTCTCGGTACGGCAGGTAGGCATTCTTAAAGATGTCACGGAACAGCGTCGGCAGGTGCGTGTTTTCGGTCATCTTGCCGATGGCTTCGGAGTAGAGGTTCAAAGTATCTTGGCCACCCATGCTAGGTGCCAATAACTTGCTCCAGCTATATTTTTCGAAGCCATTGACGAAGAAGCTGCGCTTCCCACCGAACTCCTCGGACTGAGCGTCCATGTCATCCATAAACTTGTAGATCAGAGCGATGGTGATCTGCTCAACCTGGCTCTTGGGATCGGGTACCTTGCCGACGAGGATGTCGCGGCAGGAGTCAATACGGCGTTTGGTGTCGGTATCCAGCACGGGTTTCTTTTCTGTGATTACATGAATTGGTTAAGAGATACGTAGTCCTTGACGTACTCGGGTATTTGCAGGCGCCATTCGGACGGCACGGCTCGCAGGTCGCCCACACCAAAGGCGGGGTTGACGTTCAACTCCCCGAAGCGCTTACCATCGATAATGGCGCGCAGCGCAGCGTCAGTGGCATAGGCCTTGAAGAAGTACTTCATTGCCAGCACGGCCGCACCTTGGTCTTCGGCAAGCTTGCTTTGATTCGCGAGCAAGAACTCTTGGAACTCGTCTTCCAGGAGCTCGTCCTTACTCTTGAAATAGGGGATCAAGCCGAAGATCTTTTGCAGGATTTCCTTCAAGCTCAGGCGACGATCCACACCTGCAGCACGACGCAACTTGTCGAGGTTGAAGTGCTCATTCGGCTTGTCGAACAGATGGCTGACTACGTGCTCAATGGCCTGCTCCCATTGCTCATTTTCAACCTTTTGCTGTAGCGTTGGATCGGCCTTAACTTGATCTTCAAACTTCTCAAAGAACATCCGGTCGATCTTCATGCCTTCATAGCCGATTTGCTGTTCGGCTACATTGTGCATAGCGTCGGCGCCGGTGTGCTCATACGCGCCGGCACTAGGCGCCGGCTCGCCGCCCTGCGCACCTCCTTCGCTAGCGCGGGGTGGCAGCTTGAGCACTTCGTCATAGTCAAACTTTTCCTCGAAATACTCACAGTTTGCAAAGAAGTCGAAGAACTTGAATCGTGTTTTCTCGGGTTCGTTAATCAGCGGTTTCAGGTCGTCGTCGAACAGCTGCTCAAGGAAATTGTGCTTGCGGGTTCCACGTCCTTTGATCTGGACGAAATCAGATGGAGAGTACACTGGGCGCATCAACGCGAGATTCAGGATGTCTGGGCAGTCGTAGCCTGTAGTCATCATACCAACGGTAACGCAGACGCGCGCTTTGCTGGTCTTGTAGAGCGCGTTGAAGTTGGCAGAGCCCAGCAGATTGTTGTTGGTAAAGTTGATAGTGTACTGCTGGGCATCTGGCACGCTCGATGTCACCTGCACTGCAAAATCCGATTGATACTCGCCAGGCCACAGTTTGTCTGCCAGCTCGTTTAAGGTCTGGGTCAGCTTGGCTGCGTGGTTCTGACTAACCGCGAACACTAAGCCCTTACCGAATTCACCAGTCACCGGGTCACGCAGCCCATTCTTCATGAAAGTTTGGCAGAAGAGCTCGTTAGTGGTCTGGGAGAAAAATTTCTTTTCGAAATCTTTGGAAACGAAGCTCTGCTCTTGTTGGCCGTCATCGCCGACCGGCACCATTACTGCATAGCCCTGCTCAGAAAGCAGTTTGGTAGTAATGTCAGTTCGCGCGTCCACCACAACTGGGTTGATCAGGAAGCCCTCCTTGACGCCATCCAGTAGCGAGTAACGAAACGTCGGTTGCCCAGAGTCACAGCCAAAAGTACGATAAGTGTCCAGTAGCAGGCGCCGCTCTTGCTCACGCGGATCACGGGCGGTGGGCTTGCTGGCGTCGAAGCTCTTCAGATAGTCGCGCGGCGTTGCCGTCAGGCCCAGCTTGTAGCCCACAAAATACTCAAAGACAGCCCGCGCGTTGCCACCAATAGAGCGGTGCGCTTCGTCAGAGATGACCAGATCAAAGTCGGTTGGCGAGAACAGGCGCTTGTACTTATTGTTGAACAGCAGCGATTGCACTGTGGTGACCACGATCTCGGCCTTGCGCCAATCGCCACGCCGTTCTTTGTAGATGACTGTTGCGTAGTCGTTCTTCAGGTAGTCCTTGAATGCTTTCGCGGCTTGGTCTTCGAGCTCCAAGCGATCTACTAGGAACAGCACGCGGCGGGCGTTGCCTGTGCGCAGAAATAATTTGATGACCGCTGCCGAAGTGAGAGTTTTGCCGGTACCCGTTGCCATTTCGAACAGGAAGCGGGTCGAGCCTTCGGCCACAGCGTCTTGAAGCGCATTGAGCGCTTTCTTCTGGTAGTTCCGCAAAAATCGGAGCTTGTTCTTGGCGATGAATGCAGGACGCTCATCAGCATTGAGCCAGCCGGCCTCCTTGTCGTAACCTGGCAGTTGCGTCTGGACGATGTAGTCTCGTCCGACGGTCTCTGTAATTAAGCGATTCTGATCCGGCTCGAACTTCTGATAGCTCTTGAGCGAATCAGGCGTCGGGAACACAGTGATCACGTGAGGACTGCCCTGCTGCAGATCCCAGAAGTAGTGCAGGTTGCCGTTGGAGAGGATGACGAATCGGCAGTTGAGCGACTTGGCGTACTTGCGCGCTTGCTCCTTGCCTACCAGCGGACTTTTGTCTTCTGCTTTCGCTTCCAGAACGACCAGAGGGAAGCTTTTTTCGTCTAGCAGCAAGAAATCGACAAACCCATTTTTGGTCGACTCGAAGTTTTCGCCAAGGTTGTTGACCTGGTCATGGCTCAGCTTGACGTTGGGCTCTAACGCCACATTTGCCTTACCATCTTTGCCATCAAAGAACCTCCAGCCTGATGACTCCAACAGTTTGTTGATCTTGATTCTTGCTTGCGCTTCTTTCGCTGCCGTCATGTCAAACGCCTCTCTTATCTGATTCGTCACGTTGACAGTTCGTCTTCAGGTCATGCACTCGGGCGTACTCCAGCACTAAGATCTCGATCATTGAAGCGACCGAGCGGCGCTCACGCTCAGCGGCTGAGCGTAAGAGCTGCTTGATCTCGGCGGAGGTGCGGATGGAGAGGGTTTCGTCCTTCAGGCGTGACATCATAAGGTACCGTCATTGCTATCGTGCAAATGTACTGCACTTTGCGCACATTGAACAGCCTCAACGTGGGGCAAGACGAGCTGGCTGAGCTGATCGGTATAACAAACATCATCTCGGCACTTGCAGGAGGTAGACGGGCTAGCAACCAAGACAAAGAAGTTGCAGAATTGACAATTTGTTTAGTGGCAAAGGCGCGCACGATGGGCCGAGCCAGTAGGGCAAGTGGCTGGTAGTTTCTGAATGGCATAGTATCTGCCACTTGAGCTCTGATCGATAACTGACTCGAACTTCCAACGTCAGAAACCACCATCTCGTTCTGCGGCTTCGCTCGATCTCAAATAAGCTTCGGCGATCGCCCTTAACACGACATCTTTTTGCGTTGTTCCATACCCTTTCTCGATGAGATCGCTGAGCCGCATCACACTCTGCGCATCAAGATCAACGAGAAGACGCTTCCCGCCGCCATCCAATAACCGCTCAAGATGAGATTTTGCTCGATTAGTAATCGTTGAGTCGTACTTCTTTTTCGGCATGGCATTTGTTTATTGGTTTATAAAGCCAACGTTATACCTTATTGATTCCGACATGAAAATAAAAGAAGTCTTTAGAACTGTCTAATATTTTAATATCACTTAAGTCATTGATTACGTAGCCTTTTTATTTTGACATTCAACTGTTTTCCTCCTACTCTTCTCAGTATCTATAAGTTACAAGACGAGTTTTTTGTGAGCCCTTTCTCGCACTATCTACACGAGCTGAGGATGCAACGAAATGTCCGCCAGGTGGATTTGGCCGAACAGATGAGCTATGAACAAAGTTATATTTCCGCATTGGAAGTCGGGACGAAAGGACCACCTACGCCAGAATTTCTGGCACGGTTGGCTGCGGTGTTATCCCTCTCCGAAGATGAGCGGAAAAGACTGGATCTTGTAGTAGGGGCATCACAACGTAAGGTCGTGATTGACGCCGACAAGCCTCAGGAGATTTTTTGGATGTTCAAGGAATTGAGGGACCAGTTAGATTTCTTGACGTCCAGCCAGGTGCGCGCGATACGTGAAGTCTTGCGGATCACCTCCGACGCCAAGCAAACCTTGCATGAACCCATGAGGCGCCTGCGCCGGCGCAACAATTAGGAGGCCAAAATGTAAAACGGGACAAACCTTGCGGCTTGCCCCGTGAGCGAGAGTAGCTCTCAATACAGCTGATTGGCGTCTTCAGTATTGCGGCTTCCTCATCTCACGTCAAGCCCCTTTTCCTCTGTAGCAGTGTTTTGCACGAAGTACATCGCCTCGTGTAGGCATTGTTACGTCCAAGTATGGAGATATAAACGATGCCAACGGCCGGGCAGGACTTTGCTCGACCATCTGGGATGGAGGAAATATGGAAGGCAATTTTTGGCAAGGATTGTGGATTGGTAAAGAGCCTGCTGGAGATACCCACGTTCGCTCAAGAGAGGTCGTAAGACCGACGGGAGGGATCATTCGAGGCAAGTTTCCGAGTAGAAAAAACGGCAGAATGGTTCATTACGAGGGGCTACTTGAGCTCGACGCAATCTATCATCTTGAGACCAGTCCAAATATCGCGCTTTATCGCGAACAATTTGCAAAAATCTTCTACCCCGATGGCGACCGAATTAGACGATACACGCCGGATTTCGAAGTGATTTTGCATACTGGCGAGGTGGTCAATATTGAAGTCAAGCCCAAAGCAAAACTAGCATCCTCCGAGATCCGCGCAAAGTTCGAACGAATCTCTGGATACTACGCTAGAAGAGGCGACCGGTTCGTTATCTTGCATGACGAGGTAATTCGGGAGAAGCCGCGCTTGGCAAACCTGAAATCTATTTACCACCAATCAGCGCGAATTCCACCAAACGCGCACGCAGCCGAGATCGCGGTACAGAGGTTTTCGCGCGAATTCCCGATGCCTCTAGCAGCGTGTATCGAGCGGCTGTCCTCGAGACAAGTCTGCACATTCTGTCTGCTGATGTCAGGACTCTTGCGATGTTCTCTCGACCAGCCGATTACGTATGAAACATCCATCGAACTCTCACTGGAGACAGATCATGCTTGGTTTTTCCTTGCAAAAGAATACGGTTTCTGATTGGAATGGAAAGCAGTTCCTCATTGAGCGGGTGCAGCCCAATGGTGACATTTTATTAGAAGACCTCGCTGATGCGGCGATGACAATTGTTTGCCACGATGAGTTACTGTGCGCTTTTGAGATGGGCCAAATTACCTTCGTTCGGCTTTCAACGAACCACTCGTACAATCAGGTACGCATCTATGGGAGACCATTAGTGGATTTGCCTGAGCGAGAGAAAGCAGAGATTGCTCGTCGACGCACGTATTTGAAGAAAATCTATGAGATGGGGAATCCTATTTTCACCAACGCTTACATAAAGCCGATTGTCGATGCTACTGCCGCTGAGCTTGGCGACGCGAAACCGCCTTCCGCTACCACTATCTGGCGGTGGCACCAACGTTTTCTTAATTCAAGCGATACACGTGCTCTCATTCCGCGTTTTGATCGGCGTGGTAGTAAAAAATTGAGGCAGACTCCACTAGTTCTGCAACTTGCTACCGATGCTATCGAGGAAGCATTTGAAGCAAGCCCCCGGGCCAACATTCCGAGCATCTATTCACGGCTGCGCGCAAAGGTAGACACAGTAAACCGGCAGCTCGACCACGCGCAACAGCATCCTATACCATCCATGCGAACTTTACGCAGGATGTTTGATCGCCTAGAAGTTTATGAAAAGGTGCGGCTTAGGGAAGGTAAAGCGGCCGCAGAAAAACAATTTCGTCTTAGCGAGCATAGTGTGGAAACGACGATGATCCTGGAGCGCGTCGAGATTGACCATACGCCCCTTGATCTCTTTCTCGTTGACGAGATGCGCTCTCTGCCTTTAGGCAGGCCGACGCTCACTATTGCCCTTGATCACTACAGTCGTATGGTGCTGGGCTACCACTTAAGTTTTGATTCGCCTTCAGTGGCAGCTGTCATGGGCGCGCTGCGGCATGCGATTCTTCCGAAAAAGAAGATTGCCGACGTTCTTCCGGATCTAAAAGTCGAACACAAGTGGGAGCCCTACGGAGTACCGGACCTTATCGTAGTTGACAATGGGTTGGAGTTTCACGGTAATTCTTTGGAAAGTGTTGTCTTTGATTTGGGGAGTAATCTTGAATACTGTCCAAAGTATGAGCCCAGATTCAAAGGAGCAGTAGAACGCTATTTGGGTACGCTTAATCGGTTCTTCGCCCATCAGCTACCTGGCACAAGCTTATCTCGCTTTCAAGACCGGGGTGACTATGACCCGCAGAAACACGCATTACTTACGCTCGGAGAGTTCAACCACTTAGAGACTGTTTGAAAACCCCAAACGGCCGAGAGGTTCTTGCAGGGGCAGGCGCATTAAAGCAATTTGCTGCCACACGGGCCAAAATTTGCGCAGAAAATCGCGCAGAAGTGGGTTTCCGCTAAGTTATTAAACCGTCTCTCAGAAGGTTTTTCCACAATTGTTCATTATGCGTGACAAGTGCAACAATAAATTCAGGGTGTCTATCAAGATTTATGAAATTGAAAACGTGCGACCGAATGTATGCGTCCACTACCAGTCCCGTTGCTTCAGAAGGGGTAAGTGTATTCAATATTCCGTCGATATTCAACAGCGGAGCCATGGGTTGGTCTTGGGAAAAATTCATGGTTGGCTTTCGTGCGATATCAGCCACATGTGGCGCTGATGTATCAGTAATTTTAATGCCTTGTCGAAGGCTGTTTTATTGCGTCAAAGAAGTAACCTTCCCAGAACACGACAATTTTTCCTTTGTTCTTAAGAAATGCTTCGGTGCAGTCGAGGTCTATTACCGTGATGGTGTAGGGTAACCCGAGGTAGCCGACCCGGGCGTGGTAGCCTTCCCGCATGTACCTCGCCGTTTCCTCGCGGTGGCGTGTCAACTCCGGCGCACGGCAGGGCTCTCCGTTGAACATCACGCTGTCGCGCCGTACGACCATGGTCTTGCCGACCAGCGCAGCCGCTTGCTTGTCAGTCAGCGAGGCTACGTCTGCTGAGTCAAGGACTTTGGCGAGCGTCCAGGTGCCCAGAATGTCGGCGTCTTTTTCGGGCTGCTTCGCCTGGACTGAGTGAGCCGCCAGCGAAAGCATGGCGGTCACGGTCAGCGAACACTTGAATGTACGTAAAACGGACATTTTCGGCTCCTTCGCTATTTTGTTGCCACGGCAGCCGCTTTTGCCGCAGCCTGGAACGGGGCACTCTCTTCTGCCCGACGCGAAATCAGCCCTCGCGCCAGCACTTTTTTGCCGTTCACATGGGCCGATGTCATTGTCCGAATTTCAGCGGCAGCCTCCGCCGGGTGCCCGGTGTCAACAAGTGTGTACACGTTTCGAGAGCCACGTACTCCGGCGTTAAAGGTCAGGCTCACCAGCGCGTCGAATTGGTCTTGGGGCAGCTTTTGCTTGCGCACTTGGCGTATGACGCCGGCTTCAGCTTCAGCCAGTCTGCGCGAAAACTCAGCCTCCACTGCGGCCGCGCTGACCGGCGTGGCTAACTCTTCTTTAGTGCAGGGGTGGTAGTGCGCCAGGATACCTGTGCCCCATGTGCAGTTACCTTTACCTGGGCCCATGTCGTCATAGTAGTTGAACACGTCGCGCTCGCGCCGGCGCATCCGGGCGCGAGCGTCTGGGCTCATTTTCATACCTTCGTTAACCGATGGCGTTGCAGTTGCATGTCCGTGTTTGGTCATGGCGTCTCCGGTGCGTGAGCCCACCAATTTAAAGGGAGCACGAATACGATTCGTTGCGACGCCACAAGCGGACTCGTCTAGAAAGTCCGAATAATCGCCGCTGAGCGGACGAGGGTCCGAAGAACGCCTGGAGGAGGCTACATGGCCGTCGATGTCTACTTGCAAATTGAAGGAATCAAGGGCGAGTCGCAGGACTCGGCGCACCAGGGCTGGATCGAGTGCACGGAGGTGCACTGGTCAGTCGTGCAACCTCGTAGTGCGACCACCTCGACCGCTGGCGGGCACACTGCAGAACGGGCGGAGCTGAAGGATATCGTGTTCGGGAAGATTGCCGACTTGGCTTCGCCCATCCTTTTGCAAACATGCGCCATGGGCAAGACTATCCCCAAGGCCAAGTTCGAATTCATGCGGGCAGACGGCGACGGTAAGCCCATCAAGTACTTCGAGATACAGCTCGAGAACGTGTTGATTGGCGGGGTCGCGCCATCGCTCGTCGCTGGTACGATGCTGAGCGAGCACGTCAGCCTGAAGTACTCGAAAATTAAATGGGCTTACACCCAGCAGGGCATCGGCGGCGGCACTCGGGGGAGCACGGTCGGCGGCTGGGATCTGGCAGCAAACAAAGTTGCGGCGTAGCGCGGGCTGAGGATGAACTTGCGATCTGGCAGCCCTGCGGATGGTCGTATACGTACCCTAACTGTTCCATGACTGCTATGGGTCCGACATCGTCCAGCTACAACTCTAGCTCGAAAATTTTGCAAAACCAACAAAAGTAGCCTACGGTCAATGTGGTGTATTTATTTCCCTTTATTGCAAGATTCAATGCGAACGTTTTTGGTAACAGATCGTATACGTGCGCTTCAGAGGGGGAGCATTTCGCAACCCTAGATCTTCTCCAGCGTCGCCTTGTCCGGCTTGCAATCGTCTGCGAAGACTGCTAACTTAGAACACGTCTAATGGTGAGCCTCCACAACCGTGAGCACAACAAATCATGTCGGCAACCTTGGTGAAGCAGTCGTTTCTTTGCTCTTCGGCAGGAAAACCGGAGGTCGCTATCGCTTCGGAGTGCAGTTCCTAGGGGCAAAAGCGCAACTTCTGGATTTTTTGATAGAGCTGCTGGACGAAGGCGGTGCGCCGTTTGGGCCATATTTCTTCGTGCAAGTTAAATGCACCGAGGACGGCGACGTGGGCGGTTCCGCGCCTGCCGTTTTTACCGCTGCAGAAGTAAGTAATGCTCAGAAAAAACTTGTTCCGGTTTATTTGGCTGCCGTTCGGATCGTCGATGAAGATTCCGAAGAAGTCTTCATTTTGGCGGTCGATTCGTCGCTGGAAAAAGGCATTGCAGTTGTTCCCAATTTTTTCCCTCTTACCGACAATTCTGTGCGACTTAAGATCTATGATGAGGTGAAGCATCATTTCGACAATAACCCCATCAATTTCGTTTCTGAATTGACTCGCAAAGCTCGCAAGATCGGAGGTGAGAATTGAACGCGCCAGAATTTTTTGCGACGTCTTTGGTTTCTTTAGCGTTGATAAGAAAGGGCTACACGGCCACTAAGGATGTCGTGCTGCCAAATGGGTGCGAAGCTGACTTGATCGCAACCCGATCTGACCCAGAACTTGGCGATACGCTATTCGTAGTAGAGGTAAAGGCTGTAGCGGACGAACGCCGAATTCCCGAGGGAATCGAGAAAATTCGAGAAGCATACGCAAGGAAGTTTGGCATAAAAGCGCATGTTGCCTATTTTATCGATAGCAGTGACACACTGATTGTTGACGATGAGTTAGCGCAAGAAATGTCATTTTCTGATCCCGACGTCACGCTGAAAACTATCGATGCTTTTGGCAACTTAAGATCACCCCGGAAAACCGGACCTCTAATGCGTTAAAGACTGGCTGCATGGTAAAGTGTCGAGACGATCTTAAGTAAGAATTGGCATAATAAATCGGAGCGAAATCCAATGCTTGCCTAGTTTAGCAAGTCAGCACCGTCAAGTCACAAATTGATAGAGTGCCGAACTGTTCCACGCTCCAGAGTCTTGCCCCGTTTAAGTTAGACCGCAGCTGGGAGATGTGCCGTTTCTCCGCCTCGTTAAGCTCACTTAAGCCGACTTTTTCAAGGGGGTTGAATTCGTACCTCCACCCATGCTTGCAAGCTTTGGCCAATGCAAGATGCACTGCGCGATATTTTTCCTGGCCGCGTGTGGTTCGCCGTGGGAGTCCATTGAAGATCCTTTCAATATTATTTCGGTAACCGCCCAATCTCCATTGACCGTACTTAGTCTTGCCAATGTAGCGGTACTCGTCGTCTATCTCATCCACAACCCGGGCAAAGTATAGGAAAACACGCGCTTTCTCAGAAATTAAACTGTGTGGGTCAGTCCAAGCGAGTGACGTGCTATTGCTTGACGTAGATAGCTTAAGCATTGCAGGGAACGAGTTAGGTATGGAAAAGCATTGGAACGACCACTGCGCGCACGAAATCCGAGCACTCATTAGCAGGGAAAGGAACCTCAACATAAAATTCTTCATCTGACTCTGCCAGCGCGCCAAGGCTTATCAGCTTCGGATCAAAAAATTGGTGAACTCGGCGTCAATAAATATATTCAGTGAATCAACATGCTTTTCCCTTTAGAAGTATTTTTTCTGCTCTTCAACAAAGGGTTGTGCGAGATCCGCGCGCCGATAAAAGTACTGACGATTTCCATCGACCGTAGGGCCAGCAACGGGCCGCACATCCAGTCGGCCCAACAAAGCTTTAGGAGAGGTCTGCGCTTGGCAAGCAAGCTCTTTCAGCGAAACAAAACTCTGCCTAAATTTTTCCAGGCTCGCGCATGAGATCAAGGCGACCGTTCTCCCTCTTTGTGGAACAGTGGTCACTACCATCAACTTGTTCCTCACCAATGCATAAAGAACCTCTGGTTTCAAGCCCAGTTTCTTGGCCGCTTCCGTGCAAGTGCACAGATCTTCGTCATTGGCTCGCTGCTCGTGTAGCCAAACTCTTAACTGCTCCCTGCAGAACGCAATATCTCGCATCAAGCCATCTCCACGAGCGAGTAGAGGGATGCGACCGTTCGCGGCAGAGATAATTAAAGAACAAAATTCGGCCGGCGTGACACGCCAATATCGCAATATGTGACTCAGAGATATTAGCTCTACATCTTCCTTAGAGACGGTTTAAAAACTGTGAAGCAACTTTGATGTCCAAAGGGTTCTCGTGGATCGGAGAACGTCATGTGGACAGCAGAGCAGCGAACGCGGCATAAAGTTCGGGTACCGA
>Ga0308160_10003117_pt1 | contig 19028 bp, 25 predicted proteins | sample PhyFR1_FD_201036 | JGI IMG/M metagenome (GOLD analysis project Ga0308160, IMG submission 201036) | Phyllosphere microbial communities from UC Gill Tract Community Farm, Albany, California, United States - DLSLF.R1 | ecosystem: Host-associated > Plants > Phyllosphere > Unclassified | place: USA...
AACGGGGAGCAGACAATGTCCAGTCCACATGGTACGGGTAAGCACCATCTGGGACTCACATCGATCTCAGCGGGACATGCACGGGTTCGTACGAAAAGTAGCGAAATAGGAGCTGATTCTCCAATTTCTGTTGTTCTTTGGTCGGTTTGGCTTGTGATCGCGCGCTAAATCACGCCGAAACTTTGGCGGTGGATCTTGAATCAACCGTGGATCGATGGGACCTGTTCTCTTTCGCTCTTGTTCACTCTCTTTGGAATACTCGTTGCTTTCTCTTTTCACATAGATTCGGGGTCACGTCCCGCTATCTCTCAGTCTCCGGTGTCACACGCATTACCATGTCTACCTCATCGTCCTACGCCTATAACATCGGGATCGATCATTCGCCCTGCGGTCAACCTGGACAAAGACCTCGACGACAATGTCGAGACACGGCTGGATGACGGCGTTGAAGACCACAGACCCCTAGACTCTCCTGCCTCCGTAGCCGAGCTATCCTCCGGAAGAGCAGAGTACGCACGTACTGGATCCCTTTCTCTCGGCCGCAGCACGGTTGTCCTTCAAAAGTTCACAACCGTAGACGGCGATAAACCGACCCCATTAAGCGTACGAACGACAAACCTCGCTCGACGTGCTCATCACAGCAATAATAGCATCGATTCACCACACCCTTTGACTCTCTCAAATTCGTCTCTGATCTCATCAGCGTCGGTCTGCGTGCCGATCAGCGCCGTCAAACCCACTTCCTCTGCCAGGCGTCTTTTGTCACCTCGTTCGGTTTCTGCTAGGTTTGCAAGACCACTACTCCCACACCCCTACCTGAACGAACGGACTCCATCTTCGTCCTACTTGACAAGTTCCATCGCCATGTCAGCTGTCGATAGAAGATCACCCTTGTCGCTCGGCTCGACCACCCCACCTTTAGGATCACAACCCGGAGCACAATCTCAAGATCCCACGGCGTCGACCTCGTTCCCCATCTCACCATTGACCGCATCTACTCCCACCGGCATGCGACACGGACGTAGAAAGGCACCTCCGACCTGGCCAGACTCTCCTCGGGGGTCAACAGCCCGCAGAGCCCAATCTCCTCAGCAACATATCGACCTCGACAGCCCGGGATATCTCCAGACACCGAGCATCCTTCGAAATATCCCTCCACCTTCAGCTACCCCGACTACATCCTCATTCGCTCATACTCCCTTGACGGCAGGGTACGCTTCAAGGTCTTTCAACTCGGCACCCACCTCTAATGTTAGAGGGGAACCTTCTAGTGCTTCATCGGGGTCGAGACAACAAATCCCTCCGCGAGATCGAAGGAGAAGGGAAGGAATTCCAAAGTCATACTTCGTCAAGAGTTTACATAATCTCGCTCCTAATTTCTGGAACAAGCCGGCTACTGCGGATTGCCGAATACGTCAGTCGGTAGCATTCTCAATATCGATTGCACATCACGCTAAATCGTGTCGTTTTGCTGAACCGTAGTCATCCCCGTCCGAGGACCCGGTCAAACAACACCTTCACCGAGTCAATATGCTTCGTTTCCGGATAGATACGCTAAAGCTGGCACCGACGACGCTGCTACTCCGACCACGGCAACGTCATCGGCTCGTATCTACGGAGGAGTATCGCCTGCGTTGGTAAACACCAAGGCGTTTGCTTCGACTCAAACGGATGTTGCTCCTGGGCCTGAACAAGGGACCGCATGGCAGCGCAGGGTGAGCGACACTGCGTGAACTATACCACGAGCGCCGATAGCTGATGTGGCTCCATCGCGTCTTAGCTCATGACATTCAGTCTGCACCGAGACTACCTAGTCAGCCAATCAACGTTGTTCGCTCAACTCCTTGACGATCGCCCTTCTCCACCCCGCCCATCTTCACATCGGGAACCTCCGTCTTCAGCTCCCGGCGACCGACCATCCTTCGATTCGACACGGAGTCAAGCACGTACCTCAGCGGCTTCGACGAGCAAATCGGCCATCATCAGGGGCGCAAAGGTTTTGCAAACGCCCTCCCACGAGCCGACGACGATATGGTTGCCATTACCCGATCCTAGCAGCTTCGCAGTACTTGCGCATGTGCTCTACTGGTATGTCAACCAGCAATGTGTAAAAGCAAGTCGCGAGCGCAGAAGCTGATCTTAGGATGCTATCTTAGGGGCGATGCGGCGATTCTCGAAAACGCTTTAGCCAAAGGAGAAGTCACTTGGCAAGGTGTCATCAAGAACACCGAATACCTAGGGTTCGATAATACCATCAAACGAATTCTCGGCTCCTGGTTCCGACGCTGGGTCAAGGTTTCCACCGGCCGAACCGGTAGAGAACCTGGTAGTCGGCATTCCGCAGCGATCACGACGGCTGTGAACAGGAGGTACAACCCGGTAGATGGAGAGATGTTGAGTGAAGACGACGGGTCAGACTTTTTCGGTCCGGCCCCGCCCATTCAGAGACGAAAGTCGGAGGCGGACACCCTGGACGTGAGCGCATCGTCTCCTCGGGGGGACATTGATCAGGCGATGGAAGGCGTCGAAGAATCGATTGATGCGGAGGTGACGAGCCTCATGCGGGGCTTGTGATCACGATATGTACTTGTACCAGGACATTTTGGGAGAATATGAAGGTGGAATATCAGGGCAGAGCCCTCTCGTCTAAATCTAGTCGATATATCGACGGCATCCAAGTCAGGTCCTAAAGTGATTTTCTACACCTCGCCATTAATACGGTAACAAATCAGCGATATTGGCAGGTTCCTTTCAGTTGCGCCAACAAGATCCGCTGCGACCCTGTCCCTTCCATTGTTGAAGCGTAACCCTAAGCTTAATGTCGCGTTGTGCATTGCAACTTCGCCCGTTCCCTTGGCTCGACCAAACGCGGCGGCTAAAGTTGCGGGATTACACGGATCTAAGCAATGATGTAGCGGACATCTACTCATTTCTAGACGTCATTTCCCCTCTAGCTGATGTCCGCTTCAACCTTTGTGACGGGTGACCTTTGAAGCCGGATAGCTCCATCCACGAGCGAGGAGCCAAGGGAAGCGGCAGTTGGGTCGAGCATCCAAACATCCCTTGGACCTTGTTGAATGACCTCTATCTCGATACAACTGAACCTATTCTTGCATACCTGCCATCCGACGTTTTGCTACCTCACTTATTTGAACACACATCAACATGTTCAAGCAATCCCTCCGAAAAGCTGTCACTCAAGCCGCTTCAGGTGAGCCGAAGCATGCGAAATTCTGTTCAGACATGGTGAGACTGATCCACTTCTGTTTGCCCGTCTTGCAGGCCAGCGATCGTTCGCTACCTCGTCCACCCGGGCGTCGTACGAGGACACGATCAAGAACTTGAGCATCAACTCGAACACCAGGGTTATGGTCCAGGGATTTACCGGAAAGACTGTAGGCATCGGTTTCAAATCTTGCGTCAACCTAAAGCTCATGACAAGCTAACTTCGTTTGACCGTGAAACCTCAGGGTACTTTCCACTCGAGACAAGCTTTGGATTTCGGTTCTAAATACGTCTGTGGTGTCAGCCCATCAGTAAGCAACGTCATCCTCTGCCCGCTATACTTCCCGCTCATCACCCCTATGACCCCCCTTTACTTTCTCAGAAAGCCGGCCAAACCCACCTTGGTCTCCCCGTTTACGCCAGCGTCAAGGAAGCCAAGCAAAACGAGAACCCTGACGCTACCGTCATTTACGTCCCTCCCCCTTTCGCCGCTGGTGCAATCCTCGAAGCCATCGAAGCCGAGATCCCCTTGATCGTGACCATCACCGAGGGTATCCCTCAGCGAGACCAGTTGATGATCTACAACGCTTTGAGGAGTCAGAGCAAGACCAGGATGGTCGGTGGAAACTGTCCTGGTATGATCGCGGAGAAGTGTAAGATGGGAATCATGCCCGGACACATTTTCACCGAGGGAAAGATCGGTATCGTCTCCAGGTCTGGAACGTGAGTCCAAGTTTCGTTTGTGAATCAGAACCGGCAACTTCCTCGAGCTGACATTGCGTTCCTCTTCTCCAGTTTGACTTACGAGGCCGTCAAGTGAGTCGGAACTAGCTTGCACATCATCGCAAGTACATCTGCACGATACTAAATCTCATTTCTGTTGCCGCACAGCCAAACCACCCTCGCTGGTCTCGGTCAGACCTTGACCGTCGGTATCGGTGGTGATCCCTTCCCTGGGTAATTTATTCGTCTCTAAACATCCACGAAGTATCGCTCACGTCCATTGCCCTTGTAGTACTCAGCACATTGACGTCGTCAAAGTCCTCCTCGAGGACCCCAAGACTCAGGGTATCGTCTTGATTGGTGAGATCGGAGGAACCATGGAGGAAGAGGCCGCCGCCTACCTCGAACAGTTCAACAAGACCCGGTCCAACCCCAAGCCCGTCGTCTCGTTCATTGCTGGTGCTACCGCTCCTCCCGGCAGGAGGATGGGTCACGCTGGTGCCATCATCTCGGGAGGCAAGGGAACCGCTTCCGCAAAGGTCGAGGCCCTCGAAAAGGCCGGTGCCAGGATCGCCACTTCGCCCGCTCAGATCGGTGACTTGATGTTGAAGGCTATGAAGGAGGCTGGTCTCGCATAGAAAGGGAGAGATATAACGTTGGGTTTCAGGGGACGTGTATCAGTAGCGTACTCATCAACACGCACAATGCAAATCATGATCCGGTCGTTTGAAGACTTGGCCACTTTTGCTCATATACCAAAAAGATCATTATCGTGCTGACAGGGTACAAGACTATGCGAAATCGACTCGTTCATGTAAATACAACTATGTAAGGGACAAAATGCTTCGTAACAAGGTCGTTTATGATGGGGAAATCATTATGGGTCGGGGGCTTCGTCCTCCTCTGGTCCAGCAGCGAGGAAGCGCATCTTATCTCGCAACATCGCTAGCTTTGTGTCGTCATCCGCATCGACCGGAATGACAGGCGCTATTGATTGTCGCTTGTTGACGACCGGACGCTCAGGCGATCTTGGAGGGGCAGTCGACGAAGTGGTGGGAACAGCTGTAATACCATGACGTCAGCCCCAGCCCCGTGTCATCTCGGACATGTATATCGCTTTACCTGTTGTGTCGAGAGCTTGCAAGTGCTGATCTACTAAGCGCTTGACGAACAGCTTGTAGTTTGATGCTCCGACCACGGTATTCAGCAATTCCCCAAACTTGGTCTGCTTGCCGGGATTCGCTTGCAACAGAACGGCGATAGCCTTGCCCTAAAGTAAGGCGTCGCGATGTGTTCAGCGGGCTGTCGAACAAGAACTGCTCAGAAAGACGTACGGCTTGACTCCCGCCGCCAGGCTGCATCGATTGTTGAATCAACGTTTTCAGCTCCTTGTCCACTTCATCAATGATTAACTGCTCCTCAGACTGCATCGCAGCTGACGATTTGGTCGCTGCGTCCGTGCGTTTGACCTCCGCTGACGATGTTCGATCTTCAGCGGACGTAGCTAGACTGCCGACCGATGCAGATGCAGTCGGCTGGAGATCCTGCGAGCCGGTGGACGGTTTGCCGCGACTCTGCTCGTCATCTGTCCCACCTGTGATATCGAAATGGTCATCAGCGAGAAGCGGAGATAGTGAGCAATGACAGCATACTCACTCAGACGATAGGCGTATTCGTATACCTGGAAGAGATCAACAGACGCCCAGGTCAACTTCGCTTCGCCTTGGCCTCATACAATAGGCAACTTACAAATGTCTGCTGCATGAGTTCACCGTAGATGCCGTGTAAACAATCCATTACCCCATCCCGCCCAATCGCCTCTGTAAGAAACCGAGATCAGCATCGTCACGCAGCAAGACGGGTTGAGAGAACGTCCCAACTCCTTACCAACAGCATGCTGTATCAGCACTTTGACGGTCCGGAGCGGCATGTCACCAAGGGGGACCTTTCTAGCCGCACGCAGCCTCCATTCCTTTGGCGAGATGACTTGGAGGAATTCCTCCAGGATGGTGAAGATGTCTTCTTCGTTGATGACTCCTTTGATAATATCCTCTTTGGTGGTGCGGGACCGCTTCCAGATGCATTTAAGGATGAGTTCCGCATGCTTCGCCTTGAGATCGTTCTCAGAGTCGCCTTCTGTCAGTTCGAGCGCCAATGATTGTAGCAGCTTGAAGAGGGCGCTGATGTGGGTGCACGAAGTCAGGTGTTGTGGGGAATACGTCAGTCCTTGAGTCACTCACTCATATATCGCAATCCTCTGTCCTGTTGCGAACAGACGGAGGATCGACATGTTCATGAACCTCGACATATCCTTTAGGCTTCCATCCGCATTATCGGTCATGAGCAAACCAAGACTGAGCTGGCGAATGAGCAAGCGGAGATTGTTCCCAGAGACACCCTCTACCAGATGTGTATTATCGCAAAAGTTGCTTAACGTTTGAATAAGATGCTTTGCCAACCGGAAAGACGCCTCCTCGGATATAGTCGAAGGGTTTCGGAAGATGACTTGCAACCTCAACGCGATGGCTTCAATGAGGTCATTGCTGTAGGCCATAATCTCGTTCGGTGTACTGGCAAGGAGTCTTTGCAGTTCTTTCAATGCATCAACGCTTATACTCGGATCCTTGTCCTCGATCGAGTGAATGGCTGATCGGATACGAGAATTCTCCTCTTCCACCGAAAGTACAGCGTGAGCTTGCTTCCGTGTGACGAGACCGCTGCCCGACTGGAGGGGCTTGAAACGAGGACCGCGCGCAGCTGAATCTCGGTCTACTCGGGGACTGCCACTAGGCGTGGCTCCCGCTTCCGCTTGTGGGTTTCGAGCAGACATGGTGGTGGCATTGTCGTTCGAGTCGCTGACAGGGCGACCGATGTTGGGAGATACTGAGCCTTTTCCTCCTACGCTTGGCCTACTGGATAGTCTTCTGTTCGGTACGGGCGAACCACCAGCCGACGAACCGCCTTCATCACCTCGTACGCCTGCGGTCGACCCGTTCGCCAGACCAGAGTGCGTAGATGCTGATGTTGACGAACGAGGTGGAGTATTTATCGGTCCAGCGTTGCCGAGTTTATCGATACGGTTGTTGAGAAGATCACGTTCTTTGGGGGGAAGTTCGCCAATCATATTCAGTACATTACTCTCATGCCGACACATATACGCGATGCAGTCCAGTGCAGCATTTCGAGTGGCACTATCAGCAGATGAGATAAACTCGGCAATCCTCCGGTACGTCTTCGTAGGATTCGTTGCCGACGCCGCTACGTTTCCGCGCCTTCTGATCAGCTGCGCTAGCTGTTCCATGGCCGCAGCTCTCGTCTTGGAGTTGGACGAGGAGACCCCGTAGTCTACGTAAAGTTGCATGACTCTGCTTGATGGCATGGTGCGGTCGACAAGACCAAAAATGGCGGTCAGCTTGTCCTTGTATTTGTTGTCACCAAGCTAAACATCCATAGACTTCAGTATCGTATCATCGGGGCTTCGAGTCACGGCAGGACTTACCCGGTAGATCAGAGCAGGTAAGATCACGTTGCTCTCGGCCTCGCTGAAGCCCGCCCGAGCTCGGTCCATGCCTTCCACGATGTGTTGGATCAGATCCAAACATTTAAGCACCATCTGTGTACTTCCGTCATGCACTCGGATCCCAGCGTATTTAAGCGCAAGGTCCATGTTTGCGAAACGTATCTTCTGGGCGATTTCTGCTGACAGGTCGAATGGAGTGTCATCCTCGCCACCCGAGTAGAGTTGATCGATGATGGCGAGACCAGCGGCATGGTCTTTCTCGGCGAAGCGATCACGACTGAATAGCAATGTCAAGATCTCCGAAGAGGCGTGATCGACCATTTGCTTCTGTAGGTACTCGACGAGACCAGTTGAGTTACTCGCATCATAGATCCACCTGGCGAGATCGCGCTTCTCTCGCTGGAGTTTGGGCGCGGCGTCCACCGTATGAAACGGCGCCGCCAATCGCGCCTCGGGTGCTGGAGTTTCCGCCATGGGCAATGGTCTCCTTGCAGCCGGTCTGGGAAGACCTCCTGACAGACCCATTGTCGATCGACTAGGCGCGGGTAAACGGTGATCTAGAGCATCTGTCGAAGCTGCTCCTGGAGCACGTAGAGCGTTATTCTTCATCTGCATACCTCGTGCTTTGATAGGTTCAGCTTTTAGACGAGGAGGGGTAGCGGTGTTAGAAACGCTGGTCGCTGAGACTGAACGCGCTGTCATTGTTTCAGGAATCGAATTGGATTCACCAAGTACCGGCTTGTTGACAAGGCGAGTCCCAACTGGCTTTGCCTCAGCAGATTTCGAGACGGATTTACTGTCCGAGGCGGAAGGCGTTGCCGCTACAGAACCCCAAGCGGCCTGTACCAGCGGAGTTACCGTACTCTTAGAGGCTGGTTTCAGTTTCGCAACCTGGCTCATGACGCTATCATATCCAACACTTTGCAAAATAAATGGCAAAACCGCTTGAGCAGCTTTACGAACATCTCCATTCCGGTCCTCTAAAGATGCCAAGGTTGAGGTGACTAGTGGCGCAAGGTCCGCCTTTGGAGGGAATCTCACGAATACTGAAGCGATGAAAGCCAATACGCAGCCCCGCAAGACTGGGTTCGGCTTCTCAATCGATGCCGCAAGGCCTGGAACCATGGTGTCGATCCCCGAGCAATTTTCTGCGATTGCGTTGAGGGTTTCTACAGCGGCGTTTCGGGTGGGCTGTTTCTGGTCTCCGCATATATTGGCGATCGGTCCAGCAAAAAGCCTCGCATGGGTTTGGAATGGTGCTCCCATTCCATCCGCAATTTTGGCGATGATACGGAGGCAGAGCAGTTTGACTGCAAGATTGTTGTCATCCATTCGTTGCTTCAACGCATGAGCGATTTCACCTGCAAGACACCGATCGACTGTCAGACTCCAAATGACATGTAAATCCGCATGCATGCCTTACCCATTTCTGGCTTGAGTCGCTTGTTTCGTTCGAGCTCGCCTTCTAACGCCTCGAACGCTTCTTTACGTACCCTCCAGTTTTCACTCTTCGAGTCCTTGAGCACAGTCGTTCCGGCAACAATCTTGTTCAGATCGACACGTGGGATCAGCTCATCCAACTGATCGTCTGCCGCGCCACTACCACCCGCTTCGTCCAAACCAGCCAGATCTGCGCTCTCGCGAAGTGGCTCGGGGGCTGCTTTTCCCGCGATCTTCTCGAATTCTCCGTTGATGGTGTTCAGTAACGTGGGATTCAAATCCTCAAGGAAGGACGAAAGATCTACAGTCAACAGATTCAGCTTGATTGCGCTTTCTTTTCCGGCCTGGAGAAACTCACCTGCTTGAACAAACAATTTTAATGTGACCAGAACGGCAGTAGCGTTCGACCGCACGGCCCCGTTGGAACTTGATAAGCCAACTTTGAGGAAATTGATGACCTCTGGAAGTGGAAGTTTCTTGGCGCCAAAGTCCAGAAGAGCCTGGTTGACCCAAAGCAAGGCATCTCCCTGGACCTTGGGCGATTTCTGCTTGGTCATGGTCTCGAAACCTGATCGAAACAAAGTCAGCTGGGTACTAAGAGTTCAGTCTTGCACCGAGGTTCGCTGCATACCTTGCGACAATACGAATCCTAGGGATGTCTTCTCTGCAAAAGTTGTCAAGGCTTCCCCGGCGGACTTCTTCAGCTTAATGTCGCCTAGCTTGTCTGTCAAAGGCCCAATGACTTGCGCAGCAGATGATTTGCCAAACGAGGGAGATTCCCGAGCGATCAAAGTCATAATCTCGTAAACTTGAGTCGATACCTGGAAGTTTTTCTCGTTCCACCCAGGCACCTTGCCGAGATATCGGAACAGGATCTCGCTCTCCATCACCCCGAACCCACCAGCGACGTCGAACCACTGGTTTCCCTCGACAACCCCGGCGGGATCTGACGACAACCATTGCTTGAGCCCTCCAGCCGCTTCCAACCGTTCTTTCCACTGTGCGCTTGCTAAACCAGCTTGAATTTTGGGAGGAACGACCTCGGCCGCCTTAGCCTCAGCGTCTTCTGGCGAATATCTATATGCAAAGACGTTGAGCTCAGAAGGCGGCGATTTTGCGGCACCGGACTTGTTTGCAGCCGGCTTAGGAGCAGCCACTGCAGATTTCTTCGCGGCCTGTCAAGAATAGTTTGGAATTTCAGAGAATGAAGACTTTTCGCTAGCGTCCACGAGAACTCACGGGAGGAGGAGCGCGAGCCGTTAATCGTGCTGGTGGTCCAGCCTTCTTTACCGGAGTTGGAGCCGCAATATCAGAACCAAAGTCATGAGTGGAAACAGACGCAGAAGAAGGTACTCTCAGCGCAGCAGCTTCCACCGGCGTAGCCGCCTTCGGTTTCGGCGCTTCATCTTCCGGCGCATCCTCAGCAGGTTTCGTCACAAGCCTTGCAGCTAATCGGGCGGGCATCTTCGCTTTAGGAGCAGCAGCGGCAGGCGCAGGCTTGGGTGGCGGAGGGGCCCCACCTGCTTTGCACTGAACCACACTTGTCGCCATCGCCTCGTTGATTTTGGTTCTCTGGGCATCCGTGATACTCTCCAAGTACGGGTTCATCGGCCTCTCTCCAAAGATCTTGGATAATGCGCCGAGACCTTCCGCAGCGGCACTTCGAACCGGTTCAAGAGAATCCCCAAGCTGTCCTACAATGGCAGGAGCGATCACGTCCAGGTCTGATTTGGTTGGGGCCTGTTTCGTCGTCCGTAGTGATCGAGCAAGGAACTGTAAAGTACCTTGTCGAGCAGCCGGGTTCTTGTCTTGTAAAGCGGTGGTACAGTCTCCCGTGATTTCAGAAAACGAGACCTAGCCAGTAATCAACGCGATATTAGACCCTTCGTGATCGTCGGCAAAATGCGATCGTCCTGCTTACAGTCTCAAAGAGGGCATCCAATGCTCGTCCCAGGGAATCCACAGTCTTCTTCTCCTTCAGCCTTGCCAAGATCGCGGGCATCAACGCCCCCTTATACTTGCCAAACGCCTTGTCTTCCACTTTCTCAGCCAGTAGTGTGATCATGCCCGCACACGCGCTGACCACATTGACGTTGACGTCTGACATTTTGGCAGCCAAGACCGAGGCGATATCACCAAGTGCAGGGACATCCTTGACGATGAGCTGTTTGTCTTCAAGGATCTTGTTGCATTCGGTGACGAGCTCGAACTTTTCCTTCCAGACTTTAGAGGCCATGACTTCGTGAAAGTTGCTAGGAAAGCGAGGAACGATATCCACGATCTCCCGGAGATCTACCTCCTCGATCACCGAGGGTTCATCGTTCGCTGATCGCGTTGAACATATACCGTCAATGCGCAATTCCTGCACTAGACTTGTCAATCCAATGCTCACCAGTATCCGCAGGAGCTCCACTGTTTTCCCTCTCAGCCTGGGCCCTTGCTTCCTTTCTGGTGAACCTTATAGGTTTACCCGAACCCGCTCCTTGCACCTTTTCATCGAGTACAGCGAAACCTGCCTCCAACTCCTTCTGCTGGACGGGTTTTAGATCCCCTAACGCGGGCATAAGCGCAGGACCTAGGTATCTATAGAGGGCTTGTGCGAGGGTAGTTCCCTGGGATTGGAGACGAACACTAATGGTCAGCGAGAGCATGGATGTTAAAGCCCATATCAATAGAGATCTACCTCGGCCCTGACGGTCTTGTCGTTGTGGTTGAAGATTTTGACGAGCGCCTTGATAAATGTCTTGGGGTCATCTAATGGCTTGATCCCGAACGCACTGCATGTCAAGCCGGGAAAGTTAGCCTTCTTCAGTACCGTTGTACATACAGATCGAAGGTACTGACTTGACAAGGTCTCGAAGACAGGCGACAGTCGTCGCTACCAATTTTGGCTGCTTCGCATCTAGACCTTTCATCACATCCGCCTGTTCATAAATGCATCAGGAATCACAGCATCGATTTGGCCCATCTTGAGCCGGGAGACGCGACCTGATACTCACGATGACTGCAGGTCCGCTTTCCACCTCAACATAGAGCATAGCCACCTCGATAGCTTTCTGCTTGGTCCCAGCTCTGACCGAAAGAAACCCTTTGTCCACTACGGCAGGCATCACAGTTTCCCTCGTCCGCGCAGCATTCTCTCCGCTATTTGCGATGAGCGATCCGATTGCCTCCAAGCCCTTTTCCTGGGCAGCAGCATTCGAATCCACCGCCCATGCTCGTATCAGATCAGGTTGGTTGAGATAAAGACGGAAGAAAGGATCGTCGTCTCCCGATGTTTTGGAGAACTTTTGGATGAGCTCGGTGTATGCATCGACTCGGGCTTTCCAGTTCTGCAATGAAGAGTAAACAGCATCAGCTTTTCTACAAAGCGTGCGAGCACATCAACCCGGTAGCGAGCGAGTCACCTTGTCGACACATCTATCTTGAAGCGGGATATGCTTGAAATCCGGCTCCTCGGCGGGAACACCCCCATCATCCATGATTGCTCGTTGCGGCGACCGGAGAAGGTCGACCTAGTCCAGTTTGATGTTTCGAGAATCGGGTTTCGATCAAGGCGAAGAGGTAATGTATGCGGTCGTATATATCTGTTGGCGCTAGATTTTTGTATTTATATGATCCTCTCTTGAACGTCGTAATACAGTTCCGGTTTGCCGTATGATCGTATGATTGATATAGTCTCGACCGGTATACCCACTACTGAAATCACCTCGCACCTCGAGATCAACTCTCGTATTCTTGTGTTTACTTGTTTTGTTTGTGGGGAGTTCCACCTAATCGAAGGACAAGCGCGCGTCCATGCCGTCATTGACGCGTCGGATGCGCTTCGACTTGGCAGGATAAAGTAGCGTATTTTGGATTCGTAAGACTTCTGAAACAGTTCATGTGGTATTGCACTCGAGATCAAGACGTATATGCCCCTAGATGTGATCTGACCACAGTCACACAGCAGATAAGCGGGCGAGACACCATTGCGGCGACACCATGTCATTCATTCCGCGAGTCCACTTCCCTTTCCCATCAAATACGCCATCATGGTTCGCCGGTCACATGTCCAAATCGCTCTCCAAGCTTCCCCTCGTGCTCAAAGATATCGACCTTGTCATCGAAGCAAGAGATGCCAGGCTTCCCTTGACCAGCATCAATCCGGCGTTTGAAGACGCCTTGCAAGAAAGCTGGGGCAGAGCTAGTACCGCCGCGGGACCAAGTGGATGGAAGGGCAAGGGCAAGGAGAAGCTGGTTGTCTATACTAAGCGAGATCAAGCGGAGGAGAGGTTTGAAGAGGTAAGTTTGCAGAAGGGCTTCATATGGCTTATACATGGTCATCGGAGCTCAATTCAGTCCTTGTGTTATCGTGTGACTGACCTCGACTTCGTTTCTCAACTTCGTCTCGCTCGTAAAGCCACTCAAAAGGGCGTTCAAGAAACACGCCAACCAGTCCGTCCTCTTTGCAGACACGAGGAGCGACAAGGACGTCCGTAAGATCCTTCATCATGCGGTAGGTACGTCTTCCCCACTCAACTGATTCGATACGACGTAACTCGCATGCTGATGGTTGTGACGTTGGTAGATGTTTCTAAACGGAACTTCGACCCTCTACACGATATGAAGATTTTAGTGGTCGGTATGCCCAACGTTGGGAAATCGTCATTACTAAACGCTCTACGACGGGTCGGGGTACGGAAAGGTCAGCTATGAGTTTCCATCCCTCATTTGAGCTCGATCGAGGCATGCTGAAGATAATCGAGTCATATCGTACAGGCAAAGCCTTCCAGACGTCCTCCTTGCCTGGACATACAAGAAAGTTCACGGGGACGGTCAAGGTGCACGAAGGCCCACCGGTCTATGTGTATGATATGGCAGGGATCATGGTACCTTATCTTGGGAAAGGTGTAGAAGGGATGGAACGTGGTCTGAAGTTGGGTCTGACGTGTGAGTCACCTGTTCTCCTCGTGCTCGATGTGGAGTCGCAAACCGGCTGATGCAAGCCAAGTACTGCAGCCGGGATCAAGGAGAGTCTGTTCCCACCAGAGACTCTAGCAGACTATCTCCTCTACCGGATGAACCTACACCCCCGCTTCTCTGCAATCGAAACGTCACCCTACCCAGGACTCCCTTTACCCACGACATTCACGGACCGGACAAATTCCCTCCAAGACCTCCTTGTCGCGCTCGCTCAGCGGCTCGGAACGTTGATGGTCGGCGGGATACCGGATGTGGATGCTGCACAAAGATACCTCTTGAAAAGCTTTGGAGAGGGAAAGCTCGGACGTTGGACGTTGGACGACTTGATGCGAGATCCCGCCGCGATGATCGATGCAGGCGAAGCAGACGCTTCGACGGCTATCCCCGGCGTACAAGAAGGTGCACAAGAGCTAGGCATCACGTCTGCCGTCGATCGATCAGTCTCGGCATATTTGAAAGAACAAGCGGATCGACGAGCTTTGAAGGCCGAAGGGGTTCCGGAGAGTCTTGCCCAGGAGAAGAAGAAGGCCAGGAAAAGCGCGGTGGAGGAGAGGAAGAAGAAGTGGGAAGCCAAGATGGCTAACGCAGGTGGTATAGCCCCAGGGTCGAAGAAGGCGAGACGATGATGCTTGGTACGGGCGAAGCGAACTTGCGCTGTGCGCCGTACTAGCATAACATGTTGACCGCGATCGTCAAATGCAACACATCTCCTATGTCCATCGATGGGAATGTGGGTCAAGATCTGCGGAAAGGAGAAGTTCAGAGGTCGAGACACCAACTCCAAGATGTGATGCGTTGCATTGATGGTGAGAGGCGCCAGCTGGAAGATGTGATGTGTCGCGTCGATCACACGATCTGGCAAATTCGTACCGGTCGACCAAGCGCTCTCCAGCCCATTGATGAAAGCGACCTGGCTTCCGGCTCCGCCTCCTCCTGGACTGACCTTGTGACGAGACGCTTCCGGCAGTGATGACCACGGGTCTGGTTCGATGGATCCGTACACTCGCCTACCACTGCTCTATATAATTGGCCAGGTTCTCTGTCAAGGGGTAAGTCAACTTGATGTATTCGGCGAGCTCTGTGGGGTGAGCCTTGTTCACAGTTTCGGAAACCCGGCTCCGTCTCCTGTCCTTGTCACTCTCGCGTCTCCTTGGGCTCTCCCGTTGTTCTTCATGGTCGTTGTCGCGGTTCCTTCTTCTCCCAATTCCCGTTCATCCTGCTCTGCCTCTTCTTTTCCTGCTTCTGCGCCTTTCTCCTCTGTTTTTTCTCCCTCTGCTTCTCCGCCTTTTTCTTTGGCGTCCTCTCCCCCTTCTGTTCTCGGTTGCTCTTCCCTATTTGCTCTCCGGTGCTTTCCCCCCTGCTGATGGTTTTCTGGAGAGGCAGCGGCCCAAGCTGAAGCGTGAAACATGGTCGGGACAGCGCCGCGGGAGGGTCAAGCGTTTGGTCTAGCTTGTTCGTCACCACGCTTGTACTCTGCATGCATCATGTCATAGTCATTTATGATGGGCCTCGCGTAACTCGTGTTTCGACTCATCTTGGTCTCGATGGGAAGATTGCGTACCGAGAGCAAGCCAGTGAACATAAGCCTACGAGTCTTTGGCATCTATACGAGTAGCTGTCTACGTTGGTGCGAGCAGGGACGGTCATGCAGTTTGGTAAAACAATCAAATACCGACGAACGCCCGGCGGGGATGGACCCTTACGCCTTCCGGGCCGTCTCGCCAGCGGATTGCCAGACTTGATGTGGTTCAAAGCAAAGTCCGATCGCGAGCATGCGAGGCAGTATTCGTATATCAACCGTTCGTTTGCCAAAGGACTATGTGAGATAAGTCCAAAACCTAAGACTTGCAGGTCAGACGGACGATCAGTACCTCGGGCGAATAGAATCGTCGAAACCTCCCGTACACGTTCGGCTCCGATGAGCTTGTAGACATCTCGGTGTTTGAGATCTGCGGTATGGTTTAGGACCAACCCCACAAAATTTTCAGGCACCCAAGCAGAAGGTCATTTCTGGTGGATCATCGATCCACCTGGAGGATGTCGAGGTCCCAAAGGACCCGTCGCAACGTGCTGATCCAAAGATATAGCCAGCTACCGGTGCTACATGTGTTTGTTGCTATATAGACGATCATTTCTAGAAGATCAGCGATTTTCCTCCCCTGCATCGCACGTGATGGCATCATCTTGAGAGTCACCGAGCGCCGTACACGTCTCAAGGAGGCCTCGGCGTCCAGCTGGAGAATCCGAGTCCCCATTGATCTGGTCCTGCACGCGATTCTAGTCTTGCGGAATATCCTTGAACTCGGATCGGTGTTGCTCAAGCGTTTCAAGGGTCATTGTCGTCTCACCGCCACTCAAACCGTCGGTCCTGAGAGAACACTGATCACTCGAATTCGAACACGTCAAGACGATCCCATAATGATACAACGACGCGATGGCCTCCTGAAATGACACACAAACTTTCGTGAAACAATGAACAAAAGGCGTAGGGGTTCGGATGCAAGGGGGCTGTGTGATGGGATTGAGGACGATGAGCAAGAGGCACGCGAAACGTCAATGATCACCGACCAACCTTTTGGTAGGGGGTATGTTGCTTTTGTTGTTCGTGATACGACGTGATCAAGGAGGGGCGATACCCTTGGCCTTAAGGGCCTTGATGACCTCCTTGTGGAGCTGTAAACGAGAAGCAATCGCGCCTTGGCGTGAGTACACTCGTCGACGACCTCGTCATCCCAGCGCGCAACTCACCACCGGCTGATGCAGAGCGTGACCGGCAGGGATCATGGGCAAGACGTGCTCCTGCTTATCCACCCAACACTCGAGCAAGATGGGCTTGCTTCCGTCATACTCCAAGAACTCTTTCATCTTGGCGGGCAAGTCCTCGAGGGACTCGGCTCGGAGACCCTTGACGTTCATGGACTCGGCGAGCTTGACAAAATCGGGGTTGGTCATACGGGTGTGCGAGTATCGCTTGTCGTAGAAGAGGTCTAGTGGGGTCGCGGGAAGTCAGCGCGAAGAATTTCTCCTGGAAGGTATCACAGCCGCTCCTCACCCTGCCATTGCAAAACCATCCCCTGGAACTCGTTGTTCATGATCAAGATCTGCAAGTAGAGAACGCGCCCAGGTCAGCTCGGAACGATCGTGGGCGCACCCCCCTTTCGCCCACCCACCTTGCAACCAATATTGTACTGCGCGGCGGTAGCCATCTCCATGGCCGTCATGGAGAAACTCGCATCCCCATCGATATCGACGACGACCTTTTCAGGCGCGGCGACCTTGGCTCCGATAGCGGAAGGCAATCCGTATCCCATCGTTCCGAGACCCCCTGACGAGACCCACGATCGAGGTTTTGTCCATCGGTAATGCTGACACGCCCACATCTGATGCTGACCGACACCGGTGGTGACGATGACGTTCTCCTTTCCAATAGCCTCGCACTGACGGTCGAGCTCCTCGACGACCTCTTGAGGCTTCATCCGAGCGCCCTTTTCACTCGGGGTGAATGTGAACGGGTAATCGGCCTTCCACGATTTGATCTGATCCATCCATTCTTTACGTTCTCGGTATTCGATCTGGGGCAAGAGTTCTCCCATACTAGCGACGACGTCACCGAGGACGGGAATATTGGCTTGAACGACCTTGTTGATGTTCTTGGGTTGAATCTCAAAGTGAATGATCCCACCTTTACCCTGAAGGGCAGCGGCTCGTGCGGCCGGTGCAAAGGAAGCCAACGTCCCGGTCACTCGATCATCAAACCTCGCCCCGAGGGCGATGATGACATCAGCCCCCTGCATGGCAAAGTTGGCATAAGCCGAACCGTGCATCCCGAGCATATGCAAGGCTTTAGGGTCGTGCTCGTTGAAAGCTCCCAACCCTTGCATGGTGGTGGTCACGGGGATATTCCCATTCGCCGAGAGCTGAGCGAGCAGCTCCGGACCTTCTGGGCTGGCCAAAACTCCATTCCCACAGTAAATGACGGGCCTCTTGGCTTGGTTGATCATCTTGGCCGCGGCTTCGATCATCTCGGCGTCCCCCGGCGTAGGTTTAGCCTTGTCGGCATTAGACCCGGGGACCCTCAAGTTGGATGGCAAGTAAGGCGAAGACCCAGCTTGCACCGATTTCTTCGGGATCGGCTGTCTCAAGATCCCCGCCGTCACGTCTTTGGGCAAATCAACGAGGACCGGCCCAGGTCGTCCACTAGTAGCAATCTTGAAAGCCTCATTAATCCTCCTCGGCAACTCTGCAATATCCTTGACCATGACGTTCCACTTGGTGCAACTCCTGGAAATCCCGACGATATCCGCCTCTTGGAACGCATCGCTCCCGATCGCCGAAGTCGCCACTTGTCCACAGAAGACGACCATGGGAATCCCATCGGACATGGCATCCTGCATAGGGGTGATCACGTTGGTCGCACCCGGACCTGAAGTGACGAGGACTACACCGGGTTTCCCTGTGATTCGAGCGTAGCCTTCGGCCATGTGACCCGCGCCTTGTTCGTGTCGAGGGAGGATGAAGTCAAAGTTGGGGGAATTGTAGATGGCATCGAAGACGGGGAGGATGGCGCCCTAGATCCGGGTCGCGACAGGAACGAAAAAAGACAACCCCGAACCGGTCCAAATCAGCCCCATACGCTCGCCCTCAACACACAATCCCTCTCGGACTCACCCCTGGGTACCCAAACACATGCTTCACATCATGCCTCAACATCATCTCGTGAAAAATCTGACCTCCCGATTGACCGACGAACCTGCACGCCAACCCAACCCAAATCAGCCTCCCGCCCCTCAAACAAAACGCACGGCCCCCATCCGAGCTGAACAGCCCATTCGAGAAGCCAACGACGACTCACGTATAATCCAACCCATCGTCCCGTCCAACACCCAGTCCACCATCTTGTAACGTAGGTAAAGCGCCTTTTTTGGGGGAGGTGGGGATGGGGGATTGGAATGAAGGGCTCGGGGTGGGTCTGTTGGCGAATAGATCGGCGGAAATCCAGCGAATGGCGAGAAGGTGTGGGGGGTATGAATGTTGAGGTGGGTTCGGAGGGAAGAAGGAGACCAGTGTAGAGCAAAATAGAGAGAGAGAGAGAAAGAGAAAGCAAAAGGAAGAACAAAAAAAAGCAAAACCGATCATCAGCCTCCCCGCATCCTTT
>Ga0308160_10003120_pt1 | contig 19014 bp, 20 predicted proteins | sample PhyFR1_FD_201036 | JGI IMG/M metagenome (GOLD analysis project Ga0308160, IMG submission 201036) | Phyllosphere microbial communities from UC Gill Tract Community Farm, Albany, California, United States - DLSLF.R1 | ecosystem: Host-associated > Plants > Phyllosphere > Unclassified | place: USA...
TTCGCAAGATGTGCCGCGATGCCTGCACCCATCACCCCTGAACCGATGATGACGGCGAATTGGATGTGTTTCGTCAACTGGATTGTGGTCGGCTGACCGATTTGACTCGCCATGATATACCCCCTGAGTTTAAATTGAATGAACAACCATTCATTATACTGACAAAAAAAGAAGCCAATCGGTTTTCGTTTGCTTCTTCTACATCTTCATCATAAATGAATAATGATTCAGTAGCAATAAAAAATCAGTCAATGGACAAATTTTCCTGTTAGACTAATAAAAAGGAGTGGTTGAAAATGAGTCAAACTGAGCACGTATGGAATCAAAAAGCCGCTGACTGGGCGGAGCGCGCTGATGATATGTGGACGAATGGTAGCCGCAAAACCGTTTTGCCGTTCTTACGAAAAATGATCACCGGTGGTCGGTTGCTTGATCTCGGTTGTGGCGATGGTGCCGCCTGTCGCTTACTGACACCGGACTTTCAGACAGTTGGGCTCGATGTCTCTGACGAGATGATTCGAATCGCCCGTGAGAAGTCACCCGAGCAGACGTTCATCGTTGGAACGGGCGAAGCATTGCCGTTCGGCGATTATGCATTTGACGTCGTTCTTGCCGTCAACTCACTCGAATGGTCGACACGTCCCGTCCAGGTGTTACAAGAAATCGAACGCGTCGCCCCACTTGTCGTCATCAGTCTACTCGGTCCGACAGCCGCACCACGGCAACTTGCTTATCGTCGTCTGTATGGCGAAGAAGTCGCGATGGGGAATACGATGATGCCGTGGGAATTGCTGCAATTAGCGAAAGAACGGGGTTGGACGTTACTTGATGAAGCAGTCATCCAAAAGGAAGGCGCCGTCATGACAGGACACCGGTTACTTGATCAAGCCCATGCCTTCTCATGTTTATTTGCTTTTCAGACGACGGCTGTAAGGGAGAGATAAATATGTCACACAGTACCTTTTATACGTCTATATTAATAGCTTTATGTATTGTTTTATTATTTTACATTGATGCTCTCGATGTTCTAGAAAGATGGCAATTCTTCCTACTCTTTATTGGTCTCTTATTCTGTATACAGGCATTGGGGGACCGTTTATTTCGACGTTATCGGGAGAAACGTTTCCAACCACAAACTACTGTCTTCTTAATGATTGGTTTATTTGCTGGGATGGTGTTTCTAGGTAATATCATTTGGCCATGATGCGAAATGATCGATGTAACGCACTATTCACCTCACTGTCTTCTCACCCGCTTTCCCCAGGCGAGACACAAGCCAGTCTTCCTCATCCCTCGGATGACTAATCCGGGTCTTGTTTGTCTCTGACAGCGCGATAAAACGTCGCGCTTTTTCCTGTAGGAGTCGGGTGAAGACATGTGAGGTAGCTTAGATATAGTAAACGGTCTCTCACTAGAAGTTAAGAGACCGTTTTTAGTTGATTTCATTCAATTTGAGACTGCAAATTACATTATCTTCATCACACCGGTAACGGTAATGATAAGTGTGAATCAAGATCGTCTACTTACTAAAATTCGTTTAGTATTTTAAGAAGTACTTTTTACAGATTCAATCTTCTAAGTCATATTTCAAACTAGAAAATGAACGACTTACCTTAAAATTGAAATCAATAAGAGTATTTAAATCGTATTTCTTTTGCTGATACATCTCTTTCATGAATTGCAAGAAAATGTAGCAACACGTATATAAATCGTCTCCAGTGTCTTCTCTCATCGAAGCATAATCAATTTCTTCACCTAGCGAATCATACACAATCGTTTCAAACTCTAAATTCGTATGCCACATAAAATCTAAAAATCCTTGTAGGACTGCCTTCTTATACATATCTAGTGGAAAAGTAGCCAAGATTTTATTTTTATAATAAAACTCTACTACTTTTTTTTGATAGAAAAATCGAATGATAAAGTTAGAAGAAATTTCCTCGCTCTCATATTGTAAAGACCAGTTTGATTTTTCAATGTCATATAGTTCACTTGTCGATACACTTTTTATTAAAGCGTGCCAAAACATGTATAGCTCACTTACATGTGCGTCAAAGGGAAGTGGTTCACCATCTATACAAAAAACAACTTTTCCAGAAGGATACCCGTCAGTTCGACCAAATGCATAATTAAATACATCGTTGTCTTTTAAATCGGTCATCTTTATGAACCCTGGGTATTCTTGATTAATATCTAGTTCTTTTTTTTCAGGAGGAATTTTAATGAAACTCTTAACTTCCAAATGCATAATAAAATCGTCCTTTCATTTATGAGCATACTTCCTACCTGAGGACAGCGAAGAATTCGAAGACGTCCAATATACTCTATGTCTTTATCATCCATGCGTTCGCTGATGTATCTGTCGCAAACACTCTTCAATCAAGACAAGACTCGATTGTCCTTCCCATTTCAATCGGAAATAGAGTGTCTGCAACATCTGTTTGACGTTACGATACGTCGTCCACTCCGCATCCCCCCATGTCACGTCACTCTCAAGCCACTCCTTAATATTACGTTCGATTCGTTGTAATAGGAGGCCTTCCGACAGTCCATGGCGACAAGCTTGCAACCATGCCGTCACCATCCGGTCCGCTTCTTCATCGATATAGAGATAATCGGACCGTGTCAACTGACGAATCATCGCATCAATCGCTCCGAGTTCCTCCTGCGGACGACTCGCTGTATGCGTAAACCAAACCGCATAGACATCGGCGATATGTGCCATGCTGTGTGCCCACCCCATTCCATCAATGAATCCACGGACATCCTTCTCTTGCTCCAAATAGGTTTTTAAGTAAGTCGACAGCCGATTCAGCTGACTTTGCGTCAATAAGTGTCTTGTTTTATCCATCACTAACAGTTCAGCAAGTGCTAATGCTGAAAATGATCGTGTCAGAACAGCTGTTGTGTCCGCTGTTCCCATCCGGTACATCAATCCATGCCCGCTTAAAATGAAATCGAAAATTCGATTGGTGTCTTCTATCGTAAAGGACTCTGATGCGATGTAGGTCGCTAACTGCGGATAGATCAATCCATCCCGCAACTCAGAATCCGTCGAACCAATATGTAGAAGTAACTCATCGAGTAATGCAGGCGTTGTATTCGCGTTTTGTTGCAACAGTTCCTTTAACTCTTGTTCTGTGCGTGCCATTCTGTCATCTCCTCTCTAAATCAAAAAAAGACGATGCAACGTTGCATCGCCTTCTTTTCTTATCCTTTAACCATCCCTTTAAGAACGAAGGCAACGTTTGCCGGTCGTTCTGCTAAGCGGCGCATGAAGTAACCGTACCAGTCACGTCCATAAGGGACGTAGACGCGGACTTTGCGCACTATTTAAAGGGTCAAGAATTCGCTACACCACGCAGGCGAAGCGCAATTTATCGAAGTATCTAATCAAACTACCGTATACCTTTACGAATCTCAATATGTTACGAGAATTATACCACGCAACACCCTCGCAGGCATACGCTATTTTTAGATATATTGAGAATACGTTATCTGAAATAAAACGAAGGTAGGCGCAACTAACCGCTAACCTTCGTCTTTTTCGTTACTCCCCGTCAGTTACTCGTTCAATTACGTACATACGGTCGTGCGCAGTATCGGAGAGCACCGCAACCCGTTCCCCGCGTTTTAGCCCCTGTTCGATCACTAAATCACTCTCGACACCGCCGAACTTCGCTTTTACGGTTTGATTCGTAAGCGATACCGAGACCCTAAGGTCCGCAGCTTGAAGCGGATCAGTGGTGCCGTCGAGCAGTACCTCAATCGGATTCATCCCAACGACTGTCCCGTATAGTAGCGATACATCACGATTCTCTCCGCATTTTTTGATAGCTCGACGCAAGTCTGCTCCAACATTACGATTGCTTTGGTTTGGTGTCCGCATTCGTCATTCCTCCTGTTATTTTCAATCTAATACTCGAACAAATCCGAGCAAGTAGTTTCCCCAATATCCACTGCCATAGAATTCTTCTTTGCAACCGTATGATTGTAGGTTGACCATTTTACCGTCGCCGGAAACTATACCGACATGAGACGGTGTACCTTTCGAGCGACCTGGAATAGTTCCGCTAAACAGAACTAAATCGCCTGGTCTCGCAGAACTGCGATTGATTTTCGTATATTTTCCCCAAATTGCCGGTGTATAGTTCGGCACTGTACCAGGAACGCCTGCTTGTTTGAAAACATATTGAACGAAATCACTACAGTCGCCGACGTTGCTACCGCTAAGAAGCGGGTTACCACCGGCAAGGTTATATTTCAGGCGACCTTTCTTACTGCGCGCTATTTTAACGATTTTCTCGCGGGCTGCCGCTTTAGAAACACTCGACGGCTTAGGATCCGGCTTGCTGCGGCTGATTGCGGCTTGTTGCTTATTTAACATAAACAGTGCATCCGCTAGTTCATTCGTGAATCGCGTTTTGGTAACGGGGAAGCGTCGGGTTTTATCTGCGTAGATAGCGCGCAACCACGCCTCGTCCGATATTCCCTTTTTATAGGTCAAGCTAAAAATCGCGATAGCGCCTTTTGCGCTTCCGACTGATCCGACACCGAACTGGATCGCGGTCGAGAGTAACGCTGCCTGCATCGCCCAGCTACGTGAGGTGATTTTTACACCTATTCTCTCCTTGATACCTCTGTACGCCTTATCATAGTAGTGCCCTTTAGCGTAGGCATGTTCCAACTCAGTAAATCGCGACTTGTATCGTTGAGCAACTGCTAACCATTCCTTAGCAAAAGCTCCGTTGACTTGCGAAACGGATCCGAGCTTTACATTTAGCCGTTCATAGATTTCGTCATCACGATTTGAGAGCCATCGCACAAAATCTTGCGGTGTACCTGCACGACTAGCCATTTGGTAAAATCCGTAGGACAAACCACCGTATTTGCTATCGTTGTAGATTGACGTACTACCTGCGTTAGAAGTCTCGTACTTGCGCACAAACTGGGTCAAATACTTATAGGGCGCCCTAGTGCCTATAGCTGCGTCGTCACCAGACGGTGTGCTTGTGTTATTGGACGGTTCGCTAGGCGGTTCATAGTTTGAGACCTCTAGGTTCCACGTCTTTGCCAAATCAAGGTCCATCACGTGTACACCATTGCCACTAATAGTGTGTGTGTCGGCAGTTACCCAGTACCTACCTTTAACGCCAGTCGCTCGGTCGTTCACGTACACTACATCTCCACACTTGACGCTGAAGTTACCGATGGCTTGCACCGTCAAAGTACGAGTCGGACGCTTGTGTCTCGCTAACATTCGATCTGCGTATTTATACAAGTCGCCAGCTTTACGAATGTTGCTGCGGTGCTCTGCGTACTGCAGAACGCCGTAACGTTTGATTCCGGACGCATCTTTGCGCGTCACCTTCAAACCCTTTTCCTCATCTTCTCCGCCGGTTACATATACCTGCGTAGCCATACCCTCAATTGAAGCGGTTGCTGTAATACCTTTCAAGTTGCGACCACGCTCCACGCGGAATCGTAGAGCTTGAGGTATAACTTGCGCGAGTACGATCTTTCCGCCACGTACCTCGAGCATATACTTACGACCTGTCGACTCGTAAACTTCCCACAACAACGTATCAAAAATCTCTGCGATTGATCGCTTGAAGAATCGCTTTCTTCCGAAACGGTACTTGGTGTCTGCAATAGACCCGTAAGACAGCCCATACTTCTTACAAATCGCCTTAATCGCTTGGCTCGCTGTCATGCCGCCCGACACTATATAATCAATCGTATTTTTCGTTGCGTACCACAGCTCGTCATATACGGTAATACTAGCTTTCCCGTCACCCGTCCGCTGTATTTCCGTAACCACACCACGGAATAGCTCGATACTACCGGAATAGAGACGGATTTGACGCCCTATTGCAGGTACGAAATCTATTTGTTCCACATCTGCGCCCATAACGAGGTCAATCGCAAGACAGCGGAAAGCATCGTTCTTGTTGCCGGACCACTGAAAACCGGTAGTCATTGAAGTAAAATCGGTTACGTACGAACCGTCATAGTAGCGAAGCTTTATCGAAGATGTGCGAGACTGATCGAGTGTATCGGTATCATAGACATACTTTACTTTCGTCATTCCATATCCCCTTCACAATAATTAAGACGCCCGAAGGCGCCTCATTCCGATTATTGGTTTGCTGCGTCAAAAGCAGCGTTATTCGCTTGGAGTTGTTTCTTGTACGCAGCCTGCGCTTGTTTAGTTAGTTTCTGATGCTCCGCTTCAGCCCGCTGTTCTTTCGCTAGTTCTTTAATATCTTGTTTATCCCGTTGTTTGATATCGGCTAATTCAGCGTCGCGGTCCTCTTGATAAGCAAGCGCACGTTTAAGGCTAGACCAAACTGCCCGAGTCTTGACCGTAGAATTTGAAACCGCTTCTTGATACGCTTCCTCGACCTGTTCCGCAGTTACGCGTTCTTCGACAGGGGTTGGAGTTCGGACTTGGAGCTCTAGCTGTTGAAACTCGTATAGTCGTTTGAGCTTGTTATACTGAGTCTTTGCCTGTGTACGTTTCATCTGCATAGCGAAGTAGCGTGCGTCCTCTACGTCCTGCCGTGTAACTTCCGCTTCTGTTGCTAACAAATCAGCAGTCTTTCGTTCAATCGTCATCAGTTCGCGTGTATAGTTCATTCGGACATCCCCTTAGTATTTGTTTAATTTTTAGGCAAGCAAAACCGGGCAACATAACTGGAATGCTGCCCAGTAACTTTTTAACTGATAATCTTTATCCTGTTTGAAGGTTTCTAGTTCTTACAGTGTCACGAATTAAAGAAATCTCTTCATGCTGTAAATCGAACGGGAAGGTTGTATTACTACCTTTTCGAATAAGACCGGGTTCAGCATGATCTAAAGGCGAAATACCAGGGATTCCAGTAAGTTCATAACGGAGTTCTTTAATTGTGCTAGCCAATCCATGCATAGCTTCTAACCCATCTAAAAATTCCTCGATAGACTCTAAATATTTTTGTCGAGCCTTAGCCATTGCGACCTCTTTTGTGGTCATTACATACCGTAAATAAGGAGCACCTTCATTTCGATATTGTTCGATCATCTTTCGAGGATCGTTTCTATTTGAATAAGCCATAATTGCTTCTTGTTCAGCGTATTTTTTTTCATCCGCTACTTTCTTTAGATGTTCGGCAACCTCGCGAAGTTCATCAACAGTCTTGTCAGAGGCATTCCCCATAAGATTTTGAGTAACTGCGTCTTTGTGTTGTTTATCCGCAATTACAGCAGCAAGTCGTGCTTCCTCTACCTTAACTGCGAGTGATTTTGCATACTCAACAGATCCGGCTTTTAGTTCGTAGTACTTATCCAAAGGTAAAAACTTATAATAACCGTTTTCAAAAGTGACCGAATCCGGTTTTGCTACCTCTTTTAACTTGATATCATTTACCTTGTACATTTCTGATAATTTAGCCATGCGGCCACGTCCTTTTCTCGTTTTTTATCCTTCGTGTTTGTAGAGGGCATCATGCCCGTTAATCGCGCTAAGTTCAGCTTGAGTTAAATCTAATTGCATCGACGATGGCACTGGTGACTGAATGATATGGTTACCAGCATCTGTTCGCAAATCAGCGATAAAACGCTTCGAATCCTTACGAACGTCAATAGACCGTGCCAATTGGTTGAATGTCTCTTCGATTTTATTCACGTAATCCTGTCGCGCCTGTAGCAATTCAAACAGCGCTTGATCGTTTAAATAACGAACGTATACAACATATTCTGCGTGATATTGCGCATGAAGCGCCGCCTTATCGTAAGAAGGCGCCAGGCTCGAAATCAACCCGTCGACCATCGCCTCCTTGTCGGATAACAAACGTTCCTGCTCTTTCAGCGCTTGTCGTGCGCTCATTAAATCAGCGTCGGAAACTTCGCCGAGCAAGTTCTTCGCGACAAGCGCTTGATAGTCTGCCTGCGCTTGCTCCGTCTGATTGCGGGCTTCTTGGACCTGCTGCTGAAGATCAGCGGCTTTAGCGTGGAACTCCGCTGTCTTGCGGTCGATTGCGTCAAACGGTTCAAAACGGAATTGGTTCGTTTGTTCGTCAATGTAGACTGACGCCGGTTGTTCGACCGGTTCGGGTGCTTGCGGTAATTTATAACTCAAGAATTTAGTTTCGGTAGGCATTGATGGCCACGTCCTTTTCATTTAGTGTTTTTACGGCGGTTACTGCGCTTACGGCGATAGTTTTTGACTACAATGTAATCACCGGCAGTCACATCCTTTCCGAGGTTTTTTAGTTGCTGGTACTGCAGGTCAATAATCTCTTTTTGGCGTTCTTCTGATAAAACCTGAACCATATACTCGGTAAGAACTGGTTTCGTTTCGTTAAATAGTTCGCACAGAGGTCGACTGCCTTTCGCCTTATTAACGGGTAGCCGAACAAGACACATGTTACTGCTTGTGCCATTTGCAACACCCGAGATGCAATTGATCCCTATTAAATGATCCAAAGACATGTGACTATCCGCTGAAGGTCGATCAGGCGTAAGACTGCGCCCTGTTATAAGGCAAAGTCCACCTTGTTCCTCATACATCGCCTTAAGCTCAGCCGTTGTTATACAACCTTTAAGGTTATAGTCTGAAGCAAGTTTGTTTGCGCGTTCAGCAGCGCGACTCAAGCGCCCGTTTAGTGTTCGACGGTACGCTTTGAGCCTCGTGTTTCGCTTTTGTTTAAATAATTTAGTTGTCAATGTGCGTCACTCTCTTTACTTTAATTTTTCTTTTTAAAAGACTGTCCATTCAGGACTTCATAGCCGGCAGCCGCAATTACTCGCTTAGCAGACGGGTTAGTACGCAATATCTTAGCCAACGATGTCGAGTCGATGCCCAACCGGTTCGCAATCGCCTTTTTCTTAACGATTTCGTCAGGGCATTCGCTTAGCATCCGTTCCATCTCGGTGATGCGATCGGTGATACTACCAGATAGAAACGGTTCGTATTTGACGGTAATGCCAGGATAAGTAGCTTTGATTACATCCACGGCACCCGGCGGCAGATTCAAAGAATAAATCGCAATATCGTCTGTTCTGCGTCCGGAGCGCATACGTCCGATCAACTGTGACGCACGAACTCCAATATCGTTCTCAACTAGCGCCTGCAACCGTATATCTTCGTATTCAATTCCTACGCGGCTTAGCGAGTAAGCTCCGTCAACGTCTGTGTAATGCTCATCGCCGTTACTGACATGGACTCCGGCTGACGGTATGGCCGTTCCATTGTGAATTAGCGCTGAGTAGCCTTCGTATGCATTTGATCCGCGACCACTTGCATTGTTCATGAACGTGACCTTCTCGTTCTCTCCGATTGCTTGCGAAAGTAGCTCGGTAGGCAACCCTTTATAAGACGTAAGCAGAATGCGATCGTACTTATCGGACAGCTCGCCATTGATGAGCAATTTAAGTTTCTGAATGGAATCCGGCTTTGTCGACCAGCTTCTTGACGCAGTGTTACTGTTACAAACGGTCAGCGTTACGTTACTGAAATCAAATACCGGCGGTAGCTTAATGAACTCAATGCCCGGCAACAGGTTGTAACTGTAATCGACCGTGCATGTTGCATCGAAGAACGTAACCGGAAATCCAATCAACGAATCGACCAAGGATTCATGGCTCGTTAAAGTGTGCTCGAAAACGTGGTCATTTCTACGATCAACCTCAAAATCATCCTTCTCACTCGATTTACGACTGGAGAACTCCACGCGACAGCCATTGCGTAGTACGAACTCTATCGAATGAAGTGCCGCTTTAACCGACTCATCGTGACGACGATTTACCGTGTCCACAAGATTTTGCGCCAGTGTGTACGATTCATCAATCGGCTCCACTCGCTCCACGACGAAAAGTTTGCGCTCGATGGCGTCGAGTTGCGCAAGCAAGCGCTGGACCTTACCTTCGAATACCTCGAGCGTTTTAACGGCGTAGGTCGATTTTCTTTGATTGCGCTCATGAAAAATAGCTGATCGCAGTTTTACTAAAACCTCGGTGATTTGTGTTTCCGTAATCCGATGGACTCGTAGCAATTCGATATTCTCGTCGATAAGCACCTGTCGAATGATTTCGCGTTCAGGCGCTACCCCACGAAATCGCTGCAGTACGTCGTACGTCTTGCTATCAAGCAAATGCCGTAGCATCGCTGAAGTCATGATGACGACTGGCACCGTAGCAGCTTCGTCAAATTGCGATTGATATGCTACGTCGTTACCGCACATCTCACGGGAACGAATCGCAATGGATCCGCCCGGTGAAATAAGCTCGCAAGCATCGTGGAATTCGGTAACGCTCTCAACGTAAGGGAGGACAATCGTGACTGCATCGCTGCGTGTCTTTGCGATTAACTCCGCAAACTTGCGCAGGATTAGCGTCTTTCCGAAGCCAGTAGCAACGTCAATGCCGATAATGTTTGTCATGGATCGCCGATTTAGTAGCAAACCCGAAATTCTCTCGAACGCCTCAACCTCGACTGCAGATACCGGCTTACCGGCGTCTGTGAGCACTTCGACGACTTCTTTCGTCAAGTGGCTTGGCGTAATGTTCTCGGATACACTACTAAATTTGCGCTTTAAAGTATTTGTCATTCGCACTCTCCTCTTTGTTAATCGAGACTTTCATAATAATCGTGGCGCTCTTTCTACCTTTCACAAATGCGTCGTAGCGTTTTTTGCGCTCCTTGTTTTCTGTATGAATCTTTTCATTTGCGAGGTTGTTCTCGTATCGTGTTTTTACTCGACGAGTCGGTGCCGACCGCTTTCGCTTGTTTGAGTCGTACGTTGCGAGAGCAATCGTTTCTTCGACATTTTTCGATGTTCGGCGTTCTTCCATATTTGCTGATAAAATCGGATATTCCTGGTTCCGTGACTTCCAAGGAGTGGGATCTTTAATGACTTCGTGTAAAAAGGCATCGGATAACTTATCCAGCAGAAGTACCATGCCTGGTGTATTTCGTTGCTCCGTCGTCAGGTCAACAACCATTTCGCTTAACCGATCTAGTCGCGCCACTCGATCATCGAATCCAAGCTTGCCGGACTTTGTTTCTTCTAAAATTGCAGTGGCAGCCATTCTTACAGCCTCGACCGGGTTAATTTCAATCTGCGTCGTCAATCGGCATCTGTCCCTTCAATTAGATGTTGATAACCGTGCCTGTTATTAAATGATGAAATTTGTGCTTCCTTTTGTCTCAAAAGCATTTCGAGGTAAACTTCGATTTTGGTTTTTGCAGCGACGTCTCTCGGAACAAATCTAGGATCGTTGTCTAATGCTGTAATCACGTGCATCGAAATTCCAGTGAATTTTTTAATCTGTAGCTTTGATACTCCGGCTGCAACCCGTAAATCGTGAATCCGTGTTGTATATGTCATTTTTAATTCCTTTCCGATTGCTCTGTCCGATTTCAAACGGTGCTTTCGTTTTTATTCAAAATGAGGGGTTTCCGCCCCTAGAATGTTCTATGTGTTTTCGGAGGCACACCTAGTTGATCTATCTGTGTACTTATAGCTACAACAAAATACCGCCAGATTTTCAATTTCTATGCGTTTTCGGGATACCATAACAAAAAAAGTAATAGGTTTTTTATGTTAGTTCACAATTTAGACACATTCAACCTGCTTTTTTAAGACACACTGACACATCTTTCAAAACACTACATGTAGATTAATTTAATCATTTTTTCACCTCTCAATAATATATATAGACGTTTCGATCGATTTTAAACGTATCAATCAGGGGTTGGAAAATTAACTTCTATATATACAAAATTTTACTTATATTCTTATTACCTCCGAATCCAACGAATCATGGCTACGGTTTTTTCTAGTAGCGCATTAAATGCTTAGGAGCAACAAGGTATATATGGTTACTTGCGGGATTTGTCGTCAGACAAAGATCGCTAGAACTTCTACCTGCGAAATTAACGATAAAAAGTTGTCCAACTTCAATAAAGACTCTTTATTAGTAATGGACATGTTTTTGCGCATAAAGAGAAAGAGCTAGTATCGCCTAACGGCGCTACGAGTGCGTTCACCGCAATCCTATATATCTCTATATCGCCCACACCTATATCTGCGCCCCTTTCGCCTCCACCGCTATCCTCGATCACTATCGACCACCGACGTTAACCTGCGACATGATCCGTTACGGTCGACACCTCCGATTATTTGCGCCCTCATATTTATTGACGTCCGTACTCGCAAAAACAAGACGGAATTAGCGAAAATAATTAAAAAATAATTTTGTGGCGCTCGATTGCGTCGGTCACATGTAAACCGAGAACCGTCAAAAAACGGAACACTTTCGCCAAAACTTTTTCAAATTACTTTTGCGCCCTTACAAATAATCCGCAATAAATCGTGCTTGTGGACATACCAGCGAAAATAAAACGCAAATAGACGCCAGTCAGACGCCCCATTACGATATATCCCGTATTTACCGCTACCCGACTGTAAAATTAGGACTTCGTTTTCCGCGGTAGTGCTGTTGGTACCATTTAGACGCGAGCCTTCGTATTACTGCGAATGGACGCGATTTCTAACGTATATAGCGCATCGACCGAATGACGGCACAGCTTCTGTAATTACTTGCTTAATTTAGCGCCCACCGATCGCAGTTACAGCGCAGGTCGTTCGCAGGGGTATCGATACCCTCGCAGATTGCGCCATGCTTCAAAACTCCGATTGGTTACAACAAAAAAAGCCCTCGCGCTGCAACACGGGGCTTGAGATATCGATATCTATTATTTAGCTTGGTCGTTGGCGCGACTTCGCGAATGGTCTGCAAACCGTTGGCGCAGTCTGCGGTAGAACATCTATGTTAAGTTTCAGTTTACTTACGGACATTGTCTGCGCTTATAGTGTACTCCAACGTATATTACTTCAATAATCTTCTGCGAAGGGTATCGGCTGTTGGTCAGCAGCCTTGTGACGCTTTCCGGCGTTTGGTCCCGCCGTTTAACGAGATGGTCTTAGATGAATCGGTACCTTGCGTGTTGTACTTCATCAAACGTGATTTGAATTTTAGGTAATCGCACCGTTTGCGTAGCTGGCTCGTACTTCATTTCTCGATATAGGTCGCTACCGTGCTTGGTTACGAGAAATGCACCGAGTAGTTGCGTTCCGAAAGCATCGAGAGCATCTACGCCGAGGTCGCAATAGATATCTTGCGCGCTGATTTCGTGGTCAGGGAACTCGTTGTAAGCCGTCACTACATCGGTCATGAACTCGAATAGCTCGAATTTCAACAGTACCTTCGCCCGTACTGCGATCAGCACGTCCTTCTGCTTGTCGACTGGGACACCTCCGTTCTTACCTAACGGTAGCTCTCGCCAGTCCATTTGTGACTCAGGCACGCCGTCTAGCAGATGATCTCGGACAGATTCGCCTAAAAACGTAGCTACATTACTCATGCGATAGCCTCCGTGTTGATTTCGACGACTGCGACGACCAGGCGTAATACTTCTTCGATTGTATATCCGAGTAACCTTGCTGCTTCAGACGCACCTACTGCGTACGTGGCTTGCCCCGGCTTACTGACCCAATACTGCCCGCTGCGAATTTGCCTTACTTCCAACATTTCCATCGCCTCATTTCCTGTTATTGACATAAGCTTATTACACCTTACATAAGCTGTCAACAGTTTATCGCAATTTATTCCAATAAAATTGAAACCTTTTCCTCGTTTGCATGGTAATGTAGGCTAGGAACTCTGAATAATAAAGGGGATTGTACATTATGGGTGAGCTAAAGTATAGGCAAAGGATTGGGATTTCAGTGGATAAACTTACAGTCGAGAGGCTGAATGAACTTTCAGAACAGACTGGGGTTGCTAAATCAAAGCTTGTCGACTTCGCTGTCTTTTTACTTAATGAAAAATTTAAGAATGATGGATCCGTAAAACCCGACAGCTACACTGACAGTATTGAAAGAGACGATCGCTAAGATCGTTTTTTTTATTTACATGAAAAGTCAAAACGTATTTTGGGTGCTTGGGTATGTATTGCTTAAGGAAAGGAGGGCAGAAGAGGCTTGGTTGGGGGAAATGGTGAATCTGAACAAATAAAATAAAAACATAATAAATAATATTTTTTTATTATTCATGCAGACCGGTACCTCCCCTACCCATACCCCTCGATCATGGTCATAGCTTGAAGTCTGCCAGTGTCAATGCAACCTCATCATCTCGAATACCTAGGTAGCGTTTGGTTACACTCGGCGCCGAATGGTTTAGGATCTCCATGAGAATGGCTACGTCCTTGCTACGCTGATAATGATGGTAGCCGAACGTCTTTCGCATCGTATGCGTTCCAATGTCCTTACGCTCCAATAAGTCCGCAGCTTTCTGCAATGCACGATAAGCCTGCGTGGTACTAATCGCCTTACTGCGTCCGTCAGCATCTTTCTTACGAGATGAGAACAAATAGTCTTCCTCGTCCATAAAACGCGTATATGCGTCTATCTCATCGGCTATATTGCGCAGGTAGAGCGTACGCTTCTTACCGGTCTTCTGTTCGATTACCACCGCAGTATCACGACCTCGTACGTCACTCACCTTTAGCGCAAGGATATCGCCTATACGCAACCCCGTATTGATACCGATAGTGAACAGCATTAGATCTCGCTGCCCTCCCGTCAGTTTCAACGCATCTTTGAAGTCTTCAATCTCTTGTTTCGTCCGTAAAGGTTCGACATTTACTTCGTTTTTAGCCGCCATACCAATCGCCTCCCAATCGCTTGATTTCGTACGTTTTCGTACATTCAATGTATTTAAACGTATGATATCGTATGAATCGCTGGTATGTCTACCTCCGAATGTATGGAAATACGCAAATCCGTACATTCGCGCATAATTAGCGCTGAATATCGACTGGTTGCGAGAGAATTCGGCATGACGCATGAAAGGCGCATACTTAACGCTACAGAATCCGTTAGTGTGGCGTTGGCGACCGAACAGGAAACGTTGGTACTACGCCATTTATAGGGCTGCTTACGTTAGACTTCGATTGCATACGATATACAGGACGCTGAAACACCGCATTGTACCGTTGACTGGCGCCCGTATCGAGTGCCTTTTATGCAACGAATATTCACAGAGCAGCCAGTAGCGTCGATCTACGTTCTGAAAAATATTTTGTGTGCGTCCATTTCAAACCGGCTGCGGGAAAAACCGGCTAAAAAGTGTAATTAACGGACATCAAACGACGCTCTCGCCACCCTTCGCACCTACCCGCAACCCCCGCCGTTAAGCCATTTTTACGGTACCAAGCGCAATTTCCGCCCTGTCTCGCCTAATTACACTCTGTTGTACTCTGCGTAGATTACGACTGCCCTTTTACGCTATCCAATCGCTGCTTTAGCGCTGCCTGATCGATGGTCTTCGCGGTACCGTTCAATAGCGTAACCCGTTCCGGTCCGAGCATTCCGTTAGCCTGCAATACTAATCTTGCTGCCGAAGCATTGCGATCCTCGATGATTGAGTCAATCAATGCGTCAAATACCGCAGGCAGTCGCCCAGTCGTCTTAGACACGATTTCGCGCTTATATGCGGCTTCGAACGCAGGGTTGCGCTGCCATCGCTGTAGAGTTCGCGCAGAGACACCGACCTTATCGGCGATATCTTGTTTCTTTAGTCGTGGAACTTGTCGAGTGGTAAGCAGATCGATAGCTTTTAGTTGCTGCTCCGTCAGGTCCATCGATACCTTGTTGACTCGTACCTTGCGGCCACCCCGATTTGGTGCTCGTTTAAGTTGTGATCCCATTATGCGATTACCTCCGTGTTAGTTTGATTTGTTTGATTAATGCCGTAATGCTCGTTAATCAGCGAAGTCACTCGCTCGAGTCCGGATCCTTGCGCCAGTGACTTCGCCTCAAAGCGAGCAAATACCACTGCGTCATAACCCGTATAACCTTCGACCTCAGCAGCCTCAACTGCGATGCCTGTCGCAAGTTCAGCGAAGGACTCACTTATTAGTACAACGAGCGTTTTCAAGAAGTACCCGACTAGATTGCGTACCTGTTTTCGTTTGGCTACGTAAGCCGTGCGAACTGCTGCGGACTGGATTGCGTCAAGATGCGCCAGGATGTCGAAGTTGCGCAGGAATACCGGGAATTTGCGTGACAGTGCGATTTGAAGATGTGCGACGATGCCACCGTTAAGAAGCTCGACTTGCTTCGACGTTGAAAGTGCCAGCGGTTGAATAGCCCGGATTAATGATTGATCGATATTAAAAGCGTTCAAGACTTCAAGCGCGTTGCATTCGCCTGTATCGAGTGTTTTAAGATTTAGAGCTTTAAGGGAGTTTAAAGATAAAGAATTTAATGGTGTGTCATTTTGACCATTCCCTTGTGTAGCATCTTGTGTCGCATTCTCTAAATCAACGTTTGATTCTACACTTGATTTCGCCTGATTGGAGACAGGTTTTTCAGCGCTATCTTCCGCAACTGGTACGTCAGTATCCGTTTTGAGACCCCTCGCATTTTCCGCAGTAACTTCGACGTTTAGCGGTAAGAGGCGAATAATGCTCGCCGTTTGGCGATTGTCGGACTTTCGTTTACAGTTGATTATCTCGATCATGCCTAGCGCTTTAAGCGTCTTGTATGCACGCATGACAGTGCTGCGGGACTTATCGATTAACTTCGCCATTGTGTTGGCTGTCAGATAAGCGACACCGGGGTATTTAACGCTGTACTGCGATAATTTGTAGTAAATCTCGCGCTCGGTTTTCGAGAGGTTGGCGCTGTTTGCGTCTAGTTGTTCCCAGTAAGTCGCATTCAGAGCTTCGACTGTATCGTGAGTCGTGAATTGCATTATAGTTTCTTCGTTGAGAAGGTATGTGATTGCTGATTTCGGCATATTGTCCGGCTCCTTTTGAGCACCAAAAAGACTACGCTACAATAAAACATTGTGTGGCGTAATCACTTGCGAAACCGGCTAATATTCGTTACAATTAACACATCTGATAGTGGTGTCTGTGTCCGAATTCTCCTTGCAGGGAGTGTTTGGTTTCGCAGGCGCTTTTTTTGTTTAAATTCGTTTCTTCTTAGCTCTAAATCGCTCAATCGGCGAAAACCGATCATGTCTTTCCGAGATTGCTGTGACGTCCATACTCAAATAGCGCTTTGTCATCTCCAGTGAGGTATGACCCAATATTTTAGATAAGGTGTATAAGTCCATTCCGGATTTGAGCATGCTTGTCGCTGCTGTATGTCGGAATTTATGAGGATTAACTTCCGTGACTTTACTTACACCTGAAATATCTCCAATCTCGGTAACGCGCTTTCTTATAGTGTTTGAGCTGGCTTGTCTGCCACGTAGTGTCATGAATAGTGCGGTGCTGCCCCTAAAATGATGCTTGTTCTCTCTCACTAACTCTCGGAGTAGCTTAGACGTGAACGCCGACATCGGCACCATCCTCTGCACTCTCCCTTTCGCAATCTCGCTTTTAACCGTGATTACTCGAGCCATGAAATCTATATCTTCATCATTTAATGAAGTCATCTCCGTGACACGCATCCCTGTATCTAGCGCTAGAACTAAAAAGCAGTAATCTCTGAATCCAATCCAGCTACTTTTATCGCAGCTCGCGAGTAATAGCCGGACTTGATCGTCAGTAAACACTTGAATTTTGGAGCGATTCACTCTTAAAAACTTGACCTTCTGCGCCGGACTTTCTTTAATTTCGCCGTCATCGATCATCGAGTTAAAAAATGATTTAAGCATTTTGATGCGACCGTTTATCGTGTATGCGGCAACTTGCGAAACTAAGAACTGTTTATACGCTTCGATATGCTCTCGTTTAATTTCATCGAGCCATTTCACTTCGGGATAATGCTCAGTAATCCAGTCGTAGAAATAGCGAAGCGATTTCGAATACAACGTTAATGTCGTTTTACGCAAATTAGCGGTTGTTTTGATTACGACAAAGCGATTAATAGCGTCAATCAACGAGATACTTTGCAGGTCGCCTAAATCTTCGTAACTCATTTGTTGTCCGGCTTTAAACTTCCGCTGGTTACTTAGCGGTCTAAACCGTTCTCTAGACATAAAAACGCCCCTCTCCGAGACACCGCGCAGGCGTTACGGAGAAGAGCGTAGACTCTTCGCAAATTCAAATAGACTTATCGATAAACAGCGCTTATCCTTTGACCATTCCTTTGAGAACGAAAGCAACGTTTGCCGGTCGTTCTGCTAAGCGGCGCATGAAGTAACCGTACCAGTCACGTCCATAAGGGACGTAGACGCGGACTTTATAGCCTTGTTTGACGAGTTCGAGTTGACGCTCGACACGGATACCGAATAACATCTGGAATTCGAACTGGTCTTTTTCAATCCCGTTTTCTTTAGCGTAACGGATAACTTGCTCGATCATCGCATCGTCATGCGTTGCGACGGCAGCATAGTTTCCGAGTGATAATTGTAATTTCACGAGCTTGATGTAGTTGTGATCGACGTCTTCTTTTTCTGGGAACGCCACCGTTGCCGGCTCTTTGTATGCTCCTTTGACGATTCGGAGATTCGTTTCGAAACGTCCGACACGTTTGATATCATCTTCCGACCGGTAGAGATACGACTGGATGACCGTTCCGATGTTATCGAAAGATTGGCGCAATTCTTCAAACAATTGAATCGTCTTTTCACAACGTGGCTCATCTTCCATGTCGATTGTGACGAAGACACCAAGTTCTTTCGCTCGTGTTAAGATCCGTTCCATGTTCGAGCGGATCAAGTCGTCCGAAATATCGAGTCCGAGTGATGTCAGTTTCAACGAGAGTTGCGAGTCTAATTTTTCTTCCGCAATCATCTCTACCGCACGAATACATTCCTGTGTCATCATCTCTGCTTCAGCCACCGTCGAGATGAACTCCCCTAAATGGTCCATCGTGACGCATAACCCTTTTGCGTTCAATTCCTGGATCGCCCGTTTTGATGCTTCCAATGAATCCCCTGCCACGAAGCGACTTGCTCCGAATTTAAGCCCGTATCGCTTGGCGAGACCGTTCAATGTCTTGTTTTGCGATA
>Ga0308160_10003121_pt1 | contig 19011 bp, 28 predicted proteins | sample PhyFR1_FD_201036 | JGI IMG/M metagenome (GOLD analysis project Ga0308160, IMG submission 201036) | Phyllosphere microbial communities from UC Gill Tract Community Farm, Albany, California, United States - DLSLF.R1 | ecosystem: Host-associated > Plants > Phyllosphere > Unclassified | place: USA...
ATAAAGCAAGGACAAATGTGAACAAGTGCGAAGATAAGGGGAAACATGATCAGCGACATTCACATATAAATCAAGCAGAGACTTACGTGGTCATCCTCCTCTTGGCCTTCAAACCCCAGTTGTAAGACCTCATCTTGGCGGCAGGGTAACCACACTGGGCACACTCTGTACTAGTCAGTCCTGCTCGACATTTGTCGAGACTGGCGCATCTCTCTCCAACATCCTCCTTCTCAAGCAAACTTTTCTCATCTCGCCCTTTCCGACATGTCCAATGCGCCAGTCTCAAAGCCGGGTGTCACTCACGGTGCTTTTGCTTGTGGAAAGATCGGTCACCGCATCGTCGACAAAGGGTGTGGGATTTGGAGTGACGTTTACCGCTGAGAGGGTTAGCTTGTGTTCTCGCTGGGATGATATCGGCTGTGTCGTTTGGTCCTTCCTACTCCCATCTCATCCACTAGCTGGCCCCGCTGGTTGACGATCAAGTCGCACGGTACAGTCCATTTCCATATCCCCAGTACTCCATCTCCAAATCGAAACATTCCATTTTTTTCTTCCACTCCCTTGCTTCTCCCTAGTCCCAGACGACATCAAGCCTGTATACGGGATGCAACTTACAAAGAGGGAGTACCCTGTATAGAGAAAAGACCAGGTCAACAATTAAGAAGGACCTTCCGTCAGCGCTTGAAACAGCGTGGGATTCAACGACCACCTCTCCTGAGAGATAGGTGGATTTACGACCACCGAAGTGGATTTGATATCGAAACTAGACGTACTTTACTCTGTCTGTCAGCTTGTTCTACCCTACCTCAGTTAGTCTATGTATGTACTCACCATTTTACCTGATTAGATTTCTTGATGGATGAAGAAGGAACTTTGGTCAACGACGAGGATGAGGGAATAGTGTGGGAGGGCGAGCAAGAAATATATAATCCCGAGTGTGGCAGTTTCGAGTTTCTAACCTGATACAACACCTGGTGATAGAATGCCACGTCATAGACGCGTCGAGATGGTGGGTTGCTTTGTCTTTGGGTGAGAAGATGAGTGCATGCAGATAGAGTAGAGTACTATAGCAATGGGCTCACTAGACCCAACAGCAGCTCTACCGCCCTTCCCACAACTCAAATCATTCGCCCTCACACATATTCTCTATGACCCAGCACACCCACTCTCAATTCCATTCACTCTACTCTCATTAACGCCCATATTCCTATTCGTATCATACTTTACTTTACTCATATTCGATCGTCGAATCACCATCCTCGCCTTGGCAGCGGGATCGATCGCTAACGAGATCCTTTCCTTGGGCTTGAAGAAGGTTTTGAAGGGTGAGAGACCTTATCTCGGTCATGGAGAAGTCGGGGATGGATATGGGATGCCGAGTAGTCATTCGCAAGCTGCCGGGTTCTTGGTAGCTTGGGGGATTGGGTACTGGTTGACATTGGAGCGAAGGAGGGCGAACATTCAGACCCCAAAATGGAGCGATGGATCAAGAATGGTAGGACAGGTCAGAAGGAGTATATACCTATTCGGTCTAGTCACTTGGTCCGTTCTAGTTGCATACTCCAGGTAAGCATAATAATCAAGAAGCACGACGAAGCTCATATCAGGTGGCATTTGATGTATCACTCCATCCCCCAAGTCATCGCAGGCTACATCGCAGGATTACTATTCGGAACGACCTACTTCATCCTCACCGAATATATACCGCTCCTCTACCCCGCCTCGGCATTAGGCCAATTGAGGAGAGGTGTCGAATCGCTCTGGGTCGGCATTGGAGGGGTAGGAGGATGGGAATTGAGTACGAGTGGAGGCGGATGGGGAGAAGGATGGGTGTTTGTGAAAGACGAGGACAAGGTCAGCAAGGCATCATGATGCAGGATATTGGCTGGATATGATCCTCGACCCATGTTGCGGGAGGACGTGCTCGAACCGGGATTTGGCCAACACTTCGATCCGCGGCCAGTAGACCTCGATACGGCTCCAACATTCCCACGCGTCATGCCCTCATGTAATGAGTCGATACATCCGAGACACGCGCATCTCTAATCGCCTCATCTCGAATCCATCCTCCCGAAGACACTATTCTGTCGACATACCGACTACTGTGCACCTTCATCCAGTGATCGGCAGGCGCGGAAGTGTTCTCATCCCAGATTGGCTTCTCGTATCGTCTGTAAATGCATGCAGACCACGATGTCACCTGACTTACACGGAACGAACCAACATTGAATACATGGGTCGTGGTGTCCTGGACGGGAGAAGCTCGATACTGCGGGTCGGAGAACGCGGTCGGCTTTCTCATCGGGTTCAGCCTCATTTTAGGGTGTGTGTGGTGCTTTACTTCTTTGATATACATGCTTTTACTTGACATTCACCGAATGGGAACAGCGCTTCTCGCTTGGTCCGTGGAGCAGTGGTATGTATATATGTAGCCTGCCGTCTCGACTTTCTCACAAATTACTTCCCACTCGTATTGACCTCTCCAACCACCAAGCTACAGCAGATTATCAAACATGGGTGAGTATCATTCCACCATGTCATTTCCCGATGCTTACTTCCAGGACTCTTTGCTCTTCTCGACACTACCATTTTGACTCAACACGGTGCTGTCAAGTGAGTCCTCCATTTCGTCGGACGAGGTCAGGCTAACGAACAGGAGCGTCAACCCCAACAATGAAGAATCGAAATCCAAGCTCTCTGATGAGATCATCGCGTACGTATCTCATCGCTCCTCCTTATCGCTCCTACTTCATTGCGTCCAAACTCTTGGCTCAGGGCTGACTTGACAGAGGAGCAGCCGTGTGCGAAGCCACTAAAGTGTATGATAACACCAAGAAACCCGAGACTGTATGTCCGCTCCATTCAAGCTTGACAGAGTGCAGCGCTGACTCACGAATAGCATGCCCTTGCTCAATCGAAGCTTGATGAGTTGATTGATGCCCAAGTTGATAAGCTTGTAGAGAAGAAGAGTAAGTCCACAATTTCGCTCCCTCTGATTTCATATGCTGATCCCAGAACTCGACGCTTTCGACAAGGAAAAGACCAAGAAGCTCGCCAAGGAACATGCTGCGGCTGCTTTGAAGAAATCTGGGCAATTCTAGCTAGGCGGGTATCATGCGATACTTCCCATATGATTAATTTCAATGTTGATAGACATATCTTATACCATGCAAACGTCATGGTCACATTGTCAATGACGGAGGACTTGTAATTGTCTGGTCACTCGTGATCTCCTCGGCAGCAAGCAGTGAGAGGAAGATTACGCCTGGCGAGTTTCCTGAATCAGATCCTCGACGCCGCCGCACTGCTCCCAGTCGACATCTTTCGCTTCTCATCCGATTATGGGAGAATCGATGTTCAGCAGGCACGGACCGGCTTCTTTCATAAGATTGCGTTTTCGGAATTCTTGACAACGGGGATCGATGCATAGGGCACGACTCTGAATCTCAATCAATAAGGTTGAAACGGCTTGCAATCTGGTGAAGAATGACACTGTTAGGGCAACGCGGGACCGGGCTTGTCGGTCTGAATACAAAACTTGGGACGATGCTTCTGCCGTCTACTTAGCTCGACACCACGACCCTTCCGCGCTTTCAATCAGAGAAGATTGACCTTCGAAACAAGCTGCAATAGGCGAGGCAGTAAGTATATAGGTAAGCCACGGCCTTTTACTATCCATATCACTTCTTCCTTCAACTCATCTACTAATTCACAACGATACATAATGGGTAAGCAGGCCTAACGAACGCTCCTTCAATACTCAGTCTTCAGGTGGTTTCTTCGATAGATTCGCGGGTGTACACAAAGCGTCTTTCGCACAAAATCACGCACAAGTACAGCGAGTCTTGTACACCCTCGGACCAGATAGTATCGCTGATGACAAGTAGCGGTAATCCGGGAGAGCATGGCAAAGTTTCTGAAGAGGTGGTAGCGGAAGTCATCATGTATCGTTGACCGTTGCTCAATGTTGACCGTACAGTGGAGCCGCCACTCACGGGGCCATCGAAGCGTTCGAGAAACACTACAAGGAGCATGGAAAGTCCGCTACTGTACGTCCCTCCCTCTCTTCTCAAGTCTGTCGAAGCCAATGTTGACAATGTTAACAGCATCAACAGGCTAAGGATCTACTTACTCGATTCACCACTGCCGAGGTCGACAAGATTATCAAGGACAAGGGTGAGTTGCTTCTCTGCCCCATCCCGAAGGTATCCGAGCTCACAATAGGTCTTCACTCCATAAACAAGGCAAAGGCGCACGAGCTTGCTTTGCAGCACGCCGAACAGGCTTTGAGCAAGTCTGGACATTACTAGAACGACAATCACCCGTTTTATATGCCGGAGTCGAGAAATGGATAGATGTAGATACAATTCTATGAGCTCAGACCTATGCATTATTGATGGTCGGTCAAGCCTATACCGACTCGTAAAGTGACGCAAACTGCTCAGCGGCCAAAGAGGATGTCCCGTGGGACGGACTCGCACTTCCTCATAGTGGTCAGAACGTAAGCGTGACTCCGCTCCATCGAGACGTCGTCCATCACGATGACCGTCACGACACACTCGATCCCTTCCTGGTATTGCCCTAGACACCAGGGGTCTCTTCCTCTTGCACTCTATCACGGTATGAACTCGAGAACAACTCTGCAAACCACGATAGATTGGTGATCGTCAGGCACCGGCGCAACGCGTCCATGGACCGAAGTCTAGACTACGCGTTCTTCTTACGCATGCATTGGACAGTGGACCAGACTGACGTGTGGGACAGGACTGCTATGCAGCACATAATGGCCGATGACTGGAAATACACAGCAAGAAGTCAGGTACTACTCGGATAAGAGGTTTGAGCCTAAGATTAGAATGGATTGTCGACAGTGACTATTCTTGGAAACACGCTCCCTTCATGACGTTGAATCAACGGTATAACGGGGATTGCCTTCAACGTGGAGCTGCGGGCGGTGCATTCTAGATGGATATATAGCCAGCCTTCGGTCTCTCATCACTCATACATTACTTCTCGCCTTCTCCTCCTCTGAACAACCAAATCAAAACATAATGGGTAAGTCTCCCCCGCCTTCACGACGTACCCTGCTGATGAAGTAGGACTATTTGATTTCTTTGAGAACGGCTCCAATGATCGAGACCAGGTCTAGTGAGTCCCACCCCTACGATCAATAGTCTCAAGGCTGATGAGAAGCAACATCGACCCCAACAATGAGAACCACAAATCCAAGCTCTCTCACGAATTGATCGGGTAAGTCCCCAACGCGTCTTTCTGTCAACGCTGATGTGGATAGTGGAGCTGCAGGGTTCGAAGCCATGAAAGCCTACGAGAACCACTGCGAGCAGAACGGAAAGCCCGAGAACGTACGTCTACCTCCATCCCTGTTGGGTATGAACTGATGGGCAGCACAAATTCGCTAAAGAGTTGATTGCTGGTTTCGCAGCTGCTGAAGTTGACAAGCTTTTCGAGACCAAGGGTACGTCTTCCACTCCACGAGTTGATGTGTACTGATGGTAGGTCTCGACGCTTATGACCGAGAGGAAGCCAAGAGGCATGCCAGGCAGCAGGCTGAACAGGCATTGAACCAGTCTGGACAGTACTAGATTATGAACCATATGAGTTGAACGAGGGCGGATTGCAATGCTTTAGATAAGAATGAAGTTATGCAGAAGTGATTATTACTGGTTCCTTGCGCATTTGTGGTTCTCCTCGAGGTTGATGTGGGATGCTTGACGTTGCTGGACGTTGTTCAACGCAGAGGGCGGTGTGTCATTTATACATGCCCCCCTTTTACGTCGCGTCAACAAACCACCCCTAATCTCAGGCTGTTCAAGGCCTCCATATACCATACTACAATGTCATACTCTGTCCGATCAACGCAGAGGGTAGACTACTCGGCTCAAGCATCAAGACAATACTATGCCACTCCATCCCGAAACACCCCACAACCACGAGGTTCAAGCTCTCGAAACCCATACTCCCCCGCGCCATATCAACAACAAGCTCACCAGGCACCTACCCATCCTCCGGGACCTCTACCATTCTTTGTCGCTCCCCCTGGTCAGACTGGAGCCGATGCGAATACTCAGGCACTGTTGACGACTTATCCATCGAGATTGAGGACTGGTGTGACTGGATTGATGCAACCTGAGAACATCACTGGTGGACCTAAAGAGAGGGAATTGTTCCTCGCTGAACTGGATAAGGAGTTATTCGCACCACCCTCTGGAGGGGGTACACCGAGAGATTCGCCTGCTCCCTATGGACCTTCTCGGCGCGCTGTGACGACAACAAGTGGAAGGAGGAGTCGGATGGTCTCGTATGCGGAACAAGGATCCGACGAAGATGAGGAAGAGGATGAAGAAGAGGAAGAAAGTGATCCGGAAGATCCTGCGTCTGATCCGGAAGATGGATCATATGGCGGAAGAGGCGATACTGGCGGTAGGAGGCAGAGGCAGAGAAGGGAACCAGCAGCGCATGGGGATGCATCGAAACAGGGTAGACTGAAGAAGAAACGGGATGAGATGGATAAAGGTTGGACTTGGTTAGGGGACCGGTGTCCTGGAGAGAGGGTTAGGAGTCAGCGTGCGATGAATACGAAACATCAGTATTTGTAGGTCCAGCTTCCATATAATGGAGGACCAGTACTAATGACAGATCACAAGAAATACTGGAAGCAGATGCTCAGAAGCTGGAAGCATTAATACCAATAACGATAGATTTCGACGTTCCAAATCCGAATCCAGATCTTGCAGGCATCAAGATTAAAGATCGGTTCTTATGGAATCTGAATGGTCAGCTGTTTTCACATTTTGGCTGGTTAGAGAGCTGACAGACAGAAACACATATAACGCCATACCAATTTTCAGCCACTTTCTGCGAGGATACAGGGATCCCAGTCAACCCATATGCTCGGACTGTATCGGACTTGATCGATGCTCAGATTGAGGAAGCTCAGACTGCTTCACTTGTAAACGTCGTTGACCCGGAGGTATCGGAGGAGGATATCGAGTGGACGGATGAGAGGGCTGTTGATGATATTCGTGATGGGGCGTATGCGGAGGAGATGGCTATCAAACAATGGAAAGAGGCAGATTGCCGTATCATCTTAAATGTAAGCCTCTACCCGCTTATCGTAGGTGGTGATAGCTGACAAGCAGCTGGATGTTCAGATTTACACCCACATCTTACGCGATCGTATAGAATGGGATCTATCCTCGTCCCTCCCTCCAACCCTCTTTGCAAAGCACTACTGTACCGAAATCGGCCTAACAGGCGAAGCAATCCCACTAGTAGCCCACGCCATCCACGAGGAACTCTTAAAACACAAAAGAGATTGCCTAGAACTAGAATTATTCACACACTCGCATCCGGATGAACAGGCTAAATGGGAGAAATCACACGGTGGACCACCACGGACGACGAATCGGACTGGAGCGAAAGGATTACGGGGGATATGGAGGGATTGGTGGGAGAGGGAAGAATTTGGTCCGGTCCTTGTTGAACTTAGTATGGAGGAGATGGAGAAGAGGGAGATGGAAAGGACGAGAGAGGCTAGGAGGTTGATGAGGGGTGTTACGGGTAAGAGGAGGAGGTAGACTAGTGTCTGAAGTAGATCAAAAGCGATTAGTATCATGCGACATTGATTATCTGCATGGTATCGTTATACTCGTGCCGTACTTGTGATCCTGCTCTCCTTAGAGGAAGAACCACCTAAACCAATCCTCTGACCCCTCTCCAATATAGTCTGAACTTGATCAACAGCTACAAACCAACTCCACCCCTTCTCTTTACCAGATTTATATCGAGCAGGATATTTAAACTTCCCACGGAAATTATAAGGTGGAACAAGAACGTGGAGGTGTAGATGATGTACTGAAGAGAATGGGGGAATGTGGAATCCCATTTTCAGTCCTGCAGGATTTGAGGTGAGGGTCATACCGAGTCTTGCCATTTGATTGACTGCTTTCAGCTCTGTAGACGGGGTCACTTACTCATTGGGAGGTGAGTGGGTGTTAGGTCATGGACTGTTGAGACTGTACGTTAGTGACCCGAGCGTGAGATAGAGTGGAGACGTACTATGGTGATATCGAGGGATGATTAGGAGGTGAGTAGCTGCACCGGGCGATCTGTTATCAGTACCATCCCCATCCATCTTGCTTGAAGGCATACCGATCTTTGAATGCTATAAGCTCTTCATCCTGTTCATCAGCTTTATCAGATGAGAGTAAAGAGCCGAGTCACTTCATATACGACGTTGAACCCTTTTGAAGGCGAGACATTACAGAAGATACATCCCTCCTTGACTGGTCTGGTGGGATCGGAATCGACTAGACTGATCGTTTCTTGGCCTGTACTAGACTTGGAGGGTGATTGGAAACATGATAGGAAGTTTGGCATGTCATGAGGAAGTTGAAGAGTGTAAGTAACACCAGAATCTGATCACAACTACAGGTGGACGTTCGAAGTGGAGGCCAGTCGGTGATCCTGGGAGTAGTGCAACGCTGAATGCAACGCTGAATGCAAAATGGTATACATGTCAAGACTACATGACTAAATAACTGCTACATACGGCCTCCCCTGCAGCCCCTACTTGTACTCTGGCTTCAAAACCAATTTCCCATTCTCCTTAACTGTAACATCATTAACCCACCTCATGAACAATTTCTGATTCGCATCCCTGTTTTCTGACGCTGTAGCTCGTAACTTGGGTGCGAAAGCTTTAATAGGACCCGACATGGCGACGCCAGCTTCGGATTGAGTTTTGAACCAAGCAATAACTTCACTTTGCGTAATTTGCAAAGGGAACGGAGCGACGTCGGGTGTAGATGACTTCTTTTTCTTGGATCGTGGTTCAGAGTTGTTGGAGGGTGTAGGGGATGGTTTACGTTTAGGTGAATTTGTAGTTGTATTGGTAGAAGAACCAGGTTGAGGTGATGCTGTTGCCGTTTTACGTTTCCCGTGGGATGGACCTCCTGGTGGTCGGTTATGTTGTGGATGTTGCGTGGGTGTTCCTTCTCTTCCAGGCGACAAGGCTCGAGAGGGACTAACGTCCCTGGAAGGAGGCGACATTCCCCTTCCATCCCGCGATTCAGGCGATGTAGCTCGATTATGAGGCGAGTTTCCTCTCGATCTAGCTTTAGGCGAAGCACCCCTGGAACCAGTAGCTCGGTGAGCGAGGAAAGCGGCTCCTGATCCGGGTGGGGCAGTTCCTGATTTCCCATGCTGTGGGTAATTTGGCCTTTTCCCATTTCCTGATCCACCTGGGGAAGTGGTTTGTCGGAATGAGGGACCACGTGATTGAGGGCGTGCTGGACGTTCTGCTGATCCAGGTGCTGATTTGGTATTCTCCTTTTCTTTTTCCTTCTCCTTCTCCTTGTCTCCCTTGACACTTTTCTCGGATTTATCATCCTTGATAGTCTCGCTGGAATCGGATGAGTCCTAGAGTATTAGCCAAGCTCTCGATTGATCTCATAGGGAGACATACAGAATCAGATGAATCGTAATCATCCCCACCACCTCGTTCGCGCATCATCTTCCGTAATCTCTTTCCTTCTACGTTCAATTTCCCCTCATTCTCTCCGAACAGATCATCTTCGTCGTCGACCTTATCGATTTGAGCTCGATCACCGAAAGTCGCATTAGCGAGTCGTTGTTCCTTTTTGATTTGTTCCTACAAAATCAGCTGCTACCTCGAGAAGATCAGTCAGCTTACCTCTTGATACTTTGTCTCTTCCTCTTCTTCCTGATCGTGATAGAATGTATTGTTCTCATCATCATCTTGGAAATCTTCCGCAACATCGTAATCGAGCTCTTCATCTACACCACCTTCCATACCCTATTTCATCAGCTTGCGAGAGTGAGGTGCATCAAGTAGCTCACCCTCTCCTGCTGCCTTCCTTCACGCTTGAAATCATCTTCATATTTCTCCACCTTGACCCTGACTGGCTGAGCACCTCGCATCCTAGTCTCCCACCTCGAAGCCATATCATCATGTTCCGTCTTGACCCCCGAGCTGGAGCCTGATGGTCCTGCGACATTACCCATCAATGCAGGTCCATCCGGACGCTGCGACCATCGATCATGCACTTTATGTTTCATCTGATGCTCAAACTATGTGTCAGTAACTTGAAAGAATGACGAGGGGTGGATGTACGAGTTTATTAGCTGCATCTGCATCGAGGGTCTTGAATGGCCTTTCGGGGGTGAAGCGATACGTCCGTCCTAATGGTACGATCTCGAATCCAGATTCGATTCGACCATCATTGACAAGTAGTACCGTAGGTAATGAACTTTGTTCAATCATCCTCCCAACCCAATGTTCCGGAACATGACCCAGTGCTTGAGCTTGTCCCTCCGGTCGAGGTTTCCCAGTTTCCAACACCCAAGGCGTAGCTTCCTCCCTTTTCATCCTGACTATATTCAGATCCTGATGAAACACCTCTTTGACTCCCTTTTTCAACTTTCTCTTGGTCCCGGGGGCGTTTCCTACCATATCTGGATCTAGCCCTACATCCTTCTTTTCAATCACAGGTTGCCCGTTCTGACCCATGACAGGTTGTCCACCCTCATCATACAGGTACTTGCCCACTATCTTTCCTTCATCATCTAATGCGTGGATCGGTAATTCCTTGACTCCAGGTTGTTTTCGATTCATAAATATAGGTTTCGTAATACTGACCGGATCAAAGTCTCGTGCAGACATGAATTTCATAAGATTAGATCGTATTCTCGTATTCGGATCAGTTGAGTATAACTTGATCTCGGTGATATGTGGATTTGGCTTCACATCGCCGTTACTCGATGATGAACTTGATGGAATAGAAGGCTGGGAGGCGGTAGGAAGAGTAGGTTTAGGAGGACCAACTTGTTTCCGTGGTAAGGTCGTTCCTGCGATTGAACTTGAAGGACCAGCTATCGGAGGTCCAGAACGGGGTTGTCTGTTTGCCACGCCCTTCTTCTTCTTGGGCATGAACAATCCTACTTCAGACATGGTATCGCTATATGTGTATGGTAGAGTAGAGAGTAGTGAGCAGTAGTAGTTAGTCTTCGGTTATCGCGTACGTTCTGTTTGATTCCGTTAACAGTAACAGTCAAATGGCCACCCATAGCGACTGATTGTCTAGTTATTACTCTTCTTCTATCTTCGTACAGCGTCATTTAGACTCCTATAGTATCCTACCACGATGTCAGACGCGGACGCGGCGCTCAAAAGGAGTGCGAGGGATGTACAGATGGAAGCCGAGGTGAGTACCTCCTCTCCCGAAGGACGACGTCACAACCTACATCCGCGCCCCCTCCCTTCTCCTCGACATGGGACATAAGCTGACAATGTAGGTGGACAGAGTGATGAAGGCATTCAAACTCAAGTAAGCTTTTCTTATCCCAGTCACAGGTCTCAAGCTAATGATTCTAGTCCATACGACGTTCTCGACATTTCATACCTGGCGGCCGAAGCAGACATCAAGCGCCATTACCGTAAAAAGACGTTATTGCTACATCCAGATAAATGGGTGGTCAAGCACGAGAACGTAGATGAGGTAAGTTCTTTCAAACAGCACGGGATAAATGCTGATAAACAGGCATTTGATGCGTTTAATAAAGTGAGCTGAAGTCTCCCCATTCACGTCGGGCCAAGTTGACGAATATAGGCGTATGAACACCTCTTGGAGAAAGGCAAGAGGTCAGAGATAGATGCTATTATGAACCACGCCCGGGGGCTGGTACTGAAATCGTGAGCTTCCTCGATTTCGTGGTACGTATAAGCTGACATGCAGATTACTTGGCGAGGCATACACAACATCAATACAAGATTCAGATCCACGCCTTCAGAACTTGAAGCCACCCTTCGAAATTCAAATCAGATCTAAAGCCAAGGAGGTGTTGGTAGAGGATGAACTAGCTCGTCGCCGGTAAGCTTTTGTCTCCCATTGCCTTTTCGCCAAAAAGGACACGCAGCTGACGAACAGTAAAACACAAGTACAATTCGCGAACGAGGGGGCGGAGAAGAAACAGAAAGAAGAGGAAATCGCCGCTAGGAAGAGGAAGCTCGAGGAGAAAGAAAAGTGGGAAGGTGAGTCTCGTTTCAACTCTCAATCATTACTATATGGCGTAATCTTACGAGTCTCTCGCAACAGATTATACCTACTCTCACAAGCGAATGGTCGACCCCTCACCCTCCCTATACCCTTTTCATAGGAACAAACGCTGACACTAGTTTCCCCTTCCCGAATCCCTACCCTCTACACGTATGCTATGCTCATTCCTATCACCCCCAACAGAGCGCAGAGAAGAGAGAATCCACGATTGGAGATCATTCCAAAAACAACCCAAAAAGAAAAAGAAGAACGAACATGTCCTCGGCTGATTTCAGTCGCTTTCCGCCTCGCGAGGTAGCGGCGATACCTTTCTCCTTTGACCCATCATGTTGTGAGTATTATATATCTTTCTATGCAATTGTGTATTCTGACGTCTTTTGCGTTTAGGCTTGGTCCCATATTCCGGAAGAGCGCATTTGGTTGGGCATGCTTGGGAGTATACTGATCTGTGTGGGGTCATATTTGCTGACTGTAACTCCTATGCCGCAACGACCTTTGCTGCTCTGTATGTACTGATTTGAATGTACTGATCTGCGCGCTCCTTGCGTAGTGAGACCCGTCATTGTAGATCATACATGCATGGTATCTTGTGACTATATGAGTACAGTGCGCTGGTCGACGGTCTTGTAAACCGGCTGAACCTCGGTTAAACCATCTTTTGCGCTTTGTCTCCAACATTCTTGTCAACCCCCTCTTGCAACCCACCATGCCGCGATCCCCATCACCCCCATACCGTTCTAGGGGGAACTACGATCCTAGACGAGATAGAGATAGAGACTGGGACAGGGACAGAGATCGAGATAGGGATGTAGATAGGGATAGAGCGACTTCAAGTTATAGAGGAAGGCATTATGATCCGGATTACAGAGGTAGAGGTAGAGGGAGAGGTTTCAGGGGACGAGGAAGGGGAGGGTATAGGGAGAGAGATGATAGAAGGAGAAGTTATACTAGGAGTTTGTCTAGGAGTAGGAGTCGAAGTCGGGATAGACGACCTATTGAGAGGGAAAGAAGATATTCACCTGCTAAATCAAGATCCCTAACTCCGGAAGAAGGTCAAATTACCTCCGCACCCTCTACTCGAAGGCGCTCTCCACTCCCACCACCACCACGCAGGGGTTCTCCAATCTGGCGCAGAGATCGTGATAGGTCTATAGACAGGGATAGGGATTGGAGAGATGATAGAAGGGATACCAGAAGACCTTTTTCAAGAAGCTCGAGATCACCTCCACCACCACGATCACCTCTTCCACCCCGTGAGAGGGAGAGGGATCACTCGCCAGCATCAGCATCTAGTCGATCATTATCTACTCGATTCCCTTCACCTGAAAAGAAACGGATTGTCTATAGTCCAAGACCGAGAAGTCCGGAACGACCCCCCGCCCCCGCTTTAACAGCATCAGTACCCGAACCCCCGAAAAGACCTGTACCAGTGGCTGTCCCCCTTCATGCGCTGCGGGTACCACCCTCTGGACCTCGGAGTGAGAGGTTCCCACCTACTGGACCTGCTATTCCATCTGGTCCACGGGCTTTACAGCAACACCACCAGAATCAAAATCAACCCCAACATCAAACTCAATACCCTAATCAGCCTTCCCAAACGTCCAATCCTTACGCTCCTCGACTAGCGACTAGTAGTACCCCAGTCGAGCCAGGTCCAGTCACGCCGAACCGCTTATCCTGGGCAGAGAGGAAAACTTCTGGGTTCGGGCATGGACCTAATGAAGCCAGAGATGAGGCTAGGGATGTCAAGATGGAGCCGGATCTGCCGGTCGTGGATGAGGCTGAATTGGAGGAACAGAGAGCCAGGGAAGAGGATGCCAGGATTACCGCGGAATTGCCTGAACTCAAGATGCCCTTTGCTAGGGCTAGATGGGAAGTTGATGTAAGTCCCTGTGTTCTTGGGGAGAACCTCGCCTGGCAGATGAAAGGAGCCTCAGCTGATGATAGCTCGACAACCACTATAAGCGCATGCTGGTATTACAGCATAATACCGACAGAGCGAGGAGTATGCAGCGTATAGCAGGAGCAGTACTGTCAGACGCAGAGGCAGAGCTATATGCTGCAACGGAACGAAGCAAAGTAGTAGAAGATCAGTTAGTCAAAGCTTCATCTCTAGGCGTGGGAGTGGGGTTATTATAGTATGTAGACTCGTGATTTAATACGTTGTATAGTATAGTCTCTTGAATGAATCCATAGCTGCCCTGATTCCGGATTAACCTAACCTTTATATTTGCCATTTCTCCATCCTCCACATTCCCCTCTTCCCCTCCCTTGATCTTGCTTATCTCACACCCGAGCTTTTCCCGGTACAAGTACAGATATGTCAGAACAAGATCAAACACTCATAGATCCAGCATTACAAGCAGAGGATGAAGCATACAAGTCTTCTTTAGGGGGTATATACCCAAGTCAGGGTCGCGCTGGTATAAACAACAACAACAGTAGTAGTAGTGGTGGGCTGGAAGATGAAGGATATGGGGCGAGGTCACACCCTACTCCTGGGCGGGCTGGGGATGGGCCTGCAAGCAAGAAGAAGAGGACATCAGCTGTAGCTGGGGGTGATGAAGAGGGTAGGAAGAAGTCTAGGCAGAGTCGTGAGTTATCCTGACACGCGTCTTATGTCAGTACTAACAGATAGAATCATGTGATGGTACGTCTCCCTCCACCTGATACGTGAGACAATGAATAATGCTGACCAATTCCCTTAGCCTGTCGAGCACGCAAGTGAGTTACTGAAACGAAGATGGGTCGTGGGCTGACAGGACAGGGTAAAATGTGATCGTCCACCTCCCAATGCTGAAGGAGACGAACCCAAGAAAGATATCTGTACCAACTGTGCACATCTCGACCTAGCCTGTGAGTCTACTCGTCTGAGTGGTCAGATAGTACTGATGATAGGCACGTTTGATTATGTCCCAAAGAAGAGGGGACCACCCAATCTGTATGTCTCTCCTGCTCTCATCCGGGGAACGCTGATGGTAGGTACCTACGTAAACTAAAGGAGGAAGGCCGACAGTCTATGGCTGCTCCCGACTCGCCTGCTGGTCGATCGAATGATGGGTTCGTGGAACCATCACCACGACAGCAGACTCATAAACCTCTCGCCCAATTCCAAGGCCAGAGTCAAAGCCACAATGACTCAAGGTTTGCCGAATACTCTCAACCCCACACTCAACATAATCCGTATCTCGCTTTGGACGATATATACCGACGAGACTCTGCCAATCATGGTCCAAGCCTGCTCAACGGGAGTAGTAGCAGTACCACGGGCAGTGGGAGTGGGGGTGGGTGGACCGAAAGTCCTAGGAACCCTGATAAATTGATGGCTCTTGCTTCTGCATCACAACCTTCCCCAGTACATCGACCACAATCTTCGACTTCGTTTGAACATAACCCATACCCATCCCCTCGAACGACTCATCGGCCAAGTTTCACTGGTGGTAGTAGGGTACTACCCCAGAAACCATTCGACTCGTCGCCCGTCAATTCGAACCCCTCCCCAAACTACCCTTCATATGCGGTATACCCCCATAATCCGAATAATCCATTCGACGCAGTCCTCCCAAGGGGCATGTTATTATACATTGTCGACTTGTATTTCGATTATATCTACGCTTTGATACCTTGTTTACATAAACCAAGTTTCATGGCTAGTTTACATGATGGGCGGGAAGAACGACCGGGTGAGGATGAATGGATCGCGTTGGTCATGGCTGTTGTTGCGGGGACTTTGGTACAGGTTCCACATGCTTTTGTGGCTATTCCAAAGGAAGAGAAGAAAGGTTTGACGCAGAGATGTTATGCTTTAGTCAAGGACTTTCTGTATAAGGATTTCACAGAGGTCACCGTTTCCAGATGTGAGCTACCGTTGTTGCTCGCCAAATCAAAGCTGATAAAGCAGGTATCATATACTACCTATCTGGTTTCACGGCGAGAATCCTTGGATTCCCAACGGTAGCCTCAATGCATTTCACCTGCAACATGGCGCTAGTAGTCAGGATGCGTCTCAATGAAGAATCGGTATGCCCCTGAGAAGTACCCAGCTAACAAGTAGACATATCAGAACCTGTCACCGGTCTATCGCGAGCTCTGCAGGCGGATCTTTTGGTTAACGTATGGCGCCGACAAGAGTCTTGCAAGTATGGATGGAGAAGTCGTCATGATTGGTGAAGACGAGTGTCATGATGTCGCTCTTCCTGCTGAAGTGTGAGTCCACCATCCCCTCCAAGCTGATAATATAGGGACGACGAGTATGTAGGAGACTCTGACTACTTCCAACAGCCTACGGGACGTACTTCCGTCCTCACTGGATTTGTGTACATCTCTAAGCTATTCCGAAGTAAGTCTCCTCCTTTTTTAAAAGAGCAAAAGACTGATGATAGTCATGGGCCAGTTCTTGCAGAAGAAAAGAGCAGACCGCAGAAAACCGCTAAGCGGAGTCATGCTCCAAATGCGCCTGAACGAGATCGCCGACCTATACGAAAGGGTTCAATCATTAATGCACAATTGCCCTGAAGTGCTGAAACTCGATGTCGACTCTGATTCTAAATCCGTCACGTATGCCATTTACATTGAGAGGGAGTAAAACTGATAGGTAGAAGTATATCTGAAGATTGGGATGTACATGCCTCTGCGGATATCCAAAATTTGTTCTTTGATCCCAAAGCACCGAAGGGGATAGTGAGGGATGCATTTCTAGTTCAACAGGGGAATATCTATGTTACTCAGGTACGTTCCATCCCATAATTTATTGTAGAAGCTGACGGGTAGCAAATGGCCCGACAGATGCTCCTCCAGTATAGGGATGAATTACTCGGGCTACAGGCAAATGAACTTGCTCTTGAATCCAATACTGGGGATTCAGGGATGATCTCTAGTGGCAGGCGGATGGCGGAATGGACGAAAGCTTTGATACCGGATGATAAGGATCAGATCGCCAGCGATTTGTTGACTGTCCTCCAAAAGATCCCAATTTCTGTCATTGGTACGTCCCTTGCTTCCCACTGGATCTAAACTGACGACTAGCGGTAAACTCAACATCCATGATGGCCAAGATCCGATTCGTAGCTTCAAGTCTACTCGATACTCTATCAAACCCGTCGGGCGATACAAATGGAATCAACAGCGACCTACCTGTTAGATTACAAAAAGCTCAATCCTACTTATGTAAGTTCCACATCGAGGTTCCTTTCTGAAGGCTGACGGGGATAAGGGGATTTCTTGAGAATCTTAACCGAGATTGAAGGGCTATATCTCTTGTGCGATGAACAAAAAGGTCAATTATCACAACAATTCTAGTGTAGAAACGTAATTTCATAAATTAGGTTGTAATTCATAAGTCGTGTCCCGAGTCAATGCTCATTGCATAAGATTACTTGTTCTCCTGCACCGCCCCCTCGAAGTACGGAGGTGTATGTGTGTGTATGAGGCATTGTTGAGACGGAGTTACCGAAGTTTTGAAATACCCTAGCTGACCGGGATTGGGGTGGTCGTTCCTGTTAGAACCTGGTTACTAGGTCGGAGATGTGTTTTAGATGTATTTTCAAAGGGGGTCCAGTCCGATAGGGTTGAGGGGCTTGCCGTTGTCAGTGCACAGTAGGGCAAGGGGTAGATATATAAGCATGCAGACTCTTACCCCTCAACTCCTCTCCCGCTCATAACGACTACGATGGCTTCTCACATACCCAGTAACCTAGTTGATGAGATCCCAGCTCCTCCGCTCGTTCATCAACGTTCACTCCCTAGACACCCTTGCTCTTACGACACATCCTTCCGACCTCGAAATCACGATGTTCAACCTAGGCTTAAGATCTCTTTACGGACCGCTATCAAATCATTTCCTTCGGCATTCATGGTCCTTGGCGCTTTGATCTTCGCATTGGTGCTGGATATTGTGGGTTTGGCATTGTACATGGTCTTTGTGCCAAAGGCGAATGAGGGTCCCTTCATCATTCTCTGCGCTCTGTTCATCCTCGTGTACGTATCCCTTTACTCCTCTTACAATGTTGAAAGTATGGAGACTCATAGTAGTATGTTCACCATAGCAGGATTCATCTTCCGACAATCAATAATCATCTATACTCTCCTCCATCCACCTCAAAAACGCCAAAATTCAAATCTCCCAACCTGGCTAACCGGCCTGCCAACATACAGAGATGTATTAAGGAACGATGGACAACCTAGCACCTCGACCGCGACTGGACCTAGGGGTTGGAGTGGGATGTTACCTTCGTACGGCGAGGTTCAGGGGGATGAATTGTTGATGAAGAGTTCGATTAGGGATTCGAGGGGTAGTCGGGATTTGGAGATGGGGGTTGTTGAGAGGAGTGGGGATGTTCAGATCACTGTTGAAGCTGTCGAGAGTCGACCGGGTGTCAACAGGGTATGATGTTAGAGTAAAGCCAAGTAGGCGGGATTTAATGGGGGCCAAGTAGAACCTGTCCAGGTGGACCGGTTTCCATACATGATACTCGTGGTTGTCTATCAATCTTCTGCCGCATTATATCCGCCTCTCCGCGACTTCGATCCCCCTAACGCTGTCCCGCTCATCCATCAAGACTCCAAGGCTTGTATAATCTGCCTCACACCCTGTCTCAAATGCGTCAAATTGTATTCAATCTGACCCCTAGCAGTCTGCCAGCATGAAGTCTGGGCAAGCGCAACGACAGCCAAATGTCTGTTCGTTAGCTCTACCCAGACCGATAGACATACGGTGTAAGTTGCCATAAAGCAAGTGTTGTCTTTGGCATCAACCTCGTAGCCTGGAATGCCCATGGTTCCTCTGGATCTTCTTCGTCCCACCATGATGTCTCGCCATTCTCGCTTTTAGGTCCGCTGGCCCCGTTTGTATCATCCCCTGCTTTCAGACCTCTATCTCGTCAGCGATCGACTGTCTGCGGCAGGCCAGAGAGTG
>Ga0308160_10003122_pt1 | contig 19002 bp, 12 predicted proteins | sample PhyFR1_FD_201036 | JGI IMG/M metagenome (GOLD analysis project Ga0308160, IMG submission 201036) | Phyllosphere microbial communities from UC Gill Tract Community Farm, Albany, California, United States - DLSLF.R1 | ecosystem: Host-associated > Plants > Phyllosphere > Unclassified | place: USA...
CGAAACCCTTCGTCCAGCGCCCGATCGCGACCGTCCTGCTGACGCTCGGGCTGGCGCTGGCGGGGATTGCCGCCTTCTTCGTGCTGCCGGTGTCGCCGCTGCCGCAGGTCGACTTCCCGGCGATTTCGGTGTCGGCCTCCTTGCCCGGCGCCAGCCCGGAAACCATGGCCAGCAGCGTCGCCACGCCGCTCGAGCGCAGGCTGGGCGTGATTGCCGGCGTCAACGAGATGACCTCGAATTCGGGCAACGGCTCGACCCGCATCAACCTCCAGTTCGAACTGAACCGCAAGATCGATTCGGCCGCACGCGAAGTGCAGGCCGCGATCAGCGCCTCGCGCGCCGACTTGCCGTCCACCCTGCGCAGCAACCCGACCTACCGCAAGGTCAATCCGTCGGACGCGCCGGTGATCATCCTGGCGCTGACCTCGAAAACCCGCAGCCCCGGCCAGATCTACGACGCCGTCTCGAACATCATCCAGCAGCGCCTGGCCCAGGTGCCGGGCGTGGGCGAAGTCGAGATCGGCGGCGGCTCGCTGCCGGCGGTACGCGTGGAACTCAATCCCTACGCCTTGAACAAGCTGGGCGTGTCGGCCGAAGACGTGCGCGCCTCGATCCAGGCCAGCAACCCGAACCGCCCGAAAGGCGCGATCGAGGCCAGCGGCAACCGCCTGCAGATCTACTCGCAGGCCGATACCCCGACGAACGGCCGCAGCGCCGCCGACTACCAGGACCTGGTGGTGGCCTGGCGCAATGGCGCCGCGGTGCGTCTGCGCGACGTGGCGAACGTGATCGACGGGCCGGAAAACATCAACACCCTCGGCCTGTTCAACGGCGAGCCGGCCGTGATCGTGCTGATCACGCGCCAGCCGGCCGCGAACGTGATCGAAACCGTGGACGGCGTGCGCGATCTGCTGCCGACGCTGCAGGCCCAGCTGCCGGGCGACATCACGCTGCAGGTGGCCTCGGACCGGACCAATTCGATCCGCTCGTCGCTGCACGAGATCGAATTCACGCTGCTCATTTCCATCCTGCTGGTGGTGCTGGTGGTGAGCGTGTTCCTGCGCAGCGTGCGCGCCACCGTGATTCCGGCGGTGGCCACCGTGGTCTCGCTGCTCGGCACCTTCGGTGTCATGTGGATGCTGGGCTTTTCGCTCAACAATCTGTCGCTGATGGCGCTCACGGTTGCCACCGGCTTCGTGGTCGACGATGCCATTGTGGTGCTGGAAAACACGGCGCGCCACATCGAAAAGGGCATGGACCGCATGCAGGCTGCTTTACTGGGCGCGCGCGAAGTCGGCTTCACGGTGCTGTCGATCAGCCTGTCGCTGGTGGCGGTTTTCATTCCGCTGCTGTTCATGGGCGGGCAGGTGGGCCGGCTGTTCCGCGAATTCGCGGTGACCCTGTCCGCTGCGGTAATGATCTCGCTGGTGATCTCGCTGACCACCACGCCGATGATGTGCGCCTGGCTGCTCAAGAAGGGCCACACCATCGAGCGTCCGCCGGGCCGGCTGGCGCGCTGGTCAGAGAACGGTTTCAATCGTTTGTTGAAAACCTACGAGCACGCGCTCGACTGGGCCCTGGCCAGCCGCGCCCTGGTGATGCTGATCCTGGCCTTCGTGGTGGCCCTGAACGTGTATCTGTTTGCGGCGGCGCCGAAGGGCTTCTTCCCGCAGCAGGACACGGGCCAGATCAACGGCGGCATCCGCGCCGACCAGAGCATTTCCTTCCAGGCGATGCAGGCCAAGATGCGCCAGCTGGTGAACATCATCAAGAGCGATCCTGCCGTGGACACCGTGGTCGGCTTCACCGGCGGCAGCCGCGCCGGCGGCGGCTTCATGTTCATCAATTTGAAGCCGGCCTCGGAACGCGACGTGAAGGGCCAGGCCGTGATCGCGCGCCTGCGTCCGCAGCTGGCGAAGGTGACCGGTATCTCGATGTTCCTGAACCCGGTGCAGGACTTGCGCATGGGCGGGCGTTCGAGCAATTCGACTTATCAGTACACGCTGAAAAGCGACAGCAGCAGCGACCTGAAGGTGTGGGCGGCGAAGCTGGCCGACGCCATGAAATACCAGAAGGCGCTCGTCGACGTGGACACCGACCAGGCCGAGAACGGCGTCGAGATGTTCGTCACCATCGACAAGGAAAGCGCCGCGCGCCTGGGCATCAGCACGCGCGATGTCGACAACGCCCTGTACAACAACTTCGGCCAGCGCCAGGTGGCGAACATCTACGATGAGCTGAACCAGTACCACGTGATCATGGGTGTGGCGCAGAAGTATGCGCAGTCGCCGGAAGCACTGAAGGACGTGTATGTGCCGGCGGGTAGTACCGGCAGCAGCACCACGTCGACCTCATCGGCCGCCTCGACCAGCACCGGCTCCGGCGTCTCGGCCACCGGCGCCGTGAGTGCGGACGGCACGCCGACCCCGGCATCGAGCCTCACCGCCACGCGCGACGCCTCGAGCGGCTCGGCCCTGTCCAGCACGGCCGCCAACATGGTGCCGCTGTCGGCGATTGCCAGCTTCGCGGAGAGCTCGACGCCAACCTCGGTGAACCACCAGGATGGCGAACTGGCGACCACGGTCTCGTTCAACCTGGCCGAAGGTTTCAATCTGTCCGACGGCCAGGCCGCCGTGCGCCAGGCCGAAGCCGACATCGCCATGCCGAGCAACGTGCGCGGCAGCTTCGAGGGCACGGCGCGCGCCGCGCAGGAATCGAACAAGGAGCAGCCGCTCCTGATCCTGGCGGCGATTGTCGTCATCTACATCGTGCTCGGCATCCTGTACGAAAGCCTGGTGCATCCGGTGACGGTGCTGTCCACCTTGCCGTCGGCCGGCGTGGGCGCGGTGCTGGCGCTGCTGCTGTTTAACATGGAGTTCTCGATCATCGCCCTGATCGGCGTGTTCCTGCTGATCGGCATCGTCAAGAAGAACGCGATTTTGATCATCGACTTCGCGCTGGAAGCCGAGCGTGCGCGCGGCCTGAACGCCGTGGAAGCCGTGCGCGAAGCCTGCCTGCTGCGCTTCCGCCCGATCCTGATGACGACCCTGGCCGCGGCCCTGGGCGCACTGCCGCTGGCCATCGGATTTGGCGAAGGTTCCGAGCTGCGCCAGCCGCTGGGCATCGCCATCATCGGCGGCCTGATCGCCAGCCAGCTGCTCACGCTCCTGACCACGCCGGTAGTCTACGTCCTGATGGACAAGCTGCGCCGCCGCACCCCCGAAGAACGCGAGCTGACCCGCCATCCGCTCGAAGAAGAAGATGCCGTCCCGGCCCCATCGAAATGAGTAGCCATATGCTGAGAACCAAGCCATTCCGACCGACCCTGCTGGCGCTGGCCGCCGCCGTTGCCACACTCGTTGCCGGCTGCGCCGTCGGCCCCGCCTACGAGGTGCCGGCCACGCCCACACCCGCCGCCTTCAAGGAGCTGGCCGGCTGGGTGCCGGCGGCGCCCGCCGACACGCTCGAACGCGGCCCGTGGTGGCAGCTGTTTGACGACCCGGTGTTGAACGAACTGGCGAACGGCGTCGAGGTCTCGAACCAGAACGTGGCCGTGGCCGTTGCGAATTATGCCCAGGCACGCGCCCTGGTTGCCCAGCAGCGCGCGGCGCTGTTTCCCTCGCTGAACCTGACGCTGAGCGGCGACCGCTCCGGCGTGCGCGGGCAGGGCGCCGACAACGCTTACCGCCTGAACCTGGGCGGCAGCTGGGAGCCGGACGTGTGGGGCCGTCTGCGTGCCGGGGTGAGCGGCGCCCAGGCCAGCGCCGAAGCCTCGGCTGCCGACCTGGCCAGCGCGCGCCTGTCGGCCCAGGGTGAACTGGCGGCCAACTACTTTACGGTGCGCCAGCTGGACGCCACGCGCGCGCTGCTGGCGGATACGGTGACCGGCTATGAGCGCGTGCTGCAGATTACCCAGAACCGCTTCAATGTCGGGATTGTCGCGCGCACCGATGTGCTGCAGGCCCAGACCCAGCTGGCGAGCGCCCGCAGCGACGAACTGAGCGTGGTGCGCCAGCGCGCCCAGGCAGAACATGCCATCGCCATCCTGCTTGGCAAGGCGCCAGCCGAATTCACCTTGGCGCCGCTGCCGGACTGGCGCGTAAAAGTGCCCGAAGTGCCGGTCGGCGTGCCGTCGACGCTGTTGCAGCGCCGCCCCGACATCGCCGCCGCCGAGCGCGACGTCGCCGCCGCGAACGCCGGCATCGGCATCGCGCGCGCCGCCTACTACCCGAACATCGGCCTGTCGGCATCGGGCGGCACGGTGGGCAGCAGCGTGTCGGACCTGTTCTCGGCATCGAGCGCGGCCTGGTCCTTCGGGCTGTCGGCGGCGCAGGCTGTCTTCAACGCCGGCGCCACCCGCGCCGCCGTGGCCGGCGCCGAAGCACGCCAGCAAGCCGCCGCCGCGCGCTACCGCCAGACCGTGCTGACGGCATTTGCCGACGTCGAAGACCAGCTGACGGCCACCCGTGTGCTGGGCCAGCAGCAAGACCTGCGGCGCCAGGCCGCCGAAGCGGCCAGCCTGGTCGAGCAGCAGATCCTGAACCAGTACAAGGCAGGGCAGGTGAGTTATACCGAAGTGGTGCAGGCCCAGGTCACGGCGCTGAACGCCCGCCGCTCGCTGCTGCAGGTGCAGGCCGACCGCCAGACGGTGGCGGTGTCGCTGATCCAGTCGCTGGGTGGCGGCTGGCAGGTGGGAGCGCAGCCGTAGAGGGTTCTGGTGTTCTGTTGTTCGTAGGGTGGGCCGGGCCGCGCAGGCGCCTGAGTCCACGCCGTCGTACTCATGCACATCGCAACGTTGATCAACTGTCGTACCGCGTGGACTCGGGAGTCCACCCTACGAGCTGCTATCGGTGGGTTCGTACCCGTAGGGTGGGTTCTCGAACCCACCATGCGAGCCACCGCCATGCACGCGAAGCCAACCGCAAGAATCCAGCTTGAAAAGCCACCCATCATGACCACCTTGCGTTGACACTTACTCAACACAAGGCGCGCCATGTTCTACTTTCGCCATCCCCGCCCGGTCGTCGACGGCCGCGCCGTCGCGGTGCAAATCGTGCAACAGAAAGAGGCGGCAAAGCCGCAAGCACAGGTCCTCGTGGCCGCATCGCGCACGCAGCCGCCAGCAACACCCGAAGCGGCGCCAAAGCCGCTTCAAGCCGACAACGACAAGGCGGACGATGCGCCCGCCGTCACCGGCTAAACTTTACGACCGCCGCCGCGCCAGCCCCACGCCCACCACGGCAGCCAGCAGCGCCGCCCCCACCGCCAGCTTCGCATGCCCGTTCGGCTCCGGCCGCAAGCCATGGCTGCGAATCCCGCTCGCTTCGCGCGGCGGCTTGTACATGCTGCCGGTGGTGTTGTCGGTGCGGTCGGCGCGCCGGCTCCACGTATCCAGGAAACGCCCCATCAGCGAGGTGGTGGCCGGCGAAGCGAGTTCGCCCAGTTTCAGCATCGACGCCGGCGCCCCGATCACGGTGGTGGCGCGCGGCTGCGTAGCCAGCTTGACCACCGCATCGGCCACCTTCTCCGGGTCCAGCACGCCGGGCGGGTAGGACAGCTTCGCGCCGGTGTAATTGCCCGCGTGTTCGAAGCCCGGCGTGTCGACGAAGGTCGGGTACACATCGCACACGTGGATGTCGGGCTGGTCGCGCAATTCGCCGCGCAGGGCTTCGCTGAAGCCGCGCAGGCCGAATTTGCTGGCCGAGTAGGCCGCCGCGTACGGCGAGGCGATGAAGCCGCCGGCCGAAATCATGTTGACCCAGATGCCGCGGCCCTGGCGCCGGAAGATCGGCAACACCGCGTGCGCATCGTGCATGTGGCTGAGCAGGTTGGTTTCGACCACGCGCCGGTGATCGTCCAGCGGCACCTCGTGGTACTTGCCGACCACGCCGATGCCGACGTCGCTGAACCAGAGGTCGATCTCTTCCAGGTGGTCATGGGCTACGCGGGCGAAGCGCGCCACGGCGCCGGCATCGGTGACGTCGACGACGGCGGTTTCGGCCTCGCCGCCGGCTGCGCGGCAGCGGCGCGCCGTGTCTTCCAGGCCTTCCTTGCCGCGCGCGGCCAGTACCAGGCGCGCGCCCTGACGCGCGAAAGCGATGGCGGTGGCGGCGCCGATGCCGCTCGATGCGCCCGTGATGACGACGCGGATGTTGGTGTGCTTCATCGTGTTTGTCCTTCTCGATTGGTGAAACCTGCATGACAGGCCATGGTGCCCCAGATGTGCATCCCCGGGTCGCACGGCTGCGTCCGCTGCCGGCCGCCGCTTCCCGTCTCCTTCCGGCTGCTATCATATTTACGTTCCGTATCCTCGCGTCCTCACCCATGCCGTCTTTTCCGTCCATCCGCCTGCCGCACCGCCTGGCCGCGCTTTTGCTCACGCTGCTGTTTGCGGCAGCTGCGCCGGCCGCCACCAGCGCCGCCCCGGACCACGCCATCGCCCAGCGCGAACACACCGCATGGACCGCGCGCAACGGCGCCCCCGACGATATCGGAGCGATCGCCCAGACCAGCGATGGCTGGCTCTGGCTCGGCACCGCGCGCGGCCTGTACCGCTTCGACGGCAAGCGCTTCGCGCCGGTGCGTCCGGCGCCATCCCAGCGTTTCCCGGACACCGACGTGTACGTCCTGCAGGCCGATCCCGCTGGTGGCCTGTGGATCGGCTGGCGCATGGGCGGCATCAGCCATCTGCGCGACGGCGTCGTGCGCAACTGGGGTGTCGAAGACGGCCTGCCGCGCGGATCGATCTGGGGCTTTGCCGTGGACGGCGCCGGCGTCTGGGCCGCAGGGCTGGACGGCCTGGCCTGGTACGACGGGCACAGATGGAAGCGCGTCGGCCCCGAGCAGGGGTTCAAGGCACGCAAGGCCTCGTCCGTTTTCGTCGGCACGGATGGCACGGTGGCCGTGCTCAGCGAGCAGGGCCTGTACGTGCGGGCGCCGGGTGAGAAGCGTTTCAGCGGCCCGGTCGGGAAACTCGATGCGCGCCAGCCCTTCCTGCAAGGACGGAATGCCGATGGCAGTCCGGGGCCGATCTACCTGCTCGAAAAGCGCGGCATCCGCATCGTCGACTCCGTGCAGGACTACGAACGCCTCAGCCATCCATGGATCCATCGCCAGCGCGACCCGGTCACGGGCAGCATGCTGGCCGACCGTGCCGGCGGCCTGTGGTACGACGACGAAGGATTGCGCCGCGTGGCCAATCCACTCGGCAGCGCCGTGCCGCCCGGACGCCACCATGCGGATGGCGCCGAGTCGTTCGGCGTGGCGCAGGGCTTGTCGGGGGCCACCATCCAGTGCCTGTTCGAGGACCGCGAAGGGACTGTCTGGGTCGGCACCGATATGGGGCTGGACCGCTTTCGCGCGACCAGGCTGGTGCACGTGAGAGGGGAGATCCGGAACTGGGCGACCCTGCTGCCGGCCCCCGGCGCCGGTGTGCTGGCAAGCGATGGCAGCCAGACCTGGCGCGTGGAGAACGCCCACGCCACGCTGGCGCTGCCGGCGAAGTCGGGCGATGCGATGACGGCAGGTGAGGACGTGCTGCTGGTCGGCGGCATCGCCGGCATCGAGCGCCGCTCGCGCGACGGTGCGCGGCTGCTCGGGACAATCGCCTTGCCGCCGCAATTCAGCCCGGTCGGCAAGATCCATGCGCTGGCACTGCAAGGCGACGGCAGCGTGTGGATGGCGGCCATCGGCGGCGGCGCCTGGCGTTATGGCGGCGGCAGCTGGGAACGCGCCGCCATGCTGCCCCAGGAAGGCAAGAAGACGCCGCTGTCGATGCTGGCGGACCGGCGCGGGCGCATGTGGTTCGGCTACATCGACAACGAAGTGGCGTTACTCGACGGCGACCAGGTGCGCACCTTCGGCAAGGACCAGGGCCTGGCGGTCGGCAAGGTCGCGCTGCTGACGCAAGCCGATGGCGACGTGCTGGCCGGCGGCGCCGACGGGCTGGCGCGTTTCGACGGCAAGCGCTTCGTGGCGCTGAGGGCGGAGCCGGCGGCGGCGCTGACCGGCCTGACCGGCGCCGCCGTCACGGCGGACAGCCTGTGGCTGAACGGCGCCGCCGGCGTGGTCCGGCTCGACCGGCGGGCACTGGCCGGCCCCGGCGTGCTGGCGGCGCGCGTGTTCGACGAGCGCGACGGCTTGCGCGGCCGCACCAGCATCCTGCATGTCGGCACCATGACCCTTGCGGCGGACGGCCGTCTCTGGCTATCCACGAGCGCCGGCATCTCCTGGCTGGGCGCCACTGCCACCGCGCCGCAAGCCTTGCCTTATCAACCCAGCCTGCTGGCGCTGGAGGCCGATGGCAAGGCCTATGCACCCGGACGTCCGCTCGATCTGCCGCCGCGGCCTGCGCGGATCAGTTTTGGCTACGCGTCGCCGGCACTGTCGGCGGCCGAGCGGCTGCGCTACCGCTACCGCCTCGAAGGCTACGACCAGGGCTGGCAGGACGGCGGCGCCGCCACCGAGGCAAGCTATACGGGCCTGGCGCCCGGCGCCTACCGCTTCGTGGTGCAAGCCATGAATGGCGACGGCGTGCCCGGACCGGCGAGCGCGCCGATGCTGGTGCGGGTGGCGCCGAGCCTGACACAGACGACCTGGTTCAAGGCCGGTTGCGCCTTGCTGGCGGCGGCCGTGCTGTGGGCGCTGTACAGCTATCGACTGCATGTGCAGGCACGCCGGCTGCTGGCAATCGAACGCACGCGCCAGGCCGAGCGCGAACGGATCGCGCGCGAACTGCACGATACGCTGCTGCAGGGCGTGCAGGGACTGATCTTCGTCGTCGATGCGGCGGTGCAGTCGACGGCGCAGTCGGCCGAACAGGAGCGGCTGCGTGGGCGCCTCGACGCCGCCCTGGTCCGCGCCAGGGCCCTGGTGGCCGAGGCGCGCGACCGCGTGCACGGCTTGCGCGCCGGAGAAAGGGCCATGCTGGACGTGGCACCGATGCTGGCCGCGCTGGCCGCGCGCATCGGGACGGAGTACGACCGGGATATCCGCTTCGAGGTAAAAGGCGACGCGCATCCGGTGGCGGGACATCTGGCCGACACCTGCTGCCGCATCGCGGAAGAAGCCTTGCTCAACGCCTGCCGCCATGCCGCGGCCCGCGACATCGGCCTGGAACTGACCTATACGCCAGACATGCTGGTGCTCGCCATCGGCGACGACGGCGCCGGGATCGATGGCGAGGTGGCGAAAACCGGCCGCCCGGGCCACTGGGGCCTGGCCGGCATGCACGAGCGCGCGGTGCTGGCAGGCGGCAGCCTGGAGCTGCTGTCGGCACCGGGGCAGGGCACCAGACTGCTCCTGCGCCTGCCGCTCGGCGGCCACGGCCCGGCATAAACCGCGCCCGCATCGTTCAACGGTGCGGGCGTGTTGCTCATCTGTCATGTTATCTTTTCACATCTATATTTCCTGTGAACATGCACATGGCAAGCAGCTACACCTTCACGCTGTACCTGGCGCTTCGCGGCGACTTGTCCCGCATCGAACGCGACACCCTCGACTACCTGTTCAACGACCGCGAAGCTCCGCCTGCGGAATGGCCCGAACATGCCTGTTTCCATGCCGGCAGCGCGCCGCATCGGCTTGGACGTGAAAATGCTTTTCCACCCGGCGCCTATGTGTCGGCCAGCTGGCAGGCAAGTGCGCATCCCGGCATGTTTTCGGGCTTGCACTTCACCTGCCCGAATCTGAAGCTGGAGTGGTTCATGGAATACCACTTCTCGCTGCTGCAGTGGCTGGCCACCCTGAGCGCCGCCCACGGCCACGTCGGCGCCCTGACCAACCAGGACGACGGCAAGGGCCTGCCCTGGCTGTTCTTCGTCTACAACCGCCAGCTCTACATCCACATCGCCGAGCCCGGCATGCTGCTGAACGCCGCCGATTCCGGCGAAGAATACGAATGGCCCGACAGCGAGGGTCAGGTCTGACATTCGGACACGGGCTGGGCCGTAGCGGACTCTATTGACCGCGAAGTCAGCAATCGTGCGCGTTGTTGTTCTGACATTGGCGATAATAAAGTGCTGCCGCGTCAAGACATGGTCTGGCGGGCATTTTGCATACCACTTTATTTTCGGAGAACTTATGTCCCGCCTCGCCACGCGCGCCGCCCGTCCATCCCGCACCACCACCGTCAAGCTGCTGCAAGCCGCCATCCTGCTCGGCGCCGCCGCTGGCGGTATGGCCCAGGCCCAGCAATCGCCCGCGCTCGACCGCATGAGCCTGTCGGTGGGTGGTTTCTACGCCGAGCCGAAGATCCACCTGGGCGGCGACACCCGCTACGGCCGCGTCGACACGCCCGACGAAAAGATCGACGACGTCACCCTGCCGCGTGTGAAAGCCGAGCTGCTGATCGGCGACAACCACGGTCTTTCCTTCGACTATTTCCGTTTCGACGAAGACTACGGCGCCACGATCGATGGCGACACCGAATACGAAGGCCGTCCGGTCAGCGGCACGATCAGCGCGAACGCCAATCTGCGCCTGGAGCTGGCGCGCCTGTCCTATAAATACTGGTTCGGCAAGGAAAAGAACGCCTTCGGCATCGGCCTCGGCGCGGCTTTCCTGCGCGCCAAGATCTCGGGCTCGGCCGAGGCGAATGTGAGCGCCGCGGCGCCGGTGGCGAACTACAGCTGGAGCGGCTCGGATTCGGCCAGCGACAACGTCTGGGCGCCGACCGTCGAACTGTCGTGGCGTCACGCCCTCAACGACAAGGTGCGCCTGTACGCCGAAGCCGGCGGCATCAAGAAGAATGGCGGCACGGTCGAGGGGCACGTGTACAACGGCGCCGCCGGCGTCGAGTGGGCCTTTGCGAAAAACGTCAGCCTGGTGGCCGACTACGGCATCCAGAAGATCGATTTGCACCGCAACGGCGAACGCACCGCCGACCTCAACCTGAAGCTGACCGGCCCGTCGGCCTTTGTCAAAGTCCGCTTCTGAGCGCCAAACAGCCGGGGTCAGGTCTGACAATTAGACACGAGCTCAACTGCATTACTGCAGAGCTTGTGTCCGAATGTCAGACCTGACCCCAGCTGTTATTCGCTCTGGTCGTCGTGCGGCTGGGGCGGCGTGACGCGGATGCCGCGCCGCGCCAGCGCTTCGCGCAGCAGGAACTCGATTTCCGCGTTCACGCTGCGCAAATCGTTGGCGGCCAGCCGCTGCAATTGCTCCCACAGGGCGGGATCGATGCGCAGCGGGTAGGACTTCTTTCCGGGACTTGCCATCCGTCTTAGCCTTTACTCTGCCTCGGAGCTTACTGGTACAAGGTGCCGGTATTCACGATCGGCTGGGTCTCGCGGTCCGAGCACAGCACCACCAGCAAGTTGCTGACCATCGCGGCCTTGCGCTCGGTGTCAAGTTCGACGATGTCGCGCTCGGCCAATCCCTTCAGGGCTTCTTCCACCATCCCGACCGCGCCGCGCACGATCTGGGCGCGGGCGCTGATGATGGCCTGCGCCTGCTGGCGGCGCAGCATCACCTGGGCGATTTCCGGCGCATACGCCAGGTGGGTCAGCTTGGCGTCCACCGTTTCCACACCGGCCGCTTCGAAACGCTCGGTCAGCTCGGTCCGCAGCGCCATCGCCACATCGGCCGCGCCGCCGCGCAGGGTCAGTTCGCCCGGCGCCAGGTCTTCGCCTTCGTCGTAGGCATACTGGGTGGCCAGGTGGCGCAGGGCGGCTTCGGCCTGCACGCTCACATAGCGCTCGTAGCTGTCGACCTCGAACATCGCCTGCGCCGTATCGCGCACGCGCCACACCACCGCGGCCGCAATCTCCACCGGATTGCCGCGCTTGTCGTTCACCTTCAGGGTCTGGATGTTCAGGTTGCGCGCCCGCACGCTCAGCTTGTGCTTGCGGTACAGCGGGAAGGCCCAGCGCAGACCCTCGCTGCGGTCGGTGCCGACGTAACGGCCGAACAGGGTCAGCACGGCGCTCTCGTTCGGCTGCAGCATGTACAACCCGGCGAATACGACCACGCCCAGCACGACCAGCAGGATGCCGAGCACCGTCCCGCCGCGCAGCATCAGGGCGCCGGCGGCAATCGCCAGCAGGCCGCCGCCAAAGGCCGCGTAGCCGCTCATCGACGAAAGTGGGGTTTCCTGCCGTTTGTGGGTGGACATGCTGGGGTCTCCTGAGTGATCTGAAAGTGATATCACTTTAGGGCGTCTTTATTTTTTCGTCAAGCAAGATTTTCAGGACGACGCGGGCTGGCGCACACCGCCGCAGCCGAACCGGATACAGCGAAACAGGTCGTTTGTTCCCGGAATCCTGCAGTCTGTCACAAACTGAAGACATTGCTTTTCATTAACTGTACATTATCCAATAATAAACAAAATTCCTGCGTTGCTCGCGCCACGCCAGGGCATCGAACGACCAAACTACTGGAGAACCAGCCGATGTTATCGATCAAGCAGCTGAATAAAACCTATGCCAACGGCGTCAGGGCCATCAACGATGTCAGCCTCGAGATCCCGAACGGGATGTTCGGCCTGCTCGGACCGAACGGCGCCGGCAAGTCTTCGCTGATGCGCACCATTGCCACGCTCCAGGACCCCGACAGCGGCAGTATCCATTTCAACGGCCTCGACGTGTTACGGGACAAGGAAGGCCTGCTGCGCCAGCTCGGCTACCTGCCGCAGGACTTCGGCGTGTATCCGAAGGTGAGCGCGGAAAAGCTGCTGCACCATTTCGCGGTGCTGAAAGGCCTCACCCACAAGGGCGAGCGCAAGGAAGCGGTGGAAGCGCTGCTGCAGCAGACCAATTTGTGGGAAGCGCGCAAGCGCGCCCTCGGCACGTATTCCGGCGGCATGCGCCAGCGCTTCGGCATCGCCCAGGCCCTGCTCGGCGCGCCGCGCCTGGTGATCGTCGACGAACCGACCGCCGGCCTCGACCCCGACGAGCGCAACCGCTTCCTGAATCTGCTGGCCAAGATCGGCGAGCAGGTGGTGGTCATTCTCTCGACCCACATCGTCGAAGACGTGACCGATCTGTGCCCGCGCATGGCCATGATCGCCCGGGGCACGGTGCTGCTGCAGGGCGAGCCGCAGGCCGCGATCGACACCCTGAAAAACCGCGTCTGGCGCCGCACCGTCAGCCAGGACGCGCTGGCCGGCTACCAGGAACGCCTGAACGTGCTGTCGACGCGGCTGGTGGCAGGGCGTCCGCAGATCAACGTCTACGCCGAGTCGCAGCCCGACGACGGCTTCACCAGCGTCGAGCCCGACCTGGAAGACGTGTACTTCCTCCAGGTCCGCAATGCCGGCCGCGCCGCCCAGGCGCAGGCACCGCTTGCGGCGCCTGCCGCCAACACGCCGGCTTTGGCATAAGGAGCGGGCATGCGCATGTTCCGGGAATTCTTTACCTTCGAGCTGGGCACCCAGCTGCGCCAGCCCCTGCTGTGGGTCTGCGCCTTCCTGTTCGGCGCGCTGGCATTCGGCGCCACCACCACCGACGCCATCCAGGTCGGCGGCAGCATCGGCAACGTGAACCGCAACGCGCCGCTGGTCGTGGCTCAGCTGCTCAGCGTGTTCAGTCTGATGTCGATGTTCGTGGTCACCATCTTCATCGCCGGCACCGTGCTGCGCGACAGCGAGGTCGGCATCTCCGACATGCTGTTCGCCACGCCCATGAAAAAGCGCGACTACCTGGCCGGGCGCTTCGTCGCCGGGCTGGTGGCCTGCCTGTTCATCTTCGCCATCATCGTCGGCGGCATGATGCTCGGGCCCCTGATGCCCTGGGTCGACGCCCAGCGCTTCGGACCCTTCGCCGGCGCCGCCTATCTGTGGTCGCTGGCCGTCATCGTGGTGCCGAACCTGCTGTTCATCGGCGCCTTGCTGATGCTGCTGGCCGCGACCACGCGCTCGATCCTGATGGTCTATGTCGGCGTGCTGGCCTTCTTCGTGCTGTGGATCGTCGCCGGCAGCTTTACCTCGAACATCGACAACGAATGGATCGCGGTGCTGACCGACCCCTTTGGTGTGCGCGCACTGGGCCGCGCCACGCGCTACTTCAGCACCGCCGAAGCGAACGCCGGGCTGCCTGACTTCGGCGGCTACATCCTGGCCAACCGGCTGCTGTGGGCGGGCGTCGCGCTGGTGCTGTTCGGCCTGACGCTGAAGCTGTTCAAGCCGCAGCGTGCGGGCACCGGCAAGCGCCTGTTCGGCAAGGCGAAGGCGGTGGCCGCCAGCGCGCCGGCGCCAGGCCACCTGGCCCTGCCGCGCACCGCGCCGCGCTTCACGGCCGCCACGCGCTGGACCCAGTGCTGGCACATCTTCGCCTTCGACGCCGCCGCCGTGTTCCGGAGCGTGCCCTTCCTGGTGATGCTGCTGATCGGCGTCCTGAACCTGGTCGGCAGCAGTTCGCAGATGGACCAGATCTTCGGCACCGGTGTCTATCCGATGACGCATTTGATGGTCGAGATCCTGAACGGCAGCTTCACCTTCCTGCTGCTGATCATCGTCACCTTTTATGCGGGCGAACTGATTTTCAAGGAACGTCAGGTGAAGATTGCCGACGTGGTCGACGCGATGCCGGTGCCGAACTGGGCGCCGCTGGTGGCCAAGAGCCTGGCGCTGATCGGCGTGGTGCTGGCCTTCCTGGCGACCGGCATCCTGGCCGCCATCGCGATCCAGCTGTTCCGGGGCGGGGCGCCGGTCGAACTGGCGCTGTACGCCAAGGGGATGCTGATTTCCAGCGTGCCCTTCATCCTGATGGGCCTGATCGCCATCGTGCTGCAGGTGGTCACCAACAACAAGTTCGTCGGCTATGGGCTGATGATCGTGCTGATGGTGTCGACGGTCGTCACCGGTGTCATGCATCTCGACCACAACCTGTACAACATCGCCGGCTTGCCGCGTACGCCGTACTCGGACATGAACGGCTATGGCCACTTCATCGCGGGCTGGGCCTGGTTTGCGCTGTACTGGACCCTGTTCGTGGTGGCCGCGCTGATCGTGGCCCAGGCCTTCTGGGTGCGCGGCCTGTCGCTCGGCTGGCGCACGCGTGTGCGCACCGCCGGGCGGCGCCTGAAGAGCGGGGCCGGCGTGGCGCTGGCCGCGTGCGGCATCGCCTTTGCCGGCGTCGGCGCCTGGATCTTCCACAACACGAACACCCTGGCACGCTATGAAGCGGGCGACGTGGCGATGGACAAGCAGGCGCAATACGAGAAAACCTACCGCAAGTACAAGGACCTGCCGCACGCGAAGATCACGGAGGTGCGCGCCGACGTGGATATCTATCCGGAGCAGCGCCGGGTCGCGATCCGCGGCCATTATGTCCTCGAGAACAAGACGGGCCAGCCGCTCGACACGCTGCGCCTGCAATTGAATCCGGATGTGGTCACCACCTTGTCCGGCCTGCCGGCCTACACGGTCGAGCTGGACGACAAGGACTTCGGCTTCCGCATCGTCAGGTTGGCCCAGCCGATCGCACCGGGTGCCCGCCTGCCTCTCGACTTCAGCGTCGACGTGCGGCGTCCAGGCTTCACGAACGGTGGCACACCCGATACGATCAACCTGAACGGCACCTTCTTCAACAACCGCGCCTTCTTCCCCGTGATCGGCTACCAGTCGGACTTCGAGCTGACCGACCGTAACGAGCGCCGCAAGCGCGGACTGGGCGAACCCGAGCGCATGGCCAAGCTGGAAGACCAGGCGGCACGCGCAAATACGATGTTCGGTGCCGATGGCGACTGGATCGACTTCGAGACCACGGTCTCGACGAGCGGCAGCCAGATCGCGCTGGCGCCGGGCTACCTGCAAAAGACCTGGAAGGAAAACGGCCGCAACTACTACCACTACAAGATGGACCGCAAGATGATGCCGTTCTTCGCCTACCTGTCGGCCGACTGGCAGGTGAAGAAGGGCGAGTGGCACGGCATTCCGATCGAGGTCTACCACGACAGGAAGCATGCCTATAACGTCGACCGCATGATCGTGGCGACGCAAAAGGCGCTGGACTACTTCACGACCCGGTTCACGCCTTACCAGCACAAGCAGGTGCGTATCCTGGAGTTCCCGAACTACCAGGCGTTTGCCCAGTCGTTTGCGAACACGATCCCGTTCTCGGAGTCGATCGGCTTCATCGCCGATTTGCGCGACAAGGAAGACCTGGATTACGTGTTTTACGTGACGGCCCACGAAATGGCGCACCAGTGGTGGGGCCACCAGGTGACGGCCGCCAACGTGCAGGGCGCGAGCATGCTGATCGAATCGCTGGCGCAGTATTCGGCGCTGATGGTCATGGAGAAGGAATACGGCCGTCATCAGATGCGCCGCTTCCTGCGCTACGAACTCGATCGCTACCTGCGCTCGCGCGGCGGCGAACGGATCGAGGAACTGCCGCTCATGCGGGTGGAAAACCAGGACTACATCCACTACCGCAAGGGCAGCCTGGTGTTCTACCGCCTGCGCGACGAGATCGGCGAGGAAGCCCTGAACCGCGCCCTGAAGCGCTTCCTGGTCGACAAAGGCTACCAGGAGTCGCCGTTCACCACGTCCGCCGAACTGCTCGATTACATCCGCGCCGAGGCGCCGCAAGCCAAGCATGCGCTGATCGCCGATCTGTTCGAGAAGATCGTCTTCTACGATAACCGCGTGCTCGAAGCGTCCGCCAAAAAACGCAGCGATGGCCAATGGGACGTGACCATGAAGCTGCACTTGGCGAAAATGGAAGCCGACGGCAAGGGCAAGGAAACCCCGCGCACCTACGACGAACCCGTGGAGATCGGCGTGTTCGCGCGCGCGAAAGGCGCCAAGGAAGCGGACGAAAAAGTCCTGTTGCTGGACAAGCGTGCACTGTCTGGCGAGAACCCGGTGGTGACCGTCACGGTGAAAGAGCAGCCGTTCGAGGTCGGCGTCGATCCGTACAATAAAATGATCGACCGCGTATCGCGCGACAACCGCAAGGAAGTCGCTATCGACTGACGAAAACAGCCGGGGTCAGGTCTGACATTCGGACACGATCTCGGCTGTAAAAGTTGCGGGCGCTTATCCGCAGGTTTCGACGTAGGCCACGGCCGGCTGCAGGCCGGCGCGCATCCTGGTTACCTTGCCACCGGTTTCTTCCAGGATGATGGCGGAACGGCCGTCGGCGCCCGGGAAGGTGATGTAGTGGCCGTTCTCGTCGTACTTGTGCGGCGTGACCTGTGCGGCGGGATGGCTGCTGCGGATCTGCGCCAGCGTGGCGCCGAAGGGCAAGCCCACGGCATTCTCGACGCCCGGTTCGGCATCGGCGCGCGTGACGACATCGTTCTCGACCATGAAGCGCAGCTTCGGCAGGGCAGGGAAGCGCACCATGCTGCAGGCGGGGTCGAAGGGTTCGGGCAGGGTGGCCTTGCCGCCGGCGGCCTGCTGCGCCTGTTCCAGCGTCATGCCGAAGCGGATCGCGCCGATGCCGTCGGCGCGCAAGACGTTTGGCGCGGCAGCGGCTGCTGCCGGTGTGTGCGGGGCGGACACACCAGCCGCCGGCCTTGCTTCCGTGTTTGCCTGTGGCGGCGCCGGGTCCTTTGTGCATGCACCCAGCAGTGCAAGCAGTCCGACGATCATGGTTGTTCGCATGGTTCACCTTTCCTTACCCATTGTGGCTCAGCAATTGACTATACTGCGATCCAGGAATGCGGGACGCACGGCCAGGGCTGGCGCGGTGCGCGCGCCGTACAACAGTCGTTTCAAGGGGAGATGGATTGAAAAAAGCAGGACTGTTCCTCATGCTTGCGTCGGCGCTCTGCACAGCGTCGGCGCAAGACAAGCCGGTAACGAAAGAGGAAGTGTACCGAGGCGAATACTTCTATAACTTCGAGAATTCAAGCCTCAGGCCAGAAGGAAAAAGCGAGTCCTGGTGCATCCCTTCGGACATGTCGAAAGCCATGCTCCCGCCCGACAGCAGCGGCCAGCGCTGGGGTACGGCGGATGTCGTCGTACGTGGCAAACTCGGACCGGAAGGACGTTTCGGCGGCCTGGGGCGTTGCAAGCGCGTGCTGGAGGTGACCGAACTGATCGAAGTAAAAAACATGCGCGGTCGCGAATAAGCCGCGTACGAGGACAGGCCGGCCGATGCATCGATAACGGCCGGGCCCGTGTCCGAATGTCAGACCTGACCCTGGCTTTCCGCCGGCATGGCGACTGGCTGCTCCGCGCGCCGCGCCCACTTCTGCGCCAGCACCGCGCACACCATCAGCTGGATCTGGTGGAACAGCATCACCGGCAGGATGATCATGCCCAGCGCCGAGGGCGCGAATAGCACCTTCGCCATCGGTACGCCGGTGGCCAGGCTTTTCTTCGAGCCGCAGAACACGATGGTGATCTCGTCCTCTTTCGAGAAGCCGAGGCGGCGGCTGGTCCAGGTGGCCAGGGCCAGGGCAATCGCCAGCATCAGCGCGCAAATGCCGAGCAGCGCCGCCAGCGTGGCGCCGGACACGTGCTGCCACAGGCCTTCGCTCACCGATTCCGAGAACGCTGTGTACACCACCAGCAAAATCGAACCCTGGTCGACGTAGCGCAGCACCGGCTTGTGGCGGTCGATGAAGGCGCCAATCCAGGGCCGCAGCAGCTGGCCTGCCAGGAAGGGCAGCAGCAGCTGTTCGACAATGCTCAGCACTTGCCCCCAGCCGAAGCCGGCGCCGCCGGCGCCCTGGACGATGAATGCACTCACCAGCAGCGGTGTCAGGAAGATGCCGAGGAAGTTCGAGGCCGAGGCGCTGCACACGGCCGCCGCCACGTTCCCGCGCGCCATGGCGGTGAACGCGATCGACGATTGCACGGTGGAGGGCAGCACGCACAGGAACAGGATGCCGAGATACAGATCGGGCGTGAGCAGGCCAAGGGCCAGCGGCTTGATGGCCAGTCCCATCAGCGGGAACATGACGAAGGTCGAGGCCAGCACCAGCAAATGCAGGCGCCAGTGCATGATGCCGGCGACGATCGCCTCGCGCGAGAGTTTGGCGCCGTGCAGGAAGAACAGCAGGCCGATGGCGAAGGTGGTGACGTTGCCGAGCGCGGCGGCGACCTGG
>Ga0308160_10003123_pt1 | contig 18997 bp, 29 predicted proteins | sample PhyFR1_FD_201036 | JGI IMG/M metagenome (GOLD analysis project Ga0308160, IMG submission 201036) | Phyllosphere microbial communities from UC Gill Tract Community Farm, Albany, California, United States - DLSLF.R1 | ecosystem: Host-associated > Plants > Phyllosphere > Unclassified | place: USA...
TCGCCTTGAATCAGCGAATTGCACTTTCCATCGACTGCACGGCGATGTGACGGCTCAGGTGTAGCCACTGGGTCGGATCGCCTAGATTCAAGAGCTTGACGATGCACTTACCGATTGTCCCGAATCCTACCGACTTCTTCGCCTTGTGCTTGACTTTGTAAACGTTGATAACTTCCGCGAGCATCGCGCCGGAGTTGTCGATGACCTAGGATGAGCGACCTTCAAAAGGCACACCAGCCCTGCGACAGCGGGCGCATGTTATGTCCGCGGCCTTCAGATTCGCCCTTCACTCACATTGATGACCGCTTTTAATCCCAACATGTTTTCAAGAGTACCGTCGTTGAATCGCCTAATTACCGCCTGAACAGTCAAGATGAAACGGTAGACGCTCGAAATCTCAAAAGCATGAATCCGCCACAAGGCATAACACCGCCAATAACACCGGTCCCCCTCTCCCCTCTTCAATCGCATCAACATCTTCGCACCCTGCAACACCCGTACGACGACGCTCCACCCATCAACGGTTCAGCAGTCTCACCCCTCCGCCCCCGCTTGCGAGGGCGCGTGGGCAACGGTGTCGCAGAATCAAGACGTGTCTTGAGTACGCCTCGTTCGAATATTTCATTCTTTGCGTGGGCATTGGCGTAATTAGACTACGCGAAATACGCGCGCTCGGCGAGTGAGCGGGGTTGTGGGTGGAAATTCCACTACAGAAGGAGATAGGGCGGCGGCAGGCGGCAGGCTATGCAACCAATACAATGATACAACTGGACGATAGTACGACGGTACGACGATGTTGCAGAAGCTTTACAACAGGGATGACGAGCTACCATGGGCAGGCAGGATCCGCCAGTGCGTATGAACTGAGCTGGTATGCAGCTACAGCATATCGCTAGCTACACCGGCGGAAACAGCTGACGGTCGCAACTCGGCATATGGCGGGATTACCTGGGATCAGCCAAATCCATCCACTAACTCGTGTAGCGTTGAGCGTCGGACGAAGAGACGACGCAGCCCACTCCACACCTGACCCACCGTAAACTCCCATGCAGCCCATGAATGCCATGTTGCACGCCTGCCTGCACGCGATGTACGACCCACCCCACGCCCCTTCGGCGCCTGGCACGAGCAGCAAAATCGCGAATAGGATCAACGCGGGTGAGACCTTTGGTGAAAGCGTGCGGGAGGGACGAGGCGGTGAGCCGTGGTTAGTGTCGCTGATGGTGCTAATGGTGCTGATGTAATGGTGGGGTGACATCAAGGTTCGTCGGCACTGCCGGCGAGCTCGTGGGATATTGACGATGTGGACTCGTGTGGCCAGTGATCTAGTTGGCAGGAAGTGTTGTGAGGGGTCGTCGATCGATATGGCCGGTTGCAGCTGAGCGTTTGAGATGCGTGGTACGAAGTCGCAGGCGGCGGCGAGCAATATATACCTTATGCTGCCCGGGCGATAGTGGCCATGCCAAGCTATATCGCCCCGTTGCTATCGGATCAACTATCATGTCGCCGCATGCTGAGATAGGCTTCTGCGTCCCAAGACGTCGATGGGACGATATAATGACGTGGTTCATCGTTCGACAACGCGAAGTTGATACAAAGATGAGCGATACAGGCCCCGAGACGTGCGATATAGCGTTCTGTGCCTGCTTCTGGTGTTCTTCGGACCGATGGCCGATGGCGATTGACCTCGTGTATTTCGCAAGGGATCTCGCACTGTAGAAAATCAGAGGATGTTTGAGGCAACATCCTTCAGCAGAGCGAGCGTGGTGGTCGTCCATCGATCATGCCCTTCGGTGCATCCTGGGGCGTGTTGTAACGCAGAACTTCATCGTGGCGGCGTCATATGTGCATTTGTGGGACGTGGGCGTGAAGCTGAAGCATCGTGCCTCGCACCCACACCCGAAAGTCTGTGTGACCCCCTAGGCCGCCGAGCTGGCCCCACACCGTGAAGTGGGGGCACGTGACTCGCGTATGCTGCGCCACCAGCACATGTGTATAACGTGCACCACGTTTCTACCTGGCCAGAGGATCTCGGTGGCGCCAGTACTCGGATCATGCCGGAACAGCTCTCACCCAATGCTTCGCACGACCTGAGACCTCATACGTGGATTTCGGAACCACGCCAAAGCTTCTGACAGGTTCGACGTGATGGTCGACTCAATTATAAATACACGTGCAGACTCCCGAATCCGAAGCAGTGCTGCATCGAGGTGAGTGGCGTATTCATCCGATTGTGAAGCTCAACATGACCAAATTGCCATGCAGTCGTGCGATAAGCCCGACGAAGCGTTTCTGAGAAGCAATGCCAGAGTGGAAACACACTCCGGACGGCTATCTCTAAACAGCCGGCAGCGGCGACGAAACGTCTGTCGGGCCTCGAGGCGATAATGCATATAAGAGATAATGAGTCGTGGCGGCAGAGAGGACTAGAGAAGGGAAAAGGAACAAAGGGACGAAGGGAGATCAAGCCAGCAGTCGAGGGGGAGGGTTCGAGGCAGCGCGTTCCGCCAATTCGCCACCTCAGCACTGCATGTGACAGACTTTGCGGACGGCGATGCAAGTTGCCATTCTAGCTGGTGATGCTGTTGTTAGCACATGACAATTTATTGCTTCGGAGATGACGAAAAGCCGGAGTCACAGTCGATGACCGGCACAGCCAGCCGACCAGTGGCGAAAGGGAGACGGACAGGAACCATCATTGATGGCGGTCTCATCAAAGGATCTCGTTCCCATGTCTTGGCTCGATCTGGACGGGAAGACGATCGATCTGGAGGAATTTCTCTTCGGCCTCCATGACCGCTTGGAATGTCACAATCCACCGACGGGAGTCTGAAAAGCTGAACCAGGTGCTGGAAGCTCACTCACCTCGAGCTTGCATGGTGCACAGTTGGAAGGCTTGCTCGCATTGCTGACGACGGTAGTGAGCCATCCAAACGGGATTCATAGGTTGATTCATTGCGCTGGCGGTGGGTGCAAGGAGGAGGAGCAAGAGCACCAGTATGAGGGTGAGGGCAACGGGGATGATGCCAACCGATGGAGGGGAAGGCATTGTGGCGTTTGGTTCTTGTTCCGCTCTTGACGACTTGCGCGGGCTGGAGAATGGTTTGAGGAGGTCGGGGAATCAGTTCAGATAGAGAGAAGGAGAAAACCGACCACTGCTTTATACGTTAGAACGGATGACCGCACAGGTGTGGAAAGTCTTCAGCGCAGATGACATAGGCCTCAGACCTCTCGCCCCGTCGTTGATCCATCCTCTCCTCGCGCAAATCTTCATCGTCAACTTCCCAGAGCTGGGAAATTGGCCTTTGGTCGAGAGACTCGCTTGCTCGCTTGTCGCTTGACACTGACGGGAAAGTCGGCGAGTCCAGAGTTTGATGGTGTCTTCCCGTAATCTGGACAACCGGCCCATCACTCGCCCTTCCCTGACCATCACCATCAAGGGCGTGGAAATTACGTCCGGGCCTGAGGATCAAAAGGCACATGTGATCGATCAAAGCTGAACTGCACCTTCCGACGGTTTCGTGTCCCTTTGGCGTGAGATCATGCTTCCGAAGCGTAACGTAGTCTCTCGCGTGCATACGCCTCACCGGGTCTATATCGATCGTGATGTACCTCGGCACAAAGCTATGCTGACACTTCTGCAAATGCCCTGTGTCCCCTCGTCCATGCGCCCTCAGCCTCGGCCAGTTCGCTCAACACGCTCCGATCACCTTCTTCCTCTTCTTCCTCGTTGATGTGCGTCAAGCCCTCGTTGCCGTCCCACCGCCGAGAGAGATCCGTTTCGGTATTTTCGGCCGGCGCATCATCGTACAGCAGACAAAACTGCGCGTTCGGCCTGTCCAGAATACACAGCGAGTCGCCGTCGGGCGACCACATAGCTTCGGTCGCCGTGAAGTCCGTCACTATCATTAGACCGCGTCGATGTCAGCTGGGGGACACTCACATGTTGGGATACCGACACCTTCTGTCACACCGCCTTTGGTCTCCCCGCTCTCGTCGCCGTCCTCCACCCAGCCCCCGTCGCCGTCCCAAAAGTACACGCCACCACTTTTCGCGGTGATAGCCACTTTCCGCCGACTGGAGCACCATCTGGCTGTGCGCACAGCTTCGACGAACACGAGTGATACTAAATGGGTGATTTCGGGAGAGGGTGACCCGGGTGCTGGTAAGAACGTATGAATGTGCACAACATTGGGCTGTGTGTCCAGCCGAACCAGGATGAAGGTGGCTTCCGAATCGAAAGCGAGTTGCACTACGCCGGATCGAGGCGGCGTCCGTGTGAGATCCGAGCGGATCGTCGGTAGTGGGCTAACTCCACTCTTCTTGTTGACTATCCGGTCAGAAATGACGCAAAGGGGAGTATGACACTCACACTGAACGATACCTCTGCCCCTTGTATCCTTCAGCCATTCACTCGGCTCCCTCCATACGGTCTACGGATCAGCCATGACTCGACAGCAAGAAGTGCCGACTCACCGTCTCCTTGTCTGCTTTCGCTCCGAAGCCTAGACTCGCAACGCACCGCCCACCCTCACTCTCGACAACTCGGACCTTCCCGTCCCATCCGCCCAAGGCGAGCCACCGTCCACCTGGCGCCCACGTCGCACACCTGATACCCAGACCAGGATCTTCGGTCGATGATGAAGGTGAGAATGATGGCGATGACGATGAGAAGGAATGCAGCAGCGGTCCAAGCGGAGAGTAGATGTACAAGGCGTACTGTTGTTCAGCGGAGACCTTCACATCGGACCTCACCTTCAGAATTGAGTCGAAAACGGCGATATACCTTCCGCACGGCGACCAGATTAGGTCTTGGCAGTCGTCCGTATCTATGGCAAAGTGCTGTTGTCAACTAGGTACTAAACCAGGCTCACTCGTAGTAAGGTGTAGCCAGCCTGAGAGTCATAGACCCCAATATAGTCCTTAGAAGAGTGCTTCTCCACGATAGCAAGATACCTCGAATCTGCAGAGTATGCGTGGCCTGACATGAGCTAGGCCTGAGAAGCTAGCTTCTGCTTACTGGTCGGCGACTTCGGATACTGCACATAACTCGCATTGCCAGTGCTTAGGTTCCAAATGGCTAGCCGGAGCTATGGTTAGCGATGTCGCGGCGGCACAGCGGTCACTTACCCCATGATCTGACCAAGCGAGAACCTCTCGTCCTGCTCGACCCCATTCAACCCTGACCAAGCCCTCTACGCCTTCTCCGCCCAAACGTGCTACCTCGCCTCCTTCGCCATTTCCCTCATCTGTCAAGCCAAAGACCCAAGCGGTCATGGCTTTCGCAGAGTAAGCCATGACATATAGACTGTCAAAGGACCAAAGCAGTTGATCAATCGTGACTGTATCGCTTTGCCGCGAGGTCGAGGCGGTCGGTGACCCGCCCAGACATTGGAAGGTTCTGACGATAGAGAGCGATGCCGATGAGCGGATGATGATTCGTCGGCCATGCGCAGTAGCAAGAAACGTTGATCCTGGTGAATAGGCGGCGGCTGATGAGTGATAGAGCTGCGAAAAGTCGTAACCGCCCGACAGAGACATGATGGATAGACGTCGTGACGATTTGTTGACAAGTTCAAGAAAGCCGTCGCGTCGAGACACGATACAAAAGCGGTCATGACCGCTGAGATGAAACGGGATAAAGTGCCACTCCTGGTCCAATCTTGGAATGCCGATATAACACCGTTCAGCTCTGCTCTACCAAACCGGTATCCCCCTCAACTGAGTGCATCCTCTCCTGCTTTCGTACATCACCCTTTCCCGGGTGACCAGCAAAGCAGATGTAGATACCTCAATCATGGCTTCGTCTACTGTGAGTGAACCGCTCGGTATGCCGCACAAAGCTGACCTTTAGGCAACACGTACTGCTCAGCCGGCCCCTCCTTCGGGTATGGTTGTTGATCAATCCCGATGGGATGAAGAGATCGCCAAGGCGCAGGTTTCCAAACAGTGAGTCATTGCTCTCGCTCTTGTCCTCATCTACCCAAACTCTTCCCGGATGAGACTCTTTTATTGCAAGTGGGAATCTCTCCTAAACCATTTGAGGATACAAAACTATACTTAGCACCTCTGACCCTTCTCCTATCCGAGACCGTTACGATCTTGCGCGATGGACGCTGACAACAAGCGACCTGAATGCCTTGGTTTTCGAATATCTTCTCATCGAAGGCTTCTCAGAAGCCGCCGTCGAATTCGCTCGCGAGACCGGCCTTCCTCACGACATTGACCACGCCATGATTCAAGAACGCATGGAGATTCGCGAGGCTGTTGAGGATGGTCGAGTCGAAGAGGCTGTCCGCAGGGTTAACGAACTCGATCCAGAAGTAAGTCTCGTTTCTGTCCCCAAAAGGCATCAAGAGGTCCCCAAGGATTAAATACATCCATGCACCACGCTTAGCCAGCTTCGGCGCGGCCATGCTGAAACAACCGATATATTACAGACCTGATATGAGGGGTCCTCTTCTTGCCTTATTGCTTGGTATATGACGAATGCTGACCGTCAGATCCTCGACACGAATCCCCCGCTCCTCTTCCACCTGCACCTCCTTCGTCTCATCGAGCTCATACGACTGGACAGGGTCGATGAGGCGCTCGAGTTTGCGACCAACGAGCTTGCTCCTCGCGGAGCTGAGAATCCCGAGTTCTTGTCAGACCTGGAGAAGACCATGGCATTGCTAGCATTCCCCGACCTGTCTCGGTTTGCGGACGATGCGGCAGCTTTACCGCCAACCGGTCGCCCGGCCCCGGCTGAGGGCACACTGGAGCTTTTGAAAGACCCCGTGTTCACGCCTATCATCACGTTGATGCGCCGTAGCCAGCGGGTCAAAGTTGCCAAGGAGCTCAACGCGGCTATTCTCGAAAGCCAGGGCCAAGGAATGGAGACGAGATTAGGTGGCCTGGTGAGGCTGATGAGCTGGGGAGAGGAGAAGCTCGAGAAGGGAGGCGTCTCGCTTCCGGGAGAAGAACGAGACACTGGGCGGAAATGGGCCAACGCTGTGCTCAGCCTGGAAAGTGAATGAACGTTGCACGACATCGTTGTAAAGCATTAGTAGCGGGATTGTATCTTATGAATGCCTGACGACTATAAATCCTTCAAGCGCTAGCTTAGCACTGCTTGGTCGAGCGAGAATTCAAACGTGCGCAAGCCTGGAATCGAATTAAGCTTGCAGCGCCAAGAGATTGGGAAACCAGGTGCGGGTCTGGAAACGAAGAACCAATGTGCAACTTGACTATTGCATTGCGCTTTCACTCGGCTCGTTCCTCTTCGATGACCAGATAATGCTCTTGTCGTCCGCACCTCGACCGACATCACCGGTCTTTCTGCTCATACCGGCTGGTCTTCTCTTGATAGCCTGGCTGTACGCCATAGCCACCCGACCGCCAATCCCGCCTCATGCGCAAGTAAGCGATCCAGGAAAGTTTGGCTGGCCGTCATGGTACGCCCAAGGCGGAAAGACGCCTTTCGATGTCAAGCTGGGATATGGTGAAGGAGAGGTATGCGACGAACGGCGAAGCGTGCTGCTCTTCATTGATCTACCCTGTACGTCCTTGACCTTACGCGCTGGGGGAATGGCATTGGAACCAAATCTCATGGCAGACCACCACCCAAAGATTCCTCACGCGCTGGACGTGCTCGATACTCTGGAGCGGGACGCCAATGTGAACTTGAAGGTCGTAGCGTCGTTCCAGGAGCAATGGAGGGACGATCAGAAGACGAGAAAGAATATCGAATTAGCAGGGTGCGGAGAGTGGGTCTGGCGGATAAGTGATACGGTCAGAGATTTGGAGGGAGCGTGCGAAGCGTCAAAGTGGATCAGGTAGGTGCTCGTGAAGCTCAGCGGGTCTATCTGACGGGTAGCGAGATCGTGTCGAAGTCGTATGGAAAGATGGACGTACTGCCGGCGGACCCGAGGTCAAATGTGGGTCATTGGACACGACTCAACTCATGCTAGGTTACGATCTTGCCTCATCCTCAACATCTGGTGTCGCCCGAGATGAGCTATCAAGCAATGTCAGCGCAGTATGGCGAGGAGTGGGAGATGGGCTTGTTCTCGCACGTTTTGCCATACGTCAGTAAACGCTGTTCCACCCCTAGACACAGCTGACTTTCAGGTCAAGTAAGCTCCTGCGTCAAGCCAGTTATCTGATCCATAGTCCCGACGTATACTACCCCTCGAGCGGAGCAGCAGACCGAAAGAGCATAACGTATTTCCCCAGAAGAGAGACTTCGATGTCCGACTACCCCGCGCTCCCCTGGGGAAGGACTTGGAAGATTTACAGGCGTAAGCTAACGACAAGTCGCAGAACACACTACTGACGTGCAGCGGACCGGCTGTCCCCTCCGCCCAAGCATATCGGGGTGGACCCGCTCAAGCCGGGTAGTGCGTATAGGCGGTACTGGGCCAGAGAAGAGGGTAAGAAAGCGACAGAGATGCGGCGATCGGGGGTTTGTGTCGTGAGTCTACGAATTGACGCCAACAGCACGCCTGATCGTAGTTCGAGGGCTGGGAAACTGGAGTTCTGGACGAGCGGATAGCGCAGGCGATGCTGTCGGGCTGCGTCGTCGCTACGGTCCAGCCGGAGGTTCAGCATGGTGAGGGCTCTTCGCATTCCCTCGGCATGACTATGGCTGATGCAAAGATGTTCTGGCTCCTCTGATCATTCCCCTTGCGTCCCCATCGACCCATTCACCCCTTCCCAATGACGAGTTGCGAGGGATCTTGGCCAAAACCACCAATTCCGACCTCAAGCGGAAAGCTCTGCATGCTTTTATCTTCGCGCGCCAAAAACTGATACCGGTAGCAGGAGTTAGATCAGTCATGGACGCCACGAAGAAATGGGAAGAAGGGGCCAGAGGGTATCTTTTCCCAAACGGATGGCGCTGGACGTGTTCTGGTGCTCCCGGAGATCGGCCGCCATGGTGCCAATAATGCATGTATCGATACTCCTTGCATTTCCGCATGAAGCTATGATAGCGCAACGACATGAGCATGTCAATGCAACGCAGCATTATCGCAGCGCGACGCGGCGACGCGTAGTGATCTGATCTGAGATCCGGTAATGTCGCCTCGGAGTCGCCACGCGCCGAGTCAAGCGAAGATTTCATGAATTTTGACCAAAACCAACAAATCTACTCTTCTCTTACACCACCTACTACCCGCGTCATCTTGAACCTCTGCCACCTCTACGGCCTCGCAGGAAGCTCATATCGGCCGGTACATCTCATAGCTTCGTGAGTGCGGTCGCTCCACCCTTCAAGCCGGCAATTTTGACCTTCCATCGCGTTCATCTATCGGCTCTCCTTTCATCTTCGCCTAGCCGCGTTCCCACCGTGACGACGTGGTCTGATTGTCTCTTGCATATCATATACCCGCCCACTCTATCTCCTCTCTCTGACTGGATCCTCCTTTGCGCAGACTTCTGACTGGTAGCAGCATCCCACAGCTCCTTGCGGTAATTTGGACAAAGCAAGACTCGCCGTACCAGCCTGTACTGATCTTTTGTTGAGCCTACACATATCACATGTACGTCATACGTGCTCCATACCCCAGGCAGGACTCCACCTTCTGCAGGTCCGGACGTGATAGATATACTGATCACCGATTTCCCGCATTCTTCCTCTCCGCACGCCTGCCCATTATCAACAACAACATCACCGCCATTCAACAGCTCACAAGATGGTCAAGTACATTCTCGTCTGTGGAGGTGTTATCTCGTGAGTAGGCGCCATTCTCGTACGCGCATCCGCTAACAATCTCAGTGGTATCGGCAAAGGTGTTATCGGTGCGTCACCTCAAGCCTCACCTGAGCAATCTCCTGCAAGTGTGAACTCAAGCTTACCACAATCTCGTTCTTCTCACGAACCCATCTCGACTATTCATTCCCCTACTTCCCTCTCGTCCATGCCGTCGAAACGCCCCACCCGTGCCCCGTCTCCGTCTGGCGCTCGACCTGATCTGTCACTCTGCCCTCTCGACCTATCTACTCCCTCGCTCGTATCGTCGACAACGAAATGGTCTCTTGACACCGAATCTACATCTCCATCTGACATCGGTCCCGCAACGCCTCATACCCTACACTCAATCCTCACATCTCTACTCGAATCGACCGACAAACCCGAATCTATCACTCCATCCACAATATGGTCGTTTCTCAATGACCCGTCCTACGTCCATCCTCTATTGGCCACGCCTCTACCAACTTCTTGCCACTCATTAGCCTCAAGCACCGGTCTTTTGCTCAAGACGGCCGGCCTGAAGGTCACCGCTATCAAGATCGACCCGTACATGAACATCGATGCTGGAACCATGGCTCCGACTGAGCACGGAGAGGTGTACGTCTTGAACGACGGAGGAGAGACGGATCTTGATCTTGGAAACTACGAGCGATACCTCAACGTCTCGCTTGGAAAGGACAACAACGTGACGACCGGAAAGGTTTACCAGCATGTCATCGACCGCGAGGTGAGTAGGGGATAAGCGAGCGGGCCGAACTGACAGCGTAGCGAAAAGGTGATTACCTTGGTAAAACCGTCCAGATCGTTCCTCACCTGACCAACGCCATCCAGGATTGGATTGAGCGGGTCTCCAAGATCCCCGTCGACGAGACGGGAGAGCAGCCGGATGTTTGCATCGTCGAGGTAAGCCGAACAATGTACTTTCCATTCAGCATTGCTAATGCTTAGCTCGGTGGAACGGTGGGAGACATCGAGTCGGCACCCTTCATTGAGGCTATGCGACAATTCCAGTTCCGTGTCGGTCACGAAAACTTTGCCCTGGTCTACGTTTCCCTTATCCCTGTCGTTGGTGGAGAGCAGAAGACCAAGCCCACTCAAGCTGGTGTGCGCGATCTTCGTGGATTGGGTCTGCTTCCGGATCTGGTAAGCTATCGTGTATACGTTTGGGTAGCTTATGGCGCAGATTGCGTGCCGATGTGAACACCCCCTCCTCACCGCTACCATGGAGAAGGTCTCCATGTTCTGCCACGTTCGACCCCAACAAGTTCTCGGCGTGCACAACGTGTCGTCAACATACCACGTCCCGCTTCTGCTCCGTGATCAGGGCATGCTGGACTACCTGAGGAAGAGGATGAACCTGGACGAGATCATCGTCTCCAAGCAGATGAAGGCTAGCGGAGATCTCTTGATGTCGAAGTGGCGCAACCTAACTCAGGGGTGAGAATTGTTGTCCGGTACCAGGCAGCCAAGCTGACTCATAGACAAGAGCGGGTCTTCGAATCCGTTTCGATTGTTCTTGTGGGCAAGTACACTTCGTTGGAGGACTCATACATGTCGGTCGTCAAATCGCTCGAGCACGCTTCGATGCGATGCGGACGAAAGCTGATTCTTCACGTTCGTCGAGACTTTTCCGTGATGTGGGGCCCGGCTGATTTGTAGTGGGTCGATTCGTCTGACCTGGAACCGCAAACCGAGCTTTCCAACCCTGTCCGATACCACGATGCCTGGAGGCACCTTTGCTCGGCCAAGTGAGCATGATCTTTATGTGAAGTCGACCGTGCTAATGGCAAGGGGTATCATCGTTCCCGGAGGTTTCGGCCACCGAGGTACCGAGGGTATGATCTCCGCTGTCAAGTGGGCACGAGAGCAGAACGTGCCATTCCTCGGTATCTGTCTTGGATTCCAAGTGTCTGTCATCGAATGGGCCCGAAACGTGTGCGGAATGGAGAACGCCAACTCTGCCGAGCTCGACCCGAAGACCGCCCACCCGGTCATCTGCTTCATGCCTGAAATCTCCAAAACCCACATGGGCGGAACAATGCGATTGGGTCTTCGAGCGACCGTCTTTGAACCCCAAACGGAGGAGACAAAGCTGCGCAAGCTGTACGGGTCCAAGCCCGTTGCATGGGAGCGATTCAGGCAGAGGTACGAGGTTGAGCCGAAGTACGTCAAGGAGTTGGAGAGCAAGGGGCACATGCGTTTCATCGGTAAAGACGAGCGAGGGGAGCGAATGCAGATGCTCGAGTTGGACAGTGAGTGCGCCGTGTAGCTTGTCAGACGCACACTGATATTCAGACCACCCGTACTTTGTCGCCTTGCAAGCTCACCCCGAGTTCTGCTCCCGACCTCTCAACCCTTCCCCACCTTTCCTCGGTCTCGTCGCTGCTGCCATTGGCGGAGACATGCTACGGGAACAAATCGAGCGGAATGAGAAGGAGTACGAAGCGCCTCACCCGGAATCGGCCAAGGTGGTCCCAGCGTCGGAGGGGATGACCGAGCATGCCCGCGCTCAATCGCAGCAGACGAGGGACGTCAAGGTGGAGGGTGAGGTCAGAGATAAGGACCTGGTCAAGGTTGAGAAGACGTTGGGCAAGGTGCATATCGGGGAGGACCTGCCAAACGGCGCGGTCGAGAGCTTGAACCATTAGACGTATTGGGAGTGATGGGCAAGGCGGGGTAGATCTTATCTTGCTTTGGAATACGGCGAGATCAGACCCCATCTTATAGAAATGTCACATGTTATGTTATTTGGGCATGCCGCGCAATGGTCGTTGGCCCGTAGATGTATGTCGTGAGCGCTCATGCGGTGACGTGCAATGTCTCTATCCGAGATAAAGCTGCATCAAGCGCTGAACGAATTCCCAGACTACACTATCGAACTACAAATCTACAAAACTACAGAACTACAGAACTACAATGATGAAACCCCTCTAAGAAGCAGATGAACTAATCCTTGCCCTCGACCTAAGAAGGCCGCGGGTACATCTCCATGTAAGTCGGCGGGATGTGCACCTCGCCACGTCCAAGTCGTTCGGGCTCGGCAGCGGTCGGACGCGCTAAAGATGCCCGGCCGGCATCTACGTGATGGATAAACGTCGTATGTGCGAGCTTAGGAGAAGAGTGCGAGAACAGGTCGTCCATGTGGGAATTGGGTGGCCTGAGCACCGCGGGAGAGAGGGTAGAGATCGGTGAGATGATCGTGTCGTCGGATGAAGTTGCCGAGCCTAATCCATACGCCGAGGCCGTTCCTGGTGCAGAAGTCGCAGCGGGGCTGAAGGCGGATCCTGACGAGGTGTGGGTCGCGGTAGGGTCCAGGGGCGAGGCAGGCGACAGCGGATCAGCGAACGGGTCAAGGTTGGCCGTCTCCGCCGAGGTCGATACGGGGGTCGGGGTGAGTGTTCTCCCTTGAGACTGCATGGCAAGCCTTCGGGCAGGCATCAAGGTATACGCAGGATGGTCGAATGGGTTCGCATGATCTGTTGTGGCCGTTTGGTCTGATTGGACCGACGAGATGGAATAAGACGAGAGCGTGCGTGCGTAAGACGACCCATCTGTCGCGATAGCGTCGAGCTCCGAGTCGTCTGCCCATGCGCTCGACGCCGCCACGGAGGAACGGAACGATCGTGGTGTGCGCTGTCCGCTTGTCAGACCAGGCAGGGGCGGGACGCGCGAGTACCGCGTCAAAGGGGGTGGAAGCGGCGTGACGTCCATACCCTCGTTTTGGGCCGTTCCATCCGGATGATCCTTTTCGTATTCCGGTGCGGGATCGTCGAGTCGTTTTCGCCCGCGACCTTCGCGACGGAAAGCTTTTCGTCGCTTGTAACATACCACTCCGGTCGCGATCGCACACAGAGCGAAAATGCCCACCAGAGTCCCCGCTATGGGAGCTACGAGCGGGTTACTAGTTCCCCCATCGGTCCCGACCGCACTGGTCCCGGCGTCCTGCATCATCTGGTTCATCCAGATCGTCGTCTGTTCCGGCGTGCCAGACGGGAAGATGCCGCCGATAAACCCCGCGCCGTTCACCCCGGTCCCAGCGATGGTCAGCGGCGTGGTGATTGACCAGCCGGAGCTTCGACCGGACTTCGCGTAAATAAAGTCGTAGGCCGTGTATGTGAGGGCGAGTTCACCTTGCGGGACAGTCGGAGTGGGGTTCAGTCCGTCGTAGGTGTATTCGAACCATTCTGCCGCGTCGACCATCGTCTGCCACGCGCCGTCCACATTCACGAACGATAACGACAAACCATCAATGACTTCGCCATATGGTGTCGGAGCGGCAGCTTCAGGCGTATCATAAGTGGGCGTGTAGGCCGTTGCCTCGGAAATTGACGAATAAACGCCGTAGGAAGGGTACGCAGAGTACGCAGAGTATACCGTAACCGCCGGTGTCGCTGCGTAGGCCATTATGGAGACTGTGTCGTGTGGCAGGGCTGGCTGTTTCTATGCTGATCTCGAGCGAAATTTGGCGTGCGAGGCAAACGAGAGTTGACTGGAAGCTGGCGTTGTCGTTTGAACGATACAGCAAAGCCAAGGAGCAATGTTTAGGCTCAGCGAGTCGAACTGGCCTGTGTCGGTACTCGTTTTCGCGAGTCGCGGAGAATATGCTCGGTGGTGATCCGCGAGCGATGAGGCGGGACACGCCAATAGTCACGCAGAAGAGACGCAGCAAGTACAGTCAATATACAGAATATCAAAGCAAGAGCAAGACGAGGTAGATCGAGTGATACGACACCGGACAATTAAAGGGATTTTCACGCAACCCTCTCGGCACGTTGAACCCGAGCCCCACCATGTGCCCCTTTTCGGGAATTAGCTTGAGAGAGCAGGTCACTCAATCCACTCCCGCTCGCTCGTATGCTGGTCGCGCACCGTCGCTAGCGCTGTAAACCCCTCCAACCCTTTGACGCAATGCATCGTCGGCATGACCGTACTTCTATGATGGGATATCTCTACATGTTCGCCTTGAGGCGCGGTCGTGACTCCTCCTCCACTCGCCCTGCCTCGCTCGACCCGTCGACATCGTCCACTTCGGTTCAAAGACGCTCGATGACAATGGCCGTGGCGGCTCCACCACCGTTACAGATCGCCGCGACACCCTTCTCACCCTTCTTGAGGGCGTGCACGAGGGTAACGACGATTCGGCTTCCGGACGATCCGATGGGCTGGGGTCAATTTTGTTCGACGCAACGGCTGAGTAGACCGGATAAACCTACGTGACCGAGGGAAACGGCACCTCCCCGAACGTTGACCTTCTCCCGGGGCAGCTCGAGAATCTTCTCGGCACCAATCGCGACGACGGAGAAAGCCTCGTTGAACTCCCAAAGCGCGATATCGTCTTTGCTCACGCCGGCCGCCTTGAGCGCCATCGGGACGGCAAGGGTCGGGGCGGTCGGGAAGTCGATAGGGGCGGCAGCGGCGTCGGCGTAGCCTGGCATCAGCGCAGAACGTGTTGATTCGCGTTTCACAAGCCCAACTCACCAAGAATCTTGGCCAACGGCTTCAAGCCCTCCTTCTCGACAACATCACCCGAGGCGAGAACGACCGCGCTAGCACCGTCGTTGAGCGTCGATGCGTTGGCAGCGGTGACACTTCCACCCTCTTTGGCGAAGACAGGCCTGAGCGACCTGTACTTGTCCTTGAGCAGCTTCTTGTACTCCTCATCCTCTTTCACAACAACGTCGCCCTTGCGCGTTTTGACGGTGACAGGGGCGATCTCGTCGGCGAAAAGACCCGCCTTCCACGATTCCTCCGAACGGGTGTATGAAGAGAGACAGTGGTCGTCTTGCTCTTCACGGGTGATTTGGTACTTCTTCGCGGTGTGCTCGGCGCAGTTACCCATTGGGAACTTGTTGTAAACGTCGAACAGTCCATCGACGACGAGCGAGTCGCGGGTCTCGAAGTGGCCGAACGCCGGGCTCTGGCGCGGGAGGAGGAAGCTGTGGGATGAGCTTTGCGATTACACCCTCGGCTACGACTTACGGAGCTTGGGACATGCTCTCCATACCGCCCGCAACCATGACACCTCGCTGACCAAGCTGGATAGACTGCGAAGCAAGCGTGATAGCCTTCATGCCTGATGCGCAGACCTTGTTGATGGTCGTGGCGTCGGTGCTCTCTGGCAAACTGGGGTTAGCTCCGCATAATTGTGATAGTCAGTGCGCTTGGAGCGCATTGGCATGGGCGCCCCAGCCGGCAAAACTCACCCAGCTCCAATGCCGACTTGTCGTGCTGGCGACTGACCAACACCGGCCTGGACGACATTGCCCATGTAGATCTCCTCGACGTGTTCCGGCTTCAATCCGCTCTTCTCAAGAGCGTGCTTGACGGCGGTGATACCGAGTTGCGGGGCTGAGACGGTGGCAAGCGACCCATTGAGCGATCCAATGGGGGTACGCGAGGCGCCGACAATGTAGACGGTTTGAGTAGACTTGCATCAACGCCGAACCAAATTCATCAAGTAGCGACCTACCATGTTGCGAAGTGCTTTTACGTTGATGGAAGTGTGTTTTGTAAAGGCGGAGAGTGATCTTTGCATCGTTTGATCTTTTGGCGCTTTGTGCTGTAAATCGTACGAGCCGTGGGGAATTGGGGAAACGCGTCGACTAGAGTGGCGCAAAGCTGTCGACTACCACCTTATATACTCCTTCCTTCCCCACCCATTCCGGCTAAACAACCACACATCCAACCGGTCATACAACATGCCCATGTGTCACCATATGCCCAACCGAGACAGCCAGACAGAGCCAGCTGAAACCCATATGGTCGTTTCATTAACGGAAAAGAGTGATGTCTACTGGAAATGAGAATTACAAAAGATGTCCCGAATGCTCCCCCATCTAAACACGTCGAGTCGGGCCTGACCCGTTTTGCCAACCTATTTCGCCTTCTAACCTGATCGCACTGTCTATATTTCATGACTCTTGCATTGCCGATTACACTAAACATCAGCTATGAACCCTCTGAAGACAACAAAGACAACTCACCGTATCTGCCGAAGTATGGGATCAACGTCTGGGCAAGGGTGTACGAGAAGACAAGCTTGGGTCCTACGACAAGGATCTGCCGTCAGTATGGTCCGGCTCCATATGCATCGAACTCACCTTCGGGGTCAAACCCTTGAAGAAAGAGCTCATACCCTCGGTCTTGACCATCTCTCGGATGATAGTCATACCACCGACCTGCGAGTTGAAGTTGGCGTTTTGGATTCGGGTCTTGACGACGTCCAAAGGCGAGGCGACGGTGATGGAAGCGATGGCACCGGCAATTGATGCGACGAAGTCTGTTTGAAGAAAGGTAGCGCAATAGGCGAAGCAAAGAGGATTTGTGATCAGCTACGAGCCCCGCAAAGCACACGCATACGCACTCTGGCCCCAGGTAGCGCTGGAGTAGTCGGACAAGTTGAAGAGAAACTCCTTGGCGACGGCAGAACCACCGAAAAGCTATCCGTTAGCTCTGTACCTCGAACAGTGAGCGAAAGCTTACAGCGAAACTTCCCGGGGCGTTACGAGCCATGGTCCATCCCCATCCTCGGTACAACGAACCCATACCCTCCTCCGTGATGAGCTTGAAGAAGCCTCGGCCGCGGACGGCGTCCGGGTTGGTCTGCATCTTGATCTTGAGCACGTCGAGGGGCAGCAAGACCTGGCATTAGTCGAGGCAGGAAGCATCGGTCCGGGTCACTCACAACCTCTCCGATACCGGTCAAACTGAGATTAGCGGCGGGCATCGGTCGCCAGAGTTCAACTCACGATCCAGCAGTAGCGTGCATCATCAGCCCACCCCATTTCTTTCCGAAGGTGCTTCGGAAGCTGTCTCCGGTGTTCTTGTCGATCATATCACGGAAGTACGGTTGTCCACCGAACTTGTACACTCGCTGGGCGACCTTGTACCCGGCAGCGTACCCAAGACCTGGGAAGAGAGAGAGGAATTTCCCGCCGATAGACGCCTCGGCGGCCTTGCGGAAGACAATGGTGTTGATGTTTCCGGCGACGGCACCTCGGTTCGACATCAGACGTTTGGCAACGGTGTCCTGTAGGCGCAAGCATGGGTATGAGACGATGATTAGTCAGGGAAAAAGCTAGGTCAGCCCGAATCTCTTCACAAGACACAATCAAGCGTACAACGGGGTGGAAGACCGCGAGCTCAGCGATACCTGATCTTATCAGTCAACCGTCCCCAAAGCAAGCGAGCGACTCACCAGAAGCACCTGATCCGAGAACACGGGCGGTTCCCGACTCGCGCTTTCCCTTGGTTTCGATTGGTGACATTTTTCGGCAGTTTCTATCTAATTCGCGTTTCGGAGAGAGAGAGGGAGCGGGTTTTGATGATGAGAAAGAGAGCGGAAATGGTTGGTTGTGCCGTTGTACCCAAAAATCCGACTTTGACTTTCCAGGCACAGCGGCTGGAACCACCGCGGCGGGATATCTTGACGGAATCAAATACAACCAATGACCATCCCGCCACACCCTCGGAAAATAGCGGGCTTAGCGAACCCCCCTCTCCCTTCCCTGCTGCCTGCCCCCGGCCGAGCCTCCCTTCGCTGTCACCACAACCATCTGCGACACCGTTGATACCACCTCATCACCGCAATGTTCCCTTCAGCCGTCCGACGATCTCTCGGGGGTCTTATCCCACCTAAAATCGCTACTCCCGGCGCCGTTGTATGTTTCTTTTCGCGTGTCCCCGGCGTCACCATCGACAATTCTCACTTCCGCCCGCCCACTGCTTCCTCCTCTTGCTACACAGTCGCGTCAAGGGGATGTCACTAACGTCTAGTCGTCCGGAAGCACTTCCGCCCGAACTGCCCAGGTTGTCGACTTCTACTCTCGTCTCCCCAAGGGATCCATCCCGGCTTCGCAACGACCAGGTGGAATCCGAGGCCGATACTTCGAGGGTGAAAACGCTAGCGGGTGAGTTGAAGCGGCATCCATCCGAACGGTCGGGAATACGTCGTGTATTTCGTGGAGGGTGGGCAGAAGGCGAGGTCAAGGAGGCGTAAAAGGGGCGGAGAAAGGGGAGAGGAAAACGCGCTGACCTTTAGCGGACCATTGCTCGCTACCGTCCTCGTCCTGTTCGGTATCGGTTACACCATCGACTACAACAGTGGGTTAAGACCTGCTTCTCGTCTACGCAAGCTGACAGCAGTGCACCTTAAGCACCACAAGAACGGCCACCACTAGACTACGTATTGTGGGCACGAAAATGCATGGATAACATTGGTTTTTGGGTGAAGCGCGCGAGCGTTGCGAGATACCGGCGGAG
>Ga0308160_10003124_pt1 | contig 18995 bp, 16 predicted proteins | sample PhyFR1_FD_201036 | JGI IMG/M metagenome (GOLD analysis project Ga0308160, IMG submission 201036) | Phyllosphere microbial communities from UC Gill Tract Community Farm, Albany, California, United States - DLSLF.R1 | ecosystem: Host-associated > Plants > Phyllosphere > Unclassified | place: USA...
AGTTCTTCGGCACCTACGGCGTGGCGCGCGACATCACCGACCGCAAGCGCGCCGAGGAAGTCATCGCCTACCAGGCCTACCACGACATCCTGACCGACCTGCCGAACCGCATCCTGTTCAAGGACCGCCTGGGACTGGCCGTGATCCAGGCCAAGCGCAAGCAGACCGAACTCGCGGTGATGTTCATCGACCTGGATCGCTTCAAGCTGGTGAACGACACGCTCGGCCACGTCAAGGGCGACGAACTGCTGCAGCAGGCGGCCAGCCGCCTGAAGGAATGCCTGCGCAAGGGCGACACGCTGGCACGCCAGGGCGGCGACGAATTCACCATCGTGCTGCCCGAGCTGGTCAGCCATGACGACGCGCGCATGGTCGCCGACAAATTCCTGGCCTGCCTGCAACTGCCGTTCGATCTCGATGGCCACGAAGTGCACATCTCGGCCTCGATCGGCATCGCGATCTATCCGAAGGACGGTGAATCGATCGACGAACTGCTGCGCCACGCCGACATCGCGATGTACCAGGTGAAGGCGCTGGGCAAGAACGGCCACAGCTTCTATCACGACTCGATGCTCGAAGTGTCGCACCAGAAGATCGCGCTGGAGCAGGCGCTGCGCCGCGCGCTCGAGCACGATGAGCTGGAGATGTTCTACCAGCCGCAGATCGACGCCATGACCGGCAACATCACGGGCGCCGAAGCGCTGATGCGCTGGAACCATCCGACTCGCGGACGCTTGTCGGCCGGCGAATTTTTGCCGTTCGCCGAAGAAAACGGCCTGATGCTGCCGATCTCGGACTGGATGATCGGCGCGCTGTGCCGCGACATGCTGCGCTGGAATGCCGTCGGCGGCAGCGACATCCGGCTCTCGCTGAACCTGTCGCCGCAATACCTCGACCGCGGCGACTTTTTTGAAAAAATGCGCGGCGCCCTGGCGCGTTACGCGATCTCGCCGCAGCAGATCGAGGTCGAGATCACCGAGAACATCTGCATCCGCAACCCGCAGTACGCGATCGAGCAGCTCAACAAACTGTGCGAGCTGGGTGTGTCGATTGCGATCGACGACTTCGGCACCGGCTACTCGTCGCTGTCGTACCTGCACCGCTTCCCGATCCACACGATCAAGATCGACCAGTCGTTCGTCAAGGAGATCCACGAGGAAGACGGCCACTATCCGGTGATCCTGGCGATCATCTCGATCGCGCGCGGCCTGGGCCTGAACCTGATCGCCGAAGGCGTCGAGACCGAGGAGCAGGCGCGCTACCTGCGCGCCAACGGCTGCATGACGATGCAGGGTTATCTGTTCTACCGCCCGATTTCGCTGGGCGACTTCATGGTGGCGCTGCGCACCCGGCCCGGATCGAACCTGCGCGCCGTGCTGGCCTGAGTGGGCATGCCCGACACGTCGTTGTACAGCGCTGAATTCCTGCGTGTGAAAGGCCTGGCCGAGCGCGGCGTGGCCGAGGCCCAGCACAGCCTGGGCTTCATGTACGTGAACGGCCAGGGCGTGGCGCAAAGCGATGAACTGGCGGTGAGGTGGTACCGGCGCGCGGCCACGGCCAACCTGGCGCAGGCCCAGTACAACCTTGGCGTGATGCTGCAGAAGGGCCAGGGCGTGCCGCAGGACTTCATGCTGGCCGCCCACTGGTACGAGCGCGCCGCCAGCCAGGGTTACGCGCTGGCCCAGTACAACCTGGGCTGGCTGTACGCCAAGGGGCAGGGCGTGGCGCAGGACGTGGGCCGCGCGCTGCACTGGTTCCGTCTCGCCGCAGAGCAGGGCGAGCCGGGCGCCCAACACAATCTCGGAATGATGTACGACACCGGCAAGGGCGTCGCGCAGGACCACGATGCGGCCCTGGACTGGTACCGGCGCGCCGCCAGCCAGGGTTACGCCCGTTCGCAGTACAGCGTGGGCCTGCGCTACGACAGCGGCCAGGGCGTGGCGCGCGATCCGGCGCAGGCGCTCGGCTGGCTGCGCAAGGCCGCGCTGCAGGGCTATGCGCCGGCCCAGTTCAATCTTGGGCTGCGCTACGACAAGGGCCAGGACGTGGAAGCGGACGGCGAACAGGCGATGCTGTGGTACGGCCGCGCGGGCATCCAGGGCCATGCCAGCTCGCAGTTCAATCTGGCGCTGATGTACGACACGGGCCACGGCGTGCCGCAGGACGACGCGCTGGCCGCGATCTGGTACCGGCGCGCTGCGCAGCAGGGCCATGCGGGCGCGCAGGACAGCCTGGGCATGCGCCACGAGCACGGCCAGGGCGTGGTGCAGGATGCGGCGCAGGCGGCCGTCTGGTACCGCCGTGCGGCCGAGCAGGGCTTGCCGGTGGCGCAGTACCACCTCGGGCAGCTCCTCGACACGGGCAACGGCATCGAACGCGATGCGGTGGAGGCCACTGCCTGGTACCGCAAGGCCGCCGAGCAGGGCCACCTGCGCGCGCAGTTCGATCTGGGCCTGCGCCACGAAAACGGCATCGGCGCGGCGCAGGACAGCGTGCAGGCACTCGGGTGGTACCGGCGCGCCGCAGCACAGGGGTACGCGGCGGCGCAGTACATGGTAGCCACGCTGCTCGACCGGCTCGATCTGGGCGACCCGGCCGAAGCCACCGACTGGCTGCACAAGGCGGCCGACCAGAAGCACGCGCTGGCGCAATTCGAGCTGGGGCTGCGCTACGACTGCGCCAAGGGCGCGGACAAGGATTACGAAGCCGCCCATTTCTGGTACCTGTGTGCGGCGCGCCAGGGCCACGCGCGGGCCCAGTTCAACCTGGGCGTGATGTATGCGGCGGGACAGGGCGCGCCGCGCGATCTGGTCGAAGCCTATGCGTGGCTGCATCGGGCGGGCGGCGCCGGAATCGGGCCCGCACGCGACTACCTGGCCCGCACCGCGCGCCGCATGGATGCGCAGCAGTTATCGCAGGCCGAAAGCTTGCTGCACGCATAACTAACGTCCCGTCTTTGAACCGGCGCCACTCCCGCACGGGTGCGCTGCCGCACCCTCTGTCATGACACGCCACGCTATACTGTATGCCCATACAGCCACGGGCGTCCGATGGAACTCAACGACAAGCTCGAAATCCTGGCCGACGCGGCCAAGTACGACGCATCCTGCGCCAGCAGTGGTGCGCCCAAGCGCGGCTCCGAGGGCAAGGACGGCCTGGGCGCCACCACCGGCATGGGCATCTGCCACAGCTACACGCCCGACGGCCGCTGCGTCTCGCTGCTCAAGATCCTGCTCACCAACTTCTGCATCTACGACTGCCAGTACTGCATCAACCGGCGCACGTCCAACGTCCCGCGCGCGCGCTTTGCGGTCGACGAAGTGGTCAAGCTGACGCAGGATTTTTACCTGCGCAACTACATCGACGGCCTGTTCCTCAGTTCCGGCATCATCCAGTCGGCCGACTACACGATGGAGCAACTGGTGGCCGTGGCGCGCACCTTGCGCGAGGTGCACAACTTCCGCGGCTACATCCACCTTAAGACGATTCCCGATGCCGACCCGCTCCTGATCACCGAAGCGGGGCGCTGGGCCGATCGCCTGTCGGTCAACATCGAGCTGCCGACGCACGACAGCGTGACCAAACTGGCGCCCGAAAAGAGCGTGCACACGATCAAGCTGGCGATGGGCTCCATCCGGCGCAAGCTCGACGAGAAAGCTGAAGAGCCAAGGTCGCCCGCGTTCGCGCCGGCGGGCCAGAGCACGCAGATGATCGTCGGCGCTGACGCCAGCGACGACCATACGATCCTCAACACCGCCGAGACGCTGTACGGCAGCTATAAACTCAAGCGCGTGTACTACTCCGCCTTCAGCCCCATCCCGCAAAGCCCCAAAAGCGTGCCGCTCGCGCCACCGCCGCTGCTGCGCGAGCACCGCCTGTACCAGGCTGACTTTTTGCTGCGCAGTTACGGCTTCACGGCCGGCGAGATCATGCCGCAGACGGGCAACCTGGCGCTGGACATCGATCCCAAGCTGGCCTGGGCGCTGTCGAACCGCGACCAGTTTCCGATGGACCTGAACCGCGTCGATGCGACGCTGATCGCGCGCATCCCCGGCATCGGCCTGCGCAACGCCAAGCGCATCGCCGACCTGCGCCGCATTCGCCGCATCCGCTGGGAAGATTTATCGCGGCTGCGCTGCAGCCTGAAAAAGCTGGCGCCGTTCGTCGTCACCGCCGACTACAAGCCGGCGCAGGGCGCGACCAGCTCCGACCTGCTGCGCAAGCACATGGCCGACGCGCCGCAGCAGATGAACCTGTGGCCGGAGCTGCAGGCAGCATGACCCCCGCGGCCACCGCAGCCGTCGTCGCCAGCGAAGCCGTCGCTGCGGTCCGCGCGGGGCAGCCGCTGCTGGTGGCCTCGTTCGTCGAGTGGCGCGCCACGGCCCGCGCCCTGCTGCGCGCCGGCGTGCCACCCGAGGCGGTGACGTGGGGCGAGCCGGGCGCCGATTTGTTTTCGAGCGCGCCGGCAGCGCCGGCATCGGCCCTGGAGACGGTGCAGCCGACTGGCGATCTGCTGGCTGAACCGCCTGCCGAACGGGTGGCACAAGCCACGCCCAGGCCGCAGGTACCGCGCTCCCTGATGGAGATGCTGCAAACCGCCGCCTGCTACCGCGACCACGATCGCTGGGCCTTCCTGTACCGCGTGGTCTGGCGCTGGCAGCAGGGCGAGCACGATGTGCAGTCGCCCGCCGATCCCGATGGCGCGCGGCTGGCGTCGATGGTCAAGGCCGTGCGGCGCGAGGTGCACGACATGTTTGCGTATATCCGCTTTCGCGAACGGCCGATCGAGGCCGGGCCGCCGCAGTTTGTCGCCTGGTTCGAACCCGCGCACGACGTGCTGCCGCAGGTGGCTGAACATTTCGTTGCCCGCATGGGCAAGATGACCTGGATGATCGCCACGCCCGAGGCCAGCGTGCTGTGGGACGGCGCCACGCTGCACGATGCGGGGCCGTTGATGTCCGGCCCGGCCGACCTGGAAGACGACGGCGAGGCGCTGTGGCTGACCTATTACCGCAGCATCTTCAACCCGGCACGCCTGAACACGAAGGTCATGCAAAGCCACGTGCCGTCGCGCTTCTGGAAGAACCTGCCCGAGGGCGCGCTGGTGCCGTCGATGGTCAGCCAGGCCGGCCTGGGCGCACGCCGCATCGGCCAGGTCGCCGAGGTGGGCCAGCGCCGCGGCACGACGATCCCGATCGCGGCCGAGAAAGCCCAGCCCGACCGCGAACAGCCGTCAAAGCTCGACGAATGCCGGCGCTGCGAACTGTGGCAGCACGCGACGCAGGCCGTCGGCGGGATCGGGCCGGACCACGCGCAGATCATGCTTGTCGGCGAGCAGCCGGGCGACCAGGAGGACCTTTCCGGCCAGCCGTTCATCGGCCCGGCCGGCCAGTTGCTCGACCGCGTGTTCGCGCAGGCAGAGGTGGATCGGCAGGGCGTCTACATCACCAACGCCGTCAAGCATTTCAAATGGGAGCCGCGTGGCAAGCGGCGCCTGCACAAAACGCCGGCGCAGAAAGAAATCGAGGCCTGCCACTACTGGCTCGAAAAAGAAATCGCCACCCGCAAGCCGAAGGTGATCGTGGCAATGGGCGCCACTGCGCTGAAATCGGTGCTGCAGAAGGGGAACGTGACGCTCAGGGACAGTCTCGGCCAACCGGTGCGCCATGGCGACGCGTGGGTCGTGACGATCTATCACCCGTCGTACGTGCTGCGCGTGCCGGACGAAGCGACCAAGCACGAAGCGTTTGCCGTGATGGTCGAGGGCTTGCGTGTGGCGCAGTCGCTGCTTGAGCAGTCGGGCGAGAACTGATCCACGTCGCGATATCGTGATGCGTGCGGAGGCGGGCGTGCACCCGTCCCAGGCCTACTTATCCGCACACTGCGCCTTGCGTATGCATTCGAAAGTCCTTGTGATCGCCACGATGGCCGCCTCATAATCGGCGCACGCTTCTAGCCACTTTCACAACAGGATACCTTCATGCGCCCACTCGTCGTTCCCGCACTGTGCTTGTCGTTGCTGGCTGCCCCTGGATGGGCACAGTCGCTTGACGGGGCCGATGCCCCGCCTGCCGCTGTTGTCACCACGGACGCGGTCGAACCTGCGCCGGAACAGATTCACGTCGTCGCCCAGCGCCCTGGCCCGGGCATGTGGAAGGTAAAGAAGGGCGATCATGTGCTGTGGGTGTTCGGCACCTATGCGCCGCTGCCGAAGAACATGACGTGGCGTTCGCAGCAGGTGGAAAACGTCATCAGGAATTCGCAGGAATACCTGGCGCCGCCCGGCGCCACAGCCAAGCCAGGCTTTTTCAAAATGGTCACGCTGCTGCCAAGTCTGATCGGCATGCGCAAGAATCCGGATGGCGCGCAGTTGCGTGATGTTCTGCCGCCGGAAGACTACGCGCAGTGGAGCACGCTCAAGGCAACCTACCTGCTTGATAACAGCGACGTCGAACGCGAGCGGCCGATCTTTGCCGCGCAGGCGTTGACGGAAGCAGCGCGCAAGGGGGCGGGGCTGGTGAACGGCTACGCCGTGCGCAAGCAGGTGCTTGCACTGATCAAGAAGAGCGAGCTGAAACAGACGTCGACGGAGGTTGAACTGCCAACGGACAATGCGCGCGCGTTGATCAAGAACTTCAAGAAGTCGAACCTCGCTGACGCTGCCTGCCTGAGGACGACGATGGCCACGCTGAAGCAGGATATCGACGGCGCAACAGCGCGCGCCAACGCCTGGGCCAAGGGTGACGTGGATGAGATGCGCAAGCTGAACTACGCCGAACGCGAGGAGGCGTGTTTCGGCGCGCTGATGAACAGCGCCGCGCTCGATACGGAGCCTGAATGGAAGAACGTGAAGGCGCGCTCGCATGCGAAGTGGATTGCGTCGGCCGAGAAAGCACTTGCTGCCAATGCATCGACCTTTGCGCTGTTGTCGATGGACGATATTTTCGATCCGAAAGGCGTGATTGCGGCGATGGTGGCGAAGGGGTATGAAGTCGAGTCGCCCGAGTGATGTGATGCTGCGCGCATGGCTAACGAGCAGCATGCGCGCACTTCGGTTGAGAATTTGTCAAACCTTCGCAAACGCGCGTAGAATGCTGGCAACGCGGGTGTAGCTCAATGGTAGAGCAGAAGCTTCCCAAGCTTACGACGAGGGTTCGATTCCCTTCACCCGCTCCAATGAAACCCGCCGTATCCCCTGCTCCACAAACTAAACAGCGCTCCACAAATAATTTTGTGGGAGTAACTATTTTGCCACGCCTCAGATAGTGCCGCTAGGTTGTTTTCACGCTGTCATGCCCCAACAAATCACGTGCTGCCTGGTCGCCACGGTCGTCGCTGGTGTCGTCCGCCGCCTTCGCAGTAGATCGTAGAACCGGAATGCCTTGATTGCTTGAGCCAACTGCGGTAGCGCTTTTGCCGCATTCGTGCGTGCGTCGTCGAAGTGGTTGCGCAGGACCGCCGCTGTGAGCCGTTTGCCGTGCGTGTTGGTCAGCAAGGCCGCTGTTACCATGCTGTGCGTTTCCTTGCGCGCCGCTATCCGCTCCAGCGATTCTGCCAGTGCGCCACGGATGATGATGCGAAGCGGCTGCTTGGTCTTCTCCTGAGTGATGATCAGATGCCAATCGATGATGTCGTGCGCAGTCGTCCTGAGCGTGTCAGCGGGCCGCTGGCCGGTTAAGTAAGCTAAGTCCATTGCGTTGCGTAGAGGCTCGCTGGCATGCACGTAGACAGCAGCAAACACCTCGTTAGTAATGTACACAGTGCGCTTTACCAGCGAGTAGCCCTTCATGCCTTCACACGGGTTCGGTAGATCGGTGTAGCCCCAGACCACGCGCCTGATTCCACATTGTCGAGAACAGACGCTTGCAGCGGTTGGCAGTGGTTGGCTTGTCGCTATGCTCATCCAGGAACTGCTTGATGTGCATGGGGCGTATCTGGCTCAACAGTGCATCCGCAAAGAATGCGCTAACGTGCTTGATGTCAGAGCGATACATCTTGATCGTATTCGGTGCCAGCTTTGGCACGGCTTCCACCTGATATTTCGTGATCACGTCGCTAAATCCCGGCGCCAGCTTCGGTGCATCGGCTACGTTCAAATCGTCATACTTCCGCAGCGCCAGGATGGAGTCACTACCCAAGGCGATTTCCTTCCTCGGCTTGCCGCCCGTGTATATGTAGTAGTAGACCTTGCCACTGCGCTGAGTGCGCGGATGCATGTGTGGCGGCATGTTCAAATTGCTTGTGTTTTTCTACCCACGTTTTTTCCTTTGCGGCGACCATGCCTTTTCTGGTGGTGGCTCACGACGGCCTTCGATGGCTGTCACCGTTACGGCAGGTCTACCAATGGCGTTGACCCAGAAGGGTAGACCCATACGCAACAGCGCCTCGATTTGCTTCGATTTCGTCTTGCGTCCGGTTAGTTCGGAAATGTCTTGGCTGCTCAGAAACGTGCTCATCGAGCGGCCTCCGCTATCGGCTTTTCGATGAAGTCGCTCTGTCTGTCGATGGAAGGGGTGAATAAGTCTTCGTAGCGTGCCGGCACGATGCAGCTTTTTCAGTACGGCGTCCGCGCTGCCTTCGACCTCCATCATCACGTTCAACAGCGGACCATATGCGACCGCGGCGTAGGCTATCAGATGGTCATAGCTGATCTTGGATTGTTTTTGTAAGGTGCGAATTTTTGACATTTCGAACTGCGCCCAGGCCAACGCATTCGGGTAGCAGCCTACGAAGAAGCGGTCAAGCTCGAGCAGCACTTCCCATGGGATGATCCGATCCTTGTTGTGCAGTTCGACCTCCCAGCGCACCCACGGATGCCACTGACCGCCAAGTTGCATGCCTTTCTCGTAGACCCGCAGCATCTTGCCGTTCTTCCGTTTGCCAACGTAAAAGGTGCGCCCACTGCCGTCTGGCTGTATCCAATTGCCGTGCTGATTGCAAGACGGCATATTGCCGCGGCGGTGAACTGTCCACCCAAAAATAGATCGACTGCATGATTGACCGTGTGCGTCCCCAGGTAGTCATCAATGACACCGTCCCAGCCTGTCACCGTCGCCTTGAGCGTGTCGCGTAGATAGGCCACGACTGGTAACCAGCCAGCAATTAACGCGCACGCGGCACCGGGCAAGCTCAGATAGGCAGTGCTGGCCTGACCATCGATGGCGAAGATGGCCGAGCTATCACCAAGCTGAAAGGATTTTTGATACCCATGCAAACTGCGCTGCCGATCGATCGCCGGAGCAAATCTTTTACCGAGGACGCCGAATAGGACACTGAATAGCGCTTCGAGCGGATCAGAGGATGAAAATTTGAATGTGCAGTTCAAAAAGTCGGTGATTGCGGCGTAAGGATGAAAGTCCGTAGCAGACAAATGTACCAGCGAGGGGGAGGGGAGCATATGGTCGCTGGGAGCTGTAAAAAGACTTCCCCTGTGTCAGGATCGGTCACTGTCCATAACTTTACGTTACCCACCGCGCCGCTCGCTCTTGCCCTGCTCATGGGGCGGCGAGCGGCGCCGTGGCTAACCGCCAGGCGATACCAACAAACTCACTCCGGTGCTAAAAATAGAAGTTGTTATTGGACAAAATTATCCGAAAGCAGCTAAGATGTTCTAACTTCAACTTCTTTGAAAAGCCATGAATAATCATGTAGCAGAGTCTGGAGTTCCAGCCAGCGAAGGTCAAAGCATTGTAGGACAAACTACCTCATCTACGGCTGAACCTGCACAAAGTCCAATTGCGGTGGCACTTCAAAAACTTCTAAAGGGCATGGAAGATTTGCGCGAGGCTGCCAAGGTGGCCGGACCGGCAGTAGTTAATTGGCAAAAAGAAGAAATCGACAAACAGCGTAAAAAAATTGGGAAATATATTAGCGATAGTTCTGATGGGCAGCCGAGAACCGCTATTGCCAAAGGGGCCCACGCTGCTAGTGATTTGACTAAGTCAGCTAATGAGTTAAGAAGACTTCGCGAATCAAACGCAGTTAAGGTATTAATGCGTAGTCTTTATATTGGGATTTTCAGCGAATATGACGTCTTCATTGGTGATTTGCTTGAGGCGATCTACGAACTCAAACCCGAGTTATTTAAGGGAATCAAGCGGGAAATTACTCTTAGTGAGTTGCTGGAGTTTGCGTCGGTAGATGCAGTAAAGCAAGACATTCTCGATAAAGAAATTGATTCGTTCCGTCGAAATAGCTATGTGGAACAATTTATTGAACTCGAGAGTAAGTTTGATGTGAAAACGTTGAGAACGTTTGAAGAATGGCCGGCCTTCGTAGAGCTTGGTCAGCGTCGCAACCTTCTTACACATAACGGCGGCATATGCAGCGAACAATACTTGGCAATGTGTGAAAAAGTCGGTTTCAAGTTCGAGAGTAAGCCAAATTGTGGCGACGAGTTGATGCCAAGCGGAATGTATTTCTATAATGCATTATTTGTAGTGGCAAAGGTAGCATTTATGCTGACTCATACCTTATGGAGAAAATTGTTGCCTGACGAAGTTGCGAAAGCAGATGAGTCAATGAACGCGACTTTATACGAACTCTTGTCGAAAGAGTGGTGGAAGCATGGGGCAGAGTTTGGAAAATTTGGCTTATCTGAGCCCATGATGCGCAAATCGACAGACATTGACAAGCGAATTCGCGTTATAAATACCGCGATTGGATTGAAGAATCGCGAAAAATTGGATGAGGTTAAAAAAACACTTCACTCAATGGATTGGACTGCCAGCATCAGGGATTTCCAGCTCGCTATTCATGTGCTTAGCGACGACTACAAATCCGCTGGCGAAGTAATGCGCAGCATCGGCAAGAAAGGCGAAATAGTTGAGCAAATTGCCTACCATACCTGGCCGTTATTCTTCAAGTTTCGAGATTCTTCCGAGTTTCAAAAAGCTTACGAAGAAATATATGGAATTCCATTTATTGAAGGTGCGACAAAGGGCGCGCAGGCAGATGTTATTGAAGGCGACAACTTGATTTCCGACGCCAAAGAGGCCATTCAAACCGCAGCTACGGTCATCGACTCTTCAGAGAGCTCCACCGACAAGAAGGGCTCGGACAAGAACATTTTACGCAAGCCCAGTAGGCGCAAAAAAGTAAAAGACGGGGATGTCCCTGCGCAATGATCTCAACTAGCTCAACACGTGCTATGACTTAGTTGGAGACCGTCTAAGTCTTCTAGCTTACCGGCCGAGATGCTGAGTGGCCGTTTGTCTGGCGCAAAAACGCCTTCCTCGTTCCGAGCCTGGACTGATAGATCGTGAACTTGCGACTTTGTAGTTCGACAGCTTACGACAGTAGGCTTAACTGAGTCGTCGTGTCGCGAAATGACTCGGCCAAGTCCTTGTTTGATAGCAGGACGGCTTTGTCAACGCCGACCAGTTTAGTGTTCGCCGAGAGAAAGCAGTCTCCTTTACTTTCGAGTGCAAAGGTATGCCATTGCATTTTCGCATCGTCAATCATGACGGTCCAAAACTCGTTCAGCGTTTTCAATTTTTTGCCTCTAAACTCGGGAAAATGCCAGATATGTTCGTCGGATCGGTCTCGTCAGCGGCTGCAAAAATATTGCTTCACAATGAGCATTTGCTCGCATGGTTACCGCTTCTTAGAACACCTGTATTGCCGAGTTTGTAGAGCAACATAGCTACGATATAGCGCATGAACACTGGATTTGCTGGGTAGCTTCCCAAGCTAACCACGAGGGTTCGATTCCCTTCGCCCGCTCCAGTCAAAGAGCAACGTTCTCGGTTTCGCCTCTCCACAACTTTCATTCTTGACATCGTCCAAATCGACATCCCGAGTCTTGCGTACTTTGCCGGTCGTCTGTCGCACGACGACAAGCAGATGCTAGTTCGGGCTATGTTCTAACATTCCGTGTTGGTCTGCCCATTCAGTCAGCGCATCGTTCATCCGCGTCTGCCAGCCTTCACCAGTCGCCTTGAAGGCATCCAGGACGCGAACATCGAGACGAATACTGATGGGCGTCTTCGTGACTGTTTGTACAGGGCGTCCACAGCCTCGTACAGGCTTGACGTCAGCCCACTCTTCATCAATAAACGGGCGTGCGTCCGGATCATCCATCGCGGCCGCCGTAATGGCCATGTCTTCTTCAGCCGTTGGAATCAGGGTTCCCGGTTTCAGCTTGGGCATATCGTGTCACCTTTCGCGAATTCGCCTTTCATAGGATGATGATCCGACGGATATCGACGCGTCGTACATTAGCTTTTTTCTTCCTGGCGTCATGGACGATGTCCATACAAACAGTGTAGATGACTTGCAATCGTGCTGGTGAAATTTTCGTATATACGCTAAATACGTAAGGGTTAGCTTAGAGGGTTCGTAATTGGCCCGCGCCACGTTCTGGCCACTCAACGTAACCTTGCATGTCACCCGTCCAAGCAAGGAGCGCTCTGCATGCCACCGACCTCCCCATCACGCCGCCATCTGCTGGCGTCCATGATTGCCGCCTCGGGCGGCCTGGCCCTGTCACCGCTGCTCGCCGCTGTGCCACCCGCGCCCTTGCTCACGCGTCCGATCCCTTCAAGCGGTGAACAACTCCCCCTCATCGGCCTTGGCAGCTGGATCACCTTCAACGTCGGGCGCGACCCGCAGGGCCGCCGTGAATCGGTCGATGTGATGCGCCAGTTCTTCGCCGGTGGCGGCAGGCTAGTCGATTCGTCGCCCATGTACGGCTCGGCCCAGGACGTGATCGGCGAGGCCGTGCAAACTCTCAAACCTGCCCGGTTGTTTGCGGCCGACAAGGTCTGGGTCAGCGGCGGCGCGCGTGGTGTGACGCAAGTGGAGGCGTCGCGCAAGTTGTGGCGCGTGCCTCGTTTCGATCTGCTACAGGTGCATAACCTGCTGTCGTGGGAAGAACATTTGCCAATCCTGCTGGCGATGAAGCGGGAAGGGCGGCTGCGGTACGTTGGCATCACCACCTCCGAAGGCCGACGGCACGCCGAGATCGAAAAAATCATGGCGTCGCAGCCGATCGACTTCGTGCAGATCTCGTACAACGCGCTGGATCGCGACGTCGAGCAGCGCATCCTGCCGCTGGCGCGCGAGCGCAAGATCGGCGTGATCGTCAACCGGCCGTTTCGCCAGGGCGATCTGACGCAGTCGCTGGCCGGCAAGCCGTTGCCTGGCTGGGCGGCCGAACTCGGCTGCACGACGTGGGCGCAGGCGCTGCTCAAGTTCATCGTGTCGCATCCAGCCGTCACGTGCGCGATTCCGGCCACGTCCAGCGTCGCGCACGTGCGCGAAAATCTGCTGGCCGGCACTGGCCGCATGCCGGACGAGGCGCTGCGCAAGCGCATCGCGCAGGATGTCGAGAGGCTGGCATGAGCGAGTGGTGGACGTATTCGCTGTCCGACTTTTTGATGTTTTCAAGCCGCAGTTACTACCGGCTCATCGAGAGCTACAACGCGGCGATCTGGCCTGCACATTTTCTGGCGCTGATCGCGGGCGTCATTGTGATCAGCGCCATCGCGCGGCCACGCCAGAACCTGCAGCGATCAGCGGCGCTGGTGCTCGCTGCAGCCTGGGGCTGGGTCGCATGGGCGTATCACCTGGAGCGCTATGCCGAGATCAACACGGCAGCGCCGTATTTTGCTGCGGCGTTTGCTGTGCAGGCGTTGTTACTGTGCTGGCTCGCATTCAGCCCAGGTAACACAGCGCCAGCGCCGCAACGCATGGCACTCGGTCTGACAGGCCTGGCCATCTTCGCCTACCCCTTGCTGGCGCTGGCGCGCGACAACGGCGAATGGCGTCAGGCGGAAGTCTTTGGCATCGCCCCCGACCCCACCGTCATTGCCACCCTCGGCGTGCTGCTCGCATGGCGTGCACCCGCGATCTTCTGGTTGATTCCGGTGCTCTGGTGCCTGGTCAGCGGCGCGACGCTGATGGAGCTAAAGGTCGGCCACGCATGGCTGCTGCCAGCGCTCGCATTGACAGCCGTACTTGCCCGAGTCATGCGCAGCAAAACACCGCACGACCTTAACTCGACAGCAAATCCCCGATCCTGAACGAGTCCGTCCCGGCCACTTTACAGACGTGCATCCCGCGCAGCAGATGCCGGTGCGCCGTGCAGGCAAACAGCAACCCGGGCCGGCTCGCCGCCACCGGCGTGACCTGCCCGCTGACCGGATTGACGATGTCCGCGATCGGCTCGCCCGCCTCGACCCGGTCTCCCAACGTCTTGCGCAGCACCAGCACGCCCGCATGCGGCGCAGTCAGCGGTTCGACCGCGTCGAGCGGTGTCGGCGCGCAGGCGTAGGCGGGCATGTCGCCAACCGGAATATCCAGCACGCCCTGGTGCGCCAGGTACCGCAGCAGCGCATCGGCATCCTTGCGCGCGTAGTCGTAATTGACGTCGTTCTCGCCCCGCAGTTCGACCGTGACGGCCACGCAGGCCGGCGGAATCGCGGCGTCGGGATAATGGCGCGCGAGGTCCCACCACAGGCGACCGCAGGCTTCGTCGAACGGTTCGCCGCCCGACTCCGTCGCCACCAGCAGCACGCGCGCTTCCATCAGCGCGGCCAGCGGTAGCACTGCCTCGACCAGCGGTGTGCCGGCGTACATGTGCAGCACCGCCTCGGTGTCGCAGTGCAGGTCGAGCATGATGTCGGCGTCGATCGCCATCGTGAGCAGCGTTTTCTTGAGCGTGGCGGTAGGGTTGCCAGGCTCCCAGCTGGCCACCGAGTGCCGTGCATGCTCGCGGATCAGCGCGACGTTGGCGGCGGCGTCCTGCCCAAGCTGGCCGTCGACTGCCGCCATCACATCCTGCGCCACATGGCGGTAGGCGCGATTGAAGTTGGTGCCGGTCGCCAGGTCGTAGCGGCCGAACGGCGCGCCGTGGATCACCTGCGCCAGCCCGATCGGATTGGCCACCGGTACCAGGATCACCTCGCCCTTGATGCGGCCTTCGGCGTCGAGACGCTCGAGTTCCTGGCGCAGCACGTGCGCGACGAGCATGGCCGGCACTTCATCCGCGTGCAGCGAGGCCTGGATATAGACCTTCTTGCCGCTGCCCGGCGCGCCGTAATGGAATGAGGTCAGGTTGACGGCGGCGATATGCTCGTCGATGGCGATCGGGTGTTTCGTGGAATGCATGGACAGACTCCGGCAAGCTGGGTGAAGACGCGATTATGGCCGATCCGGGCGGCGCGGCGCGTCGGCTATAATGACAGCCGCATTTTCCTCTTCACTTTCTTCGTCCCCACATCCCATGTCTCTTGATAAGCCCAACAATGGCCCGGCGCGGTCCATGCTGTACGATCCTACCGAACACCGCATCCGCAGTTTTGTCACGCGCGCGGGCCGGCTGTCGACCGCGCAGGCGCGGGCCTTCGATGAACTGGGCCCCAAGTTCCTGATCGGGTACAAGAAAGAACCGCTCGACGTGGCGCAGGCCTTCGGCCGCACCGCGCCGGTGATCCTGGAAATCGGCTTCGGCATGGGCGACACCACCGCCCACATCGCCAAGCTGATGCCCGAGAAAGACTTCATCGGCGTCGAAGTGCACACGCCGGGTGTCGGCAGCCTGCTCAAGCAGATCGGCGAGCAGGACATCGCCAACCTGCGCCTGATCCAGCACGACGTGTTCGAGGTGCTCAACCACATGATCGTCGACGGCTCGCTCGACGGTGTGCACGTGTTCTTCCCCGACCCATGGCACAAGGCGCGCCACAACAAGCGCCGCCTGATCCAGCCGGCGTTCGTCAAGCTGCTGTGCCAGAAGCTGGCCCCTGGCGGCTACCTGCACCTGGCGACCGACTGGGAAGACTACGCAGTGCAGATGCTGGAAGTCTTGAGCGCCGAGCCCGAACTGACCAACACTGCCGACGGCTACGCGCCGCAGCCGGCTTACCGTCCGCTGACCAAGTTCGAGAACCGCGGCATCAAGCTCGGTCACGGCGTGTGGGATCTGGTCTTCACCCGCAAATAAGCCACATCGTCGCTCGTGCCTGTCTTCTCGTCGTTCGTCGCCCATTGCTGTGCGCCGACGCAGTAGTTTCCTAGACTGATCTCGTTGTTATACATTGACGAGAACGGAGGACACCATGTGGGCAGGGATCGCGAAGTGGTACCGGCAGTGGGAGCAGGAACAACTGGCAGTGCTGCAAGACCCGGCGCTGGCGCGCCAGGCGCCCTTTGGTTACCGCCGCTATGTCGCCTGCAAGCTGGCAGCGCTGCCGCTCCGCGAGCGCCAGGAGTTGTACCGGTTTTCCGTCTATTGGCGTGGACCCCGGGTATGGCTGGCACTGGCCGCGCTGTGCCTCGTGCTGTCCGTGCTCGGATTGCTGCTCCATCTGGCCTTCATGCCTGCCGCCCCATGGTGGAAGACGGTTGTTGCGGCCAATACGATCGGGCTGGCACTGTCGGCATCATCCGCGGGGGTCTGGTTCAACTACCGGAAGATCGCGCGCGCCAAGCTCAGGGCGCTGGCCTCAATGGTTGGCCTCGGAGCGATCGGTGGCCTGTTCGGGACCCTCATCGTTACGGTAAGCCGTGGCAAGCCATGGCAGGAACTGATCGATGATCTGCCACGCACGTTGATGCTGGTGACGGGTGCCGCAACGGTGCTGATCGCAGCACCGTCGATCGTGCTCGCTGTGCTGCGCAACCGGCATTACGAAACCGCGAACGCCCAGCTCCAGCGCGATGCCGAACAGGCGCGCCTGGCCCGCGAACTGAGCGAAACCCAGCTGCGCCTGTTGCGCGCCCAGATCGAGCCGCACTTCCTGTTCAACACCCTCGGCGCCGTGCAGCAACTGGCGCAAGAGAAAGCGCCACGCGCTGCCGAACTCACGGCGCACCTGATCGATTTTCTGCGCGCCAGCATGAGCGACATGCGCTGCGAGCAGGTGAGCCTGGCCACCGAGTTCGGCCTGGTCGAATCGTACCTGGCCGTGATGCAGATCCGGATGGGTGAGCGCCTGCGGTTCCGGATCGATCTCCCCACGGGCCTGGCCGCCACCCGGATCCCGAGCATGCTGGTACTGACCCTGGCCGAGAACGCGATCAAGCACGGCATCGAGCCGTCCCTGCGCGGTGGCGACATCACCGTCACCGCCCACGAAGACGCCGGCCAGATCCGCATCGCGGTGAACGACGGCGGCGTGGGCATGAGCGACACGCCCGGCAACGGCACGGGCCTGGAGAATGTGCGCAGCCGCCTGCGCCTGGCCTATGGCGAGAGCGCCAGCCTGGTGCTGAGCGAAGCCGAACCGGGCCTGCTGGCCGAACTTTTCATCCCCCGCAAGGACGCGCAATGACAGTCACGATCCTGGTCGCCGAAGACGAACCGCTGATGCGCGAGCGCCTGCTCGGCATGCTGGCGCTGGCCTGGCCCGACGCGCAGGTGATCGCGGCGGTCGACAATGGCCTCGATGCCTGGGACGCCTATCTGGAGCACGCGCCGCGCGTGGTGTTCCTGGACATTCGCATGCCCGGCCTGTCGGGCCTGGAAGTGGCCGAGCGCATCGGCCGCCAGGCGCACGTGGTGTTCGTCACCGCCTACGACCAGTACGCCGTCGATGCGTTCGACGCCGGCGCCGTCGACTATCTGCTCAAGCCCATCCAGCCGGGGCGCCTGGACAAAGCGCTGGCGCGACTGCGCGAAAAACTTGACAGCCAGCCGATGGATGTCAGCGCAGTCGTCCGGCAGGTGAAGGCGGCGTCACCCGCGCCGGCGCGCGAACACCTGAAGTGGCTGAAGGCCAGCGTGGGCAAGCAGATTCGCCTGATCAACGTTGAGGAGGTGTTGTTCTTCCAGGCTGACACCAAGTACACGCGCGTGGTGCTGGAAGGATCGGAAGCGCTGGTGCGCATCCCGCTGAAGGATTTATTGGGCGGGCTCGATGCCGACCGCTTCTGGCAGATCCATCGCGGCACGGTCGTGAAGGTGACGGCGATCCGCGCCGCCGAGCGCATCGACGCCGAGCGCATGCAGGTGCTGCTGCGCGGCAGCAGCGAAGTGCTGCCCGTCAGCCGCAGTTTCACGCATCTGTTTCGCGAATAGCGTTACAGCATCTCGTTGATGATCGCGACGATCGCGTCGCCATACGAGACGAGCTTTTTCTCGCCCACGCCGGTCACGCCGCGCAGCTGGTCGATCGAGGTCGGCTTGACCTTGGCGATCTCGCGCAGCGTCGCATCCTGGAACACGACATACGCCGGCACGCCGTGCTCGCGCGCGGTGCCCATGCGCCACGAGCGCAGGCGCTCGAAGATGCCTTGCTCGGAGCGCGACAGCTCCACTTCCTCGAACGTCGAGCGTGACGTGGAAGGGCGCTTGGCCTTGACCGGTTTCTGGTACTGACGCAGTTGCACCGTTTGCTCGCCCTTGAGCACCGGACGCGCGGCGTCGGTGAGCTTGAGTGAGCTGAAGGCGTCATGGTCGACCGTGACGAGGCCCAGCGCAATGGCCTGGCGCAGGATGGCGCGCCACTCTTGCTCGCTGCGGTCGGCGCCGACGCCATACACGGTGAGCTTGTCGTGGTGCCACTGGGTGATGCGCTCCGTGGTCGCGCCGCGCAGCACGTCGATCACGTGGCCGCCGGCAAAGCGCTGGTCGACCCGGTAGATGGTCGATAGGAGCTTTTGCACCGGCACCGAACCGTCGAAGCTCACCGGCGGGATCAGGCAGGTGTCGCAGTTGCCGCACGGGCCGGAGCGTTCGCCGAAATAGTCGAGCAGGCGCATGCGCCGGCACGACAGGGTTTCGCACAAGCCCAGCATGGCGTCGAGCTTCATCGACAGCACGCGCTTGAACGTTTCGTCGGCCTCGGATTCGTCGATCATCCGGCGCTGCAGCACCACATCCTGCAGGCCATAGGCCATCCAGGCGCTGGCGGGGCCGCCGTCACGGCCGGCGCGGCCGGTTTCCTGGTAATAGCCCTCGATGCTCTTGGGCAGATCGAGGTGGCACACGAAGCGCACGTCGGGTTTGTCGATGCCCATGCCGAAGGCGATGGTGGCGACCATGACGATGT